>Ga0209550_10000194_pt1 | contig 53811 bp, 40 predicted proteins | sample LauGreSuBDMM15SN_2_FD_187567 | JGI IMG/M metagenome (GOLD analysis project Ga0209550, IMG submission 187567) | Freshwater lake microbial communities from Lake Michigan, USA - Su13.BD.MM15.SN (SPAdes) (version 5) | ecosystem: Environmental > Aquatic > Freshwater > Lake | place: Lake Michigan...
TGCTTGAGCAATGTCCCCCAGGCTATACGATAGTGCCCGTGTATGCCACGATGGAACCTACTGGCTATCGTCGTGCCATGCAATTTACTCATGCCTTTATGGGTAGCAAGCATGGTGCCGACCAACAGGATGAGCCAATCGTCTATCGCGCAGGCGACGTGTTTTTAGGCTTAGATTTGCACCCGCATATCGTCTATGCGCAACGCGACGGTTTGGTGCGTATGCGTGCGCGTGGTGTGCAGGTGCATTTTGTGGTGTACGACCTGTTATGTGAGACTCTACCCCAGCACTTTGTACCGGGTTCGCAAGAGCCCTTTGTGAGATGGCTTAAGCTTGTTGCGCAAGGGGATAGCGCGATTTGTATTTCTCGATCTGTGGCCGATGAGTTACGCAAATGGCTTGCGCAGCAGGGGCTTAAAAACACTCGAAGCTTTACGGTTAAGCACTTTAATCTTGGGGCGGATCTGACGGGTTCTGTACCCTCAAAAGGTATTTCTGGGGCAGAGCGCCGCATCTTACAAACGCTTGCCGGGCAAACCAATTTTTTGATGGTCGGCACGATTGAGCCGCGTAAAGCGCATGCGCTCGCGCTAGCGGCCTTTGAGCAACTTTGGTTAGCAAAGCAAGCTGTGAATTTGGTGATCGTGGGCAAAAAGGGTTGGTTGGTAGATGACTTGGTGCAGCGCTTGCAGCAGCATCCGCAACAGGGCAAGAATCTATTTTGGGTGCAAGGAGCGAGCGACGAGCTTTTAGAAGAAATTTACGCGACAAGTACTTGCTTGCTGTTGCCCTCAGAGGGTGAGGGCTTTGGGTTGCCTTTAATTGAAGCTGCGCAGCATAACCTTCCTGTCATCGCGCGAGATCTGCCCGTGTTTAAAGAGGTCGCGGGTGATTATGTGTACTATTTCTCTGGGTTTGAGCCGATGAATTTGAGTCAGGCGATTGAGGCCTGGCTTGATTTGTATCGTTTAGGTAAGCACCCAGTTTCAGCAGGCATGCCGCGCCTGACCTGGCAACAGAGTACCGAGCAGTTGTTAAGCGCTCTGTTGTATCAAGGCCTAAGCGAGGTGTAGGCTATGACCCATCCCTTGTCCGAGCGTACCCAATACGCCTTTGCTTGGCTTATTTTTGCCATTGGTTTTTTTGGGTATTTAATGAATACCGCAGGGTGGTTCACCATGATCCCTGGAGACCTGGGTGACGCTCGTTTTAATAGCGTGATTGTTGAGCATCTGTATCAATGGGTGACCGGTTCAGTCGCTAAGATCTGGAGTCCGCGGTTTTTCTTTCCGTTTGAATTTACCATTGCGTTTAGCGATAGCCATTTTGGGTCAGGTTGGCCATATGTTCTTTTGCGTGTGTTCGGTTTGCCACGCGAAGAGGCTTATTTGGGTTGGTTTTTGATTGGCGTGAGTTTGAATTTTTGGGTGTGTTGGATCGTATTCAAGCGCTTAGGATTTTCTGCTGTGGGTGCTGCCGCTGGGGCCTTTGTCTTTGCGTTTGCTTTGCCCGCCTTGCATAAAGAAAACCATGTTCAATTGGTGTATCGATTTGCCCTGCCACTGGCCGCAGCGGCTTGGTATCGCGCGATGGATCAGCGCAATGTCGCTTATGCGGTTCAAACCGTTTTTTGGTGCGCGATTCAATTTTTGTGCTCAATTTATTTAGGCGTCTTTTTGCTGTACCTGTTGGCGGCGATGTTAGTGGCACAGGTTGCCTTTAGTTTGCGTCGCTCCTTCAGTCAGACTGAGCCTTCTGTAACTGACAGCACCCTCGCGCTGAACAGCCCGCATCGATGGCTCGGCCCGCGTGTTGCTGCATCAGAGGGCGGATGGTCAGCGGCGCTGAGTTGGGCGCGGTCGGTTCGCGGGTTGACCTGGAGCGGCTTGACCTTGGTGGCAGTGGTGTTCGTGGGTTACACCCTCAAACGTTACCACCACGTCGCTGTTGACTATAACTTTGTCAGGCCATTAAGTGAGCTGATCTCGATGTTGCCGCGCCCGGGTAGCTATCTGCTAGCTGATCACTCAACTTTAGTGTCTTGGCTCGGTCGACTTGTGACCGACGTGCCGATGCGGCACGAGCAACAAATGTTTGTTGGCTTTGGTGTGGCCTTACTTGCCTTACTTGGGTTGTGTTGGTCTTGGCGTACGCTCGAGCCCCATCTGACTGCCTTCGTGCGGCGGATGATGGTGGCTTTGCTCTTGTTAGTAGCGCTGACCCTGATGGTGTCTGAGACATCTTTTTACCTGTTTTTGGCGAAACTGCCAGGGGTCGGGTCGATCAGGGCGGTTTCGCGAATCGCTTTGATTCTGTTGTTGCCGCTGGCGGTGGCCGTTGCTGCCGGTGTTGACGGGGTGGCCAGGTCATCGGTTACTAAGGTGGTGAAAGGTTTCAGTTTGTTGGCTTTAGTCGTGGTCCTGACGCTTGAGTCTGTTTGCTACAACCCCCACCACACCCCGATACAGTCTTGGCGCGCTCGGCGCGATGCTTTACAGGCCAAGATTGGCACCCTGCCCAAGGATTCTGTCTTATTTGTGACACAGCCAAGCGCAGAGCCTTTCTTTATGACAGAAATTGATGCGATGATTTACGCCCAAGATCACCATCTTGCGACCTTGAATGGTTATTCGGGTAACACCCCGCCACGCTATACTTATCCCGACCCGTGTCTGCCGCCTGAAATGCGAGTCGACAGCTATTTTGCGATTCGAGGGCTTGTTGCCGACAGACGGCAACAAATCCTCAATAAACTACACACAGTATTTCTTGAGCCTTGCTCAAAGCCGATCGAACCTAAATAAAGCAGCTTTTAAATAGCGATACCTCTTATGAATATTCTTGTTGTCGGCGCAGGTTATGTGGGCTTAGTCACTGCAGCTTGTTTAGCGAGTAAAACTAACCGGGTGGTATGCGTTGATACCGATCCTAAAAAGCTTGCCAAACTGGCCGCGGGTCAAATCCCGATTTACGAACCAGGCTTGAAAGAGATTGTTGACTCGGCGGTTGCCAACAAGTACCTCAGCTTTGAATTAGGTATCAAAACAGGGCTTTCAAAAATTGAAACAGATCAAGATGACCCGACCTTGGTCTTTATTGCTGTGGGTACCCCTCAGGGTGAAGATGGGTCAGCCGACTTGCGTTATGTATTAGCCGCCGCGCGAGAAATTGGCCAGCACCTTTCGCAGCCTGCAATCGTCATTAACAAGTCAACTGTGCCCGTCGGCACCGCTAATTCGGTCAAAGGCGAAGTGGCTTGGCAATTGTTTCAGCGTAAATGCTTTATTGATTTTGATGTCGCGAGCAACCCCGAGTTTTTAAAAGAAGGGGCAGCGATCGAAGATTTTTTTAAACCTGATCGCATCGTGATTGGTACCGAAAGCGAAAAGACTAAAGCGCACCTCATCAAGTTGTATCGTCCGTATGTCGATGACGAAAAGCGTTTGCTCGCTGTTGGGGTAAAAGAAGCTGAACTCATTAAGTACGCGTCAAACGCCATGTTAGCGACACGGATCTCGTACATGAACGAAATTGCCAATATTTGTGATCGTTACGGCATCGATGTCGAAGACGTTCGCCAGGGTGTTGGTATGGATAGCCGAATTGGGCCCGCATTTTTGCGCGCAGGTTGCGGCTATGGTGGTTCGTGTTTTCCAAAAGACGTACAGGCGTTGGTGCGTATCGCGCAAAGCGTGGGCGTTGAGCCTTTGGTGCTCAATGGGGTTGAGGCGCGTAACAAAAAACAGAAACAATATTTGTTTGAACAAATCGTCGCCAGAATGGGCAAAGATTTAACAGGGCGCAAGATTTGTGTTTGGGGTTTAGCGTTTAAACCTGAAACTGATGACATGCGCGAAGCTTCGTCGATTGATTTGATTCGTGCGCTGTGCCAGGCAGGTGCGCAAGTTGTCGCGCATGATCCGGTTGCCACAGAGGTTGCCGAAAATATCTTTGCTGATCTGATTCGAAGTGGCCGTCTGTCGGTGGCGGCAGATCCGGTTAGCGCGGCTAAAGATGCCGATCTTATTGCCTTAGTGACTGAATGGAAATCCTATCGCGAGGTGGATTTCGCAGCACTCAAAAATAGTGTGAAAGCAGCGGTGATCCTCGATGGTCGCAACCACTTAGATCCTGTTGCGCTTAAAAAACTGGGCTTTCACTATTCTGGAATTGGTCGTGTTTGATGAGCTTGCTTGATTTAAAGGCGCGTGCAGTATGAAAAAAATTCTTGTGACTGGCGGCGCAGGCTTTTTAGGGTCGCATCTCTGCGATCGTTTAATTGCGCAAGGCCATCAAGTAATTGCCTTAGACAGTTTATTTACAGGCAGCAAAAAAAATATTGCTGGTTTGGTAAATAACCCAACCTTTAAGTTTGTGCAGCGAGATGTGGTCGATTCGGTCTCGTTAGAGGATTTAGGCGTAAGTGATCTAGACGAGATCTATAACCTTGCTTGCCCTGCTTCGCCAGTCCATTATCAATACGACCCCATCCACACCATGAAAACCTCGGTGTTGGGTGCGCTCAACTTGCTTGAGCTCGCTCGCAACACCGGGGCAAAGGTATTTCAGGCATCTACTTCTGAAGTGTATGGTGACCCGTCCGTACACCCACAGCCTGAAGAGTACTGGGGCAACGTGAATACGATTGGTATCCGCAGTTGCTACGACGAGGGCAAGCGTGCCGCTGAAACTCTATGGTTTGATTATGAGCGTGCACATAAGCTGCGTATCAAGGTTGTTCGTATTTTTAATACTTACGGACCGCGCATGGCCGCAGACGATGGCCGAGTTGTCAGTAATTTTATTGTGCAAGCTCTGCGCGGCGAAGATCTGACCATTTATGGCGATGGCACGCAGACGCGCAGCTTTTGTTATGCCGATGATCTAGTCGAAGGGTTCATTCGCTTAATGAATTCGTCGGATGAGGTAGTGGGCCCAATTAATATGGGTAATCCGGGTGAATTCACCATGATCGAGCTTGCTGAAAAAGTATTGCGGCAAACCGGCTCTACAAGCAAATTGATACACAAGCCTTTGCCCGAAGATGATCCTAAACAGCGCCGCCCCGACATTAGCCGTGCAAAAAAATATCTAAACTGGGAGCCAACCGTGCCGCTTGATCAAGGCCTTGAACGTACGATTGCGTATTTCAAGCAAGCGCTGGGTGCAAAATGACAACTTATACCGACGCGCAGTTTGCCGTTGTCATGCCGATCTACGAAGATCGAGAGGCTTCGACCAAGCTCTTTAAAGAGCTTTATTCTGAATATGGTACGTTCGCGTTTGTGGTGGCGGTTGATGATGGTTCGATTAGTCAGCCCGTTGAAGTCGATGCCCTCAGGCAAGCCGGCTTGGATGGGGTAGTTATTCAACTCAAACGCAATGTTGGTCATCAACGTGCCATCGCGATCGGGATTAACTACGTCGCCGAGAATATGCCAGATATCCCTTGCACGGTTGTGATGGATTCTGATGGTGAGGATACCCCTCAATCGATTCGAGAGCTCGTGCAACCCTTACAAGTTGCTAACGTAGATGTCGTCGTTGCGCAGCGAAAAAGCCGCGTCGAAACACTCAAGTTCAAAACCTTTTATTTGATTTATAAGTGGCTGTTTCAACTGCTGACTGGTCGCAAAATTAGTTTTGGCAACTTTATGGCCTTAAAACCCTCAGCTGTTAAGCGGTTGGCTGCGATGCAAGAGCTTTGGATGCATGTTGCCGGATGCGTATTGACTTCAAAATTGCGTGTGCAAACGATGCCAATTGATCGAGGCCCACGGTACGCCGGAAAAAGTAAAATGAACTTTGTGGGTTTAGCCTTGCACGGTTTTAGGGCGTTGATGGTGTTTGCTGAAGATGTATTGGTGCGAGTGGGCATTATCTGTGCCTTTGTTGCCACAGCAACGGTGTTGGCAAGTGCACTGGCGATTGGCTTGAAACTGGCAAACTTTGCAACACCGGGATGGTTTTCAGTCGCTCTGGGTATTTTGCTGTTGGTTTTTTTACAGACAGGCGCCCTGACGTTGATGACTCTGATGCTCACCGGTGTTGTACGTGCCGGCGCCCCTAATCAAATTGATTATCACGCTTACGTTGAGCAAGTTGAACAGACTCGCTAGGCTGCATGCTCAGGCGTATGGCTGGCTGCACTTGCAGCCTATCCGCTATGTATTCAACGGGCTGTTTGCGACAGCTGTTCATTTTTTGGTGTTGACGTTCAATATTGAAGTATTAGCATGGTCGTCGGCAGGCTTAGCAAATTTAGTGGCTGCGGTATTTGGTATTTCAGCAGCATTTTTGGGTAGTCGCTATTATGTTTTTCGGGCTTCGCAGATATCGCTTCGTGGTCAGTTGGCGCGCTTTTTAGTTCTTTATGCAGCGATTGCTGTCTTGCACGGGTTGCTGATGTACGTGTGGTCTGACGTCTTTAAGTTAAATTATCAAAGCGGATTTGTGGTTGCCACAGTCATGCAAATGTTATGTAGTTATTTGGGTAATAAAGTGATGGTTTTTAAAGTATGAAATACCTTAAATTCTTTGTTGCAACCATGCTCTTTGGTGTGTTGTTGTTACTGACCTATTGGGCACACGTGTCTTTTCTTAAGGTCAACGTAGTGTTTTATGCCGCCATGCTTGATGGGGCGCTAGCAACGTTGTTGATGTTGTTTGTCGTTTCATCTATCAAGTGGCTTAAGGTCTTTACTGTTTTCGAAAAACTTCAGCTAGGGCTGTTCTGGTTATTGTTAGGGTATGCCTACGCGATTTCTATACCAACCGTAATTGACCGCTCGCTGTCTTTCTATACCTTAGAAAAACTACAACAGCGCGGGGGCGGGATTCAGCTAGCAGCCTTTGGCGGTGTGTATGCTAACGAATATATGAAAGAACATCGCCTTGTCGATGTTCGCTTAACTGAACAGCAACAGTCGGGCACCATTGTGATTGAAAACGGCTGTGTCAAACTGACAGCCCGAGGCAATGCCTTGGCGACAGCAAGTCGTTTTTTTCGAGCACATTTTTTACCGAGGCAACGCCTCTTGATGGGCGAATATTCAAGCGATTTAACCGATCCGTTTAAATCCAGTACAGCGCAGGTTGATTACCTGTGTAAGTAGCTTGTGACAAGACTACCGCATGCCAACGCTTGTAATTCGCACCCCTAAGCGACGATCATCAAGTGTGTTGCCTAAGTTGCGTGGCACGAAGCACCGTTGTAATTTCAATATCGCGCGATAGTCAGAGCGGTCAGCAGGGATCGAGTCGCCAAGCGTCACGCTAAGCACCGACGGGGCCGAGCTGTTGAACGTAAAGGGCGTTGATACAAGTACTTCATTAGCGCCCCGCACAATTGACAGGGTCGCGGCAAGGGGATGTCGTACGATATCTGGTAGATCGCCCGCAACATTCAAGGTGATTGAACGTGCACCCGTTGGCAGTGGCAATTCAAGCATGCCTCCTGTCCAGCCATCTTTCGTGAGCTCGCGCGGCCTAAAACACTGTGTATCGAAAGTGAACGGAAACCTTGAAAACGACTGGTAGACTTCTTTGACACCCAAACTGGTCACTAAACAGAATAATCCAGCGACGAAGAGTCGATGGTGATGCACCCACGACTGCAAGGCGACGCCAGGCGCATCCACCGCTGCTTCGAATGTTGCGTTTAGCTTCGTGTTTGGCAGCCAGGCATAAAGTAAGGCTATGAAGGCTACGGCGACAAATAGATTTTCGCGAACCAGTAGCGCGTGTGCAAAGACGTTACCACTCACCACGGCAAGTAAGGCGACACTTGCTGGCAATAGTACCCTCAGCTGTGACTGTCGTAAAAAAGGGTACAGCAGTGCAAAGCCAAAGACTAAAGCACCTATTAGCCCTGTTTCGGCCAAGGTCTGTAAAAAGTAATTGTGAGCGTTCTCGCCATTTTGCTGAACACTTAAAAAATAAGAATTTGTCAGCTCGTAGTTGGCTGATTGCCTAAAAAATTCACTTTGCCCCAAACCAAACAACGGTAAGAGCCAAGACATTTTTATCGCGGCCAACAATACCTCTGGGCGATACGATAGTTTTAGATTGAGTGCTTGCAAATCTGTGAAGCCCAGCAAGTTTGCACTGTAGTTAAACGCAGCGATAGTATGGTTTGGTGCTATTGCAACGCAAAACAATACTAGCGCGCAAAGCGCAACAGCCGCAATGACAATATTCTTAAAGTACGAAGAGTGCCGATACCGCCACACCACAGCAAGGGTCAATAACATCACGAGGCCAACCGCGATACTGGCTTTTGATTTACTCAGCACCAAACCTAGCCAAGACAAAGGAATGATCAGCGCGATGATGCCCCAACGATACCAACTAGGCTTGAGGCTGCCAACGTAGCCTAGTAAGCCAAGTGCCCCAATCAGCATCTGCCCAGCGTAGGCATGGATATCCGGTTGAAAGCCTAAGGCCACAAAGCCCAAAATATCAACCCTAAACGATAGATGATCCCATTGCAAACCTCTGCCGCTTTGAGATTGCTCGAGACCGACCAGTGCGCTGACGACTAAGCCAACTAGCAAAGGAATAAACACCAAATGATTGCGTTTCGGCTGATCCTTAAGTACAGCAAACACAATGGTAAAAAAAACGAGCGCACAACCGAAAGATACCCAATCAATCAAAGGCGTGTAATCATCGTGCAAACTTAAAGCACGGAGGTTGAGTAAGTTATTACCAAGAGCTGCCCAATGAAAAAGCGCATCTGTTTGAAAAAGGTTTCTGGCAATTGCAAGCGCAACAGAAAAAGACAGATACACCATCATCAAAGCGATAGGCCAGGGCATTTTGAATGAAATTTTTGCCCATGTTTTTTGAAACCAATTGTTGATCAAAACTCCGATGGCTAAGCCGGTAACCAAATCCCAGCCCGCCAAATGCGCAGGTGCTACGCGTCCATAGCCAGTAAAGGCTTGTAACTGGGTGCTGAAATTTGGAAGTAAGGGCAAGGCAAACAGACAAGCGACCACACCGGCACGCGGGCTTCGCGCGCTAATCAGCGCTGCAAACAGCAAGCACAGTGATGGTACCGTCACTCGATAGGGTGCCGCCAAGTCTTGCAAAAAGTGCTTGTGGTTAAAAAGCACCAATAAAAAGGCGCAAGAACATAGCGCCGTCCCCACCCACGATAGGACGTCTGTTTTAAGATACTGCTCGCGGCTCAGGGGTTGCATCGATAGTGTGCGCGTTAGAGAGCGTCGAATAGATCAGCATGGGCTAACGTTGTGGCGTCTGCATCTTTTTGACTAAGAGTCGGTTGACCGACAAGGGGCCACTGAATACCAATGTTGGGGTCGCACCAGAGCAAACTGCGCTCGTACTCGGGTGCGTAGTAGTCGGTTGTTTTATATATGCACTCTGCGACCTCAGAGAGAGCTAAAAAACCATGGGCAAAGCCGGGGGGGATCCACAATTGTCGCTTATTGTCGGCACTTAAATGAATGCCCACCCAGTGACCAAACTGAGGGTGACCCCGCTGTAGATTGACACTCACATCGAACACTTCGCCTTGCGTTACGCTTATCAGCTTTCCTTGTGTCTGCTTGATTTGGTAATGCAAGCCGCGAAGCGCGTTCTTTTTGCTTTTACTATGATTGTCTTGTACAAACGTAACGGAGGTGCCAAGAGCTTTATTCAAATCGCGCTGATTAAAACTTTCGTAAAAACTCCCCCGGTTGTCGTTGAAGACCTTAGGCTCTAGAAGCGATACGCCAATTAAAGTAGTTTGATGAGTCGTAAAAGACATGTCAACAATCTCGCAGATCGCCAGATAGGTGATCTATTTTATGAGGCTAAGCAGGTAACGACCATAATTTGTTTTAGCTAACGGCGCAGCAAGACGGGCTAGTTGCTCAGCCGAGATCCATTTATTTTTGTACGCGATTTCTTCGGGGCAAGAAACTTGCAATCCCTGACGTTTTTGCAAGGTAGCGATAAAGCTTGAGGCCTCAAGAAGGCTTTCATGCGTACCCGTATCTAACCAAGCGTAACCACGCCCCATGATTTCGACGTTTAGGCGATTAGCCGCTAGGTAGTGTCTATTGATATCTGTAATTTCAAGCTCTCCACGTGCGCTTGGTTTGATGTTTGAGGCAATATGACAGACCTCAGAGTCGTAAAAATATAAACCAGTTACTGCGTAATTGCTTTTTGGATGAGTTGGCTTTTCTTCGATGCTTAAGGCGCGCCCAACTGCATTAAACTCAACCACACCATAGCGTTCAGGATCAGGGACGTGGTATGCAAATACCGTTGCGTCATGTTCGCGGCCGTTTATTTTTTTTAGTTGCTTGCCTAACTCATGACCGTAAAAAATATTATCGCCCAAAATTAATGCGCTGTGGTCGTTAGCGACAAAGTTCTTTCCAATGATAAAGGCTTGCGCCAACCCATCTGGGCTTGGTTGTACAGCGTATTGAATATTTAGACCCCATTGCGATCCATCACGCAATAGTTCGGCAAAGCGAGGGGTATCTGCTGGTGTTGAAATAACCAGAATATCGCGTATACCCGTAAACATTAAGGTCGACAGGGGATAAAAAATCATCGGCTTATCGTAAACGGGCAATAGCTGTTTTGAAACAGCTTGCGTGGCGGGGTACAGGCGCGTGCCCGAGCCGCCGGCTAGAATAATCCCTTTGCGTTTGGTCATTGTTGGTATCATGCTTTCGAAAGTGTAGCTTTGATTATGCCATTCAAACAGAGTCCAAGGACTACTTCTGCTTTAGCTTAGCGCGCATATATCGATAGAGCCCCCCCGCCCATCGGCGGGGTAATGGCAGTAGTGTGTAAGGAAACCGCAAACGTAGGCCACCATGTCGATGGTTAAAGGTACACAGATCTGCGTCCCGATTAATTTCAATCTTGGTAGGGTGTGTCAGAGTGCCAAGTGCCGACACAGGCGCACCAGGTTGTTCTGCTAATGCAATGGTGTGGGTCGCATCGGGGCCAATACCAATATTGCTGACCAAATTCACGTTTGAGGTTGCGGTGATTCCACCGCCATGCCATATCGACCCAAGCCAGGGATAAAACCAAGAAGAGCTGATGCTATTGCTGTAGACGCGAGAAAAGATATCCGTCCAAAACTTTGTTTCAACTGTATCTAAACCCATGTTTTGCCATCGTTGACTGGCGCGCCACTCAGGCCAAAAAGCGATGTCGCCCTGATAATGACTCCAGGCACGCCGCCAAGTTGCCCAGCCCCAGCAGTCGCTGTAGTGCGAAAAAAAATACGAAGCCTCGCCGCGCTGTTTGCCTTGCTGATGGTTGTCGCCCGTAATGACCCATACTCTTTCGTCGTCGGCATAACGCTCAAGTAGCTCATCACAAAAGTTAAAAAAATCAGGATGAGGTAAGCAATCATCTTCAAGAATAATGGCGCGCTCGACCTGACTAAATACCCAATCTAAGCCAGACGATACCCGGCCTTTTAAACCGAGATTGATGGGTGAAAAATTTCGGTGTACTACGCAGGGCCAGTCGATATTTGAAACGATATCTTGAACCTCAGCGCACAGCGCTGCGTCGTCAGGGTGCGTCGCGCGCGGGCCGTCGGCCAACAAAAAAAGCTCTTTTGGCTGCGCTGCTCGAATCGCGGCAAAGGTCTGCCGTGTATAGCGCGGGCGATTAAAGATGATGTAGGCGATTGGCGTATGAACCATAAGTGAACCGGTGAGGCCTACTGAGCCAGAATATTGGCGATATCGGGCATTAGAAGCATTGCACCCGCTTTGGTCAGATGATTTGTGTCACTGTAATAGATTGTATTATTTTCGAGTACCTTGCAGCCGGCAGTTGTGCATAGCTTTTGGTTTGGATGCACAAAATATACATTGTGGGGTAGGGCCATGTTCTGTGTGATCGACGCGAAGCGCTCGGTTTGCAACCTGCTCTCGGTTAAGTCTGGGCATTGTTGTGAGTTTTTGGTATCACCAAAGTAATACTGTCTTTTAGCGCACTTAATATCGACACTGGGTGCAGCGCCGATAATGATGATCTTTTCTGGTTTCAGGTTGAAAGCCAGTGCGGCATCCATGACCGCTTGCTCAAGCCTTTGATCCTTGGCAAGGGCTGGGTAACCACTCCATAGCTGACTGCGAATCACAGCCTCTAGCTTGGTGCCTTGTAATGCTCTTACAAGCTCAATATACGGTAGGCATGTTGAGGGATTTTCGTTAAACGGTTCGTTAAAGCCAAAAAAGCATGACGGCCAATATGAAAAGATAATTTTGTATTTTGCGCCAAGTGCCTCGTTCATTGCGGCGGTCAGATGCTGGGCATGGCTATCTCCGTAAATCAGAATCGCCTGGCTGGCCGAGGTATTGCCAAAGATGCAGAGCTGTTTATTATTAAAAGGCACTAAACAGTCTTGTTGACCCGTTTCGCTCACGAGTTGGGGCTGTTGCGTTTGGCCAACGAAACCTTGCCGCTTAAAGATTGATAAACCTGCGGCTGCCAAGCAAAGCATGAGCAGTGCGAGGGTTGCTGCGGTAAGGTTTGTATTGTGCAGCCGACGAAGTGGTGATTCGATGAGTTGATAGGTCGCCCACGCTAGCGCAACTGACAGCACAAGCAAACCTAGGCGAAGCCCAATCGATGTGACCCCATCGTTGATAACGGCCACAAACGACAGCAGTACCCAGTGCCATAAATACAGGGGGTAGCTCATCAGGCCAATCGACACAAGCCAGCGGTGCGAGAGTAGTTTTTGGTTAAATGGCGAATGCTCGCCGGTAGCGATCAGCAAGCCAGTGCCAATGACGGGCAATAGCGCCCAGCCGCTTGGGTAAGGGGTGCGCGCGTTAATCACAAGAACACCGGCGAATAAAAGAACCAACCCGCAGTACGGCAGCATATTCCCTTTTAGCTTGATATTCGGGCGAATTGAGTTCTGAGCAAGGTAACCAATCAGCGCGCCAAATAAAAGCTCCCAAGCGCGAGTCTGTAAAGCGAAAAATGCCAGAGAGAGGTCATAAGACGAGCGGTAGATATTTAAGGTAAACGAGGCCAGTAACAATCCGCACATGATGAGACCTAAGCGAAGCCCCGCCCGGTATCCTAGCCAAAGCGCGATCGGCCAAATCAGGTAGAACTGCTCTTCAATACCTAGCGACCAGAGATGTAACAGCGGTTTGAGTTCAGAGGCCACATCGAAGTAACCGAACTCACTTAGTGATACTAAGTTCGATAAAAAAATCGCTCCACCAAAGGTATGCTTACCAAGTTTGGCGAAGTCATCCGGGATCATGAAAAGCCAACCGGCGACGAGCAGGCTGACTAAAACCAATAAAAGCGCCGGAAAAATTCGATTAATGCGACGACGATAAAAGGCAACAAAGCTAAAAGAATCAGAGCTAAGTGCTTTAGTGATGATTTGAGTGATTAAGAAGCCTGAAACAACAAAAAAGACATCGACACCGATAAATCCGCCAGGGAAAACTGTGGGAAATGCGTGAAAGGCTATTACGAGCAAAATTGCGATGCCACGTAGGCCGTCGATATCGCGTCGGTATTGACTGTGAATTGCATTAGCGGCCACTAAGAGCACCACTTAATGATGAATACAGTGCTGGTTATCAAACGTCTATGCATCGATCGAACGCTTTATTAATGATCTGAAATTTGCCAAATTAGCCAAGTAGAGCTTGAGGGCCCAACTCGGGTGATCTTTTTTCCGTTGAATACTTCGGCAACTTGGGCAGCTGTGCAAGAGTCGCAGACATTTAAAATAAACTTTCTACTCAAGCGCTGTTGAATTTTTATCAACTCTTCGGCATCTGGTCGGTTTAAGGGATCTATAAACGTGACCACTTGCGACTTATCGCCAAATAGAGATTGTGTGTAGTAAGCCCCCCAAGATGAGATATTAATGATCGAATTCATAGCGATGGACTCAGACTGAAGATATTTAAAGATATCATTTCGATTTCTATCGGAGTGCGTTGCTTCTTGCGAAAAATGCAGCTGAAATAAGCTAGCAATGCACACCACTGAAAGTGAGATCAAGATGCCTTTTAACGCGGTTGCATTTTTATTTGCGTAATGCATTAATGCAATGATTATTGGAATATGTAAAAAAATGAAGTGATGTCCGGTCCAGGTCTTTCTTCCGTAGCAGAAAATTGCGACTAGAATTACTAATGAGATGATTAAAAAATAAAACAATGAGGATCTGTATTTTTTTACGTAGCTAAATATAAAATATAAGACTGGAACGAAGAACGCAGCCGAAATCGCCAGCTCACCAGTTGTTAGTTGATAAATTCGACTTGTAAAAACAACAGGAGAAAATAAATATGTACCAATTAAATTCAACTCTTGTAAAAAAGTATAAGAGGGCGCAGACTGGTGCATGAGATGAATAATGTATGGAAAGGTATCCTTACTGCCAACTTCCCAAACGCGTGTTAAACCTAAGTAAACAACAAAAATTGAAAATATAAAGAACAATAACACCGCAAATAGAAAACATGAGCTCTTAGATACGTTCGGTAATTTAAACTCCAGTTTATAAAATTGTATCGTTGAGCTAGCGGTACTTCTGTAAATAGCATTACCTAATGCAATAAGAAAAATTGAGGGCACAAGGTATAAAAAGAACGGTTTATCATCGATCGCAAGTAAGCTAAAAAAGCTACTGATCATAATCAAACAAATTTTTACAAAAGGGGAGGTAGTTCGAGAAAATATCTTATAGACAGTGAAGATTAGTATGGCATAGCTGAGTAATGCAATACGTATTGGCCCTGTATCATGTAATATTTGAAATAACAGGGGGAAATATAATAAAGGCACCAGCGTAGTTTTTAATTCAAAATTGAAGGCTTTCGCTAGCAACAGCGCGAAGATAATTAAACATAGAGCGCCGTAAATATAGTGTGAGATCGGTTCAGCCAGTGCGTAAAAAAATGGCGCGAATATTAGACTTGAAACTACACCAGAATACGAATAAGTTCTGTTGAATTCGAATTTAAAAAGTTTCGCTGGATAGGCGTTACAGCCTTCTCTAAATATATGTGCAACCGACTCGGGGTAGGCCCAACAGGCAAGGCGGTGGTAATGAATGAATTCATCCATATTTGATGGAATGTACAGGCTCACATATAAAACAAATCCAATAAACGCAATCGTTGCGGTCAGGCATGTGCGGTCGATATTGCGAAGGGAACGTGACCCCACAGTATGCATAAGGTGCGCCATGTCAGCTCCACCAGGTTTTCGGCAAGATGACATCGTCTAAGTCCGGCACATTTTTGCGATCTAGTGGGTGAGGGAAGGACGTAATTCGAGTCCGCTGAAGCATGCGATCTTTACGTAGAAATGTGAATTCCATAATAGGAGGTATTGCGAACTCTTTATAGTTGTAAGCTCGTTCACAATTGTTTGGATGAATATGTACCACGTCAAAATGGCGGTTGATTTTATTAAATATCAAATTTAATAGTTTGAATTCCCCTTCAAGCATTAACCTATCTAAGTGATGGAACTCTATAATAATAATTCTGAATTTTTTTAATATGTCTTCAGAGATATCGAATAAGACTTCATATTCTGCCCCTTCAATATCCATTTGTAAAATATCGTTTTGACTGTTCGGCGATTTTTCTTTAACCCAATCATCGATGCGCATGTAGACATCGTCATTCGTTGTGCCCAGAAATTTTTTGTCAAAATGAATACGCGAATGATTCACGGGGGCGCGTTCGACCGAGAAGTCAGCCAAGAAGCAGGTAACACCACGTTCTGCAAATGCAAGTTCAAAAGCTGCAATAGAAGAGACGCCGGGAGAGAAACAAGTTTCAATACCCTCTAAATCATCCGGAACTAAATATCCACCGTCGCCCTCGCCTCCTAGCCTAACTAAAGGTATGCCTGAGTTTAAGGGTCGAATCATAGAAAAAAAATCGCTCAGCGCTAAACTCTTGGTTGTTGGAACAACGCGCTTATTGTGTGTAAGAAACCAACTGTAGAGAAAAGATTTAAGTTTGCCAAAAGCCATTGCAACTCGATTTTTAATGGTTTGATCGCAGGGTTAGGTGTGCTCAGTCGTTCAGATTAACGATGAACTTATGTTAACATTCTGAGTAAGTGGCATAGACAATTTCTTCAATAATTCAACAGCATAGGCGTTATTGCCATGGCCTTTGCCGTCCCTCAATTAGCGCTTTTGACTGGTGGTATTGCGTCGTTTGTTATATGCCTGTGCATTGTACTCACCAAGCGTTGGCACGGCGCTCACACATTAGACACCGAAGACGGGGTCCAAAAAATTCATCAACAACCTACCCCTAGGGTAGGAGGCGTTGCTGTTTTTATTGCACTTTTGCTTAGTTGGGTTTTGACCCCACCGATCGTGGCGGACGTATTGGGACCCATGCTCTTAGCTGCGGTTCCAGCATTTTTGGCGGGCAGTTTAGAAGATTTATTAAAACGAGGGCGGGTGGGCGAGCGCTTATTCGCAACTTTTGCGAGTGGAGTGTTAGCGTGGTGGTTAACTGGGGTTAGTGTCACCAATGTAGGCATATGGGGTTTAGACAGTTTGCTCGTTTGGACACCCGTATCGGTTTTGTTTACTGCCTTTGCAGTGGGTGGGTTGGCCAATTCGATCAATATTATTGATGGGTTTAATGGGCTAGCAGGAGGAGTTGTTTTGGTTTGTTTGTCAGCACTTGGATTAATGTCTTATCAAGTGTTCGATTACGAAATGGCTAAACTATGTTTTGTTTTAGCGGGTGCGATCTTTGGATTTATGATCCTCAATTACCCGTTCGGTAAAATATTTTTAGGTGACGGTGGGGCCTATTTGCTCGGCTTTTTATTGGGCTGGGTTGCCGTGATGGTCGCAGAGAGAAACCCTACGATATCACCATGGGCACCATTGCTTGCTTGTGGATACCCGATTCTTGAGGTTCTCTTCTCGATGGCACGACGTCGTGCCCGAAAACTCAGGCTGGGTCATCCTGATCGATTACATCTGCATAGTTTGCTTTGGGCTCGACTCGCCCGACCCCGGCTCCATCGGTATTCAGTCATTACAAAAAATGCGGTCGTGATGCCGTTGATCCTGTGCTTCGCGGTAGTACCCGCTATCTGCTCGGTAATTTATAAGGCGAATACGCTCGCTTTAGGGTTATCATTTTTGGGCTCAGCGTTGTTGTACAGCCTAATTTACGTTCGGCTTGTGCATTTTCGGTGGGCATGGCCAACGTTTGCGCTCACTAAGCGTAAAGTGAAGTAAACAGTAAACGACAGAGCAAAGAAGACGAAAATGGCACCAAAAATATATGTGGCAGGTCATCGTGGGATGGTGGGATCGGCGATTACTCGTGTCTTGCTTGAACAAGGCCATCCGCCCGAGCGCATTATTGGCCGTACACATGCCGAACTTGACCTCACTCAGCAAGCTGATGTCAGAGCATTCTTTGAGCAAGAAAAGCCAGATCAAGTGTATTTGGCCGCAGCACGTGTTGGCGGCATACATGCCAATAATACCTATCCTGCCGAATTCATATACGACAATCTGATGGTGCAGTCGAATGTGATTGACGCAGCATTTAGAAACGGCGTTACTCAATTATTATTTTTGGGCAGTAGTTGTATCTATCCGAAGCATGCCGAGCAACCAATGGCAGAAACCTCGTTGCTTACTGGTTTTCTAGAGCCGACAAACGAACCATATGCCATCGCAAAGATCGCTGGCATCAAAACATGTGAAAGTTATAACCGACAGTATGGCGCAAGCCATGGCGTCGACTATCGAAGCGTAATGCCGACTAACCTATATGGACCTGGCGATAACTATCACCCTGAAAACTCTCATGTCATACCGGCTTTACTGCGTCGTTTCCATGAGGCGAAAATTAGCCAAACCGAAAAAGTCACCATCTGGGGGTCGGGGAAACCGTTTCGTGAGTTTCTGTATGTTGATGACATGGCCGCCGCCAGTGTGCACGTCATGAATCTGGCAAAAGATAAATATGACTCGTGTACGAGCCCGATGACCAGTCATATTAATGTTGGCTATGGTTCGGATATTACGATCGCAGAACTTGCTCACTTAATCAGTAAAGTCGTAGGTTATGCCGGACAATTAGAATTTGATGCGACGAAACCCGACGGCGCGCCAAGAAAACTAATGGATAGCAACCGGTTGAACACTTTGGGCTGGCAGCCTAAGATTGAAATAACTGAAGGGTTGAAAAGAGCGTACCAAGATTTTATCGACAGCACGGTTCAGCGACGTTAACGATGGCGCTTTTTACCGGTATTACCGCGCCTTTTGACAAGCTTTATAAAATCTTACCGAAAGATTGTAAAAAAGGGTTGGCGTGGGTTTTAGTCTTGAGCTTAGTGACGGCAATATTCGAAACGACTAGCGTCGCCTCAATCTTGCCGTTTATGGCTTTAGTCATGGACCCTGAAATCATCAACCAATACCCCGCGCTTAAGCGTGCACTGGCTAATATGGGCATACACACACAGCAGGCAGAAGTCATTGCTGCAGGGTCCATTACCATATTGATACTCGCGTTAGGTAATGCATGTAGCGCGACAAATTTGTGGGTACAGACACGATATATCGCAAAAGCCCGTCATCAACTCGCCCGCGAGCTCTACGCGGGTTACATGCAATTGCCGTATGCCTTTCATGTAAAACGTGATGCTGCATCTCTCACCCGTGTCATCAGTGGTGATGTAGATTCTGCGTTAAATGGCTTTTTGGCGTCTTTATTAGCAGTTGTGTCAAAAGGGCTCAGCGGGCTAGTACTGACAGCGCTGATTGTAGTGATGGATCCGGTAGTTGCAATCGGCTCGGTGATTGTTTTAGGTGGGGCATACCTCATTGTCTTTCGTTTGATTCGCGTGCGTCAGTCAAGGCTAGGAGCCCAAATGGTAGAGGCGAGTACAGAATCGGGGCGCACAAGCATCGAAGGATTAGCGGGTATTAAAGAGCTTCGGATCCTAGGAAGAGAAAACGAGTCTGTGCAGCGCTACAGCAATGCTTTACAAATACTAGCGCGAGTACAAGCGGCGAATATCTTGTCAATTGCCTTGCCACGCTATGTCATTGAAGTTTTTGCATACTCGGGTATTGTTGGCGTCACGTTAATGTTGGTGCTTAAGGGTGAGGCCGCGGCAGCAATCCCCTCGCTGGCTTTGTATGCCTTGGCAGGTAGCCGTTTGGCGCCAACGTTTCAGCAGTTGTTTGCCTCGGCGATAACAATTAAATATCATACCCGTGCAGTGGATGCGCTTGAAGCTGATCTTATGGCAGTGCGCCAGCAGCACAATATCGTGCAGAGCGACGATGCACCTTTGACGTTTGCTAAAGAGATTCGACTCACAAATATAAATTTTACCTATCCTGAGTCAGCAAAGCCTGCATTGGCAGATATCTCGTTAATCATAAAGCGTAACCAAAGCATTGGGCTGGTCGGTAAAACGGGATCGGGCAAGACAACGTTGGCAGATTTACTGTTGGGTCTTTATCACGCAGATTCGGGCGAAATAAAAATCGACGAAGCAATTCTGACTTTAAAAAATGAGCGGGCGTGGCGTAAACGTGTAGGCTATGTCCCCCAGCACGTATTTTTATCCAATGCATCGATTGCGAGCAATATCGCCTTGGGTATCGCGCCAGACCAGATAGATCAAGAGGCACTTGTGCGGGCCGCGCAAATGGCTCAAGCAGATGAGTTTATTTCTCAATTACCCAGCGGGCTTGGCACGATCGTCGGCGAGCGGGGGGTTAAGTTGTCTGGTGGGCAACGCCAGCGTCTGGGTATCGCACGTGCGCTGTACCATAGTCCGGACGTATTAGTGTTCGACGAGGCCACGAGCGCTTTAGATGGGATGACAGAGGATGCAGTGATGCGGGCGGTTGAGCATCTCAGCGGAAGATGTACGATGATTTTGATCGCTCATCGACTCAGGACTGTTCAAGCGTGCGATCGAATCGTCATGTTAGAGGCAGGCGCTGTGGTTGCCGACGGTACGTATGTTGATCTTGCACGCTCTTCTGAAAAGTTTCAGAGGTTAGCCGGGGCCTCAAGTGAGTAACTATTTGCCACTGAACTAGGCGTGTTTAGTTGACAAGTGCGATTAGTTTTGGCCGCCAGTGTATAAGCGGATTTCAGGCAAATACCTACTAGATAGATCAAGAAGCTTAAATATGCTTGTTATTAAATAAGCGATAAAACATATGTATCATTTTCATACATCGTTATTAAGTAACTTTTTTGCGAAAGACTTCAAGGTATTACCCCAAAAACCTTACGTTGTACCCGTGTTGGATCAATTAACAGCCAATCGTTTATCAGATCATATTGAAACAGATAGCCAGGTATGCCTTTTTGGGCTATCGGACGTCTCCTTATCCGTACGCTGTGAGCAATGTCGTTTTGGTTATCCAGATCTGTCTTCAGTTCAAGATATTGCTTATGCGCCATTGATACCAGATAGCTGGTTTGATACAGTTACTTTGCTTCAAGCGCTTCAAAAAACTGACAAACCACTCGTACTTATCATTGCTGTTGATTTTTTAGCAACGTTAAGTGATGTCAGGCCGCTTATGATGGCGGTCAAGTTATTACTACTTGCGGGCAACACAAGTTGCTTTTTTTTATTTCAAGAGCATGCAGGTTACCTTCGAAGCTGGAGCCTTGAAGGGTTTCGGCGACTCTTAGGCGCTTCAGGATTTGAATTAGCAAGTGATCATATCTTCGCGAAAGAAAACACTGTTATCAAAGTTCGATGTGAAAGGCCACAGTACGATCAATTCCTGTCACATGCTGGATTGTTTGATGAGGCCGGCAATAGTCATTGTTTGCTAATTAATGTTGGTGATTTTCAAACAATTACGCCTGCAGATATAGACTTTGATGTAGAAAATATCATGCAGATCAGACAAGATTTGGTTTGCTTGACTGATAACTACAAGTATAAAAATATAAATCAGAATAGATTTCTCTTATTACAAGAGCTAGTTGGTAATGTTTCGAAGAACGATGTTTACGAGGGTACTGCATTAGTTGAAGCGATTAAAGTGGCGCTGTATTTGTTACCACAGTTAAGTAGTATCGAAATATATAACGAAGGTGGGATTGCCTTCCGTGTGATTCAAGCACAGAGAACGGGACAATTACCTCATTATTTAAATATTAAAGTGACAACTTGCAGTAGTATCGATTATTCAAAAGCACGACTGCACAATAGAAATGCTATGAATTATCAAGTGAGTGAGCTTCGCAATCTTGTGAAAGACGCTTATGTTTTTAAATATGCAGACGTCTCATATTTCCGGTCTCAAAAAGTTGTTGATACCTTAAAGCAAGATTTTGGTTATTCGATCCGTAATGCGCGTATACGATCGATGCCAGTAGCGATTTCAGGAATTCCAATCTTAAAGGATGATGACTTTACTCCACCCCAAGTCATTGTCATCCTTGGAAACCCAGAAAACGACATTGATTGGCGGTCAATATTAATTGCAATTAAACAGTTATCGATCACTATCGTCGAACGACAAGTTAAAGAAATTATTATTCTGACTAAAGATGAGCCTTCGCGAGCCGACTTAATGTCTCCTAGTCGAATCGTCAAAACTATTTGGCAACCGTTAGACTCAATTGAAACAATTGCATTACATTGTGAAAAATCACGGTCAGATGGCATATTTATTATTCAAACGAGTAGTGATGAGTTTTTCGACGCACTGAAACTCGTACAACTATATGGTTGTCGATTCCTAACATTCGGAGACCCAAAACCGTTTTTTAATCGTACGCTTAATACGTACAAGTCTGAATCTTGCCAACCAAATGTTGAGGTGAGCCTATCAAGGCAATTGCTTGATGCACTCGCTGCTAATACTAAGAATGAATGCAGCGTTGCACAGAAACTCCAAAAAAATACATTAGCCGAGCAGAGTTTAATAAATCAAGAACATACAGGTAGCGCAATCCGTTACAGTCTTAAATCACAACTTGATACGAGACAATTTCTCGACATTACAGTAGTAAGTCCGGTATTTAACACACCCATTGAATATCTTGTGAATCTATTAGATTCTCTACTTGTGTCTACGATAGCGCCAAAAGAGTGGATTTTGATTAATGATGGATCGTCAGCCCCTTACGTTGATGACTTAAACAGCTTTGTATCAGAGAGCCGTAGCGCGTCCCTGAGCATTCGCCTGATCACTCAAAAAAATGCGGGTTTAGCAGGTGCACGAAACACTGGTTTGCGAGAGTCTAGGTCGAAATATACTTATTTTTTAGACTCTGACGATGTATTCTTGGCCCATACACTGGCGGATGCAGCTGTTGCGATGCAGGTGGATCCGTCTTACGTTGCAGTCTCTGGATTTCCGATTTATTTTGTTGAAAAAAGTCAAATGCCAGAGTTGGGGTTGATACATAGCGTTGAGGGCTATTGGCCATCGATCGGTGTCCCTGAGAATCGAGTTTTAGGTTTGTTAGAAAACAATTATTTATGTGCAACAGGTTTATTTAATACCGCGGTGATGCTCAAAGCTGGTGGCTGGGATGATTCGGACAAATCAACTTGGGAGGATTGGGCGGTTTATAACAAACTCGCCTGGAATAACTCTAATTTTTGTGTGATCCCTCATCCTGGTTTTTTATACAGAAATACCCCGGGTAGTATGGCTAAAACCTACAATCCTTATTTCGGCAGAAGACGCCTAGTGCGAAATTTACCAATCGTAAATAAATTTGATGCTCATGTGCTACTTGAATTGGTTAATCAGACTATGACACAGTCTGAACACCTGAGAATACTAAATATGATTTATGAATCTCGATCTTGGCGAATCACTAAGCCATTGCGGATTTTATTAAAATTACTTCATTTGGATTTTCATGAGGCATATCAGATTTACAAAAGCAAAGATAAATGATTTTGATAGAGAGATAATTGTGTAGTCACAGATATTTGATAGTAAAAATATAGAAGATCTTTAAGAGATTGGAATACTCTCGTCGAATGTTTTGAATTTGTACCCCCAAACCGCGCCATTTAATTTTTTAGGAAGTCTGTGTGAGACAAGTATCGATAATAAGGTGTGACTTTGATGGGGATGCGCATGGCCACGCCGATTGCCTACATCGTATTTAATCGGCCGAGACACACCAAACTGACATTTGACGCGATACGTAAAGCGCGTCCATCCAAGTTATTTATTATCGCTGATGGTCCACGGGTGGGGCATCCAACTGATGCTGTTCGGTGCGCCGAGGTACGTCTAATCGTCGAACAGATTGATTGGCCCTGCGAAGTTCATCGTAACTTTGCCGACCAAAATATGGGTTGCAAGTTGCGAGTTAGCTCTGGTCTTGATTGGGTATTTAGGCAAGTTGAGGCTGCTGTTGTCCTTGAAGATGATTGCGTCCCCAATGCTGATTTCTTTAGTTTTTGCGATGACCTATTAGTCCGTTACGCTAACGACGAACGCGTCTGGGTCATCACCGGCAATAACTTTCAGCAGGGAAAAAAGCATGGTGATGCTTCTTACTACTTTTCAAAATACAACCATTGCTGGGGTTGGGCGACTTGGAGTCGAGCCTGGAAGCACTACCGCGTAGACATCCCGTTTTGGCCTGATTGGCAACAGCAACCCTCTTGGCAGCAACGCTTGCCGGATCGTATTGAACGTGAGGTTTGGGCGAGCACCTTTGATCGCGTCAAGCGTTGTGAAATCGATACTTGGGATTACCAATGGACCGCTTGCGTATGGCATCATGGCGGGCTCACTGCGACACCAAATGTCAATCTGGTGAGTAATATTGGTTTTGGGCCTGAAGCGACACATACTGTGACAGGCGGGGATGAGGCGGGCTTACCAACTGAACGCTTAGGTAACCTCACGCATCCAACGCAAATTGTTCAAAACAAAAAAGCAGACCAGTTTGTTTTTAATCGTAATTTTGGTGGGCTCGACCATCCCAAACGGCTGGGTAATCGCATAACAAAGCAGTATCAACGTTTGCTGCGTGGCCCTGCGTGGTTGTTCAAAAAGCTGATGCCATCCAAACAAAAACTTTAGTGTGACGCGAGACTAACCATGTGCGGCATATTGGGCATTATTGATAAGAAGCCCCAAGCGCTTTTGGCTTTGCCTGCGCAGGCGTTAGCGCGTCTGGCGCATCGGGGGCCAGATGGCTCGGGCGTCTTTACCGATTCACACGCGCGGCTCGGCCATATGCGGCTCTCAATTCTTGACTTAAGTGAAGCAGGCCACCAGCCGATGCTTGAAGCGAGCGGACGTTATGTGGTGACCTTTAATGGTGAAATTTATAACTACCTAGAGCTCAAGCAAGAATTAATGACCTTGGGCGAAGTGTTTACGGGCCATTCTGACACAGAGGTATTGCTGGCTGCCTATAAAGTTTGGGGGCCTTCATGCGTAAAGCGCTTTTTGGGGATGTTCGCTTTTGTGATCTGGGATCAGGTTGGCAAAACAGTTTTTTTAGCCAGAGATCGCTGTGGTGAAAAGCCGCTGTTTTATCACCTGGATTCTGAACGACTAACGTTTGCCTCTGAACTCAAAGCACTCGTCCCCTTGTTGCCTGAGCGACCCGCGCTTAATGTCGTATCCGTTGATCAATATTTGCATTATCAATACGTGCCGGAGCCACACACACTGTTGCAAGGTGTGCATAAATTGGCAGCGGGTCATATGATGCTCTTATCTTTAGAGGCTTGGTCAGCCCAGCCGCAACAATATTGGTGTGTTGAAACTTCAAACTCTTCCTTGACGCAACACCCTCTCCCTGCTGATCCTTTAGGTGCGATCCGCGACAGCCTTGAAGATGCCGTCACAATCAGCCTGCGTTCTGATGTGCCGGTTGGGATTGCCTTATCGGGCGGTATAGATTCAGGGGCGATTGCTGTACTCGCACAAAAGCATTACCCCGAACCCATGCATGCCTTTTGTGTAGGCTATCCTGGGCGCCCTGCTTACGATGAGCGGCACCAGGCGCGAGCTCTAGCCGAGTCGCTTGGCATGATTGTTCACGAAGTGGAGTTGCCGGTAAATAGTTTCGTTGATTTTTTTCCAGAGCTTGTGCGGATCATGGACGAGCCTATCGCCGACCCAGCCGCCTTTGGGCATTATTCAGTACCAAAAGCAGCTGCAGATCAGGGTATTAAAGTGTTGCTTTCAGGCATTGGGGGCGATGAGGTTTTTTGGGGCTATCAGTGGGTCAAAAAATCGGTTGAGCTTGCTGAGTTTTCGCAAAAGCATCCTTCGGTGCAGGTGTTGGCGAAGTGGGCCTCATCGGTTGTCGCCCAAGACTTTTTGCTAAAAGTGGCAAGCTATCCTCATGCCTCTTCAACAATCAGGGGATGGGCGTCAACACTACAACAACTTGCCGATCCTGATAATGCACTAAACCAGCCCATTTTTTATATGTTGGCGTTTGATTTTCGTGATGCGTTTCACGTCAAGCAGCAAGTATATGGCCCCGCCATGGGCGCGGCGACGCATGGCACTTTGTACCAACCCACCGATATCGGTCAGCGCACTCGTGCTCAGGTCCCTGCGGCCGCGATACGTATGCTCTTTGAAACTTGGTTGGTGTCAAATTGCCTTTCGTTAGGTGATCGCGTCAGTATGGGTGTTGGCGTAGAGACCAGGATGCCCTTCTTAGATGCACGCCTCATCGAGTTGGTGATGGCACTCAGGCTGCAAACACCCGACCACCAGCTTGGTCAAAAAGCATGGTTACGACAAGCACTGAAGGGTGTTGTTCCTGATGAGGTATTGGCGCGCCCCAAGGCCGGTTTTCAACCACCGGTGCGAGAATGGCTCTCAGGGGTGGTGACTAAATACGTTGATATTTTGCGCGATGGGCAGTTGGTAAAAGAGGGTGTTTTGTCGGCTGCGACGATTGATTTCACTTGTACGCGGTTTCACGAACAAGGCTGGCATTACAAGTATTTTACGTATAAGTTGATTTTGCTTGAGATGTGGTACCAAAAGGTAGTGGCTGCATGACCGAGAGTGGTCGCACGATTTTGATCTATAACCCGCTTGCGGGTCATGGTCATTTAGACTCTTGGAACGCGCTAGTGGTGTCATTCTTGTTAGAGCGAGGCGATACCGTCTTAGCTTTGACCCCCGAACCCGCAGAGTTGCTGAGGCGTCTGGGGTTATTAGGGTTAGAGGCCCATCCCCGATTGGCGCTACTGCGCTGGACCAGCATCAAGCCGGCGTTTTGGCAACGCGTCTTCAACCGCTTAGCAGGTATGGCACCGTTCCTGTTCGCTTCAACGGCTCAAGAACCCAGTCATGATCCAGAAAATAACTACCTCGAGCCCTGGGAGTTCGCGCAACGTATTCAGGCCGCTTTGAAAGACGTTTCAATGACACCCGACTTCATGTTTAATATGTACATGGATCTTTATCGAACCGACGAGAAGCGTTGGCAGGCGTTTAGCCAACTCTGCAGCCTTCCTTGGGCTGGGTTGCGCTTTATCCCTCAGGCTATTCCGTTAGAGGGGTATTACAAAACCCCCAGCCTACGAGGGATTGCTTTACTAGATGAAAGGCTAGCGGCAGCGTATCGAAAGCAGGTGCCTCAACTCGCGATTGGCTATCTTCCAGATATGACAGATGTGTTGGTCGGTAACGACACGAGTCACCTCGCACAAGCCATTGTGACTCGAGCACAAGGTCGCAAGATTGTTTTTATGGGCGGCACCATCGGCAAAAATAAAAATCTTGCGTGCTGGTATGCATTGATTCAAAAAGCAGACGCAGAAAAATGGTTTTTTGTACAAATTGGCGAAGTGTTGACCGATGATTTAACTCAAGAAGATCGTGACGCATGTCAGATAATTGATTTGACGCCGCCTGAGAACCTGTACCGCCACATCGGGTATCTGCCCGATGAGCGCGACTTCAATGCCGCGATTGCTATTGCAGATGTTATTTACGCTGTTTATCGCGATTTTAAAATCAGTAGCAATATGCTTGGTAAAGCGGCCGCGTTTGATAAACCCATTGTTGTAGCGCAAGAATATCTGATGGGTGAACGCGTACGTACTTATCAAGTCGGGATCGCAGTGCCTGAGAATGAGGCCAGTGCGGCACTCGAAGCACTAAAGACTTTAGTTGAGCAACCTGTCGATGCAAAGTACTTTGAAGCGTATCGTTCAGACTTTAGTACGGTTGCTTTTAAAAATAGTTTTTTTCAATTTATTAATGCGTGCCAGCCATGAAAGTCATGCAACTATCGACCGATGACTTTAGCGGTGGCGCTTCGCGGGCAGCCTATCGTCTACATCAGTCTTTTGCCGGCACTCAAGTGCACAGCACGATGCGGGTCTTAGAGCACAAGACAGCAAATATTCAGGTGGTTGCCGGGCGTGCACCCCGTACCCTTGAGCAAAAAATCAAAGCAAGGTTACAACGACTTTGGCGTGAACATCGTCAGCGCAATTGGCGGACAGATAATCAAATCTTGCACTCATTCGGTCAGGTGAGTACTGGGATCGTTGACGAGATCAATCAATCGAATGCAGATATTCTCAATCTTCACTGGATCGCTAAGTTTTTATCGATCAATGATATCGGACGCCTTAAAAAACCGCTTGTATGGACGCTGCACGACATGTGGGCCTTTTGTGGAGGCGAGCATGTTGCGCCAGACGAGCCTGCATCAAGATTTAGGCAAGGCTATCTTGCTGACAATCGCCCCGCGGGTGAATCGGGTCCTGATCTCAATCGAGAGGCTTGGCTGGCTAAGAGAGAGGCCTGGGCCACTCAACGCTTTTCGCTTGTGACACCCAGCCGCTGGATGGCGCGCTGCGTGAGTGAAAGTGTGTTGTTTGGTGGTGTGCCTGTGCAGGTGATCCCAAATCCGATCGATACAGATCAGGTATGGAAGCCACGCGATCAAGCTTGGGCGCGGGGTGTCTTAGGGCTCGCACCGCATAAAAAATACGTGTTGTTTGGCTCTGCGGGCGGCATGACGCATTTAAAAGGCGAAGATCTGTTGCGCGCTGCGATGCCTCGGGTTGTTGCAGCCTTGGGGCAAGAGGTTGAGCTATTGATCTTTGGTCAATATCGCCCCGTAGATGTTACAGCCCAAAGCTGGCCCTGCCCCGTGAATTGGCTTGGCTCGGTGCATGATGATCTGGTTATGGCGACGATTTATTCAGCTGCAGATCTGATGGTAGTGCCGTCGCGGCAAGATAATTTACCGAATACGGCGGTTGAGGCCCATGCCTGTGGCACACCCGTGGCTGCGTTCAATATTGGCGGGTTACCTGATATTGTAGAACATCAACAGACGGGGTGGCTTGCACCCGCGTTTGATACTGAGAATCTTGCGCAAGGCATCATTTGGGTATTGTCTGAACAAGTGCGCTGTTCCGTTATTGGTCAAGCTGCTCGGCAGGCTGCGGTCGACCGCTATCATCCTAGTCTGATCGCAGACCAGTATGCGGCTTTATACCAAAAGGTGCTAGCGCGATGAGCCTGAGCCGCTCAGACAAATATATCGTGCTGCACAATCCGATCTCAAATGAGGGTCACCTTGACTCGTGGCATGTTTTGTTTATCAACCTGCTTGCTCAGGCGGGTTTCAAAATTATTGCCTTGACGAGTGATCCGGTAGGACTAAATAAAAAACTTCGTGAGTTTCGCGATTTAGATAGACGAGAAATAGTCGTCAGGGGCATCAAGCATGGAGACTTATTACAAAAAACCGTACGGCGCTTGTATGGTTATGCGGTTAGTGTGCTTAATATGATTTTAGGTCGCCCTAAGCGTCGCGTGACTCATATCGATCCAATCACTTTTTGTCGACAACTCAACTCCTTATTCTCGTGCTATCCAGACCAAGTCGGCATGGTTTTTAGTATGTATATGGATGCGTACGATCCAACCCCCGAGGCGTGGCAGAACTTTCGTTTAAAAATAAAAGTGCCTCTGTTAGGCCTCTGCGTCACCCCGCAGGAGGGAGGTAAAGAGGGCTACTACGCGTTATCCAACTATCGTGGGACATGTTTTTTAGATCAGACGTGGCGGGACGAATATCGCCAGAGGTTTACCAATAAAAAATTTGAGTTTTTGCCTGACATCACAGACACTCGATTACCTAAAGAGCGCAGCTCCTTGCTAGCCCAGATCTTATCATTTGCCAAAGGGCGGAAAATCGTCTTTATGGGTGGTTCTATCGGAAAGCAAAAAAACTTATCGTGCTGGCATAAAGTTATCGAAGTCAGCGATGCGGGGCTGTGGTGTTTTGTACAGATCGGTCGAATTAATTGGTCAAACCTCACCGAGGATGATGCGCAGTCTTTGCATAGGCTGGCACTTAACCCGTTAAAAAACCTATTTGTGTATGATCAATATATTCATGACGAAGGTGTTTTTAATGAAATTATCTCTCAGAGCACAGTGATCTTCGCGGTATATCGGGATTTCAATCGAAGCAGCAACATGTTGTCTAAGGCTGCTTATTTTGAAAAACCAATATTAGTTAGCGATCAAGGGATCATGGGGGTGCGGGTTGACCATTATAGAATTGGTCATTGTGTCAATCACTCCAATGTGGCTGATATATCAAACGCCTTAGAAACTATTCAAAATATTACAGATATCAAAGAAAATTTCTCCAGATACCGCAAAGACTTTAGTGCCTCAGTAGTTCAAGCGAGGCTTGCGAATTTTATTATGGATGATTTGAATAATGATAAATTAATAAAAAACTAGTCAGATTATGACCTTGATTAGTCATTAAGACCTGATGGGTTTATGTCAGTTGAATATTAACCAATGATAAATTCTCATTCTTGTATATTTTAAATCCCATTATTTTTTAAAAATTATTGCCACATTGGAACTAAAACATCCAAGTTGAATTCCAGTATGAATCATCTTAGGTTTAGTTGAAGTGGGCCATTCAGAAGCTATTGCTTTCTTATCAAGAAAATCTAATAACTTCAAATCAGCCCATTCGTGATATTTAGTTTCGCGAAGAATTTTGCGAAATATAGTCGGACTGAAATGTAGCAATGGGATGCTTGTATGGTGTTCTACAGGAAACCAACGGTTTGGAAATGTTAGAAATACAGTTTTGGCGACACGAATATGCTCTGCAATAAATAATGCTCTTTCGGATGGCCCTCCTACATGTTCAATAACGGCATTTGAGTAGCTAATGTCAAAATAATTATCAGGAAATGGTAAACGTTTGTTAGGTTCAATATTTACAAATGAAACTTTTGGATGTGCTAATTTTAAGTGTTGCCCATCGCCAATTCCTGCGCAGGTAATTTGATGTGGCCATTGATAGTTTTGCTCTAAAAAATTTGCTCCTTCGTTCTCTTCGCCTGATACGCCGATGTCAATTATGGTTGAATTAGATGTTGGTTGAATTTGATCTAAAAATAAATTGAACATCGCTTGGCGTGCCTTCACAATTAATGGCATGCCTTTTTTGATATCTCTATAGAAAATTGAATCGCTGTTAGCAACTTTTTTCTCGTTTGTTGGATTTTCCATTGTTGCTCTCTTCCGTGCTAATTTGATTGCGACCTGTCTGGTGTTATCGGATTGACCTGTCTGGTTTTATCGGACCATTTTCATTTAGAAACGAAGGCTCAGGTTGTTGAACTGCTTTTCCATCCAGATACGTACTCAAGCGGCGTTTGAAAACCCAAACTTGAATGCGGTCTGATCGTGTTGTAATGTTCCCGCCACTGCTCTATTAAAACCTTTGCATGCTCTCAGCTCTGAAACCAGTTCATTGCAAAACACTGATCCCTGAACTTGCCACTAGAGCTCTCTTTTGTATCGTTCTGCCATGGCCTGCCAGGCTCGATCAACAGGTTTGTCTTCCCATGGCGAGCCGTCCAGTCCAGCAACACGGTACTCACAAACTCCAGGCCACTATCGTTTCATACATATGTCGGATAGCCGCGTTACGCTGCAACGGCCTGCAGCACCTCACCAAGCCGTTTTACCTCGGGTCAAGCTTGCACGCTCACCACTTTTTTGAGGTGATCTCCTTCAAGGCCTCTATTTTTCGACCACGTTCAGCGAAAATCTTCTTTAACCGACTGCGTATCTCACTTAAACTGGATGAACCTTTCATTACAGGTGATGCAATTTCTACCTTTAGACCAAATTTTATACCTTTTGGAGAATATTCGAAAAAATAGACTTATCATTATGAAAATGATCCAGAAGATCCATCGAAACGTATTTCGTCCCCCTGAAAATTACTATCTATACAAAAAATATTATGCACCTGATGTCGAGTCGCTACCAGAAGCACATATGCTAGTAACAATGATACCAATCGACTGCCGGCCCTTATAGAAGAAAAATGTGCGCCATTCTCATTGGATTGGTTCGATAAGTTAAGCTAGAAGCGTTGGCGTGACCTCGATAAGATCCGTTCTCAGACTGGCTCTAAAGGCGATACGCATCCATGAACAACTGGCAGTTGAATACACCTGTTGCTTTTTTGATCTTTAATCGACCGCACACGACAGAGCGGGTGTTCAAAGAAATTGCTAAGGTACGCCCCCCAAAACTTTTGGTTGTGGCCGATGGGCCTCGAAGCGATCGCGCAGGCGAGGCCGAGTTATGTGCAAAAACTCGCGCGATCATCGACAAAGTGGATTGGGATTGTGAAGTATTGACCCATTACGCTGAGCAAAACATGGGTTGTAAAAAGCGTATTGCCAGTGGCATCGATTGGGTCTTTACGCAGGTTGAAGAAGCGATCATTCTTGAGGATGATTGTTTACCAGAGCCAAGTTTTTTTCAGTTTTGTGAAGGGATGCTTGAACGCTACCGGCACCACAATCGTGTTGGGATGGTGTCAGGCGGCAATCTTCAGTTTGGTCACACACGAGGTGAGGCCAGCTATTACTTTTCAAAATATACCCACATCTGGGGTTGGGCGACCTGGCGCCGTGCCTGGCAGTCGTATGATCGCGATATTACGTTATGGCCGGCGTTTCAGCGAGAAGGGTGGCTAGAGCGTTTATTTGATCGCCCTGGTGAACAAGAATATTGGCGCCAGTCATTTCAGCTCGTGTATGACGGCAAACTTGACACCTGGGATTGCTCCTGGACTTTTACGGCCCTCGTGCACGGGATGCTGCAAGTTGTACCGAATGTGAACTTGATTTCGAATATTGGCTTTGGACCCGAGGCGACCCATACGCATGTGGTGGGCGTATATGCCAATATGCCAACTGAGCCGATTGAGTTTCCGCTCAAACATCCGTTATTCGTGTTGGCTGACACCGCGGGTGATCTATTTATTTCAGAAGAACAGATTGCACCGACTTTTATCAAACGACAAGTCCGTCGCTTGAAACGGTATTTACCGTAGGCGTTCGTATGCGCATTGCCTTTGACTCTCAAGCCTTTTGCTTACAGCGGACTGGAGGTATTTCGCGCTACTTTTGCCGCTTGGCAGCAGAGCTTGCGCAGATCAATGAAACGGTGGGGGTGTTTGCGCCGTTGTACCGTAATAGTTATTTGGCACAGTTACCTCAAGCACTTGTGCATGGGTACGGCGTAAAAAATTATTTACCCAAAACGGCTAATTTGATGGTTCGCTTGAACGCTCAAGTGGCGACTCGGGCGATCCGAAGTTGGTGCCCTGAGCTGGTACACGAGACGTATTTTTCAACGCGTCCGGCTTTACACGGCAAGCATCCAACCGTGTTGACAGTGTTCGACATGATTAGCGAATTACCCGAGTTTTTTGCGGCTAGCAATCAGTCGCTGCACTATTCTGTTAAATATCAAGCGATTCAACGTGCAGATCATGTGATCTGCATCTCTGAAGCTACGCGTTGTGATTTGATGCGATTGTTTGGCGTTTCGTCCGGCAAAATATCGGTCGTACATTTAGGCTGTGAAGTGGTCAATGAACCGCTATCTTCGCTTCAGAATAGTGTTAACTCTCGACCTTACTTGTTATATGTCGGGTTGCGAGATGGTTACAAAAATTTCAATGGATTTTTGCGCGCGGTCGCGTCATCTAAAAGATTGATTCGACAATTTGATGTCGTTGCTTTTGGTGGCGGCGCGTTCACCGAACCCGAGAAGCATTTGATGCGCGAGTTGGGATTCGACTCGACCCAAGTACAGCACCGGTCGGGTGATGATGTCAGCCTAAGCCGCGCGTATCGTCACGCGACGGCCTTTGTGTATCCATCACTATATGAAGGGTTTGGCCTGCCACCCCTAGAAGCGATGGCACAGTCTTGCCCCGTGGTGAGTAGCCATACAAGTTCAATGCCTGAAGTCATCGGTGCAGCTGCAGAGTACTTTGATCCGACTGATCTCGATCAGCTTTCGAGCGCGATTGAAAAAGTCGTGTTTGATGCGGATAGACGCGCCGAGCTGATTGGCTCAGGTAGGCAACGGGTGACTGACTTTACCTGGGCCAGTTGTGCAAATAAAACCGCAGAGGTCTATCGTGCGCTGTGTCACTAGTCAGTGCGTAAAGCCGGCGGCAGTAGGTGCTGAGTGCCTCACAAGATGAAAATACTGTATCTATATTCTGAGGTAATGGGCTACAACCTGCCGATTTTTGCCAGCTTGGTGCATGATCACCAGGCTGAGGTACATGTGGTGCACTGGGATCAAAATAAGCTGACTCCGTTTGTACCCGAGCCGATCGACAGCGTTCAGTATCATGCGCGTTCGAAACTCTCAACTATTCAATTGATCGCCCTAGCTACCAAAATTAAGCCTGATTTGATCTATGTCTCGGGCTGGATGGATCAAGCCTATTTAGCCGTCTGTGAGCAGCAAAAAAAGGGCGGAGTGCCCATCGTGGTCGGCTTTGACAGTCAGTGGACGGGCTCTCTTCGGCAGCGGTTGGGGTCGTTGTTAATACGCTACCAATATAAGCGCCGCTACTTTTCATATGCGTGTGTGCCTGGGCCGCTTCAAGCGGCTTACGCGGGGCACATTGGGTTTAAGCAAACTGAGATTATTCCCAATCTATTAAGTGGTAACCACAGGCTGTTTAGTCAGGCTGCTCAAGCCCTTGAAAACGAAAAACTAAAGTCATACCCAAAGCGGTTTTTATATGTAGGTCGCTTTGCTGAGATGAAAGGCCTAGATATTTTGCTGCAGGCCTACAATATCTATAAAAATAAATATGCGGGTACATGGGGGTTGACCTGTATTGGCAATGGCCCGTTACGCGACTTGCTATCCGCGGATCCAGCAATTGAAGTCGAAGATTTCATGTCGCAAAACCTGCTGGTTCAGAGGGCTCGGCAAGCCGGCGCGTTTATTTTGCCAAGTCGTTTTGAGCCCTGGGGCGTGGTGGTGCATGAGTTTGCTGCAGCGGGCTTACCGCTTATTCTTTCTGAAAACGTCGGTGCCAGGGAGCAGTTTCTGGCTGAACATTTGAATGGCTATACTTCGCGGGGTAATTGCCCGAACGACTTGGCTGAAAAAATGCATCTGCTCGCTAATCTTGATAATTCGACCCTGATCGCAATGGGGCAGCAAAGCCGTACCTTGGCAAGCGTCTTGACCCCTGAGATTGCTGCGAGCAGCTTTGTGTCGGCGCTTGAGTTTAAGGCGTTGCGCAGATGATCAATGTTGCCGTTGATGCGTCGCGTGTGAGATCGGGTGGTGGCGTTGCCCATTTGCTAGGTATCTTGAGCGAAGAGGATATTGAGCAGTATGGCATCAAGCAGGTGCATGTTTGGGCATATCGCGCCCTACTTGAAGTACTACCTGACAGGCCGTGGTTAGTCAAACATCAACCCGTCTCAGCCGATCAGTCGTTGGCTCGGCAACTATATTGGCAGGCGGTTGAGCTAACCAAAGAAATACAGTCAGCTCAATGCGATATTTTGTTTGCTGCAGATGCAAGTACCTTGTGTCGCTTTAAGCCAATGGTGGTGCTCAATCAGAATATGTTGCCCTACGAACAGGGGATGGTCGCATTGTTTGGCTTAAGTCGAGAACGCTTGCGGCAACATTTTATTTTTGAAGTGCAAAAACGAGCCTTTAAAGTTGCAGACGGCAACATTTTTTTGACGCAGCATGCTGCCGCCAGCGTCCAAAAGTATACGGGCCCTATCGCAAACCCAATTTGTATTCCTCATGGGGTCGATCAAGTATTTTTGAATACGCCTCACCAAACACAATGGCCGGCGCTAGGCGAACGCCCAATTCGTTGCCTGTACGTGTCTCCAATTTATGAATATAAATATCAATGGGTGGTCGTGCGCGCTATCAAATTGCTACGCGAACGCGGACACAACCTGACGCTGTCGTTGGTCGGTGGTGGTGGTACACGCGCCAAAAAATTGCTAGCGCAACAAATCAAAGTTTCAGATCCCGAAGGCGAGTTTGTGACCGTAGAAGAGTTTTTGCCACACGCCCAGATCCCGGATCGTATTGCTCAAAGTGACTTGTTTATCTTTGCCTCGGGTTGTGAAACTTTTGGGATTTCGTTGCTCGAGGCAATGGCGGTTGGCGTACCCATTGCGAGTTCGCAAAAAAGTAGTTTGCCTGAAACGCTGCAAGACGCAGGCGAATATTTTGATCCTGAAAGTGATCAGTCTATCGCTCATACCGTCGAGCAGCTTATTTTTGACCCGTCACTGCGTCACCAACTTTCGCAGCGCGCTAAAGTATTGGCCACTCAGTATTCGTGGGAACGGTGCGCAGCTAGCACATGGACATTTATTACGAAGATTCAGCGGCAAACAAGCTTAAAAGGGTTGCGATGAAATTTTCGATCGTCACAATCTCTTTTAATCAAAAGCAATATCTAAAAACATGTATTGATTCAATCCTGAGTCAAAAGGGCGTCGAGCTTGAATATATTGTCGTTGACCCAGGCAGCACAGATGGGAGTCGTGAGCTCATCGCCTCGTATGGCGAGAAAATCATCCAAGTATTTGAACCCGATGCGGGCCCTGCTGACGGCTTGAATCGGGGTTTTGCGAAAGCCACAGGTGATATCTATGGGTTTATTAATTCAGACGATTATTTATTGCCAAATGCCTTGCAAGGCATCGCTGATTTCTGTGTAAAACAAAAGAATATTGATTCAGTTTTTGTCACTGGACATGGTCTGATCAATCGAGGCACTGGCGAGCTCAGTCGAGTCTATCCCACTGTATTAACTGCAGAGGCTATGCTGCAGTTGGCTGATGTGATGTTTCAACAGTCAACATTTTTTTCGGCGACTTTATTTAAACAGGCAAAAGGCTTCAACGTTCAAAACCGAACCTGTTGGGATTACGAGTTATTTTTAAGATTTTTAACTGCAGGTGTAAAACATGCAGTGATCAAGCAAGAGCTTGCAGCGTTTCGGTTACACGAAGGTTCGATCTCGGGCTCTGGTCGTTTGGAAAAGCTTTACTTTAAAGACGTTGATGTCTTGTTTCAAGAGATCAAAGGACGCCCACGAGGGTTTCTGGATTTTTCTGTGAAGTACTATCTGCGCTTAAAGCGAGAAATCAAGCGAAAATTCTGGGGTACTCAAGCTGCTGAGTGATGTCGCACTGACGGCGGACGCGCCGCGAGCGCTAAGGCTTACGAATGATCCCGCACTTGTTGCCAATGACCTCGGTCGGCAAAGCATACTCTTGGCAAAACTCGGTGTAGGCTTGAAACGCACCATCATAGACGTTGTTATTTAAAACATCGTCGCAAACAATCGCACCACCACTCACCAACGCGTCAAATAATTTGGGTAGTGTATTTTTGGTGGGTAGGTATAAATCAACATCTAAGAACGCCAGTTTGATGGGGCCAAGCGCTTGGTAATCTACAGCCGCGCAGTCAGCCTTAAGCGGCTTCACAAATGAAAACTGTGCAAAATTCTTCGCCCAAACATCGTAATCGTTGTAGCCAAAGGCTTCAAGTTCAGCCAAAGACTTGCCGCGGTCACGAACCTCGTAATCGAGATCAGCTTTGGTAAACGAATCAAAGGTATCAATGGCATAAAGTGTTGTGGTGTTTTGAAGGCCTTGTTTGTAGATGTGCTCGGCCAAAAACCGCGTCGTTAACCCTCGGGCAACACCGATTTCAACAATACTACCTTTAACCGTTTTGAACTTTTCGATCTCGTTGATTAAGCAGGTAAGTTGAATCGGTTCAATGTTGTAGCGATAGCTTGGGGCGGCCAGACTCGTATATTTAAAAACGACAGATTTTGCGGTTTCTTTAATCGCTTTAAATAGATTTGGCATAACGACCTTGTTCGCTGAAGGGCTCAAGTGAATTAGACGGCATAATATGGCTGAATTATATCCGCTCAGCTATTCGTTAGATTGCCCTACACCTTCTCAAAGCTATGCAGACGTTACTCACCGATTTAGCCGGTTTATTGTTGGTGTTGTGTTTGACCCCAGTTGTTTTCTGGGGTTGGGGCATGCTTGCCTGTCGGGTGTTGAAAATTAACTTGCCGCAAAGCGACAAAGTTACGGTGCTTTGGGTAGGTTTTGTTGTGGTGTTAGGCTGGGCGAAAGCCTTGCACTTTGTATGGGCGATCGATTGGCGCGTCACTATTGCGACCGCAGCAATTGGGTTGTTCGGTTTCTGCTCTCAATACCCGCGCGGTCTGTACCCCGCTTGCGTATATATACTGAAAAAGCATGGCGGGTGGTTCGCCTGTGCTGCGGCTGTGTTAGTTCTAGTTTGCCTAAGGGCAATGGGCGAACCTAACAATTTTGATTCAGGGCTGTACCACTTTCAAACAATTCGTTGGATAAATGAATATCCACTCACGCCGGGCTTAGGTAACCTACACTGGCGACTCGGGCTCAATCAAAGCTATTTTGAATATATCGCGCTTCTAAATTTTTCGCCGTATTACAACTACGGCTATGCAACTGGTGGCTTGTTCTTGCTATTGCTCACCCTCGGCACGGTCTTTGAGTTTGCTCGACAGCAGTCGCTTTTGGTACGTTGGGTGCTGGCCCCGCTTATGTTTTTGGCACTCGCCTACTATGCCGCAACGATTTCTAGTCCAGTGCCAGATACCGCAGTGGCCTTCATAGAAGTTGCGATATTTCTAATGCTGATTCGATTTGTCGACGCTTGGCGCCCGACTAAAACAAGCACCGCTCCACTTTGTGACGGGTGTGGCAGTGTGATCTTTTTGTTATGCGTTGCCGCCTCGATGATCAAATTGAGTAGTGTGGTGTTTGCCGCGTGTAGTAGCTTGATCGTACTGTTGGTGTGTGTGAGTAATTATCGGCGAACTATCTCTGAGCACAAACGAGTATTGATGTTGTTAGGGATCTTGATTTTTTTATACATCACGACGGGTTATGTCCTGACTGGTTACCCACTCATGCCAGCGAGTTTAGGTGGTTTGCCTGAGTTATTTTGGGCCATGCCATCAAAGCTTTTAGATTATGAAACCAAACTCATTTATAGCTGGGCACGAGCACCTGGGGTCACGGATCCATCCGTCGTGCTCGGTAATTGGCAATGGTTTGGCCCGTGGCTGAATGCACTGCCGCTGGGTATGTGGTTACCAATATTGCTTGGGACGGCGCTTGGGTTATTCAATACCTTACGGTTCAAACGAATATTGCTGGCAGATCAGCGACTTTTTTTACTCTATATACCCATCATTAGCTCGTTAGTATTTTGGTTTTCAACCGCCCCTGATCCTCGGTTCATAGGGGTAGTGCCGATCTTGTACTTATCGTTGTCGTGTTTGATATGGGCACGTCTGAGTCTGGCGGACAAAACCGGACTTCAGGAGAAGCTGTTAACTAGACCTTTAGTCCGGATTATTTTGATTACTGTACTGAGTCTGTTATGTATTAAACAGCTTGGGCTAAAGTCTGTCAGTTTGAATGGATGGGTTGCGATACCAACGCCAGTTTTGCAGCAGCAGTTAACGAAACAAAATGACAAGGTTTTTAGTGCAGTAAAGAATGCGCAGTGTTGGAACGCACCATTACCCTGTGCTGCAGCAGTCGATGGTGATTTGCGCATCGAGTGGTATAGCCTTGATTTGCTTGGTGCGCAGTTGGGACGTGGTCGCTATGTTTTCTCAATTCGCTAATGACAGTTTCAATAAAACATAATGATCGCTGTCGTAGACGATGACACCTAGATTGTTTGATACAAAAAACTCTTGCATAGTTATATAGTCTTTGACCGTAAACTTATTGAGCAATAAGAAGTCAGAGTGATATTTTTTCGCAAGCTCTAGTCGTTGTGCTGGCGATGTATTCGCCTCAAAAAATAAATTGATATCATTAAAACGAGTTTTTTGATCTGCCACAAAAGCTTGTGGGTGCAGCGCCCCCACGACCTTGCCACGCATGCTCGGTACGATCCAACTGGTTTCTAGATCAGATAACACCGTCGAGGTATCGCCAACATACTCTTTCAAAAACAATAGATCCTTGTATGAATGTTGAAGAGAAATTGGTCTCCCCAAACGAATGCTGTTCGCAACAGTCAGTGCTCGTGAAGTGGTAGCAGAGAGCCAAGGCAGCGATAAGTAAACGAGAGTTGTGAACAGCACCAGAGGGATAATAGTTGCCAGCGCTGGTAGGCGGGATGTTGCCGCTTGCTCAAGGCGCGCAAGCCCGACAGCAATCAATATTTGCATCAAAATAATGATGATCGAGATCACCCGCCCAAAAGAATACTTTTCTGTCAGCCCGCCATACAGGTACACAAAACTCAGAACTAAAATTATCAATAGTATTGATTGCCCCGCCCGACTCTTAAGGGCCCACGCTGCGAAAGGTAACGCGATGGTCGTGGGCCAAATTTTTGACAGCACATCTAAATACATGCCATGATTTTCGCCGTGATACACGTCACCAGCACCAAAGGTCAACGCGACAATTGAAAAATAAGGCCATAGTGTCGTCGCATATAGGGCGAGTGATCCCAAGACAATACCGACTAGTATCTTGTGTTGACGGTGTGGGGCGGGGGTAGTCCAAAGTTGACAAACAAGGCCAATCGCGAAGAAGATTGCGGTTAAAGCGTGAGTTAGTAAAACAATCCCGAAAAAGGTAAAGGTTAATACCGAGAAAACGTAATATCTTCGGGTTCTGATGCCGAAGCCAAAAGACAAGCCTAGAAAACTCAATGCTAATGAAAATGTGGATGGGTATGGCAGAACATCAGCAATCAAACTAAAGTTTAAAAACCCGCTAAAGCCCCAAGTGTCATTTCCCCAAAGAAATAATATGAGAAGCAAACCATAGAAAGCGCAAGTGTTCTTGTTTGCAATGTTGGAATCCTTGACTAACGACGAATAAAAAGCAAACAATGCATAAGCAAAGAGGCAGAAGTTAACTAAACCAAACGTTTCGAGAGCATTAATTCCGGAGGTGTGTGTTAATGTCGCGTAACCAGCGACCATGGCACTGTAGGGAGAAAGAAAAGCGTGCGGGGCTATGATTGAAAAGAAAGGATGAGACGGCGATAGGGCATTTGCTATCAAGGCGTTGACGGCGGCAGCGTGGTGCCAGAAGTCACCATATCTTGCTGCATCTGTTGCTTGGAGTAAAAATTTATATAAAAGAAATGTTGCGAGCAGTTGATACCTATTCTTTGATAAACAGTTCACAAGTGTTTGAAAAATATTTCGAATAGATATTGTCATCATGTCGCTTGATCTACGGCTAAAAATAAGTGCATGGTGAATGCTAGATGCCCTTGTGGGGCGAGACCATCCGCGCGTCTAAATTGCGGTTAAACGATAGCAGCATTCGTTAGCCCTTTGAGATTGACGAGCATCTAGGCTTAATAAGTAATGTGAAATGATGACCGTGATATTGCGACATACTATTTTCGCTTGAAGCGGACGCAGCTTTAAAACTAAAAATTGATTCTTTCTTTTTCGACAACGACAGGTCTATTTTTTAAATGAAGATGTATCGATCCAATGTACTCCCCGATGATTCCCAGAAATACAAAAAGCACTCCGAAAAAGAAGGTACTTAGAATGACCAAGGGCGCCAAGCCAAGTGGAAACGAGTTCCAGTTCAGTAATTTATAGATGAAATAAAAAATAGACGCTAAAAAACTACTAGCAGCTAAGCCAAAGCCGATCATGCCTGCAATTCGCAGTGGTAAAACTGAATGACTAATAATGCCAAGCATGGCGATGTCATAAAGAGTATATATGTTATTTTTTGAAATGCCGCGTGCTCTGCGCGGTTGTGTAAATTCGATTGTCGCAATTGGATAGCCAAGCTCTGAGACGAGGCCTCTAACGTATGGATAAGGATCGTTGATTTGTTTTAAATGATTCAGAACAATTCGATCGTATAGCCCAAAGCCGGTGCTATCTTTGACGATAGGGACTTCAGAGATACTGTCTAATAGTTTGTAATATAGCCTGCGAAGGCTATGGGTGAAACGATTTGTTTCGCTTACAGGTTTGGTCGCAAATACTAATTTCCAACCCTTCTCCCATTGCTCAATAAATTGTGGGATTTTTTCGGGCGGGTCTTGTAGGTCTGAAGCAAGATAAATCGCAGCGGCACCGCTTGCCTGCATTAATCCCCAGTAAGGCGACCTGATATGCCCAAAATTACGAGTGTTGACAATGATCTTGAGTCGACTGTCAGCTGACGCAAGTGACTTGAGCAACGCTACTGTGTTGTCTGTACTAGCATTATCGATTGCAATAATCTCGAAATCATATTGTGGATAAGGCGCAATCGCGGCACAAACTCTTGTATAGAGCTCTTGGACGTTACTTTCTTCGTTGAAACAAGGTGTGACGATACTAATTAGAGCCTTCATTATCGCTGCCTTAGAAAAGATCTAACCGCCGGTGTGCCCAATAGATACGACGGTCTTATGAATGGCCTCGTCAAGTGGAACTGTAATGCGCAAATTTAGTTCTGCTTGAGCTCTCTTAATGCAAGGCAAATACACATCAGCGGTATTGGACACCTCAGGAGTAGTTTGAACAGCCACGTTGAAGTAACGGCCAATCTTTATAGCGAGTTCTTTGAGCTCGATAACCTCGTCAGAGCCGACGTTATAAATTGGGCAGAGTGGCGAACTAGCTTCAGCAATCATCATCAGCCAATAAACAAGGTCATCCGCATGCATGTAAGTGCGATAGACTTTATTTTTCGCAGTGACAGTAATTGGCTTATGGTCGAACCCGGCTTGAATAAAACTGCCAAAAGCAAATGTTCCATCTCTGGGTAAATACTCGCCCGCAAAGGCAAAACACCGCGCAATACTGATATTAAGACCGTTTGCTGCAAGTTGACGCATTTTGGTCTCTGCGTCTAGTTTGGCAAGGGCATAGTGTCTTTTCAGGGGTTCCATAGTTTCAATGGCGCTGATGGGTTGGGACTCTTCTGCGCGCTTGGTCGAATCACTTGACGCGCCATAAATTGCGCCAGAGCTAACATAAAGAACTTTACTATTACGGTGATAAATCAGCGCAAGCCTATTGTAATTTTCCATGACAGCGCGAATATCTGTCTCTCGTTGATCGGGCGACTTTAGGTACGGAGTTGCATCGACGTTCGCTGCCGCATGAATGACATAATCAGCAAAGGGAAGGCTAGTACATTGTGACGCATCAACGTCATGTAGGGTAATCGATGGATGATTAAGCTCTGGGTGCATTATGGGCAACCGAGTTGCGTGTCGGCTTAAAACCTTTATGGAGTTGATGTCCCATTGCGAAAGCAACCCGCGTTTGTACGAAGACAAAATCGATTTGCCAAAAAAACCAGATCCGCCGATTACCAATAAGCTAGACATTGCAATTCAATCGGTGTGGAAGCGAGAAAATAATTTTTGAACCTTAGAAATTAAGGCCGAGATAGGTTTCAATTTTGGAAGCAACAAATTCGAGCATTTCTTCTGTTAGCGCAGGTTGTACGCCGACCCAAAAGGTATTGTTCATGACGTTGTCGGTATTGATTAACGTGCCGCTGACGCGGTATTTCGCATTTTTCATATAAGGCTGTCGAGTCAAATTGCCAGCAAAGAGCAGACGGGTACCAATTTTATTTTGATCAAGGTAAGTGAGTAAATCTAAACGTGTTATCGGTGCATTTTGCTTTAAGGTTAAGGGAAACCCAAACCACGAAGGATCAGAATGTGGCGCTGCCTGAGGCAATTGAAGAAATTCTGAACATCCTGCGAGCCGTGACGATAAAAAGGCAAAATTATCTTTTCTTTTTTGTATAAAAGTTGGTGCTTTGTCCAACTGCGCCAAAGCACATGCCGCTTGCATATCAGTGATTTTCAGATTGTAGCCAAGGTGGCTGTACGTATATTTGTGATCATAGCCTTCGGGTAGATCACCAAGCTTCCAGCAAAAGCGTTTACCGCAGGTATTATCTTTTCCCGGAGGGCAGTAGCAATCGCGACCCCAATCTCTAAAGCTCTCTGCAATTAATTTCAACTCGTGGTTGTTTGTAAAAACGGCGCCACCCTCACCCATAGTGATATGGTGGGCGGGATAAAAGCTTAAGGTTGCAATATCACCAAAGGTCCCAACCATCTGTCCACGATAGGTGGTGCCCAAAGCGTCGCAACAATCTTCAATCAGCCATAGATTATATTTTTTACAAAGAGCCGTGACCACGTCTAGATTAAATGGGTTGCCCAATGAGTGTGCAAGCATGATAGCTTTAGTTTTAGGGCTAATAGCGGCTTCAATTTTTGTTGCGTCAATATTATGTGTAAGTGGGTCGACATCCACAAACACAGGAATTGCGCCATATTGAATAATTGGATTTACTGTCGTTGGAAAGCCCGCCGCAACCCCTATTACTTCATCACCTCGCTGAATCGCTCGCTCACCCAGCCGTGGCGATGTTAAGGTTGAAAATGCCACAAGGTTCGCTGACGAACCTGAGTTTACAGTTAGCAAATATTTAATGCCAATAAACGATGCCAATTGAGCTTCAAAAAGTGCATTAAAGCGTCCGGTTGTTAGCCACCCATCTAGCGAGGCATCCACCATATTCTTGACTTCTTGTGCGTCGATGAGTTTGCCTGAGGGGGGCACTGCAGTTTCACCTGCAACAAATACTTTAGGAGCGTATTCGAGAGCTGCGTATTGTTCAACTAACGCCGCAATTTGTCGGCGGATTTTTTCTTGTTCAAGTTGTTTTGGATCGATACTTGTAATGTTCATATGCGTCGCAAATAAGAAATTTAACTATTTTGATAATCGTCGATCTGGGATAAAGTTTCTTTCAACATGTCTTGATTATTGTTGAAAGCTTTGTGCCAAGATACAATTTTTTCGATGGCGGTAGGCAGACTCCAGCGAGGGCGCCAACCGAGTAGCTCGTCAGATTTTGTGCAATCTAGTGCAAGAAGTTGTGCTTCGTGTAGGGTTGGTGCACCATCTTGCTGCCAGCAAGCGTTACCCCCCCACTGATCAATTAATAGATCAACAACGTACTCGACAGACCTTGAGTCTGAATCGAGCGGGCCGAAATTCCAGGCGCCAACAAAGGATGCGCCATGAATATATAGATTTTTAGCCAAGGCCAGATAACCTGCCAAAGGCTCTAGCACATGCTGCCACGGCCTCGTTGCACCTGGATAGCGTAGCTTAAGTGGTTGATCGCATTCAAAAGCGCTGATGGCGTCTGGCACCAAACGATCGGTTGCCCAGTCGCCCCCACCGATGACGTTACCGGCGCGCGCTGAAGCTACTGCGACAGGTCTATCTGCGCATTTATTTAAAGCGACATTAAAATAAGAACGCTGATAAGCAGCCACAACTAGCTCAGCACAGCCCTTACTACTACTGTAAGGGTCATGCCCGCCCATTGCCTGACTCTCTGTAAACTTTTGACTGAGTCCGTTATTTTCGTAGCACTTATCAGTAGTCACGACGACAACCGCCTTAATAGACGGTTGTCGTCGCACGGCCTCAAGCAAGTTCACCGTGCCCATTACATTCGTTTCGAATGTTTCGACTGGATGATCATATGAGTAGCGAACTAAAGCTTGCGCAGCCATATGTATGACGATGTCTGGTTTCGCGGCTAGAATTGCAGAATTTAGTTCATTAGAATTGCAAATATTTCCAATATGTGAGGCCTTAATTGAACGAGCAACTCTAGCGATGTCAAACAATGAGGGTTTTGTGTTCGGCGAGAGTGAAAACCCAGTTACTTCCGCCTGCAGGGATGTCAACCATAAGGAGAGCCAGCTGCCTTTAAAGCCGGTATGGCCTGTTAAGAATACCTTCTTGCCTCGCCAAAAGTCGGCATCTACCTTACCGCGGCCATTAATCACCATATTTTCCAAGGGGCAGAGCCACTATTCCACAGGTCTTCAAGTAGTGTCTTGTCTCGAAGGGTATCCATGGGTTGCCAAAAGCCGCGATGAAAAAAGGCTTGGAGTTGGCCGGTTTTTGCAAGTGCCTCTAACGGCTCTTTTTCCCAAGCCATGTCATCGCTTCCAATTAGTTCAAGTACTTTTGGGTTTAAAACAAAAAACCCTCCATTAATCCACGCGCCATCACCGGTTGGCTTTTCCTGAAACGATTGAATCGCCGTACCATCAATTTTGATCGCACCAAACCGACCCGGTGGCTGAACTGCGGTCATACTAGCTAATCGACCGTGGCCATGATGAAACTTCAACAACGCGGTGATGTCAATAGAACCGACGCCATCTCCGTAGGTAAGGCAAAAATCACCTTCAATATGATCAGCGACGCGCTTTAGCCTGCCTCCTGTTTGGGTCTTTTCGCCAGTGTCAATTAGGGTGACCTTCCAAGGCTCGGCACTTTTATGATGGAGCTCTACTCGGTTCGCCGCTAAATCAATGGTGATATCTGAGTTGTGAACAAAATAATTCGCAAAGTACTCTTTGATCATGTAGCCCTTGTAGCCACAGCAAACGATAAACTCGTTTATGCCATGCGCGGCATAAATTTTCATGATGTGCCAAAGGATAGGCTTTGCACCGATTTCAATCATCGGTTTTGGACGAAGCCCAGTTTCTTCTGATAAACGGGTGCCAAGACCACCTGCTAGAAGTACTGCTTTCATAATTAGCCTAATTTACTTTTTTAAAGTGACACCTGTGGCACTTAGAATTCACAGTGTTCGACTTTTTAAACTTCGTCAATTAAAAGGTTTGATCGATATTCAGTACGATCTAAAAAGGGCGCCATATCTTCAAGCGGCCGTGAGCTCATTGATCCGTCTGCATTGATTCTGGAAGACACAGTAGGAATAATAGGTTGCTCAGGCGGCGTCATAATTTCTAAGACATAGGGGCCATCGGTTTCGAGCGCGACACGAATAGCGTTATCCAAATCGCTTAGTTCAGACACTCGCGATGAAGGGATCCCATACGCGGCGCAGATTTTGAGCGTGTCAGGGATGCTTACTCCAGAACGAGCACCCTCGCCAATGTACCTCTCTTTAAAGTAGTTTTTCTGAGAGGCTCGAATGGATAGGTACCCGTCGTTGTTCCAGATAAACAATTTAATCGGAAATTTATAATGAAGAATCGTTTGTAACTCTTGTATGTTTTGCTGTAACGAGCCATCACCAGTAATGGCTATCACTCTGCCATCACCTAAGGCTGCCGACACACCAAGCGCCGCGGGTACTGTGTAACCCATCGTTGCCATTGCACTAGAGGGGATATACCGTTGCCCGTCTTTCGTTAATTTGATCCCTTGGGACACGGCGTAAATAGCCGAACCAGCGTCGCCAATAAAAGCATCACCTGCTTTTGAAAGGGTCGAAATTCTATCCATAAACGAATAAACATTGATTTCACCACGCAAGGTTGCATACTCGGGCAGGCAAACAGGGTACTTATTTTTCCAAGCGACACATCTGCCCAACCAGTCTGAAGACGGGCTAACGAACCTCGAATCACACAACATAGAAAACATCTTGTCGATCGCAACTTTGGCGTCCGACTGTACCAACCGATCTATCCTAATTGTTTTCTTCTTGTGTGCAGTTAAATCGATATCGACCACGATAATTTTTGCAGCCCGGGCAAATTGCTCGTACTCATACCCAACCACCGACACATGAAGGCTGGTACCGATTGCAATAATTAGATCTGAGCTTTGCATCGCAAAATTTGCAGCGCGGTCTCCTTTAACGCCTGTCTTGCCAATATAAATGTCGAGATCATGCCTCAAATTATCTATACCCAAGTATGGCGTTACAACCGGGATATTAAACGTGGTTGCTAACGTTTTTAGCGTACTTAGGGCGCCCGCTAACCTAACACCACGGCCAGCAATGATAACGGGACGTTGAGCCGATTTGATTGACTCAGTGATCTCTGTCAGATCCTCTAGGGTCAGCGAAGGCGGTTGATAATGATCTTCATAGCCAACCAGTGTCGTCTCATCAATTAGGGCTGCTTGAACATCCATTGGAATATCAAGCCACACCGGACCAGGTCGCCCTTGCTTTGCAATCGCAACCGCCTTCTCAAGTTCGTACCTGATGGTCTTCGGATCGCTTATGTGGGCCGCATACTTGCACAACGAAGTTACAACCGGAATAATATCCAACTCTTGAACACCAAATTGCCGCAGCCCCGGCACGCCGGCGGTGTGGCTACATTCAGCGCGCTTGACTTGGCCAGAAATGAACAAACACGGAACGCTGTCTTGCCAAGCACCGCCCAACCCGGTTAAGGCGTTGAGCGCCGCTGGTCCGGTGGAAAAATAACCAACGGCGAAGGACTCATTAGTGCGTGCGTACGCTTCAAGGGCCATAGATGCAGACTGTTCGTGATGAACGCAGATAGCTCGTAGTTTGGGATTGCAAGCGACCCCATCTGTAAGATGCATGCTGCCCGCACCAGACAACATAAAAATATCCTGCAAACCTAGAGCATCACTTATGAACAGAGCAACATAGTCTGCAACGCGGATCATCCTAACCCCTAAATAACATTAACAAATCCCAAGCGAGAGTAGAGACTGCAAAGATCCGATTCACTCGTTTTGCAACTGCGTTAAAAAACCGTTCTAAAGTTCAACACATGTCCGAGTGATCAAAACTCGTACTACTAAAAAGAAATATTATCTAGTACCTTTTGTAATGACATCGAAATGCACACTCTCGCTCCTTACGGACGCATACCTTGATACCGAACAAAGGGGATACGTCTGCTCTCGATGCTTTAGGCACTAGATAAGTATACCCAATTGGTCGTGCGTCATCTGCCTGCGCCTTGTTGGGCAACCTTAATTCTATCGGCCTGTCTCAATTATAAAAGTCAGCAAACGATTTCAAAAGAAAAAGGTCTTAATCTAGGGCCTCACGGTTCGATTGAGTAGTTATGTGACAAATTATTTGCAAACCTTAACGAAGAAACGACCATATAGTTAAACTCAGGCTTGAAATGATTAAAATGAGGTATCTTCCGAATTGTCCCTAAGCCGTTGGTTCAAAATGAAAAAGCTTTCCAGTCTCGCTTAAAGAGGTAGTCCTGCCATCTACCTTTAAGAGTTTGTTAATAACAATAGTTCAACCGCCAGTTGGTAGCCATTATAAAAATGTCACGGTACCTTATAGTCGCCTTGATAATAGCCGCTAGCGTAGGGGCTACACTCTGGCAATCGCAGTACGCTTATGTGCCACTTGAGTGGGGTTTGATGCTTAGCAATGCCAAAGACTTGGCAACTGGGCAAATCCCCTACAAACAGATTTTCATACAATATGGTTACCTTACCACGGCGATCCAAGCCTTAGCCTATACCCTATTGGGGGGTAATCTTCAGTCTTTAATGACGGTTACTAGTGTTGCTTACGCGATCGGTTTATTTCTCGTCTATCGCATCGCAGTTCTAACGCGACTCACGCGTTGGCAGGCATTATCTATTTTATTCAGCTATTTTTTATTCCATCCGATTGCAATCTATCCGTGGTCCAATTACATCGCTTTCCCGTTGCTGTTGTTAGGGCTCAAGTACAACTTGCAATCTAAAAATGCTGTAATTTATCCCTTGCTAAGTGGATTATTTTTCGGATTAGCTATTCTAGCGCGTGAAGGGCTTGCGCCAGCGATTATTATTTTTATGTTAAGCAGTGTGGTTTTTCAATTTGTTATTAAATATGAGTTGCGTCAAAACATAAAAGCGACATTAATCATATTGCTTGGAATTGGCTTACCTACAGGCATATTCGTAATATATTTAATTAGTGAAAATTTATTAAATTACTGGCAGCAAATTGCGTGGAATATCCCTAAAATTTATGCAGAAGTTATGTTTCCACACATGCGAGGCTTTAATATATTGCGCCCTTGGAGTATTTTCTCCTTACTCCATCCTCTCTTTGATCAAATCAATCAGTCATTTATTCAATTTGAACCGCGATGGATACTATTTGGGTTGATCGCTTTTGCCAATATGGTCGTTTTTATCAAAGGAATAGTTAATTGTAAATATCTTTCTGCAAATTTGATAAATGTGAAAATCGCTTTACTATCTTTGTTAATGATATCCAGCGTATTGCATCTACCAGAGGTTTTTCGGGTTGCTACGGGGAGTGGAATTGGATTAATAAATGTATGGTTTCTTCTTCGAAATTACAAATATAGATTATATCTATACGTCAGCGTGACCATTGCCTTAGCGTTAACTGCGATCCCTATGGGCTCTGGTTATAAATTCAGTACAACTAACTATTTCTTTCCAACGAAAGCGCAAATAAATAAAGCAGTTCTCATATCTGAGCTTAATGATTTTAATGGACAAAAATGGCAATCAGATGTGTATCAATATTATTTAGATATCTCAGCTGACCTTAATTTAATCAGAAAGCAATGTCCAAATATTATCTATGCCTATAACAACTCGCACGATGCGTTTTTACAAATCATTAGTCCTTTCTTAAGATATCAACTAGCCCCATTTTGGCTGTTTCCAGAAATGCTAGAATTGCGTCCAGATTTTGATATTCAGAAGAAGCTGTTGGAAAGTCAAGACTTAATATTGTTACAGAGCTCTAATGTTGCCGGCGTAGAGCAACCGCTTCTTGCTCCTGCACAGTTCCATTTGTACAGAGTTTATATAAGTCCAAGTTCGACGGGGACAAAAACAGAATTAAGATTGTTTATTCCTATGACATGTGATATTCAATTTTAGATTTAACAAGTGTTAGCAAGTAAAAGCACCTTACAGAGACAAGTTATGCCTGCCCTGAGTCAAAAGAATTTGAAAGCGATGATGATTAATAATATATTGCTTGCGATATATCCACTCTATCTCGCGTTAATAGGTGGCAGCATCTTCGTCTCCTATGATTTTTGGCAAAGTTACGATAGCAAAATTACAATTTCGAAGGATAGCCTAATTAGAAGTGCTCAACAGTACTTATATCCTGAGCCGGCAGAGCAACTTACTTTTATGTTAGCAGCACTTTTAATCCCATTTTTATCAATATTAATGGGTTTTCTAGTTGTGAAATATATAAAAAGTTTGAATTTTATCGTATCTTCCTTTTGGTCTGCCACGTTATCTTTTTTATTAATGTTCATTTTTCTTTATCCACTAAATGGATCTGATTTTTTAATGGCATTAAACGGCAATTTTGGTGGTGTTCCCGTGCATGTGATTAGGTGGTGGCTGTTGTGTTGTGCATTGTCAATCGTTGCTTTCCGCATCTTAAGTATTAGGGGTGCTTTTAGCAAGTCAAGTCCATCAATAGATGGGCTTAACATTTTAGTTCTTATTATTGTCGTCTTGCAATGTATTGCTTGGAGAATTCTGTGGATTGAAGAGGTCGATCTGGCTGACTCCTGGTGGCGGCATTTAGATCCCATTATGTTTACTCTGAGTCAGGTTGCTGGCGGAAAGATTACGTTGATTGACTTTCCTTCAATGTATGGTTTATTCCCTGAGTTTTTTAGACCAATTTTCGCTTTTTTTCCTATATCTATACTGGTTGTTACGCTGACCTTTGGTTTGCTTCAGATTGGTTCCACGATAGTCTTGTTTTATTGCTTGAAAAATTTGGTTAAAGTTGAGCTCATTAAATATCTATCGATCGGTGCCCTAATCGCTTGTACTTACGGGATGCCATTATTCTTTTCTGGAATGCAAGACCCCTATTTTCAGTACTGGCCCGTACGATTTTTTTGGCCATGTCTTTCGGTTTTAATATTCATTTCTTTTGCTAGAAAACGTACCGTATTAAAAAGTGCCTTGGTGTCAATTGTCGGTGCAGTTGGAACTATATGGAATCTAGATAGCGGTGCCGCTATCATTTTGGCATTCGGGGGCTATTTGTTTTTCCAAATTATCCAAGTCTTGACCCCTTACCGTCGGAAAACAAGTCCTAGTACACAAAGGGAACACTTTTTGCCGTGGGATTTGAGAAAAAGCCTAGTTGCCGTTGCATTACACATCCTTATTACTGCAGCCGTATTCGCTTGCAGCGCTTATATATTAAAGCAATTGTCTGATGACGATGCAGTAATTAACTATATGTGGTTAGTTGAAGCACATAGAATTTTCTCAACTCTAGGTTATTATTTACTACCCCTGCCACAGTACTTTAGTTCGTGGATGGTCGTAAGTGCGATTTACGCGATTTCGATTTTATGGGTGATTGCCAATTACTGGATTGGCATTAGAAGTTCGCGACTCGATACCATTCTGTATCTAAGCTTTCTCGGAATAGCACTCTTCGTGTACTACGTTGGTCGGTCGCATATTTTAAATCTTGTGCACGCATTTTGGCCGGTATTGCTAATTCTTGGTATTTGGTGTGATTTAGCTTTCAGATCAACCAAGGCAAGAAGAGGACAAACGGGGCAGTACATAATAGCTGTCACTATTTTAAGTGTTCTCATGTATCTTGTCGCCCAGCTATTTTTAAATCTTCCGCAGATCTTTCATAAGCTGTCGTCTAAATACTCATCAATAAGTGTTGCACGAAACGCAATAATTACTTCGGAAATTGATTTTATAAAAAGATTTTCAAATGGACATCAGGAGTGCTTGATCTTGTCTAAAAGGCAAGGAATATACCAGGCCGAGGCCAAATTAGTTTCCCCATTCAAGGGGCCAGGTGTTGGTGAGTTAGTGCTAACGAGTGATGAAGAGGCGTTAAAAGCACTGATCAGCAGCAAAGAAGTCAGATGCATTTTCCTCGGACGCAACACTTCGGAAGTACTGGCAGCGCAAGGACTTATAGATGTAATTAATAGTAACTATACATTTGTGGAAACTAACGAAAGTAATACGTTATCATTTTTTGAAAATAAATAGATAATCAGCAATCCTTAAAAAAGGATCCGCTTACAGTAGAATTTTTATGAGATGTCAATATTAAGTTTAAGATGCACGCAGAAGAGCCTGTAAATAATTCTGTGTAAATGCTGGCGGGTTAATCATTGGTGGTCAGTAAGCCGATCACCAAATTCAATCTCAAACGTAAGCGATCCATAAACCCCAACCTAGTCACACGGTAAAAGCTGCGCGATCATCTCTATCTCCAAACGTAAGATGAGATGAAGATGAAAATTAGCAAAGGCGTGCAGTTTTGGACCGAGCATTTAGTCGGTGTTAAGCGAGAAGGTCTGTCGTTGATGGCGTATGCAGGCAAACACGGCCTACGACTCAAAACGCTTTATCACTGGAGCAGTAAGTTAAAAAGGGCTGGCGGCGTCAAGCTAGCACCAACCGATAGTCAGTTTGTGGCGCTGCGCGTGAGTCAAATGCCGCGAGTCAAGTCAGAACCTGGTTGTGTGCTGGTGGTGAACTCAACTCTTAGACTCGAACTGCAATCCCTGCCCAGTACGCACTGGCTCGCGGCGCTTGCGCAAAGTCTTCGGGGTTTAGGCTGATGCACCCGGGCGCGCAAATCGAGTTGGTGTACTTATGCCGCCAACCAGTCGACTTCAGAAAGTCGATTGATGGCCTAAGCGCTTTGGTTGAGCGAGAGTTATTGCTCAACCCGTTTGCTGGCGCGCTCTACGTGTTTGTGAATCGCACGCGTACGCGTATCAAAGTACTTTACTGGCATCGCAATGGTTTTTGCTTGTGGCTCAAGCGCCTTGAGGCAGAGAGATTTGCCTGGCCACAAGACCTTGCAAGCGATACGCTAACGCTCAGTTTGCAAGAGTTTGAGTGGCTGCTTGAGGGCTTTGATTTATGGAAAAATAAACCTCATAAATCATTGATTTTTACCTCTGTTTCATAGGAGGATTTGTTATAATAAGGCATGCACAAAACAGTCAAAAAGACGTTCGATTTTAAAGAAGAAATCACTCTTCCTGAAGTCGTCTTACCGACTGTTTTACCTACCGATACAGCCTCACTCGTTGCACTCTTACACTCGGTTGTTGCATCGCACAGAAGCGCCAACGAGATGCTGCATGGCTATCTCAATCAAGCTCAGGTGTGTGTCGCAGAAAGTAAAGCTCAGGTCGCTCAGGCTCAGGGCCGCATCGACCTCCTGTTAGAACAAATCGTTTTAGCGCGTCGCCGTATGTTTGGCGCAAGCTCTGAGCAGTCCGACGGCCAAGGGCACTTGTTTAACGAGGCTGAGGCCTTAGCGCTAGGTAGCACCGAAGAGCAAGACCTTGCTGTGATCCCCGAGGTTAAAGATCCCGCAACACCCAAAACCCCCGCAGACCGCACACCCCCTCGCGGCAAGCGTGCGCCACTGCCGACTGAGCTCGAGCGCGTTGAGGTCTTGCACGACGTGCCCGAGTCAGAGCGCCTTTGCCCCTGTGGCACACCGATGGTAGTCATTGGCCAAGACGTCAGCGAACAGCTCGATATCGTCCCGATGCAGATC
>Ga0209550_10000195_pt1 | contig 53759 bp, 50 predicted proteins | sample LauGreSuBDMM15SN_2_FD_187567 | JGI IMG/M metagenome (GOLD analysis project Ga0209550, IMG submission 187567) | Freshwater lake microbial communities from Lake Michigan, USA - Su13.BD.MM15.SN (SPAdes) (version 5) | ecosystem: Environmental > Aquatic > Freshwater > Lake | place: Lake Michigan...
GATCCAATGGGCATTCATACAGGAGATTCAATAACAGTAGCTCCTGCTATGACCTTAAGTGATACTGTTTTTCAAAGAATGCGTACCATGGCCATCCACATGATGCGCTCCATTGGCAATTTTGCCGGAGGTTGTAACGTTCAATTTGCCGTGAACCCAGAGGACGAAGCAATTATTTCTGTCGAGATTAACCCAAGGGTTTCCAGGTCATCGGCACTTGCAAGTAAAGCTACTGGTTACCCTATTGCAAAAATTGCTGCAAAATTGGCAATTGGTTATCATTTAGATGAATTGAAAAACCCTGTTACCAAAACCACTTCAGCATACTTTGAACCAGCCATTGATTATGTGATTGTAAAAATACCTCGTTGGAATTTTGATAAATTCAAAGGCGCAAACAAAACATTGGGTCTACAAATGAAATCGGTAGGTGAGGTAATGGGAATTGGAAGAACCTTTATTGAAGCTTTACAAAAAGCCACACAAAGCCTAGAAATCAAGCGCAACGGTTTAGGTTCAGACGGTTACCAAGAGCGCAACTTGGAAAATATTGTAGATAAATTGAAGAACGCAAGTTGGGACAGGATTTTTGCTGTGAAAGATGCATTGAGCTTAGGAATGCCCATATCTTCTGTCGAAAAAATCACTCGAATAGACCGTTGGTTCTTAACACAAATCAATGATATGGTGCGCTTAGAAAGTGATGCCAAACGTTTTAACTTAGTAACCTTACCAAAGGAATTAATGGTTGAACTCAAACAAAAAGGTTACAGTGATATTCAAGTAGCTTACCTATTAGGTGGCGATACCACAGAAGACCAAGTTTGGGATTTAAGAAAATCAATGGGCATAAACCGAATTTATAAAATGGTTGATACTTGTGCCGCTGAATTTCCGTCACCAACTAATTATTTCTATTCAAGTTTTGATGGAGAAAACGAGAGCATTGTTAGTGATAAAAAGAAAGTAATTGTTTTAGGTTCTGGTCCGAACCGAATTGGACAAGGAATAGAATTTGACTATAGCTGTGTGCATGGCCTTTTGGCCGCAAAGGAATCTGGCTTTGAAGCCATAATGATCAATTGTAACCCCGAAACGGTAAGTACAGACTTTGATATGGCAGATAAACTGTATTTTGAGCCTGTATTTTGGGAAGCCTTGAGAGAAATAGTTGAACTCGAAAAACCAGAAGGCGTAATTGTGCAACTTGGTGGTCAAACTGCTTTAAAACTTGCAAGGAAACTAGAGGCCATGGGCGTAAAAATAATTGGTACCAGCTTTGCCAACATGGACATATCTGAAGACAGGGGTTCATTCTCCGACTTATTAAAAGAATTGGATATCCCTTACCCAGATTATGGAGTGGCAGAAGATGCAGATGAAGCTGTTGCAGTTGCCAATAAAATTGGGTATCCAGTTTTGGTAAGACCAAGTTATGTATTGGGTGGGCAAGGAATGAAAATTGTAATCAATGATGAAGATTTAGAGCAAGCGGTAATTTCATTATTGGGTGATTTGCCAGGCAATAGGGTTTTAATTGATCACTTTTTAGACAGGGCAGAAGAAGCAGAAATAGATTTGATTTGTGATGGACAAGATGCACATGTAATTGGGATGATGGAACACATAGAGCCAGCAGGTATACACAGTGGTGATAGCTATGCCGTATTGCCACCATTTAGCTTGAGCCAAAATGTGCAAGAGACTATGGAAAAATATGCACGCAACCTTGCCATTAAAATGAATATAGTTGGATTGTTGAACATCCAATTTGCCATTAAAAATGAAAAGGTATATGTTATTGAAGCCAATCCAAGAGCCAGTAGAACCGTACCATTCATAGCCAAGGCCTACCAAATTCCATACATTAACATTGCTACCAAAATAATGCTTGGAGCCAACAAACTACAAGACTTTAAATTTGAAAGGAAGTTAGTTGGTTATGCCATCAAAGAACCAGTATTTTCATACGAAAAATTCCCAGAGGTAAAGAAAGAACTTGGACCAGAAATGAAATCAACCGGAGAGGCTATTCGTTTTATCAAAGACTTACAAGACCCTTATTTTAGACATTTGTATAAGGAAAAGAGTATGTACTTGAGCAAATAACGGTGGGATAAAAAATAAAATTACCTTTAATCAAACAAGTTTTCTGGCTCTGGCACTTTAAAAACAAGCTTATTGGTTCCAATAAAGTTCAAAAAAATATTGATGAAAATGGCCAATAAGTTTGAAACCAATGGGCCATTTTGTTTCAGAAACAAAGACAACTGAGTTAAATCCAAATTCTTAGCCAATGCAGCAAACCACTCATTTGGATGTAACCAGTGATCAAAAAGAAAGTTAAGTAACAAGAAAATGACCAGGGTTACACCATAAACCAAAATATACTTTAATAGGTATTTCTCATCTTCTTCGGTATGTTCTATGTAGGTCCAAAATTTGTTTAAAGTAAATCCAACAAAGAAGCCCATTACATATCCAATTGCTTTGGATAGTAGGTTTAAGGCCGGGTATTGCAATGATATTAGCCAAAATACACCAAGACTAACGCATGCACTGGTTGCCCCAACAATTCCAAATTTTAAGAATTTCTTGGCTGTAGGATATTGTCTTATCCATTTTCGAAAATGTTGTATCGGCTCTAAAAACATATCGGTTCGAAAATAAATAAATACTTATTTAAACTGAGACCATTTAAATAATAAATAAAAATTAAAGTAAACCGCTGTCAGAAAAGCTGAAATACTGGTTATTCCCAATAATTAAATGATCAGTTACAGCTATATCTAACAAACGCCCTGCTTCTTTAAGTTTATTTGTAATTTCACGGTCTTGTAAACTGGGATTTAAATTCCCAGAAGGATGATTGTGACATAGGATTATACTGCTTGCAACATGATCTAATGCCACTTTAAAAATAATTTTTGGATCAACCACAGTGCCAGCTACTCCACCCATACTAATTCGCTTTTGAGTTATCACCAAATTATTTCTATTGAGTAATAAAACCCAAAACTCTTCGTGCTGATAATCTTCCATTAATGGCTCAAAGTATAAAAAAGCATCGCGGCTTGAAACAATTTTGACGGTTTTCCGAGCTTCTTCTTCCCTCCTCCTTTTTCCTAATTCCAATGCTGCACAGAGGGTTATTGCCTTTGCTTCGCCAATTCCCTTAATAGCAGTTAAATCAGAAATTGTCATTCTGCTCAAATCTCTCATACTTTGATTGGCTAGCTGCAAAATTTCCTGACCCAACTGCAAGGCAGAGGCATTTTTATTACCGCTTCCAATCAAAATTGCCAAAAGCTCAGCATGGCTGAGGGCTCTTGCGCCACTTAGTAATAATTTCTCTCTTGGTCGTTCGTCTTCGGCCAATTGTTTTATTCCAAAAAAAGGGGATTTTATTTGTTCCATGCCCAAAGGTAGGCATCTATAAAAGTAATGCCAAAAACCATTACAACTTAAATCCTATAAATCAGATGCTTATTAACAATTAAGCCCTAACCCTTTGCCGAAAATACAAACAAAAAAAGCCCCCGAAATTCGGAGGCTTTTTCTATAATTGAATTAATTATTTATTTCTTTTTGCTTTTGGATACAACTTTCTTAGCTGCTTTTGGCGCAGCTTTTTTTACTGCAGCAACTTCTGTACCTACTTTATTAACCACTTTTGCCAATTTAGATTTTTGGTTAGCTGCTTTATTCTTGTGAATAATACTACGTTTAGCCAATTTATCTAACATAGAACTCACTTCCACTAACAACGCTGCTGCTTCACTTTTTACAGTTGATTCACGCAGGCGTTTTGCCAATGTACGAGTTGTTTTTGCTTGGTAACGATTACGTAAACGCTTAGTTGCGTTGTTTCTAATTCTTTTCTTTGCTGAGCTATGATTTGCCATGTTCTATATACTTATCTTTTTATTTTTCCTCGTGATGCACTCAAAAGGGAGGGCAAATATAGGCATTTGTGTATAAAATCAAAAGTTCAATTAAAAATTATCCTCAAACTGAGAAGCTTTCGCCGCAACTGCATGTACGTGAGGCATTTGGATTGTTGAAAGTAAATCCTTTTCCATTTAAGCCATCTGTAAAATCCAATTCTGTACCAAAAAGATAAAGAACTGACCGCTTATCGGTTACTACTTTTACCCCATTATGGTCAAAAATTTCATCGCCAGTTTTGGCTTCGTTATCAAAATCAAGCTTATAAGATAAGCCTGAACATCCTCCGCTATCAACGCCTACTCTTAAAAAAAAGGAAGCATCGTAGTGGTTTTCATCTATAAGTTGCGCTATGCGCGTTTTTGCTTTTTCGCTAACAGTTATCATGTGTGGGTAAATTTAGGATACAAATTTAAGTTATATTTTTAATAGCAATGCAAGTGCCTAAATAGTTTTTGAGTAAATTTGACACATAAAAGAGAAACAACCATGTCAGATATTACAACTATTGCCATTGCTGGAGCAGGAACCATGGGGAGTGGCATTGCTCAAGTTACTGCCACAGCGGGCTTTGCAACTATTCTTTTTGATATAAACCCTGTCATGCTACAAAAGGCAGAAATAGCTATTAAAAAATCATTGCAATTTTTGGTTGAAAAGCAAAAAATTACCCTAATCCAAAGCATGGCCATTCAAGAAAAGATTAAATATACTTCTGAGATAAACCACCTTGTGGCAGATTTAATTATTGAAGCCGTTGTGGAGCGCTTAGAAGTAAAGCACCAGTTTTTTCAATCAGTTGCAGCCATCAATAAAGAAACCTGCATTTTAGCAACCAATACTTCTTCTATCCCTGTAACACAAATTGCAGCTAAGATAAATTATCCAAAAAGAGTGGTAGGCATTCATTTCTTTAATCCGGCGCCAATTATGAAATTGGTAGAAATTATCAGTGGTGTTCAAACAAGTAATGAGGTTGCCCAAACTTGTAAGTCATTCATTGAAAGTATGGGTAAAACATGTGTTATGGCAAAAGATGCACCTGGTTTTATTGTGAATAGAGTGGCTAGGCATTTTTACGTAGAGGGATTGAAAGTACTTGAAGAAAATGTTTGTAGCTTTGAAGATATAGATGCACTCATGGAAAGTAGTGGTTTTAAAATGGGCCCATTTAGATTAATGGATTTAATTGGTGTGGATACCAACTTCTCAGTAACTAGCAGTGTTTATGCACTTTTTCATCAGGACAGTAAATTTAGACCAAGCAGAATTCAACAACAAAAAGTAGATGCTGGTTTTCATGGGAGAAAAACAGGCCGCGGATTTTATGCGTATTGATCCAAAATTATTAGGCATTAGACTTGCCATTGAAGCTGATATTCCAGCTATTACTGAAATATATAACGAAGCCGTTTTAAATGGAGTGGCTACTTTTGATACCGAAACAAAGAGTATAGAAAATCGGATGGATTGGTTCAAACAGCGCCAAAAACAGCACCCGGTATTGGTGGCATGTGTGGGTGATAAGGTTGCAGCTTGGGCAAGTTTAAATAAATGGAGCGACAGGGCAGCTTATGATGGAACGGCGGAGGTTTCAATTTATGTTCATATAAATTACAAAGGTCAAGGTATAGGTAGTTTATTGTTTGCCGAATTGGTAAATCAAGGAGAAAAACTTGGTTTGCATTATTTGTTATCACGCATTTCTCATGGCAATGATTTAAGCATAAGATTGCACCAACGAAACGGATTTACTGTTGTGGGCGTTATGCATGAAGTGGGACGAAAATTTGGCTCATATATTGATGTAACACTCATGGAAAAAGTTATTAAAAACAATTAGGTTAGAGCCAAAAATGATGAAAAAAAATAATATACTGTTTGCAACTTTGTTACTTCTTGTTTGCTTTGCCAATTGTAAAAAGGATGCTAAAAATGTATCGAACCAAGATTTTTTTCTAGCAGTTAATGTTGACTTCTATATTAATCTTGATTTGCCGCTAAACGCAGATTTAAATTTTCCAAATGGGTATGCCTATCAAGCTGGTTATGGTTATAGAAGCAGAGGGGTAATTGTTTACAATACTGGTTTTTCTGGACCAGATCAATATGTTGCATTTGATAGGTCTTGTCCATACAAAGTAGATAGCTCCTGTAGCATAGTAAGTGTTGATAGTTCAACCTTGTATTATCGTTGCGGGCAGTTTACTGGAAGTGGAGGTAAGTTTACACCTTGCTGCAATTCGAGATTTATTGCAGGAAATGGAAGTCAGGTATCTGGGCCAGCAGATAGGGGCTTGAAACAATATTATGTAAGTGTATTTGGCAGGCAATTGCGAGTTACAAATACACCGCAATAAAAAGGGGCCTTTCGGCCCCAATTAAAACCCCAAAACCCTATTTCTTTTTCCTTACTTCATAGTTCAAACTTTTATTACACTTTTGCATCATTTTCATATCATCTTTGCTCATGGTTTCTGCCCTTTGTATGCTTTTGGCATAATTTTGATTGATAGAATCTTGGCGTTGGAGTTCATAACTTCCGGGTAATTTCATTCTTTTTTCCTTTAAATAAACTTCGTTCTCTGACACAATTTTTCTTGCTTTCTCATACTCACCCTTATCAACGGCTTTAATGGCTTCATCCATTTTTTCATTAGATTCGAACAAGGCAATTTGTTGCAAAACAAATTTGTTAGAACCCTGCTCTCTGTCTGCCTCCAAAATAGTACCCTTAACCTCTGATGACAAAACAGAGGCAATAGCTGGAACCGATTCCATGGTGGCATCATCGTATTTTAAATGGGCTTTAATTTCAAATGTTTTATTGAAATTTGGCGGCACATTATATTTTATCAGAACCGCCTTGGTTTCCTCTGAAAATAGGTCTTTAAAATTAATTCCAATCTGGTGATTTGAATAGGTATATGGATAACCATAAACCTTATCAAGACTAGCTTCCAAAGGCAAATCAATCATTAGTTTGGTGTTTTGGGCCACAACACTCAATAAGCCTTTCATTTCTTTTTGAAAGATTCCTGGAATTTTATCTGGAGAGGCAATAAAATAATAATTTCCACTACCAAATTCAGCAAGATTTTGCAAAAGGTCTTCATTGTAATCATTTCCCACACCAAAGGTTGAGAGACTTATAGATTCATCCTTTAATCTGCTGGCAACAATTGCCTCCAATCTATTGGGTTCGGTTATTCCCTGATTGGCCAGGCCATCTGTTAATAGTAAAACACGGTTCATAAAACCAGGCTTAAAGGTGCTCTTTACTTCTTTAAATCCATCAATCATACCACCACTTAAGTTGGTGCTTCCATCAGATTCTATCGTATTTATTAGCATTTTAACTTGCTGCTTATTGATTATTTTACTGGATGGATAAAGAACTTTAACCTCAGTATCATAAATTACAATTGATAAATAATCTTCAGGACTCAAATTATCTACCACAAACGATGCTGCTTTTTTTACATAGGCTATTTTGTCGCCTTCCATTGACCCACTTCTGTCTATCACCAATGAAATATTTAAGGGAGTTCTTTTTTTATTTGGATCAGGCAAATACTGACCTGCCTTTAATTCTGCATAAAAATATCCACTCTGCTTGTTCAAACTATTTTTAATAAAATAATTATTGTCACTTGCTACTGAAAATCGAATCAATTTCGTTTCAGCATTGGCAAGCGTTGTATTGGTATCTTCGACAAAACTTTGATTTAAAGTTGGCGAAATAGTTACTACTGGAGGAATATAATCTTGGAGAGGTTGAGCCATATTTTGGCTTAAAAAAGAAGATCCAAAATAAACCAAAAGACCAGTTGTAAGGGTGAGCAATAATGCGCTTAAAATTGATTTGAAGGTTTTCATAACATTAGATATTATACGAAAAAACGCCTCAAAGTTGGCATTATTGCCTTATCTAAATTTTATGTGTTAAATTTAACCAAATTAGGAGATAAGCTTTTCTTTAAAAATTCTTCAAATTATTCCTTCAACAGATTCATTTGTTTATAAAAAGCGGAAAAAACTTATATTAATCCTCCTCTGCAAGTAATGCCGCTTTTGCTTTTTGCAACTCTGCCAATTGTTCTTTATTTACTTTTGGGTAACTCAATTTTAACTTTTCAAATTCAAAAAATATGACTGAACCTAAGCAAAGACGGGTAAACCATTTATCGTCTGCAGGCAATACATACCAGGGAGCCACATCTGTAGATGTTGCACTCAACATTTCTTCATAAGCACTTTGATATTCATCCCAATGCAGTCTTTCTTTGGCATCAGCCATTGAGAATTTCCAATTCTTTTCTGGACTATCAATTCTATCTAAAAACCGTATTTTTTGTTCGTCTTTAGATAGGTGAAGGAAAAACTTTAAAATCAAGGTGCCATTTTCAGAAAGGTTTTTTTCGAACCTATTAATTTGCTTGTATCGCTTTTCCCAGAAAGCCTTGTTAATGTCTTTGAGCCCTTTTATTCCTGGTAATTTTTCATTTAAAATAAACTCAGGATGCACGCGTGTAACCAAAACGTTTTCGTAGTGTGAGCGATTAAAAATTCCAATCTCCCCTTTTCCAGGTAATTCCTTGTAATGACGCCAAAAATAATCATGGTCGAGCTCCAGGTGAGTTGGAGCTTTAAAACTAGCTACTTTTACTCCTTGAGGATTAAAACTAGTCATAACATGTTTTATTGCGCCATCCTTTCCAGCTGCATCCATTGCCTGCAAAATAATCAAGACACTGTGCTTATTTTCTGCGTACAACATGTCTTGCATTTTTGATAAATGAGCTAAACCCGAAGCGAGAATTTCCTCACCTTCCTTTTTGCTTAACATTTTATGGTCGTAATCAGTATCTAGTTTCTTTAATGAAACTTTTTTTCCCTCTTTAACCAGTAAGGTTTTGAGGTATTTCTGCATGTCTTTTTTGATAGCCATAGGTGTGCTTTTAAGAACTGCTTACCATGGTTCCAAATTCCATTTCACCTGCATCATCCATAGCTTTAAGTTTCATGATTTGATCCAAAGCATCAGGCACCACATCACTACAAATAGTTATAAAACTGTGTTTGGCTGCATTTTTAATCGCATAATCAATAGCCTCTGTTTCTTTTCTAAAAATACTCACCTTCTTGTTTGGATCAACCTGAGATATACCTTTCATCATAAGATCAATAATTTCTTGCTCAGTTCTGCCCCTCAAATTTTTATCCTGCCTTATAATTATTTCCTCAAACATTTGGGCTGCTAGTGTTCCCAAGGCAATGGTATCTTCATCTCTTCGGTCACCGACTCCTGCAATAATTCCAACATGTTTGGCTTCAATTTTACTTAACATTTCTGCTATTGCTTCAAAGCCTGCAGCGTTATGGGCATAATCAACCATTACTTCAAAATTTCTGAACCTAAAAATATTCATCCTTCCAGGAGTTTGAGCGGGCCCTGGGATAAAGGTATGCAGAGCAGTGCGCATATCTTCAATTTTAAAATTCCTGATAAAACCAGCCAATAAAGTTGGCAAAATATTTTGAATATTATAGCTTGCTCTGCCACCAAAAGTGAGCGGAATATTTGCTGCTTTTTCTACCCTAATCTTCCAGGTACCTTTACAAATGGTTACAAAGCCACTTTCATAAATAGCTGCTAATCCACCTGCCTTCATGTGCTCTTGAACCAATGAATTGTTTTCATTCATGGTAAAATAAGCAACCTTGCATTTTAAATCTTTGGCCATGCCAGCAGTCCATTTGTTGTCTGCATTTAAAATGGCGTAACCACCAGGTAATACGCTATTTGGAACCACTGCCTTCACCCTTGCTAATTGATCAATGGTATCAATATCTTGTAGGCCTAAATGGTCTTCAGTAATGTTTGTTACAATGGCCATATCGCAATTGTGGAAGCCTAATCCTGAACGTAAAATTCCTCCTCTTGCACATTCCAAAATAGCAAAATCTACAGTTGGGTCTTTTAAAACAAACTCTGCACTAACTGGACCCGTGCAATCTCCACGCATCATCATTTGATTTTGAATGTAAACGCCATCAGTTGTTGTATAACCAACTTTATAACCCATGGTTTTTACCATGTGTGCCATTAACCTTGTGGTGGTTGTTTTTCCATTTGTACCGGTTACAGCAATGATAGGAATTCGCGCTGAGCTACCTGTAGGATAAAGCATATCGATAACTGGTTCGGCCACATTTCTAGGTAAACCTTCAGCAGGATCAATGTGCATTCTAAAGCCTGGAGCTGCATTTACTTCGAGTATAGCGCCACCATTGTTTTGTATTGGCTCACTTAAACTCTCGGCCATGATATCAACACCACAAATATCTAAACCAATAATACGAGCAATCCTTTCGCACATAAAAACATTATCAGGATGTACAAAATCTGTAATATCGGTTGCTGTTCCTCCAGTGCTCAAATTTGCAGTAGGTTTCAGCCATTGCTCTTCACCTTTTGGCAAAACAGAATCTAGGGTTAGGCCCTTTTGAGTTAGCATATCTAAAGTAAAACCATCAACTTTTATGCTGGTGAGTGTTTTTTCATGTCCAAATCCTCTACGTGGATCAAGGTTTGTTATGTCAATTAATTCTTGAATGGTATGTTTGCCATCACCCTTAACTGCTGCTGGTTTGCGTATGGCAGCGGCCACAAATTTATAGTTGATGACTAAAACGCGGTGATCCAAACCTGTAATGTACTTTTCTACAATTACACCTTTGCCGTACTTTCTTGCTGCTTCTAACCCTTTTAATGCATCTTCCCAATTGGTTATATTGGTTGTTGCACCTTTGCCGTGATTTCCATTCACCGGTTTGGTAACAATGGGATATTTAATACTTTCGATTGCAGCTTCAAGACCCTCTTCTGTGTATACAATTCTTCCTTTAGGCACTGGGATTTGAGCTGCCTCTAATAAGTTTTTGGTTTCTTCTTTATCACAAGCAATATCAACGGCAATACTACCTGTTGTGCTTGCAATGGTTGCTCTAATGCGCTTTTGGTTCACACCGTAACCCAATTGTACCAATGAACTGCGGTTTAAACGAATATATGGAATTCCCCTTGCAACGGCTTCATCTACAATACTACCAGTACTTGGACCTAGGCGTTCGTCTTCCCTAATTTCTCTTAAATTTTGAATGTCTTCAGACAAGTCGTATGGAGTTCCATCAATTAGTGCTTCGGTTATTTTTACAGCGGCTTTGGCTGTATAAATACCTGCCTTTTCTTCCATATAACTAAATACCACATTATAAACTCCATGCTTACCTGTGCCTCGAGTTCTGCCATAACCACATTCCATACCTGCAAGGGTTTGGAGTTCTAGGGCAATGTGTTCAATCACATGGCCCATCCAGGTACCTTCCTCAACCCTACTAAAAAAACCACCAGGCTGGCCTACAGAACACCTGTGTGAAAACATGGTTGGAAACAAAGCCTCCAAACGCTCTTTAAATCCATTAATTTTATTGGTTGGGCGCTCCTCCATCTCCTCCAAATCTAATCGCATTTGGATTAATTTATGTCGGCGTACACTCCAATAATTGGGGCCACGCATTACTTTAATATCAATTATTTTCATAAGATTGTTTAGATGGTAATATATGCACAATATACCATTCACTATTTAAAATCAAAACACTCAGCTAAAATAATTAGTCGGCCTAAGTAATTTATGAATTTGCCCTTCTTTAGAATTCATATTTTTTTATACATTCGTGAACCTATTAATTTTACAAAAATCATAGATTAAAAATCAAACTTGCTATTTAACTCTCTGCAATTTCTTCTTTTCTTTTTAATAGTTACTATCAGCTATTTTTCAATTTCACATAGATATAGGTGGATTCTATTATTGGCATTTAGTTGCTTTTTCTATATGTCTTTTATTCCCATTTATATCCTAATTTTAGGCTTTACAATTGTAATAGATTATTATGCTGGCATCTTGATTGAAGGGGCAAAAGGGAAAGCTAGGTTAACTTATTTAACTATAAGTCTTATAGCTAATATAGGGGTTCTAGCCGTTTTTAAATACTATAATTTTTTATTTGAAAACATTTCTTCTGTTCTATTTTCTTTCAATTTAACCAACCCTATACCTGCCCTAAAAATCATTCTTCCAATAGGACTGTCTTTTCATACATTTCAGGCAATGAGTTACACCATTGAAGTGTATAGAGGTCACCAAAAAGCGGAGAGAAATTTTGGCATCTATTCTTTGTATGTGATGTTCTACCCTCAACTAGTTGCTGGTCCAATTGAAAGACCACAAAATCTGATTCATCAATTTAAAGAAGAACATTTTTTTGATTTTGAACGCTTCAAAAGTGGCTTTACACAAATGGCTTTTGGCTTATTTAAGAAAGTAGTAATTGCAGATAGACTTTCTATGGCTGTTGATTACTCTTATGCAAATATTAGCAACCAATCTGGTTTATCACTAATAATTGCAACAACCTTCTATGCATTTCAAATCTATTGCGATTTTTCTGGCTATTCAGACATGGCTATAGGTGCAGCACGCATTATGGGATTTAAGCTAATGGATAATTTCAATATGCCCTATTTTTCAAAATCTATATCAGAATTTTGGCAAAGGTGGCATATTTCTTTATCCACTTGGTTCAAAGATTATTTATACATAGGCATTGGTGGAAACCGTGTAAAGTTACCTCGTTGGATTTTCAACATTTTATTGGTATTTACTATAAGCGGTTTATGGCATGGAGCCAATTGGACTTTTATTTTATGGGGTGCAATTCATGGTATGTTTTTAATTATTGCCAAAATAAAAAACAGCATAATTGATAAGTTAAAATTATCGGTATTTAAGCATCGGTATTTCTTGATACCTAACATGCTTATAACATTTGCACTTGTATGTTTTGCTTGGGTATTTTTTAGAGCAACATCAATAAGCGATGGGCTTGAAGTTATCAAGAAAATGGCACAATTTTCAATATACGACAACATTAGTTTATATTTTTATAGGTATGAGCTCCTTTTTTGTTTTTTACTCATTGCATTTTTAATGGTGAAAGAAAAGTTATGGTTACGTATTAATACACAAAAAAACAGCTACTTCTATTTGATTAATTTTATCATATTATTTTCTTGTTACCTATTTGGTGTTTTTAATCAAAAACAATTTATTTACTTCCAATTTTAACATGAGAAAGTTTATTTCGTTTTTGATAATTGCTCTCTGTTTAACTATTTATTACTGCAGTAACAATGCAAAAATAACTGAACAATATACAGATTACAGGGAAAGGAGAATGCTCTTAGGTTCTGATAAAATTGGCTATGGTGGCTTATATGGCATGTGTTACCTTTCAGATTATCGTTACCCCTTTTCTTATGATATAAAAGCAACTAATGACACACTAGAAAAAAACATCAATCTTTATCTTTTTTCGGATAGCTATTTATATTATAGGGTTAGCTCAAAGCATTTTTGCAATACAAATAAGTTATATAAAATGAAATGGTTTGAAACCGAAACATTTTTATCACAAGAGGCTCTTGATACAACAAAAAAAAACGTGCTCGTTTTTGAAATGACAGAGCGGTATGTACGTTTATTACTCGAGAATTATGATGGATTAATAAATATGCTTTCTATAGGTAATAAGGCTAAAGAAACTGATAAACACACGGAAATAGCTGAGCAAAAAACCATCTTTGAAAAAATTCAAACGCCATTAATCAACCCAAATATAAATTCCAATTTAGAGTTAAATTTATTTGATTATAAAATCTTTAGACCATTAAAAGAACTCAAAGCAAATTTGAATTATTACGTGTTTAACCGACTTAATGAAGAGGTTTTTGTGGATACCGCTAAAAAACAATTGTATTATAAACCAACTGTTGCTGGAGACCAAAAAATGAACTCTTTTTACCCTATAGATTCTTTAGAATTGAATAATTTATGTGCCACAATAAATAAGGTACACGACTTATATCAATCGAAAGGATTTGATGAAATTTATTTGGCAATAATTCCCAATCCAGTGACCATTATTAATCCTACTTTAAGTAACTATAATGAGCTAATCCCAACTATCCAAAAGGTTGACACTTTAAGAATGAAAATATTTGATATTTACAGCATTTTTAAACAACATCCTTCTGCCTTTTACGCTAAAAGCGATTCTCATTGGAATTCTGCTGGACTCCAGCGCTGGTTGGATGAGTTCAACGAAAGATTGAAAGTTATTTCAAAACAAAATAGCAATAATTTGTAATTATTTGCCTGATATTTCCAATAGGCATTTTTTATAGTAATATTTGTATCTATTGAGGTTTGGGCAAGAATTATGGAAATCCAAATTACATTGGCAGTAATTTGGTGATTCGAAAAGTCATAATAAAAAGTATATGCTAAAAATCAACTTTATTAAAACTAAAACTATATGAATTCTTCATTAATTGAAACTTTTAAATCACTGATAAAATTTCTCAAACATCCAATAGATGAAAAAGAAACAGAGGTCAAACCACCTTTTAAATTTCGGCGACTAGCAGGTGTCTTGTTGATAGATATTATACTAGCAGGTCTTTTGGTAGGATTAATTGAATTAATTAAAGAGTATACTGGGATTACCTTGCCTGAGCATAAGATTGAACAACTATTTCATACTTCAACTATACCTTTTATCATACTCTTTGGTGTGATCATAATGCCGATAATTGAAGAGATACTGTTCAGATTACCTTTGCATTATCCTGCTAATTTTTTTCGTTGGATAATTTTAGCACCAATTGCCCTTGGCGGCAAGGAAAAGAAAATACGAACCGAGGCCTTTTTAAAATCCATTTGGATCCGCTATTATTCATGGATTTTCTATTTCACAGCCGCCATTTTTGCTGGACTTCACTTGGCCAATTTTAACTCAACAGATATTCCATATGCATTCTGTTTAATACTTGTCTTTCCTCAATTTATGTTTGGTATTTTTGCTGCTTATTTGCGTGTTCGATTTGGGTTTTGGTGGGGCTATTCCTTACATGTACTTCATAATGGCCTAATTCTTATTGTACCTCTTTTAATGATGGGTGAGGCAAAGGAAAAATTAAATATCAAATCAGACTCATTTGAATTGCAAATAAGTGAACCACAATTTGTACATGAATCATCAGCCTATTTTGGAACAGATAGTATTTGTTATCAAGCAACTCCAATAAAAACAATCATAGCCAATATATTGGATGTGGAGGAGTCGAGCTTAGCTAGCAAGTCGGCTAGCTACTTTAAAAAGCCTATTAACTTTGCGTATAAGGTAAAATTAGGCAAAATGAACAAAAAACACGTGATGGATTGGCTTAAAACCACCTACAAATTTTCGGTAGAATCCAAAACACGTATTGAGGAAATATGGGTATTGAGTATAGAAGATTCATTGAAACTACAAGCATTTCAAAAAGAGAACAATCTTCTTATCTCTCAAATTGTAAGAAATGAAAAGCAACTCGAGTTAAAAAATGCAGATTTAGATGAATTATGTTCAAGCCTAAGCCTCGCGTATCTAAAACCAGTTCAAACTAAAACCTCTGAAGAAAAACACTATAATTTCCAGTTAGCGCTATCCACCGAAGAAGCACTAAAGCTTCAGCTTTTACAAACCTATGGCATTCGTATTACTGCTGCCAAGAGTCCTATTTCCTATTATGAACTTAACCCTTATTAATTAATTATTCGAGTCTAAGTTTACTTGAAATTAAGCGAAAAATCCATTCATCATTGTGTATTACTTGTTTCCTTGTTTCCATTACTTCCTGAACTTAAAACACTTGTAAACCAATAAACTTAAGTACACATATTACTTTATTGTTAACTAAAAGTGAATATAAAACCTGAGGTTTACTAATATTTTCGTTTTATTTGCCTTTTAAAATAGTTAATAGATCAACATTGGAAAAACCAAAAGGAAAGCTCATCTCCATAGGTGGAGCAGAGGATAAAGGAACAGATTTGGAGCAGGGCTTTGTGCAAAGAAACCGACTCAATTTTTTTGAATTAGGTATTCTTAAACGAATAGTTGATGAAGTTGGAGGAACAGAAAAGCGGATTGAAGTAATTACTACAGCATCATCTATTCCAGATGAAGTAGGTGAAAATTATGTAGATGCTTTCGGCAAAATTGGCTGTAATAACATCGGTATCATGCCCATTCGCAACAGGCAAGATGCTGCTCAGGAAGAATATATTAATAGGATCAAAACGTGCAACGGCGTTATGTTTAGCGGTGGCGATCAATTAAGGCTAACTAGCATTTTTGGAGGAACAGAAATTTATCAAATTTTACATGATAGGTTAATGGCCGAAGAAAACTTTGTTATTGCTGGTACAAGTGCTGGCGCAATGGCCATGAGTAATACCATGATTTACCAAGGTAAAAGTGATTTGGCCCACTTAAAAGGTGAAGTAAAAATAACAACCGGTTTAGCTTTTGTTGCCAATGTTATCATTGATTCACATTTTGATAAGCGCGGTCGTTTTAATCGTTTGGCTCAAGCAGTAGCTAGCAACCCTCAATGCACAGGAATTGGCCTTGGCGAAGATACTGGTGTAGTAATTACTGAGGGCAACCAGTTAGAGGTAGTAGGCAGCGGTGCGGTGGTAATTGTTGATGGCAAAGACATTCGTCATTCAAATATTACAGATATTTCTGAAGGTGCGCCCATTTCTATTGAAGGATTAAAAGTAAATATTCTTGTAAAAGGCAATGGTTACCTCCTCAAGGAAAGAAAGTTTCAAGAAGTTGCTTTAGTAGAAGATGTTCAACAATAACAAAATAACCAATGCATATTTTAAGTGATTCTGATATTGAAATAAGAGAAGAATTCCAATCCTTTGTTGCCGAAATTCCAGAACTACCAGGTTGCTCTGCAAGTGGAATTACCGCACATGAAGCTGTTGAAAATTTAAAGTTTGCCTTAACAGAATTAGGTATCAACTACTCTTGATAATTAAATAACTTTTGTTATCTTTGGATTGCTAATCAACTACGCATGAAGAAGTTAATACCCATATTCTTCCTCTCCCCTACATTTTGCTATGCAAGCGGAATAACAGGTTCTGCTGGCAATGAGCTGCTATATTTATACCTCATCCTTCTTGGCGTTTTAGGCGTTTTTTTCGGTTTGAACCTAGCCGTTAAGTTTGTTTGGCGTAAATACAAAAACTGGAAATTTCACAAGCAATATCCAGAGTTGGATGACTTGATTTAGGAATGAAGCCAATTCATTCTTGGAGAATCAGCAAGCCTCTCAAAAGATCTGTCGTATTTATTTAAACGATGTATCTTAATTGCCTGCGCTATTTTTTCAACCCAAACCATACCTGCAGAAGAATAATAGCCCTTGTTTATTTTCATAAGCCACTCCATGTAAGCCATATTTCCTTTCATAGAGGTGTAATATCCTTTTCGCTTTATAATGTTGCAAAAGTGGCCAAAAGAAGCTTCATCCGTCCTGTAACTTCTGTACATTGAATGGTAATTAATGCCTTGACTAGGTAGGTGGTTTTTGCCTTTAACACCAAAATGATTTTTAAGCATTCTGGCATTTAAACTTGCTCCATGACCAGATTCAATTAATGCAATTCCTAAAATTACGCTTGCTGGAATACCTGTTTGATCCGATAAACTTTGTGCTAAAGGAGCATAGTTAACAATATATGAATTGGCAGATTGGTTATTGGTAAATGCATATAGCGGAGCAATTAAACAGAACAAGGAAATGGTTATCCTTAGTTTTGCATTTTTCCAGTACGGGGAAATACTAAGATTGTTGCGATATGTGGTTTCGGTTTGTTTCAATTCTTAAAGAATTAATATGACCGTTTCTACCCACAAAGTAAAATAAAAACAAACTAATGCAATGCACAACCTTTTACAACTTGTCTCATAAAGTATTCAAAATGAATTTACTACAAATTTGTCGCACTAAATGTAATGGTAAATTGGGTATGGCTTGTATGCCATAAAGGAAGTTATTAGGGAATTTTAAACCCTAAAAAAATTCAAATTGTAGCCCAAATAACTACTTATAGATGGCCACTTCTGGGTTTTTACCTTCAAATTGCCAAGCCCTATACATTCCTTCTGAGTTAAAAGGCAACTCAATATTGCCTTGGTAATCCACAGCAATTAACCCTCCCTCTCCACCAAATTTTACCAATTTGTCTTTAACAACAAAATCACAAGCCTCCTTTAAACTCATGCCTTTGTATTCCATTAAACACGAAATATCATAAGCTACAACTGCACGTATAAAATATTCACCATGACCAGTGCAAGAGATTGCACAAGTTTTATTGTTGGCATAAGTTCCTGCGCCAATCATTGGTGTATCGCCAATACGCCCAAAGCGCTTATTTGTCATGCCACCTGTGCTTGTTGCCGCAGCCAAGTTTCCTTGTTTATCTCGCGCTACAGCTCCCACGGTGCCAAACTTCTTTTCGCCTTGTTCTGTTTTGTCTGTATGATCCAATTGATAGGTATCACTATCCTTAACATCTTGCCATTGCTTATATCTTTCAACAGTATAAAAATAGGCATCATCTTCAAAAGTTAATCCGCATTTTTTGGCAAATGATTCTGCTTCGCTTCCGGCTAAAAAAACATGTCCAGATTTTTCCTTGATCAAACGTGCTAATGCCACCGGATTCTTTACGTTACTAATGCCACTAACTGCACCAGCTTCTAGGTTCAAACCGCACATAATAGAAGCATCCATTTCATGGGTGCCTTTATTTGTAAAAACTGCACCCTTACCAGCATTAAATAATGGAAAGTTTTCTAAAGATATAACAGCTGCTTCTACCGCATCCAAGCTGCTTCCACCGTTTTTAAGAATGTTTGAACCAATTGATAATGCCTCAGATAAACCCAAACGATAATTGGCTTCCTTTTCTGGGGTCATTAAATAAGGCAGTATGGTTCCAGCGCCACCATGAATAGCCATTGAAAAATTATTCATTCTGTAAGCTACTTTATTAAATTACCACTCAGCAGTGGGATCGTATCTAAAAACCTCACTCATTTCTTCCACCAAAGGAGAAAGATGAATGGTATGGTTTCCAACTCTTCCGCCATATACTGGCTTCCAGGTTTCGGAACTAGGAATGCTAATACCTGCCTTTATAATATAAGGGGTAATGTTTGCTAACCATTTTTCTTGCAAGGTTTCTTCACCTTCAAAAATGCCCTCACCAATTAATAAGTCTTCATTTTTGCTTGGTTCAAACATACCCAAAGCATAATTCCAAGCTTCATTGAATGCGGCCTGCATGCGGTTATGACTCTCCTCGTTGGCTGAACCTAGTTTTACAAACCAAGTGTTGCCATGAAAAACATGGTATTTTAGCTCACCTTTTACCTTGCGAGCAACTTTTGCCAATGGCTCATAACTTGAATTTGCTAATGCTTCAAATCTTAGTTGATCGGCATGGTCGAATAAAAAATGACGCACCAAGCTAAAATCGTATTCGCCATTTGGCAATTCTACCAATTGTGAATTGTGGAACTGATTGGCATTGCGCATAAACGCAACGGTATCTGGCTCTTGCTCGCCGAGCTCATTTAACAAAACGTATAATGCCTGGGCCTGCCCAATTTTGTCTTGGGCCATGCTGCTAAAAGAAATATCCTCTTCTAAAATTGGGCCTAAACCCGTCCATTCACTATTGCGGTGACCAATTATTAGAAGGTCATCAGCCATTTTATAAAGCAATTCTTTGATTGCATCGGTTGTATTTTGATTCATTTATTTTACAATTGCGCTGTTAAGAAACTCCAAAGTTGAAAAGATAAAAAAGTACTACAATCCCTTTTTGAATTTGTTAATTTTATCCATCACTTTGTAACCACCTGCTTCGCGATAATTTTTCTCTGGAACAGTTTCATAAATATCAGAATCTTCATAATCAGAAACATAAACATCGCGTGTTTTAACAACCCAAATATTTACGCTTAAACCTCTTCTGCCAAACTGTTCTTTGCCAAAAATAAAGGCCATTTCAGCATTTGGCGCGTGCACAATTCCAACATGCATGTGTTGATCACCACGTTTTTTCTGGTGAAAAACTTCATAGGTTTCCCATTGATCCAAATCTCTTAACGGCTCAATGGTGTTTTCAAGATTTATTTCCGCACGAGTAATGCGTGGGTCGAGTGATTTAATCATGATGAATAGTTTATGCTAAAGGAACAATGTATTTAGATTCAGTTGTGTTCAAGGCTTCTCTCACCCAACGACCGCGTTCTTCGGCATTTCTACGAACCGCTAAACGCTCAGCGTTACAAGGGCCACCACCGTTTATTACACGTTTAAATTCATCCCAATCTGGCTCGGTATATTCCCACTTTCCTTCTACGTTTTTCTTTAAGTTTTCATCAGGAAGCGTTAAACCTAAATCCCAAATTTTGGGAACATACATGTTTAAAAACTGCTGACGCATATCATCATTAGTAGCCATTTTAACTTTCCAACGCATTAAAATTTCTGTATGATTAGATATCTTATCAGAAGGGCCAAAGAAATGCATGATTGGAGGCCACCAGCGGGTTAAAGCTGCTTGCACCATTTCACGCTGTTTTGGTGTGCCTGTTGCCAAAGTAACAACATTATCATGACCGTATTTTAAATGAAAAGATTCTTCGGTACAAATGCGATCTAAAGCACGACAATAAGGGCCGTAACTACCTTTAGCATTTGCCACCTGATTGATAATAGCACCAGCATCAATAAGCCAGGCAATAATACATGCATCCGCCCAGGTAAAAGCAGGATAATTAAACACGTTAGAATATTTAGATTTACCTGTGATTAAATCATTGATCATGGCCTCTCTGCTTTTGCCTAATGTTTCGGCAGCACTGTATAATAATTGCGCATGCCCAACCTCATCTTGAACCTTTGCCATTAAAGCCAATTTGCGCCTAAATCCTGGTGCACGAGTGATCCAAGTTCCTTCTGGCAAAGCACCAATAATTTCGCTGTGGCCATGTTGTTCAATCATACGCACAAGTTGTTTGCGGTACTCTTTAGGCATCCAATCCATTGGTTCAATTTTCTCACCACGAGCAATTCTCGCTTCAAACTCTTCAAGTTTCTTAGGATCCTCTCCAGCAATCATTGCTGTAGCCTTGTCATTTGGATCGATGTAAGCATTTCCGTACATATATGTATTTATTATTGTTGTTAATTTAATTTGGTTTAAGTCAAATATTATGGTCGGTAATGTGGGTCAGTAACCATCTTTTTTCTGAGGCCGCCCATTACAAAATCGCTGATTTTTTTTGCAATTTCCTCTGCATTCATTTTCCCATCTGCTTGGTACCATTCGTTGATCCAATTTACGCTACTTAGAATGCTTAATACGGCGAATTTTTTATCTACATTTTCGAAAATATCCTCTTGCATTCCATTCTCAATAATATGTGTAAACTCACTTTCGTATTGGTTGCGCAAAAGCATAAATTCTTTCAAGGATTTTTCTGGCAAACTCCTCCATTCTCTCAAAAAAACAGCGCTTTTATTGATATCTTCTGTAATTATTTCAACATGGTGCAAAATTGCTTTACGCAGCTTTTCTTCAGCATTAAAATAAATATCGTTTACCTCGGCAATGGCAGATAAAAATTTTTGTGCCATAGAAAAGCAAATCAACTCCAAAATTTCTTCCTTAGATTTAATGTGATGGTACAAACTTGCCGCCTCAATATTAAGCACTAGAGCAATGTCTCTCATGGAGCTCGCTTCGTAGCCCTTTTGTTTAAACAACTGAGCAGCTGTTAAAATTATTTGCTCTTTTCGGCTGATAGTTTGAAATTCCGTCATTTTACCTAACGATTGTTAGGCAAATTTATAAATTCCTGATTATTATGCAAACAAAAATAATTTTAGTGCTTACCCCAAAACAAAAACACAAGGTATTTTATGCAGTTCTGGCTTATTAATTTTCCATTGCGCCAAGGTTTTGGTTCGAACCCAACCCTTTTCTGAGCTGATATTACAGGCAATACACAATTTAGTTTGGCCGTTACATTGCGTAATTAATTCCTCTAATAGCTGGTTGTTTCTATAGGGTGTTTCCATAAAAATTTGTGAAACTCCCCTGTGGGCGTTAATTTCGATTTCTTTAATTTTCTTAATTTTAGGTGCTTTATCAATAGGTAAATAACCTAAAAAAGTAAATTGTTGACCACTAAATCCACTACCCATTAATGCCATAATCATGCTTGAACCACCAGGCAAGGGAACAACTTCTATGTTTTTAGTCTGAGCCAAAGCCACCAAGGCTGAACCAGGATCGGCAATACAAGGTAAACCAGCATCACTAATGATTCCTGCATCATTTCCTTCCAAAGCTTTTAGAAGTGAGGGTACCTCCTGAGCTTGGGTGTGTTCATTTAATACCCAAATATGTAAATCTTGCTGACTGTTTTCTAAACGTAATCTTTTTATTAAGGCTCTACCTTGTTTTTCGTTTTCTACCACAAAATGTTTCAAATGATGCACCAGTCGCCTCACCATTTCAGCAATAAAATCATCGGAATTATCCTCACTCAAGAAGTTTGGAATAAGGTACAATTTACCATAAGTTATAGTAGACATAGTTTAATGTGTTGATTAGTTGTAAGTTAAAACAAAAAAAATAAAGGTTGATTTTTGGCATTTCCAACCTTATTTTCGCCCTTCTTAAAGTATTACAATGGCAATATTAACAAAAATAAGAAACAGATCAGGATTAGCTATAGGTGCAGTAGGTTTAGCCTTAGGATTATTTGTGGTTTCTGACGCTTTAAATTCAAACTCGGCATTATTTGGCGGAGGTAGCCAACAAAACAATGTAGGTGAAATTGATGGTGAATCAATTGGCATCAAACAATTTGACGACAAACTTCAATATAACTTGGAGAATTTCAAAAAACGCACACAACAAGAAAACCTAGACGAGGCAACTCAAGGCCAGGTGCGCGATCAAACTTGGAATCAAATGTTAAATGATTTCATGCTTACAAAAGAATACGACCAATTAGGATTAATAGTTGGCGAGGAAGAACTTTCCGACATTATCTATGGCAACAATATTCACGCTCAAATTAAGCAATCGTTTACCGACCCAAAAACAGGCGTATTTGATGTAAACAACGTAAAGCGTTACCTCAAACAAATGACTGAAGGCACTGATGAAGCTGCTAAAGCACAGTGGAAAGAATTTGAGGACTTTTTGGTAACAGAATCTCTTCAACGTAAATATTCAAGCTTATTGAAAAAAGGTTTATATGCTACTTCACTTGAAGCTAAAAATTTATACATGGGTAGAACACAAAGTTCAGAAGTAAATTTTGTGGCTTTGGCTTATTCAACTATTGCAGATTCAACCATTGTTGCAGAAGAAGGTGATTTAAAATCATACTTCAAAAAGAACATGGAAAAATACAAGGAGCGTGAAAACTCTCGCAAGTTAGAATTTGTAGTTTGGGATTTTGCACCAACAACTGAGGATAGCGCTGTGGTACAAAAATGGGCTTTCGATCAAGTTGCTCAATTTCAAGCTTCGGAAAACGACACTGCTTATGTAGATGTGAACAGCGATAGCAAGTTTATTGCTGCAGCTCGTAAGAGAAGTGAGTATCCTGAATCTGTTCAAAGCCGTTTATTTTCTGAACCTATTGGGACTGTAATAGGACCAATTTTTGAAGGTGGAAAATACAGTATATATAAGGTATCTGGTATTTCGGAAGATTCGGTATATTCTATGCGTGCTAGTCATATTTTAATTCGCCCAGAAGGTGCTACCGATGCAGATACCCTTAACGCTACCAAAAAGGCAAATGATATCTTGGCCCGTATTCGCAAGGGTGAGAATTTTGCAACATTGGCTGGCGAGTTTGGCACCGATGGTACCAAAGACAGGGGTGGTGATTTAGGTTGGTTCCCTGAAGGTCAAATGGTGAAAGAATTCAATGATGCAGTTAAGAATGGTAAAAAGGGCGATCAATTTGTATTAAAAACACAGTTCGGCGTTCACGTTATTAAAATTACTGAAGACAAAACCAAAAAGTTAGTCTGTGCAGGTGTGTTGGAGCGCTCCATTGAGGCAAGTGAAAAAACCTCTTCGGCCGCTTATAGCGATGCCAGTCAGTTTGCAGCCACTAGCAGAAATTCTGAAGATTTTAACAATAATGTAGACGAAAAGAAAATGCTTAAACGTGTTGCTGAATTTGTTCGTGAAACCGATAATTTTTTACCTGGTTATAGCGAAGCACGCGAAGCGGTTCGTTGGGCATTCAATGCTAAAAACGGAGATGTAAGTGAAGTAATGACTGTAGGAAACGACAAATATGTAATTGCTACTTTAACCTTAATTCGTGAAAAAGGTAAGGCAAATTTTGAGGCAGCAAAAGATAGAGTAACTACTGATTACCGCAAGGATATGAAAGCAGAAAAGTTAATGGAACAATTGAAAACTGCAATGGATGGTACCACAACTTTGGATGCTGTAAGCAGAAAAATCAACCAAACGGTAACACCAATTGCCGCTCAAACTTTTGAAAATGGTAGTATTCCATATGTGGGCTACGACAATTCATTTGCTGGATCGATTGCAGGAACTACTTCCATTAATAAACTAAGTGGACCAGTTAAAGGAGATGCCGCAGTTTATGCTTATCAGGTAAGTAAAATTGTTCCTGCACCTGCTATGACAGATTTTTCACAACAAAAAACCGAATTAAGCAGTGCTTTACAACAAAGAGTTGAGTATGGTTACTTTGAAATATTAAAAGAGTTGAAAAATGTAAAAGACAACAGATTCCTATTCTATTAATATGTTAAATTACAAAAGAACGGGATCTGGCAATCAGACTTTGGTTCTGATACATGGATACTGCGAAAACAATACCTGCTTCAACGAGCAGGTATTGTTTTTTAAGGGCATTTGCAGTGTGCTTACTCTTGATTTGCCTGGGTTTGGCAAAACTCCTAGTGTTCCAGAAATAACTATTGAAGAGATGGCCCAAATGGTGAACCAAGTTTTGGTTCAGGAAAAAATTGAATCTTGCATCATACTTGGACATAGCATGGGCGGATATGTTACTCTAGCCTTTGCTGAGTTATTTCCAAATAAGCTAAAGGGATTTGGATTAATCCATAGTATAGCCAATGCAGATTCGGATGAAAGAAAGGATAAAAGAAAACAGGTTATTTCTTATATCCGAGAAAATGGAAAAGAAAAATATATAAAGAATTTCATCTCTGGTTTATTTACCCCAAATACACAAAAAGATATTATTGAATACGCTATTGAGCAAGGATTAGAAAGTGATGAATTAGGGATTATTGAAGCTGCACAGGCCATGATGCTCAGACCAGATAGGCAATCAGTATTAAGAAACACCTCCCTTCCAGTTTATTTTGTTATTGGTAAAAACGACCAATTAATACCAGAAGCTACCATGTTTGCACAGGCAGCAGTTTGCCAAAAGTCAATGATTACTTATTTGGAAAAATCAGCTCACATGGGGATGATGGAAGAGCCTGAATTGTTGAATAATGGTATCAATAAATTTCTCGCATTGGCTAAATAAAAAGCGTTTGCAGTTGCTTATGAATTTGGATTGCCAGTGCTTCTGATAGCTTTCAAAACAATTAAAAAGTCTTTTTCAATGGAATAATCTTTGGCGTACAAGAAGTTCAATTTTTGTATAGTAACAATATTCATTCCCTTACCTCTTTGCCCATCTAGCGGACTAAGCACACCCTTCTTTATAACAGGCAGAAGCTTAATGTTATCGGCATTTGCGTAACCAACCCATGTTTTGGTGCCTACTAAAACTTGAAAAATATTTTGAAAGAAGTTTGTTCTTTGTTTTACCAATAAAATTAGGATTGGTGAAAACAACATCAAAAGAAAACTGGCTGCTATGTCAAATACGCGCTTCTTTTGCTGCTCAAAAGCCTTAGATAATTTTAAATTTATTTCTATTGTATAAAAATCACCAGGAGTGTTTTTATTGTTACTGCCTATAATAAACAAACTCTCCTCTGGAACAATCTTGTATAGAATATCTTGTTGGCTATTGCTACCCATCCATTCAATGATGGAGCTTGCAGCCAAATCTTTGCTACAAAAGATAATCTCTTCTACACCAAAGAATTTTACCAATTCAGAAAGCTCGCCAACTTGACCTAAATAATTTTCATCCTTATAAGGTTCAAGCGAAACGTAACCTAAATAATCGCTTTTAGATTTTGATTTGATGAGTAAATCTTGCACTCGCTCTACCTCAGATTTATTGCCAACTATGATGGTTTTTAATTGGCCGCCCAAAGCAAAACTCCAGCGCTTGTATTTGGCATAATACAATATCAATCTAATAACAAACGCATCAATAATTGCAGCCAATGCACCAATTAAAATAATTGCCCGAGAAAACCTGTAGTCTTCTTCAACAAATGCATAAAAAACGGCAATGGCTAATGTTCCAAAGGCAATTCCTTTGGCAACACTTAAGAAAGTTTTCCTTTTATTGTAAGACCCAGCCAAGGCCAATCCAATAAGCCACAAAAGAGCATACACAAGACAATTTGAATAAACAATTTGTGTTGGATAGGCTAAAGGTGTATCATATTTTAGGTTCGACCAAAAACCAACTATAAGAGTTAGACTGCTAAAAATTACAATAAAATCTAGTAAGGGCACAAAAACTTTAGAAGCAAATCTAACAATTAAGGCAGCAAAGGCACGTAAATAAATTGCCACATGAATAAGCGCACTAAAATTACGAGCGTGACGCTGAGAATAGTGCTTATTCGCAAAAATAACCATTGCCTTATAAAAGGTAAAAACAAAATTTACACTGGTTTTCTTAGTGCTCTCGCCTTTATAGTGAATGATAGTTGTGTGTGGATAATAATAGTTCTTGAACCCAGCCTTACTAATGCAATAACTAAGGTCAATGTCTTCACCATACATGAAATAATCTTCATCCAACAATCCAACTTGCTTCAACACATCATGCCTAATCATCATAAAGGCTCCTGCAAGAACATCTACCTCATGAATTTCATTTTTGCTCAAGAATCCCAAATGATATTTGCCAAACTTCCTCGACTTCGGGAAAAGTGCTGCCAATCCACTAATTTTATAAAATGCAACCTCAGGGGTTGGCAATCCGCGCTTTGATTCTGGTAAAAATTTTCCTGAACCATCTATCATTTTTACCCCAACGCCACCAGCATCTGGGGTTTGATCCATAAAATGAATCAACTTATCAAAACAATCCTCTTCAATTACTGTATCTGGGTTAAGGAGCAAAATATATTTTCCTTTTGCTTGGCGAATTGCTTGGTTATTAGCTTTTGCAAAGCCCAAATTGTCTTTATTTTCAATGAGCTTAACCTCTTGAAAAAGGGAGCGAACCATTTCACAAGAACCATCAAAAGAGTGGTTATCAACAACAAAAACTTCAACTTGCAGCCCCATACAGGCTCTGCGAACTGAATGCAGGGCCTGCTCAAGAAAATACTTAACGTTATAATTAACTATGACTACCGAAAGTTGCATAAAACAAAGTAACGAAGATAAGGCTTTGTGTATTGTATTCCCAGCAAGAAAAATCCTACTCTATTTTTTAAAAGTTTTCATTAATATCGTAGTAAATATTATAAGGCTATTGGGCAAAAAATAAAACGCATTAAACAATGAACATGAGTGAATTTAGGGTACGTACAATGGCTGATATGGCGGCAAATGGAGAAGAGGCTGAAATTTTGTTTTGGGTAGGCTGCGCAGGGAGTTTTGACGAGAGAGCGCAAAAAATAACCAAAGCTGTTGCAAAAATTTTGCATGCTGCTGGCCTTAAATTTGCCATTCTTGGAACCGAAGAGGCATGTACAGGAGATCCTGCTAAACGGGCAGGAAATGAATTCCTGTTTCAAATGATGGCCATGCAAAATATCGCAACATTGGATGCTTATGGCGTTAAAAAAATTGTAACTGCTTGCCCTCATTGTTTCAATACCCTAAAAAATGAATACCCGGCACTCGGAGGTACTTATGAAATTTTACATCATACCACACTTATAAACCAACTCTTAAATGATGCAAAAATTAGCATTCAAGGTGGTGGTTTTAAAGGGCAAAGGATTACTTATCATGATAGTTGTTACTTAGGGCGATCTAATAATATTTATGAAGCTCCTAGGGAAATTATTGAAAAACTAGATGCCGCACTAGTTGAAATGAAACGCAGTAAGGCCAACGGCTTATGCTGTGGTGCTGGTGGCGCACAAATGTTTAAAGAAGCTGAAGAAGGTAAAAAAGAAGTAAATATTGAACGAGCCGATGACATGTTGGAAACACAAGCAAATGTAGTGGCTGCTGCCTGTCCTTTTTGCATGACTATGCTTAGAGATGGAATAAAGCACCACAACAAAGAGGCTGAAATTGAGGTAAAAGATGTTGCAGAACTAGTTGCTACTGCAATGGATTTATAAACACCCTTTCAAATATCCCCATCTTACTTGATGTGCCTTTTAATAACAACAATATGGGACTATGAAACAGGTTGATACAGGTAAAAAAAATGGCAATGTTATTATTACCATGTAAGGACATTTAGCCTGCAATTTTTATATAATTTTTCTAAAAGTAAGGTTAATTCTTGGGCCCGTTTCTTGCGTTGATTTAGGAATAGCATGCAACCAATGGTGTTGCATGGTTCCTTCCATTAAAAGCAAGCTTCCATTATTCAAGGCTACTTTCAACTTCATTTGCTTCTGGGTTTTGTGTTTCAACTGAAACATTCTGCAAGATCCAAGACTTATTGAGGCAATTTTAGGGTCTGAACCAAGCTCTTTTTCATCATCGCTGTGCCATCCCATACTATCATTTTGGTTGCGATATAAATTCATTAAAACGCTGTTGAATTTAAATCCTGAAAGGGCCTCTATGTCTATTTTTATTTGCTCAATTAGAGGCGTAAAAGGCAGTGGCTCTAAGTGAATACCCGAATAAGAATAAGCAGCTTCTTTTTCTCCATACCAAGCTGTTAGTCTAGGTTGCGGTATAATTTTGCCAAACATTTTAATGGAGTATTGCTTCCAATTTACTTCAAGCATCAATGTCCTAAACAAATCATTTGCCTTTTCTTGAACATAAAAAGCATCTTGCAAACTGCAAATTCCATCAACAGGAAGTAGATTAGTAATGTTGGCTTTAAACATTAAATTTTTCTTTTCCTGCAATTATTTCAAAATACAATTTAAAATCACTCAATAAACTATAGATTGGATATTGAAAAGTAGCGGGTTTATTTTTTTCAAAAAAGAAATGCCCAACCCAAGCAAAACCATAACCAAACAGCGGGCAAAGCCACAATAAACTTATTTTGTGAAAAAGAAATGCACCCATGATAACCACAAAAAAAAGTGTGGTACCTATAAAATGAAGCACCCTGCAAGTATAGTTTTGATGGTCTTTTAAATAAGAAGGGTAAAATTCATTCAATGACTTATATTTTTTCATGATTGGTGCTTATTTATTCTCATCATTAATTCCAGAAAGCATGAATTTAATTACGCCTTTGGTTCGGGATAAATCTCTATTAGGTTCGTCAAAATAATAAAGTTCATATTTATCGTCCCAAATAACTCTTTCTGTTTGTATATACTTTGCTTCCATATATAACTCAATTCCTTTGCTCATTCTAGAGTAGGCATAATAATTTATTCCAGGACCTGTATATGCCAAGCCATGGTTAAAAGATGAGTCAACTTTTATGCTTAACACCAAAATGTACTTAGGGTTTTTGTTGGTATAATTATACCCTTCTTTGGCCAACCGTTTGATACAATACTTTTCCAACTCAGCCTCAAAATTTTTTGATATTTTTTCTGGAGATTTATTCTCTATTTGCAGCGAGACAGTACCTCTTTTTTGAATTGCATTTACTTTGCTAAAGTTTGTATAGCGTTTGTTACAACTACTAAGAGTTAGAAAAGGAATAACTAATCCGATGAATAAATTTGAAATTTTTATCACTGCCAAACTACCAGGGTTCGAAATTCGCAAAAAAAAGCAGAAAAACTATAAAAAGCTTTTATTTTATAAACCTATCAAAAGTAGCTCGTTCAAGCATTTCTCTATCGTCTGGATGCGCAATACTAGTAAGCAATTCAGCCCTTTGTTCCATATTTTTACCATAAAGATTAACTGCGCCATACTCTGTAACTACCCAATGAATGTGCCCCCTGGTAGTTACCACCCCAGCCCCAGATTTTAGTACTGGTGTTATTCTAGAAATTCCTTTTCCTGTTCTAGCTGGCAAAGCAATAATTGGTTTTCCTCCTTCCGACAATGCAGCACCTCTAATAAAATCCATTTGCCCACCAATTCCAGAATATTGATACATCCCAATAGAGTCGGCACAAACCTGCCCAGTAATATCAATTTCAATGGCACTATTAATTGCAGTTACTTTGGGATTCAAACTCAGGACCCGAGGGTCGTTAACATAGCTTATATCTAAACATTTTACAATGGGATTATCATCCACAAAATCATATAATCTTCTGGTGCCAATTAAAAACCCACTTACACAATAACCGTTTACAATTTTCTTTTGACTGTTGTTTATCACGCCGCTTTTAATTAATTCAATGGCACCATCCGAAAACATTTCAGAATGAAGGCCTAAATTTCGGTGAGAATGTAAGTTCTTCAGCACATTATCAGGGATAGTTCCTATTCCCAATTGTAAGGTTGCACCATCTTCAACTAAAGCAGCAACATTTTTTCCAATTTGCCCACAAACCATATCTGAGTCATTGGAATAACTCACCTCCGGCAGTTCATCATTTACCTCAACTACATAATCAATGAGGGAGAAAGGAATAAAAGCATCGCCATGGGTACGAGGCATATTTGGATTAATCTGCGCAATAATTATTTTAGCCGTAAAAGCCGCTGATTTAGCAACATCTACGGATGTTCCAAGACTTACATAACCATGTTTATCTGGAGGTGAAACATGTAAAAGGGCCACATCAATTGGCAAAAACCCTTGGTTAAATAGCTTAGGAATTTCACTCAAAAAAACTGGTACATAATCTCCGCGATTTGAGTTTACTGCCTTGCGAACCGATTCGGAGACAAACAAAGAATTAATAAAAAAATGACCCTCTAAAGAAGGGTCGTTCAAATCAAAACCAAGCGTACTAATACTAACTAATTCTACATTTCTTAATTCCTCTTTTCTATCCATTAAAGCCTGCACAAGTGTTATTGGGGTTGCAGCGCTTCCATGAACAAAAACCCTATTATGAGATTGTATGTGACGCACAGCCTCTTGCGCACTTACATATTTAGTTTCCTTTTTCATGGCCCAAAGATAGAACCCTAACTGATTCCATCATTTAAAAAAACCATGATTTTTATCTTAGTTGGCTCAAAATATTTATGGATTTTTGTACTGGCAATTCTTGATTCGGTAAAGGGCACAAGTAAAAGCTACTTTTGCGACTTGAGCTTCCTTAATAACTCGCGCTTAAACTCTTGCTCAGCCAGGTAAAGTTTCACTACTTTTTTTGTTGGAAGCACTTTCTTAAACTCTTGATTGTACTTTTTAAACAATTCAACTTCAGAGGTTTTATACGCTATCATATCATTTAATGCTTTATTTGCTTCTGCATCGGTCATAAGGTCAACATCTTTAACCTCCTCCATCATTTTACCTCTAAAATCTTTACGACTTTTTTCCATTTCTTCTGCAAATCGATTGTAAACTGGCCAAAATTTTTGCGCCTCCTCAGATGTTAAATCAAGTTTTTGAGTAATAAAACCAACTTTCATGGCTTCAATTTTTTCTCTGTTAGGAGCACCTCCCTTTTGAGCAGATACTATACCTACACATCCCATTGCCAATAGGCAAATTATCACTAGTTGCTTTTTCATTTTAATACTCATTATAACTCTTCAATAATTAATGCTTCCTCACTATTCATTAACAAATCCTCTTCTAATTCATTGGATTTATTACCTAACTTTTCTAACTCAACACACCAACCTGCATCACACAAAAACGCTTCATTTAAATCTCCAATATTTAGTTGTTCTGCAATTTCTTCCTCACTAATTTCTCCATTCAAAGTGATTCCTGCTTGTTTATTTGTTTCACCAAAAAACAAAACAGAAACCAACAAGGCCGATGCTGCAATTCCTGTAAGCCAATATACTTTTGCTTGCCCAAAAATAGGGGTCTTTTTAGCCTCTGAACCGATTGTTTTTTGCAAAATATTTTGATTCAAGCTTTCAAAATAATCGGCTGGTACCTCAAAAGTGCTTTTAGCTAGTGCTCCCTTTATTTCGGTTTGATCCAAATCTTTAGCCAACTGAACTTCTAATCGTTCAAAATAGCCAATAGGCGCCTCAAAACCTCCAGAAACTGGAAGATTTTTTAAGAACGATTCGCTATTGTTGGTTTCTTGATCCATGGTATTTAGACGCAATTTTTATTTAATGGTTTAAACTCTTTTTTACGATTTCTTCAATTTTCTTTACAGCAATATGATAGGAAGCTTTTAATCCACCAACACTGGTTCCAAGAATAGCTTCAATTTCCTCATACTTCATTTGCTCATAATATTTCATATTAAAAACCAAACGTTGCTTCTCTGGTAGGCTCAAAACTGCTTGCTGCAATAGCAACTCCAATTTATTCCCGTTAAAATAAGTATCAGAAACCAGTTGCTCTCCAAGTTGTTCTTGCAAACTTTCTATACTGATGTTTAAGCTAGACTTTTTCTTTTGCAAAAACGCCAAAGCTTCGTTGGTGGCAATTCGGTACAACCAAGTATATAATTGACTGCTTTCCCTAAAATCATCTAGCTTTTCCCAAACTTTAATGAAGGTGTTTTGAACCACATCGTCTGCATCATCATGATTAACAACAATCCTCCTCACTTGCCAATAAACTTTTCTGCTATATCGAGACAACAACAGCTTGTAAGCGGCCTGCTTGGTGGCTGGCACTTTAAACTGCATAATTAACTCTTTATCGCTTAGTTCATTGCTCATTTTAAAAACTATAACTTTAGGATACAAATTAAAGGAAATGGTTTAACCTTGGTGTAAAATAATTGTTTCATCGAGGTTAAAGCGAATTTCATCTACTTATTTAAAACATTCATCCATAATTCTTTTAATGGACTTGTAACTTTTTGCATTTTTGTTTCGTTTCACAACTATAAAAACCAAAAACCTATGAAATCAATTAATCTATTTATCTTAAACATCCTGCTAATTGGAGGATTAACAGTTCCTACCTGCAACAAGGCTAAAGCTTCAGAAAACCTCGCTAAAATAGCTACTCCAAAAATTAATGCCGCCAACATAATTACCGCATTGCCAATTAATCATCATTTCAAAATTTACCCCCAATAAGCATTTATTCCTAATATTCTGCCTTAACTTTTAAATCATATAAAGTCTCCAGTTGCATATGTTTTAGAGCTATGCTTCACATTTTTTAGTATAATTGTGGAGATGAAAAGGAAAGCAATTCAACTTTTATTTTTGGTATTGGGTGTTTGTTACCAATTAAAAGCTCAGCTGCCCAATGAGGTAATTACAGATAAAATAAACATAAATTCAACTGATTCTGGCATTTTTGGTTTTAGTTTTATGAATACCAATTATATGCGAAATACCGAGTATTTTAGTCCTATTGAAGAAGGGAGAACATTATTTGGTTATCAAATACAACCAAAATTTACCTACCAACCAGCACCCAATGTAAAAATAGAAGCAGGCACTTTGATTCGCCACGATTTTGGCGGAAACAACCCATTTACAGAAGTTTTGCCAACTTTCTCCATTAAAGCAAAAAAAAATAACATGGAAATGATTTTTGGCACCTTGGAAGGCGCTTTAGGTCATGGTATTTTAGAACCCATGTTGGATATAAATAGTATAATCAACAATAGAATTGAAAATGGCTTTCAGTTTAAGGTTGAATCACAAAAAAGATTCTTAGATATTTGGATCAATTGGGAAAATTTTATTCAACCAAACGAATTCGATAAAGAAAGATTCACCGCGGGAATTCACAGCAGACGGACATGGAAAATAGCAGAAAAAAGTAGTTTAACCCCCTATTTTCAACTAATAGCATCGCACCAGGGAGGCCAAATAGATACTGATACAATTGACCCATTTATGATGCAATTTAATACTGCATTTGGCCTTAAGGTTTCCAAACAATTAAATGACCATAAAAGTGTTTATCTAGATGTAGCTTACTTACTTTATAATGAAACCAGTGATAGTAAAATATACCCTCAAAAAACAGGCAATGGTTTTATGGCGAATGCTGGCTTAAAGCAAGGTGCTACTGATTTTATTTTTAGTTATTGGAATGGAACTGATTTTATTGCACCAAGAGGAACAAACATTTACCAAAGCAAAGGAAATGTTGATGCAAGTTATTACGAAAAAAGTAGACAGCTTTTGTTTTTTAGAATCATCCATAATAAGGCTTTATTTAAATCACCCATTACAGCTTCCGCCAGGTTTGAACTAGTTTATGATTTAAACAATGAGATTCTTGATTTTAGTTATTCCTTGTATTTAGTTTATAGAGGAGATTTTAAGTTTCACAAAAAACACTAGATTAGGCTTCCCTTTCAATTATTATTTCTGAAACAATCTTGCCAGAGCTCAGGCACAAAGGAATCCCACCGCCCGGATGTACACTTCCGCCACAGAAATACAAACCCTTTATTTTAGTAGAGAAATTAGCATGTCTTAAAAAAGCCGCATACCTATTGTTACTTGCATTTCCATACAATGACCCTCCAAAACTAGATGTTTTACTTTCTATTAACCTAGGATCTAAAACCGATTCGCTTTCAATTAATGGTTCAATTGGCTGCCTCAATAATCTACTCAACTTAGCCAAAATATTAACTCTTGCCCTTGCAATGTAATCGTCCCAATCTTGGCCGGTATTGGCTGGAGCATTTATCATTACAAACCAATTTTCGCAATTTAAAGGAGCATCTGAGGACAAATATTTGCTGCTAATATTTACATAAATAGTAGGATCGTTATAAAGCTCTTTTCTTTTAAAAATATAATTGAACTCTTCTTCATAATTTGAACTGAAGAAAATGTTGTGCAAATCCATTTCACTAAATTGTTTTTTAATTCCCCAATAAAAAATTATTGCCGAAGACGATTTCTCTTGGGCCAAGAGCTTTTCTGGGGCGGTTTGATCCGAAAGTAACTTGCGATAAGTAGGATGAACATCCATATTGGAAACAACCAAATCAGCTAATATAATTTGTTCACCTAAAACAATTCCTTTTACGCTTCCACTATCCACTTTAATGGCATTAACCTTTTTATTAAAATGAAAATTTACTCCTAATTTTTCAGCTGCAGCCATCAAAGAATTAGTAATTTGAATCATTCCATGCTTAGGAAAAAAGGTACCAATACCGTGTTCTAAATGCGGAATCATATTCAAAATTGCTGGAGCTTCAAATGGATTAGAGCCATTGTAGGTGGCAAATCGATTAAAAAATTGAACCAAATGCGGGTTTTTTAAATCGCGCTCATTTTGTTGATTCATGGTCTCAAACAAATTCAATGAAGGTAAAGCCAATATTCCTTTAAGGGCTTTTCTACTAAAATAAGTCTTCTTTAAGTGTAGACTTGATTCTAAAAAAAGTGGAGCCGTTGATTCATATTTTTTTTGGGCTTTGCTTAGATAATCAAATACCATTTGAGGGTCGATTCCAAGTTTCATTTGTAGCTCCTCTGCAAATAACTTCTGATCGTGATAGGCAACCAACCTAAGTCCATCTTCGTAAAAATAATGGCAACCTTTTTCTAATTGTATTACAGGAAAATCCTGCGCTGGTACTTCGGCTAACGACAATAACTCTTGAACCAAGTGAGGCAAGGTAAACAGTGAAGGGCCTGCATCGAAACGATAATTACCTTGAGCAAAATCACTTAGTTTACCTCCAGGATATTCATTCGATTCAAAAACATTAACTTCAAAGCCAGCATGCGCTAAACGAATGGCTGTAGCTAAACCTCCCACTCCAGCTCCTATAATGATTGCGTTCTTTTTCAAATTCTCTAGTATTTTGCACAAGTTATCATTTAGTGACTTCAAATGTAATACTTTTGCTTTGTTTAAAATTTGCCTTAATACCTTTCTTTAAAGCAAATATAGGCTCAACATTTAATTAAATATCATCAATTGTTACCTGGTCAAAAAAAACAAATCACAATATTGTTTTGTTATAAATCATTTCATTTATTAATTTAAATTACTCAAAATGTTACGAAACTTTTTTTTGATTCTAACTCTTCTACTTTTTTCTTTTGGTAAAGCCTTTGCACAAAACACCTGCGAAATCATTGGATTGGTTCAGGATAAAAATTCTCAAGAGGCTTTAATTGGTGCAACCGTATTTCTTGAAGGAACAACAATTGGTGCCAGCACAAATGCAGAGGGCAGGTTTATTATCAAAAACATTCCCCCAAAATCCTATAATATCAAATTTCAGTATGTTGGTTATGTGAGCAAAACCATTTTCAATGTTGTTATAAACACAGGTAATATTCAATCTTTTAATGTTGATTTGGAACCAGAATCCAAAAGTTTAAACGAGTTGGTGGTGCAAGGACGCACGTTTGGTAAAAACACAGAAACACCCCTGTCCATTCAAAGCCTTACAGCAGAAGAAATAAAAAGTAATCCTGGGGGTAATTTCGATATCTCCAAAGTAATTCAAGCATTACCTGGTGTAGGTGGTAATACGGGAGGAGCTAGCTTTAGAAACGATATTGTTATTAGGGGTGGTGGGCCAAATGAAAATGTTTTTTATATTGATGGAATTGAAATTCCTGTAATCAATCACTTCTCCACTCAAGGAAGTTCTGGTGGGCCACAAGGAATGTTAAATGTAAGTTTTATTCAAGATGTAACGCTTGCCTCAAGCAGCTTTAACGCAAAGGTTGATAACGCGTTGTCATCGGTATTTACGTTTAAACAAAAAGATGGAAATACACAAAAACTACAAGGCAACTTTAGGTTAAGTGCTTCAGAGGTTGCTCTAACTCTGGATGGACCATTAAGTAAAAATACTACCTTTTTAGCCTCGGCAAGAAAGAGCTATTTACAGTTTTTATTTGCGGCAATAGATTTGCCAATCCGACCAAATTTTTGGGATTTTCAGTATAAAACAACCACTAAAATTAATGATAAAACTACGCTTACAACATTGGGCGTAGGAGCAATTGATGTGTTTAGTTTTTCTGTTCCAAAAGAATCTACCCCAGAAAAAGAATATGCCATCAGAAGTAGTCCAAATGTTAATCAGTGGAATTATACTATTGGTGCAGTTGTTAAACGTAGGCTTCGCAATGGCTATGTTAATTATTCTACCAGCAGAAACATGTTCAATAATAACCTAGATAGGTGGGAAGACGGGCGTGAAAACGACGAAAAATACCGAGCACTCAAGATTAGGTCTCAAGAAATTGAAAACAAATTTAGGGTTGATGTAAATCGCTATTCTGGAAAATGGAAATACACCTATGGAGGAATGTTTCAATATGTTAAATACAATAACCAAACTTACAATAAAATAAACAATGGCATTTATGATACTGCTGGAGTTCAAATTGCACCGCCTTTGGTTATCAACTTTAATACTGCCATTGAGTTTTTTAAAGGTGGGTTGTTTGGCGATGTTTCTAGAAGGATGTTAAACGATAGGTTGAATATCAACTTTGGGTTAAGAACTGATTTGAACTCATTTACCAACGAAGGCTTGAACCCATTCAAAACTATATCTCCTAGAATTTCGGGAAGCTACGCTTTAACAGAAAAATTGTCGCTAAATGCAACAGTTGGACGCTACTTTAAAACTCCTATTTATACTGTTTTAGGCTTTAAAGATAACGCAGGAAACTTCGTAAATAAAGACAACAAATATATTTCATGTAATCATTTTGTAACTGGCATAGAATACCTGCCAACTGCTAGCTCACGAATTACCTTTGAAACTTTTTACAAGCAATATAACAACTACCCCATATCTGCTTACAATGGAATTTCATTGGCAAATATGGGTGCTGATTTCAATATTTTGGGTAACGAGAAAACCACCTCTACCGGCAAAGGTAGGGCTTATGGTTTTGAAGTTTTCTTTCAACAAAAACTGAGTAAAAACATTTTTGCTACTATATCTTATACTTGGTTTGTAAGTGAATTTAGCGGCTCTGACAATATTCTTAAACCCTCTGCTTGGGATAACAGAAATCTTATTTCAACCATTTTGGGTTATAAGTTTAAAAAAGGTTGGGAAATTGGTATTAAATATCGTTTTGCAGGTGGATCTCCTTATACGCCATTTGACTTAGAGGCCTCTCAAGCCAATTATCTGAGCACGGGAAATGGGGTATTTGATTACAAGCAACTTAATACACTGAGAGTTGGACCATTCCAACAATTAGATTTGCGCATTGATAAGAAAATGAATTTTAAGCACACAACATTAGACCTATTTATTGATATTCAAAATGCACTGCTTATTGCTTCAGAATCTTTTCCTTCATACACCTTTCAAAGAACAGCAGATAATACCAACTGGCAATCAACTGATGGCAAAGCTGTGCAAACTAATGGTACAAATGCTATACCTGTGATTTTAAATAATGCCAGCAATACCGTTATTCCTTCTTTTGGACTAATAATAGAATTCTAAGCAATTAACAATAGATTTGGATACAAATGGGAAGAAAGAAAGCAATAGTAATTGGGTCTGGTGTGGCAGGATTATCTGCAGCAAGTTACCTTGCCAAAGAAGGTTATTCAGTGACCATTCTTGAGAAAAATGAGCAAACTGGTGGAAGGGCAAGAAAATTTAGTGCCCAAGGATTTACCTTTGATATGGGCCCAAGTTGGTATTGGATGCCAGATGTGTTTGAAAAATATTACCAAGATTTTGGCTATACCACCTCAGATTTTTACGAGTTAATTCGCTTAAGTCCTAGTTACCGGGTTATTTCCAAAAGTGGGGAAGCAGTTGATATTCCTGCAAACATGGATGAACTTGAAGCTTTGTTTGAAAAATTTGAACCCGGCTCAGCAACCAGATTACGTGGGTTTTTAAGTGAGGCCAAATACAAATATGAGGTAGGTATAAACGACCTTGTTTATAAACCTAGTTTAAGTATACTTGAATTTGCTGATGTTCGTTTGCTTAAAGGCCTGCTAAAAATGGATGTTTTGAGCAATATGCGCAAACATATTGCTAGTATTGTAAGTAACCCCTTTTTACAAGAACTTCTTGAGTTTCCGGTACTGTTTTTGGGCGCATTGCCACAAAACACCCCTGCTTTATATAGCTTGATGAATTACGCAGACATGCAGCTTGGTACTTGGTATCCTCAGGGTGGGATGCATCTTTTTATACAGGCTTTTCAAACAATTGCTGAAAAATTAGGGGTTACCGTTTTGTTGAACCAAGAGGTTGTTTCGGTTGATACGAAACAAGGGATGATAAGCGCTGTTAATACCTCAGATCAAACTTACTTGGCTGATGTTGTTATCAATGCAAGTGATTACCACCACATGGATCAGGTAATATTAAGTCCCGAAAACCGCAGCTATTCAGCATCCTATTGGGCAAAAAGAAAGATGGCTCCATCTTGTTTGTTGTATTATGTTGGGATTAACAAAAAAATTACAAACCTATTACACCACAACCTATTTTTTGATACCGACTTCAACTTACACTCTAAAGAAATTTACACTACCCCTAGCTGGCCAACAAAACCACTATTTTATGCTTCAGCTCCCAGCAAAACAGATCCTTCTGTTGCGCCAGATGGTTGTGAAAACTTGTTTCTTTTAATTCCTATTGCACCAGGTTTAGAAGGCGACAATGAGGAATTACGAGACAAATATTTTGAACTGATTATAAAAAGGTTGGAGCAGCAAACTGGAGAATCTATTTTGCCTTTTGTAATCTATAAACGCAGTTATAGTGTGAAGGATTTTAAGGAAGATTACCATGCCTTTAAAGGAAATGCCTATGGGCTGGCTAATACATTGGATCAAACCGCTATATTAAAGCCTATCTTAAAAAGCAAAAAGCTTAAAAATTTATTTTATGCAGGTCAATTAACGGTACCCGGACCTGGTGTTCCACCCAGCATAATTAGTGGAAAAGTAGCAGCTATGCAAGTGGTCAAAGAATATGGTAATGGTTAATTCATTTGTTTCTAAAAATAAATTTTTCTATTTTTGATTTAATTAAAAACAAATTAGCGCTTTCTCACATTATACCTATACAATTAATATTTTTAGCTATCTTTACCTTTCAATGAAATCGATCTTCGACAAAATCTCAATTAAAAGCAGCAGGTTGGTTACTAAAACTTACAGTACATCCTTTTCATTGGGAATTAGTTTCTTGTCGAAACGCTTTCAAGATCCCATTTACGCTGTGTATGGCTTTGTTAGGTTGGCCGATGAAATTGTTGATTCTTTTCATGGTTATCCAAAAAGACAATTGTTGGAAGAATTCAAGGAGGAAACGTATAAATCTATCAATAGGGGAATTAGCACTAATCCAATTCTAAATAGCTTTCAACAAGTTGTGCATGAATACAACATTGACCATTCTAGTATTGAAACTTTTTTGAAAAGCATGGAAATGGATTTAATGCTAAACACATACACCCAAGATGGTTATGAAAACTATATTTTAGGGTCTGCCGAAGTGGTTGGCTTAATGTGTTTAAGGGTTTTTGTTGAGGGAGATAACCAGCAATATGAAAAGCTTAAACCCTATGCAATGAAATTAGGTTCAGCTTTTCAAAAAATAAATTTTTTACGTGATTTCAGAGCTGATAAAGAAGATTTAGGAAGGATTTACTTTCCACAAATGAAGGATAATGATTTCACAGAGGAAGTGAAAAAAGAAATCGAACTAGACATTCAAAGAGACTTTGAATCTGGCTATCAAGGTATTAAACTCCTGCCAAAAGACACTCGATTTGGTGTTTATGTAGCTTATATTTATTACTCTAGGTTACTAAATAAAATAACCCAGTTGCCGGCCCAAAAAATAATAGAAGAGAGAATTCGAATAAGTAATAAGCAAAAATATGCTTTGTTTTTTGGCTCGTATTTGAGGCACAGCCTTAATATGTTATAGTGAATAGCATGCTTTATTTGTTTTCTTGCCTGATCCTATTGACCCCAAAATTTGATAAAGATTTACTTACTATGCGCGCTGAATATTACCAAGCCATCAATAGCGAGGAAATTGCAGTTAAGTTAGACAAAGAATTAGGCGCAATTAGCAATAAAACGTTTTTACAAATGGGCTATTTTGGTGCAAATAAAATGATACTTGCCAAATTTGCCTTTTGGCCTAATACCAAATATGCTTTGTTTGTTGAGGGTAAAGCAATTTTGGAAGAGGCAATTAAAAACGATCCAAAAAATATTGAATTGATTTTCCTGCGTTATCCAGTTCAACTGAACGCACCATCCATATTAGATTATAATCAAAATGTTGCAAGCGATAAAAAAACACTCGTTAACGAAGTAAAATCAATAAAAGACAAAGATTTGAAATCTCGAATTTTGGTGTTTCTATTAAGCGATGGTAAATTAACGGAAGCGGAAAGGAAAGCTATTCAATGAGCCCCGAAATGGTAATTCTTGTTGATGAAAACGATAATCAAATTGGGTTCATGGAAAAACAAGAGGCACATGAAAAAGGAGTGCTTCATCGAGCATTTTCTATTTTAGTTTTTAATTCAAAAGGAGAACTTCTGTTACAACAAAGAGCTTTAAATAAATATCATTCTGGTGGCTTATGGACCAATACCTGCTGCTCTCACCCTCGCCAAGGCGAAACAACGGAAGAAGCGGCCCACCGCAGATTAAAAGAAGAAATGGGCTTCGATTGCCCCCTCAAACTTCACCAGTCTTTCATCTATAAAGCGCCGTTTGAAAATGGACTAACCGAACATGAATTAGACTATATTTATATTGGACAATACGATGAAAACCCACAATTTAATCCAATAGAAGTGCATACTTTTAAATGGATTTCTATGGAAGAATTATACACTCAATTAACATTGGAACCTAAGCAATTTACTGTTTGGTTTAAGATGATAATGGATCATTATTTGACTGATAAGTAGTGTTTTAAAATCATTTTTTCATTCAAAGTAGGCAACATAAGCTTTATTGCTACTGCAATTGGCAGTTTCTATGCCATGAATCAAGCATTTTTTCATAATATTCCTCCGAAAATTGTATTTTCGCACTTTATGAGTGTACGTCAAGAGAAGTTTGCCGGTTTAATCCAACAACACCTAGCAGAAATTTTCCAACGCAATTCTGAATATGTTAACAGAGAATTTGTTACCATCAGTAAAGTGGAAATTTCGCCAGATTTGGGTTATGCCAAAGTTTATATTAGCCTAATTAAAAAAGAAGGAAGAGATGCATTGATGAAATGTGTGAACCTACACAACCCTCAAATAAGAAAACAATTGGCAACAAAAGTGCGCAATCAAGCCAGAATAGTTCCAGAACTCAACTTTTTACTTGATGATAGTCTTGATTATGTATTCCATATGGATGAAGTAATGAAACGCATTAACGAAGAAGACGAAAGAAAAAGAAACGAAAACAATTAAATTACGAGTTTTATCCAATGAATTACGATCCAATTAAAAAAGACCTTGGTATAGTTTTTAATCAAAATACCTTTTTAAGAAAGATATTTTATTCCCTTTTAGATTTGCTATTGCTGCGCACTTGGCATGTTCACAGAGAGTTAAAATTGTGGATGAAAAGCAATTCTTCCGCTCTAATTTTAGATGCAGGATCGGGATTTGGTCAATACAGTTTCTACATGGCCAAACAAAGCAAGCAATATAAAATTGATGCTGTTGATGTAAAAGATGACCAAATAGCAGATTGTAATCAATTTTTTAATAAATGTAACCTTGACAACGCAACGTTTGCAATAGGTGATTTGACCAAGCCTATTGCTCAAAACAAATACGACTTGGTTATGTGCGTTGATGTAATGGAACATATTTTAGAAGATGTAACTGTTTTCAAAAACTTCAACCAAGCCATGAAACCAGGGGCAATGCTATTAATTTCAACTCCTAGCGACCAAGGTGGAAGCGATGTGCATGAAGAAACTGGAGAAAGTTTTATCGGTGAACATGTGCGCGATGGCTATCCTGTTGAAGAAATGGCCGACAAACTAAAGCAAGCTGGTTTTTCCAAAATGGAGATTTTATATAGCTATGGAAATCCTGGCAAAATTGCCTGGCGTTTAAGCATGAAATACCCAATGCTCCTGCTCAATACTAGTAAGATATTTTTTATTTTAATTCCTTTCTATTATATCCTTACCTATCCTTTTAGTTTCCTACTAAACTGGATAGATACCAATACAACCCATAAAACAGGTACTGGCTTAATTGTAAAAGCTTGGAAATCCTAAAATGACAGTTGAACCTACCATTTAAAATAGCTAGTCGGTATTTTTTCTCTCGCAAAAAAAGCGGTGGCTATAATGCCATTTCATTGATTTCCTATATTTCCTTATTGGGATATGCCGTTGGAGCGGCCGCATTACTTATAGTGCTCTCGGTTTTCAATGGTTTTGAGGGTTTGTTCACCAAAATGTATAGTAATTTTGATGCAGATTTTCAGGTACTCCCAAAAACAGGAAAAAACATTTTAATAAAAGACATTCCTATTAATAAGATAGCAGAAAAATCTTGGCTTAAAGGAGTTTCTGCAGTGTGGGAAGAAAACGCCTTACTCCGCTATAATGGCAAACAAACAATTGCTACCATTAAAGGGGTGGATCAAAATTACCTCAAAACAAATCCACTAGATAGCCATTTGCTCAGAGGAGCCCTCATGCTTCAAAGCGGCGATACTTCATTTGCAATTATTGGTCAGGGTATCGCATACCAATTAGGGGTAGATCCAGATGATCAGTTTCATTATTTGGGAGTTTACCTGCCCAAAAAGGGCGACATAGACATGCTCAATCCCGAAGGGGCATTTGCCCACGGACTTGTTTTTCCGGTTGGTGTAATTGGTGTTCAAGAGGAGGTTGACAATAAATATGTACTGTTGCCACTCAATTATATTTTTAATCAAATTGGTGATAGCACACATATTAGTATGCTCGAAATTAGGGTGCAAGAAGGTGAAGACATCTCTGCTATAAGAGCTGATTTAACAGCCTTATTAGGGCCAAACTATACCCTAAAAAACCGATTTGAACAAAGAGAAAGTTTTTTTAAGGTGATGCAATCAGAAAAAAGTATTTCTTATTTCATTTTGGTCTTTATTTTATTAATTGCTGCTTTCAATACAATTGGTTCTTTGTATATGTTGGTCATAGAAAAAAAACGCGATTTGAGTGTTTTGTCAACCTTAGGTTTGAACCCAAACAAGGCAGCACAGATTTTTATTTACCAAGGACTATACATTGCCATTGTAGGCGGCTTATTAGGCCTTGTAATAGGCTACGGCATCTGCTGGGGACAACAAGAATATAGTTGGGTGGCACTACAAAGTAATGGAAGTACCATGATAAGTGCCTATCCTGTGCAGGTAAAATTTTACGATACAATTAAAGTGTTTTTCACTTTGCTTGGTATGGGGGTAATTACCTCACTTTATCCGGCATGGAAAGCAAGAGAAATTGTAAAAGAGTAATTAGGGTTTATCTCTATATACAACTTCCAAAAGCGTTTGCCCAACTGCCCGTAACGTGTTTCTATCAATAACACTTAGCTTATCATTTATAGTATGCCAATGGGCCGGAAACCGGGAATCCGTTCCTTCTGTGTAATGAATGATATCTATGGTTGGTATGCCGGCCAATTCATTAATGTATTTATGGTCATCTGTGATATAACCACCTTGGTAATAATAAAAGTAATTGGTATATCCCAATTGGGTGGCCTGATCCCATACTTTTCTCAGAACTGGTTCTGCATATTTCATGCTATATCCCTCCCAAATAAAACGCGCGTTAAACGCGCCAACCATATCTAATAATACTCCATAATCTGCTTTATAACCTGGCTTGTGTTTATTCTTAGACCAATATTGTGAGCCCAAACAATAGGTATCTCCACCTTGATCAGATTTTCCTAAATCTTCTGCATCTAAACAGATAAAATCAACACCAATATCAGGCCTTTGGGCTTGCATCATTCTTGCCATTTCTAACATCACAGCAACGCCACTTGCACCGTCATCAGCCGCATCTATTGCCTTATTATGATTTGCTGGATTCGGGTCGTTGTCTGCATAAGGTCTGCTATCCCAATGCGAACAAATTAGCACCCTTTTCTTTGCCTTAGGATTAAAGGAAGCTATGATGTTTTTTATTTGAAGTTTTCTTTTGTCCCAATTGGTAACGCTAGCCTTTTGCTCAATTACATCATCGGCATATTTTCTAAATTCTGCGGCCAAATAATTTCCACATTTCGTATGTGCCTCGCTATTGCAAACACGTGGACCAAATGAAACCTGCTTCTCAATAAATATAAAAGCAGAATCTGCATTAAAGTTTGGACTAACCTTTTGGTAAGCTGAAACAACCGGAGATTGCGTTTCGGCACTTTTGTTTTTCTTGGGTTTATTTTCACAAGAAGCAATCATAAAAATCAAAATGGCGGTGGTTATAACATATAATTTCATTGGTGTAAAAATAACTATTTAACAACCTATTTACCTAAAAAAGCTTAATTTAAGCCCACAATTAATACAGTGGGTTTGGAAGTGTAAATTCAATTCCTAATTCAAGTATATTCGCAATTTAACCATGTAATATGAAAAACACATTACTCATTCTACTATGCATTATCGGCTTTTTTGGTTCGGCCCAAAACACCTATAACAGTTATTTAAAAGACCCTGCTACCTATAGAGAACACCCAATTGATATGCAAAAAATGATTGTGGAAGTTTCTTTCAATGCCCAAAAAGGTATAGTGAATGGTAAGGTTAAGCACCTGTTTAAGGTATTACAAAAAACAGTTGATTCTCTTTTTTTTGATGGACCAGGCATCCAGATCTTAACAGCGACGTTTAACGGTTTGAACCTAAATTACCATGTAGTTCCAACTGGTGTTTGGGTAATACCTGCACAAGCCTTTAAATGGGATCAAACAGGAGAAATTGTATTTACCTATACCGCAACACCTCGCAAAGGAATTTACTTTATTGGCTGGAATATTCCTGAACCAAAAGTTGCTGATGCATTTGCTGTGCGCAAACAAATATGGACGCAAGGGCAAGGAGTTGACAACCGCTATTGGATTCCTATGTATGATGACATGAATGATAAATTTATTACAGAAACCATCACCAGCTTTGATAAAAACTACCAAGTATTAAGTAACGGAAAACTCCTAAGTAAAAAGGTCAATAAAGATGGAACAATTACTTGGCACTATGCAATGAGTAAACCTCACGCAGGATATTTGCTCATGTTGGGGATAGGTAAATATGCAATTGCAACCGCAAAAAGCAAGAGTGGTGTGCCTCTGCAATTTTGGTATTATCCAGAATTTGCAAATAGAATGGAGCCTACCTTTAAGCATTCCGCTATGATGATAGATTTTCTTGAAGCACAAACAGGTATCCCTTATCCTTGGGAAAGTTATAGCCAAATTATGGTTCAAGACTTTTTATATGGGGCCATGGAAAATACAACAGCCACTATATTTGGCGATTTCTTTAACGTAGATGAAAGAGCCTTTTTAGATAAAAATTATGTAGGTGTAAATTGCCATGAACTTACCCACCAGTGGTTTGGAGATTATATTACAGCAAGAGACGGAAGAGACACCTGGTTGCAAGAAAGCTATGCTACCTATTTTCCAAAACAATTAAGCAAGGTATTAGATGGCGAAGATGAATGGAATTGGCAGAGAAGGGCTCATCAAAATTCAGCAATTGAAGCGGGTAAAAAAGACAATTTTGCGGTAAGGCATACCTCTGGCGGAACTGCACGAGTATATCCTAAAGGCGCTGCTGTTATTAGCATGCTTTCTGATATACTTGGTGAAGAACAATGGAAAAGAGTGCTGAACCATTATTTAAAATCCCATGCATATGCAAACGTAGAAACCAATGATTTACAACAAGCCATAAAAGATGTTTTAGGATTAAATCTAGATTGGTTTTTTGACCAATGGATTTACAGAGGAGGGGAGCCACATTACCGTGTGCACTACGAAGACCTTTCCTATAAAGACGGCAGTAGAGGAACCGAAATTGCTATTGAACAAATTCAAAAAATGGATGAAACCATCCATACATTTAAAATGCCAATTACCCTAGAGGTTCATTACATGGATGGTTCTGTTTCATCGGTAACCAGCATAATCAGCAATGAATTTGAGGTAATAAAAATAAACAACCCCAATCAACTAAATATTGCTTTCGTTCTGTTTGATCCAAACTCTATTGTGCTCAAACAGCTGAGCTTTAAAAAGTCTTTTGATGAGCTTAAGTTTCAGGCAGACCAAGCCAAATTTATGCTCGACAGGTACGATGCCGTTGTGGCCATGAAACAATTACCCATTGAACAAAAAAGGACTATTTTATTGAAGGTATTGAATCAAGAAAAACATGAGGGTATCATCAATGAGATTATTAGCCAACTTGGATCAGACCAAAACAGCCAAAGTGCAATAAACAAACTGGCATCCTCGCCAAAGTCAGCTATTCGCTATCAAATCATTAAAATGCTTGAACCAACAAGCCCAAACAAAGATCTGTTTGAAAAAGCGCTCCTAGATAGCAGCTACGATGTGGTAAAGCTATCTTTAGAAAAGTTGTGCAACCAATATCCTTTAGAGGTTAAAGGCTTCTTACATAAAACCTCGCAAATAGAGGGTATGAACCATTCTGTTCAAATAAAGTGGTTAGAAATTAGTATCCTTAATAACGTGGAGGAACAAAATGCAAGAAAAAATTTAACTTTATTTGCTTCAGAAAACTATGAATTTAGAACCAAGATATTGGCTTTTGCTGCTTTAAAATCAACCAATACCTGTAACGAGGAAGTGGCTAGAAACCTTTTGCGGGCTATTCTTTCGAGCAATGGAAGACTAGCTGGCCCTGCCACCGACTTAGCAATTTATTTTTGCAGTAACCTAGCATTGAAAAAGGTTTTCGTATCAACTTTGCAAAACCAAAATTTTACCGATCAAGAAAAAAATGTGCTAACAAAAGCCTTATTTTTGTCGAACTAATCAATTTTATAATATGAAAAAAATATTTACATTTATTGTTTTGACGCTTTGCCTCATCACTTCAAAAGCTCAAGTAAAACCATATTCAACTGGTAGCGGCGAACTTATTTTTTCTTTTGCCGATTATAAAGTTAACAATGAGCAAATAAATACGCCTGTTCGTTTTACCTGTTTTTTTCATTTGGGAGTTTTTGAACATTTCGACTTCAGCGACCGAGTTGGTATTTATACTGGCGGCGCAATTAGAAATGTTGGATTTACCTCAACCAAAGGTGATACCATGATGAAAAGAAGGAATTATTATATTGGTGTTCCGTTAGCCCTAAAAATCGGAAATCTTAAAAACGATACATACCTTTTTGGTGGCGTGGAAGGCGAATTTGCATTCAACTACAAGGAAAAAGTTTTTGTAAACGAAAACAAATTAGATGATTTAAAATTTAGCACCTGGTTCAGCGACAGAACAAATGCCTTTATGCCAAGTGCTTTTGTTGGTTTAAACTTAAAAAGTGGCTTGAACCTAAAGTTTAAATATTATTTAAGGGATTTCTACAACAAAGATTATACGGCCCAAGGTGTTAAAATATACGACAACACAAAAAGTCAAATGTTTTATTTCTCTTTGGCCATGAATATCAGAACAATTACCACTACAGGTAAAACCTATAACAAAGGTTTATAATTATTAAAGCCCGTTTTGTTTGGCCTTTTTATTGACTAAAAGTTTATTAGCTTAATTTGCTGTTAAAGGTTTAATGCCCATAACAAGTAATTGATAAAGGGAGATAAAGTTGTGGCTTGTTTGGCAAGAAACCGCCCATTGAATCACGTTTTAGTTAAAAAGGTTCCCGTTTGAAAAAATCAATTTCACCAACAGAAAAACTACACATATCCAAGGTGTATAGGAATTTTCATTTAATTACCTCCTCTCAAAAAGAATAAGAAGAAGTAAGGTTTTATAAAAAACCAGTCAAAAAAAATGTGCAAATGCCTTAAATCTCTATTTTACTTTGAGATGTAATGCACTTGCACACTTAAAAATATGTAAATATTTTAGTCTTCGCTTCTACTTAAAGTGTAGATAACTAAACCAAATCCAATTTTATTAATTGCGTCTGCAATATTATATACAATATCCATTGCATGTGAAGCAGCAGCTGGATCAGATACCAATTGAATTCCAAACAAACCACCTGGTGTGCCTAAAATGTAACCCAATGGATAAATTGCCCATCCTACTAAAACAAACCAACCCAATACCCTAGTTGCTTTTGCAACTTGAACACCAGCTGTTTGAGCCAAATTAGCCACTTCTCCAAACCAAACTAGGTAAACAATGTAGAAGTAAGCAGCACCAGAAATAACACCCCACATAACGCTGTTTCCTCTGTCTATTGTTTCACCAAAATAGCCAGTTACTAGCATTACCAAAGATGCAAAAATCAATTTCCAAAGCAAGCCAATTTTAGCACCTGCTTTTTTAGTGATAAGATAAAACTCAACACACATCAACGGCACAGTAAGAATCCAATCAACATATCTAAAGAATGTTGGTGAATCTCCAGTTTCTAAATTGTAACCTCTCATGTAGTAGTAATGTACTGCTGCAATAAAGGTGATTAAACCAGAAACTAAAACAGAAGTTCTCCATTTTTGAGATGTTGTACTTAACTCAAAAAAGAAAAACACAGAAGCGGCCATCATGGCCATTGTTCCGATAAAAAACGTGAACGCCACGTAATTATCACTTGCAATTTTTAAATGTTCCATAAATATATTTATGTTTTTTGCCTACTCTTAAGGATTTTCGGATTCTCCCCGTTTTTTTACTTGGTATCTGGATTCCAATACACCAAAAGAACATTATATCTATAAATAAGTTTTGTCATATTTTATATTTTTATAAAATTATGACAAAACTATGAGTCTGCACTATTTTTTAGAATCGTAAAAAAGCTGATTTCCAATTAATTGATAAAACTTATTCATAGCTATAATGTGCGGAAAACTGATGCAAGAAATGAAAATGAAAAAAGTTTTCATCCATTCGTCTAGGCTAGATTGCAAGGTAAAACTGTTGAAATAATAAAGTAAGCACCCAAAAAGTATAAAGGCCCCAAGGTTAAATGGCAAAGCTTTTGCAAAAATTTGCTTGTTATTTAAGTGTAAACCTTTTTTTAGGTGTGTCCAACCATTTAAACTGTGTTGCCCAATAAAATATATTCCAAATGAGGTAATGAGCGGTAATTGCACACAAATTAATAAAATTGTTGCGCTTATAAACATGGCTAATCTGCGCTCCCAATATGCCCATAAAATTGATATAATGGCTAGGACCATGGTTATCGCAATACTTATCTTGTTTGTAAGCGGTATGGTATTTACTTTCATGTTACCTAGAATTTGATTTGTTTCTGGTAAATGACCCAATAATAAAATGCCTAAAAGAAATATTCCCCATATCCAATTATTTAGGGTTCTCTTTTTTTTAAACTGCCATTCATGCATATCGGCCTCCCCAAAATGCCAAGCAGAGTATATTAGAAAAAAGAGCAATGCCAAGTTGGGAACAAATAGCCAAAGCAATAAAAACGCAAATGCCTTGCTCAAGTAGCTTATAACAAATGCAAGCCTTATGTTATGTTTTTGTTTCTCTTTAACTAAGAGGTGATCAACTGCGCCGTGGGGTATTCCTAATAAAAACAAGCCTGCAGTAAAAATGCCTATTTGTATGGGTTCAAATATTGATGGCGTAATTATATGTATTGCCCAAAGCACTAAGGTAAATAGGAATAAAAATATTGGAGCAGCCAAATATTGAAAACGCACTTTTGCGTCTAAATGCCATGCTATTAAAAAAGGTTTAATGGGTAGGCTAATCAATATTCTTATGTCTTGCAATAGGGATGTTTTTTCATCTAAAAACTGCAAAACATTTATCAACTTATTCTTGTCAAATAAGGCTTTAAAGATGCCACTGCCTGCTTCTGGTTGGTTATTTAATATGATTAACAACAACCTATCATAAAATCGAAACCTTTTTGGACTCTCTTGTTTTATTGGTGATGCCGTCATTTGCATGCCTTCTGCCAGTTTTTCTGCGTGTTTAAACATGTTTTTAAACGCATAACCTGTACTTGGTTTAATTGCCCCATTTCTTCCTCCAATTGCTGTCAAACCTGGCAGTGTATTTTCCAAAATTCTTAATGTGCTCATGGGTATGCAGCCAGTTTCAATGTGTGATATGGTGCAGGAGCCAAATCGATTTGTTATGTATTCATTTAATATAGGTTCAGCGCTAATAGGATCAAGGATTTCTTTGCCGAATCTTGTTAATTCCACTAAGATTTTGCCAGAATCGTAAGGTAATACATAAATGAATTGGGTATAACCTTGTTGCGCTATCCTAAAATCCATTAAATCGATGGCCTGTTTAGTTTCTTCTTTATTTTCTGGTTGTACCACATACCCTATAAACGACTGTTTTAGGTGAACCTCGTTTTTTTTAGCTGTTAAATAGGTTGGTGGTCGGCTATCGAAAACTTGGGCAGAATGCCAAACTCCTTCCTCTGTTATAACTTTAAGCCCTTCATTTATTGCCTCAATACTTATTACATTAGTTTGTATTCTTTGGATGTGATAATTTTCCAAGATTCTTCGCATTTCATGGTATACATCAATACTAGCTATTTGCATGTATTCCAAAGGTTTAATGGGTTCTAGTGCTCTTCCATTTACGCACATTTCTTCCCATTTCTGACTTATTAAATGCTTACAATTTATGCTTATTTCATCTGTAGGTTTTGCCCAAAAACAGTATGTTTTGTCGTTGTGAATCTTGGAATCTGGATCAATCACCAAAATTTTTTTATTTTTTAACAAGCCTCTTCGCTCCATGCTCATTAGCAAAAGCGTTGCGGAAGCTCCTGCACCTGCAAACAAATAATCAAATTTTGGGTATGTTGTGCTTTCCAACATTTATTTAACTCTTTTTTTATGGTAAAATAAAGCGTAATACTCTAATAATCTATTATTTCTGTTTTTATAAAGAGTATATTTGTGGTAAATATATAAATTAACATTTAATAGTTAGGCCAAAGTTTAATTTTATAGCAGATCCTAAAATTTATTTTAAGTGTTGGCAGTTGTTCTTTCTGTCAACTGGCGATAAACACCGTTCCACAATTCAATTCTTTGTTTTAAGGAATGTATAACTGATTCTTCTGCTTCTTTCCAATATTGCTCGTTGTCATTACAAAGATTGGCCGTCATTTGTAAAGCAAGGTTGCTGTGGTGGTCACCATCTACTTCGATGTGCCTTTCTATATAATATTTAAAGACAGAGATTTCATTAGGAAAATTCTTGTGTATTTCATTTATGATGGAGATAAACATACCTGGGATTAAATCTTCTCGGCCAAAAGTAAAAATGGCTGATTGCAAATACGCTTTATCACTCTCAATAACTTTAAAAGTAAAATCTACAAAATCCTGTGCTTCCTTTGGAGTGCCTGAGGATAAATAAGCGGAGTTAAAGTCGCTGGTATTTTTCAATACACTTGTAAAAACTTCAATTTTAGTTGTATCAGCTCCACATTGTTTCATGGCATCTAAGTATAATTCAAAATGACTTTTCCTAACACCATTTAAGTCTACGTCTGATTCTTCACCTACAACTATTTCATTAATAAGATACCTTGTGTCTGCAGTTCCTTTGGGAAACCAAGGAACAGATGTACAAGTCAAGTTACGCTGTAACGTTTTTAATAAAGACATAAAGTCCCAAACTGCGTATACGTGGAATTGCATAAATACTTTTAAGTCGTTTATATCTTTAATTGCTGAATAAACTTTATGATTAATAATCTCTTGTCTTAAGGGTTCAATTGCTTTTTTAATTTTTTCAATTTGAATACTCATTTTTGCTTTTTGATTTTTAGGTAAACATTTAAAATTAACTAATGTTTGAATTTCTATACCAATTTGTGAATTGCAATTCCAAAATCTTATGCTGCAATTAATTCGATTAAACACTTTGGCAAGTAATAAATAGCACGTAGATGGAATTTTTCTAATATTTATTTAGCTTTTGCGAAGGATTTAATCATTTGTTTAATTTACTGGAACCAATTTTAGAACTTTTTTTGAATTATCACTTGAACACGTAAATTTGATTTATATGATAACTGAATGCCCCTTATGTGATTCGATAGTTCCTATTCATACAGAGCTGCTGCTAAAATTAAAAGTAAATGGTATTAAATGCCCAAGCTGTAAAGAATATTTTAGTCCTAATAATTCAGAATTAGAAAAAGCTGAACTAAAAATTGAAGAACTAAAGGACGAACTGATTATAAATAATAGCTTGAAAAATATTCACAGGCTTTTCGACGATTG
>Ga0209550_10000196_pt1 | contig 53511 bp, 49 predicted proteins | sample LauGreSuBDMM15SN_2_FD_187567 | JGI IMG/M metagenome (GOLD analysis project Ga0209550, IMG submission 187567) | Freshwater lake microbial communities from Lake Michigan, USA - Su13.BD.MM15.SN (SPAdes) (version 5) | ecosystem: Environmental > Aquatic > Freshwater > Lake | place: Lake Michigan...
GCCCGCCCATGACCCCTCAAACCGCCGTCCTGATGTCGCAATACAGCCGCTGGATGAATCAGCGCATCTTTGAAGCGGCGGCGCAGCTCGATGCGGCCACGCTGCTGGCTGAAAAGGGCGCTTTCTTCGGCTCTATTTTGGGCACGCTCAACCACCTGGCCGTGGGCGATACCGTGTGGCTGCATCGATTTGCGCAGCACCCGCATGGGTTTGAGGCGCTGGCGGCCCTGTCTGAATTCAAGCGGCCTGATTCTTTGTGGCAGTTCCTCTCGTCCGATTTGGCCGGACTGGCCGACTACCGGCGGCGGCTGGATGAACTCATAGACCTATGGGTGGCCGAGATCAGGCCTGAACACCTTGCCGTGGCCCTTCCCTACAGCAGCATGGCGGACGCATCTTTTTGCAAAGAATTTGGCCCCTTGCTGCAGCATTTTTTCAACCACCAGACGCACCACCGGGGCCAGGTCACGACGCTGCTGCATCAAGCTGGCGTGGATGTGGGGGTGACCGATTTGCTGGCGCTGATTCCAGAAAGTGCCCTGCCGCCCGGCTTGTGAGGGATGCCGGGCGAGCTTGCCTGCCAGATCAGCCCGCCGCCCGCTTTTGCAAAATCTCAAAGGCCGGCAGGGTTTTGCCTTCCAGCACCTCCAAGAAGGCGCCGCCGCCGGTGGAGATGTAGCCCACCTGTTTTTCAATGCCGTACTTGGCAATGGCGGCCAGGGTGTCGCCGCCGCCTGCGATTGAAAAAGCGGGGCTTGCCGCGATGGCGCGGGCAATGCCTTCTGTGCCTTGGGCGAAGGCGTCGAACTCAAACACGCCCACCGGGCCGTTCCAGACGATGGTGCCGGCCGCCATGAGCTGCGCGGCCAGGCGGGCGGTGGTCTCGGGGCCTATGTCCAAAATCAGGTCGTCGCTCTCTACCTCGCTGGCCTTTTTGATGGTCGCTGGTGCGTCGGCCGCGAAGCGCTTGGCCACCACCACGTCGGTGGGAATGGGCACCTCGGCGCCGCGCGCTTTCATGGCCGCGATCACCGCCTGGGCTTGGCCCACCAGGTCGGCCTCGGCCAGGCTTTTGCCAATGGGCAGGCCGGCGGCCAGCATGAAGGTGTTGGCAATGCCGCCGCCCACAATGAGCTGGTCCACGTTATTGGCCAGCGCCTCCAAAATACTGAGCTTGGTGGACACCTTGCTGCCCGCCACGATGGCCACCAGTGGGCGCTTGGGCGCGGCCAGGGCTTGGGCAATGGCGTCCATTTCTGCGGCCAGCAGCGGGCCGGCACAAGCCACCTTGGCAAACTGTGCAATGCCGTAGGTGGAAGCCTCGGCACGGTGTGCGGTGCCAAAGGCGTCGTGCACAAAAATGTCGCACAAGCGGGCCATTTTTTGGGCCAACTCGGGGTTGTTTTTCTTCTCGCCCGGGTTGAGCCTGCAGTTCTCCAGCAGCACCACCTGGCCAGGCTGGACCTCCACGCCGTCTAACCAATGGGACAACAGCGGCACGGGGCGGCCCAAGAGTTCCCCCAGGCGCTTGGCCACAGGGGCCAGCGAGTCTTCGGGTTTGAACTCGCCTTCCGTGGGCCGGCCCAGGTGCGAGGTGACCATGACGGCAGCGCCCGCATCCAGCGCCAAGCGGATGCAGGCCAGCGAGGCACGTATGCGGGTGTCCTCGGTGATCTGCCCGACATCGTCTTGGGGCACGTTCAGGTCGGCACGAATGAAAACGCGCTGGCCTTGCACACGGCCTTGGGCGCACAGATCGGAAAAGCGAATGAAGTTCATGGAAAGCGGGGCTGAGGGCAAGTCAGCTCGTTTGAAAAGAGGGGCGAGGCCAGCCATGAGCACGGTTCACAAGGCCGTGCAAGGCAAACGGGTTGCGATTGTAGGAGGCGGTGTACTGGTTACAAACTGGCTACGGTGTGCGTTTTTAGAGCGCGCACAGTGTGCAGGCTTGAGGCCGCAGGTCAGGGCCATGAACGATTGGCAGACCCTCACCAGCCCAGACCCACGTGCAACGGCAAGTAAGCCGCCATGCCGCAGACGATGGTGCCAAAGATGCCGCGTTTGAAGTAATACCAAGCCACACCCGCCAACACCGCAAACAGCCGTGCATCTTGCCAAGTGCCTATGAGCTGGCCTTGGCTCATGACCATCTCGGGGATGATCACCGAGGCCAGCGCGGCAATCGGTGCGTAATTCAGCCCGCGCTTGAGCCAGGAGGGCATGGGCCACGGCTTGCTGGGGATGAAGAAAAAACTGCGGGTGACGACCGTGCACGCCACCATCGCAAAGATGGTGATCACGGTCCAAAGGTCGGTGTCTGACTGCATGGCGGCCCTTTTATTCTTGCGCTTTGGCGGTGGGCGCCAGGCTGGCGGTTTTTTCCAGCAGCATGCACACGCAGACAGCGGCTGCAATGCCCACCAGAATGTTGAGCTTGAGCGGCAGGGCAAAAGCGGCCACGGCCGCTGTGCCGGCCACCACCGCCGACAGCGCGCGCAGCTTGGTGCTGACCAGCGAACACAAAATGCCCAGCAGCGCCAAAATGCCTGCAAAGCCCAGGCCCCAGGCTGGCGGGATGGCATGGGCAAACGCAATGCCCACCAAGGACAGTGTGATCCAGCTGACCCAACCCAATGCACAGCTGCCGACCAAATACCTCATTTGCTGTTGGCGATGGTCCGCGTCTTCGCCCGGCTTGGGGTGGCGCTTGACGAACAGCACATACGTCAGGTCGGTGGTGAGGTAGCCGCGCCACAGCCTTTGCGGCAAGCTCAGGTGCATCATGTAGTCGCGCAGGTGGGCGCTGAACACCACAAAGCGCAGGTTCACGCAAAACGCCGTGGCCAGCACCACCCACAAAGGCGCGCCCGCTGCAATCAGCGGCAGGGCGGCCAGTTGCGAGCTGCCGGCATAGACCAGCACGCCCATCAGCAGCACCTCTACCGTGCTCATGCCCGAGTTGGCCATGGCCACGCCCGTCATCAGGCCCCAGGACGCCAAGCCCGGGGCGACGCTGAACATGTCGCGCGCACCGGCGCGAAATTCGGCGTCTCGCCACAAGCGCATGAAGCGCTGCAAGGGCTTCATGCCGCGGCCTTGGGTTCGAACTGCAGGCCCACTTGCAGCGCAAAGCCCCGCAAAAACTCGCCCGCCTCCAGCGGCTTGCCGCCGGCTTTTTGCAGGCGGTGCAGGCGCAGCACACCCTGGCCTGTGGCCACGTCCACGCCCTGAGCGCTGGCGGCCAGCACCGTGCCGGGTGCTGCGTCTTGATGCGGCCACACCGAGGCGCGCCAAATTTTGAGGGCCTGGCCCTGAATCACGGCCGAGGCCCCGGGTGCCGGTTGAAATGCCCGGATGCGCCGCTCCAGCCAGGCCGCAGGCGCCAGCCAGTCCAGTGCGGCCTCGGCCTTGTCGATCTTGGCGGCGTAGCTCACGCCTTCTGCGGGCTGGGGGGTGCGCGGCAAAGCGCCTAGCCCCAAGCGCTGCAAAGCCTCCACCATCAGCGCCCCGCCCAACTCGGCCAGCTTGTCGTGCAAGCTGCCCGTGTGGTCTTGGGCACTGATGGGCAGAGCCTGCACCAGCAGCATGTCACCGGTGTCCAGGCCCGCGTCCATTTGCATGATGGTCACGCCGGTGTCCGTGTCGCCCGCCTCGATGGCGCGGTGTATGGGCGCCGCCCCCCGCCAGCGCGGCAGCAGTGAAGCGTGGATGTTGATGCAGCCCAGGCGGGGCAGGGCCAGCGTCCAGGCCGGCAGGATCAGGCCGTAGGCGGCCACCACCATGGCGTCGGCCTGCACGGCCCGCAAGGTGTCTTGTGCGGCGGCGGCGTCTTCAGGGTATTTACCGTCGAGTTTGAGGCTGCGCGGCTGCGCCACGGCCATGCCGTGGTCCAGCGCGAACTGCTTGACGGGCGAGGCTTGCAGCTTCATGCCGCGGCCGGCGGGGCGGTCGGGCTGGCTCATCACCAGGGCGATCTCCACGCCTGCGCCATGCAGGCGGGCGAGGGCGACCTTGGCAAATTCGGGGGTACCGGCAAACACAATGCGCATAAAAATTACCTGATCAAGCTCACTCAAATGGCGTGTTGGCCCGCTCAGCGCGCCAGCATCAGCCGCAGGCCCAGGCCTATAAAGACCAGCCCGGCCAGCCGGTCCAGCCACAGCCCGGCCTGCGGGCGCTGGTTCAGCCAGCCGCCCACAGTACCCGCAAAATAGCCCAAGAGGCCAAACAATACGGCCGCCTGCGCGGTGAACACCACACCCAGCACGGCCAGTTGCAGGCCCACCTGGCCTTGGGCGGGCTGCACAAACTGCGGCAAAAAAGCCAAGAAAAACATCACCACCTTGGGGTTGATGGCGTTGGCCAACATGCCGCGCAAAAACAAGGCTCGCAAGCTGTGCTCGGCGCTGGTGTCTGTGCGCGCGCGCGCGCCGCCTTGGCTGCGCAGGCTTTGCACGCCCAGCCACACCAGGTAGAGCCCGCCTGCCCAGCGCAGCACGGTCAAGGCCGTGGGCGAGGCCGCCACCAGCGCGCTCACCCCGGCCACGGCCAGCGCCGTGTGGCTCAAGCAGCCGAGCGCGCAGCCCAGGCCAAAGGCCATGCCCGGCTTGCGCCCTTTGGACATGCCCATGCCCAAGACCATCAGGTTGTCGGGGCCGGGGGAGGCGGTGATGGCCAGCGCCACCAGCAAGAAAGCCAGCAGCTGCTCGGGGCTGAGCATGCCGCTCAGCGCACGGTGGGCTGGTCGGCGTAGCGCTCGTCGTCGCGCTGCTGCTTGACCAGCTTGGTCTTGATGCGGTTGCGCTTGAGCGGGGACAGGTACTCCACAAAGACCTTGCCCATCAGGTGGTCCATCTCGTGCTGGATGCACACGGCCAGCATGCCCTCGGCGGTGTGGGTTTGCAGCTTCCCGTCCAGGTCCAGGGCTTGCACGGTCACCGAGGTCGAGCGTTTGACGCCGTCGTAAATGCCGGGCACCGACAGGCAGCCTTCTTCACCCACGCGCTTGTCCTCGCTGGCCCAGACAATTTCAGGGTTGATCAGCACCAGCGGCTGGTCGTGTTCCTCGCTGGTGTCGATCACGATCAGCCGCTCATGCACATCTACCTGTGTGGCGGCCAAGCCTATGCCCTGGGCCTCGTACATGGTCTGAAGCATCTGGGCCGCCAGCGCGCGTATGCGCTCATCCACGCTCGCCACCGGCTTGGCGACGGTGTGCAGGCGCGGGTCGGGGTAACGAAGAATGGTCAATGGGCTCATGGTGGGGCTGAAATTCAAAAGAGCTATTTTCCTCGCAAAGAGCAGGCTCCGCACGCGGCCCTGGCCAATGTCAAACTTAGTCATGCGCCCGCCCCAAGGCCCTGCCCGGCCAGACTCGCTCCTAAACTGCGAATCCAAGGGGAGGGTGGGACCATGGATGCAGATGAATTGGGCGCTTGGCTGCGTTTGCTGCTGTCGCCGGGCATTGGCCGGCAGCAGGCCAGGCAGCTCTTGCAGGCCTTTGGCTCGCCCCAGGCGGTGTTTGCACAGGGCGCGGCCGACTGGCAGGCCCAGGGCCTGTCGGCCCGGGTGCTGCCGGCCTTGGCCAGCGCGCCGCCCGAGCTCGCCGAGCTGCTGGCGCGCACCCTAGATTGGCTGGCGCAGCCGGACCGCTTTGTCTTCACCCTGGCAGATGACGCTTACCCCGCCGCGCTGCTGAGCACGGACGAGCCGCCCCTGCTGCTGTTTGCCATGGGCCGCCTGGCGCGGCAGTGGCATGACGGACAGCTGCATGACGCCAGCCAATGCGTGGCCATGGTGGGCAGCCGCAACCCCACAGCCCAAGGCGAGCTCAATGCGCGTGAATTTGCCCACGCGCTGGCCGCCCAGGGTGTGTGCGTGATTTCTGGACTGGCCCTGGGCGTAGACGGCGCGGCTCACGCGGGCGCGCTCGATGGCGGCGGCAGCACCGTGGCCGTGGTGGGCACGGGCCTGGACCGGGTCTATCCCCGTCGGCACCTCGACTTGGCCCACCGCATAGCTGGCCAAGGTGCCATCGTGAGTGAATTTCCCTTGGGCACGCCCCCCTTGAACCACCACTTTCCGCAGCGCAACCGGCTCATTGCCGGGCTGGCCAAAGCCACTTTGGTGGTCGAGGCCACGGTGCAGTCGGGCTCACTCATCACCGCGCGCTTGGCGGCCGAGCAGGGCCGGGACGTGCTGGCCATTCCCGGCTCCATTCACTCTCCCCAATCGCGCGGCTGCCACGCCCTGATTGGCCAAGGCGCGCGCCTGGTGAGCTCGGTGCAAGACGTGCTGGACGAAATCGGCTGGCGCAGCCCAGCCGAGGCCAGCCCAAGTCCTGAGAGGGACGCTGAGACCGAGGGCTCCGAGCACTTGCTGCTGCAAGCCCTGGGTTACGAGCCCATGACCCTGGACGAGCTGCAGCGGCGTTGCGGCTGGCCCACCGACCAGCTGCAGGCCGAGTTGCTGGGGCTGGAACTCGACGGCCACGTGGCGCGCAGGCCAGGCGGCGTTTTTCAGCGCCTTTTTCGCGTTTGAGTGTGCAAAATGGTGTCGTCCAACTGCGTTATATTGGGTCCATGTTTGAAGTGCTGGTCTACGTCTACGAAAACTACTGGCAAGGCGCTGCCTGCCCCGAGGCCCCCCAACTCGGGCGAAAACTCAGCGCCGCCGGTTTTGAGGCCGAGGAAATCGAGGCCGCACTGAGCTGGCTGGACGGCCTGCAACTGGCCTCGCAGCACCTGCGCCAGGCGACACAGGCAGACACGGTTCACCCCGTCCATGCTGTGCTGCCCCAGTCGGCGGACAGCTTGCGCGTTTACTCCGTGGCCGAACGCGAGCACCTGGGGGCCGATGCCCTGGGTTTTTTGGTGTTCTTGGAAGCCGCGGGCGTGCTGCCCCCTCACATGCGCGAGATTGCCATAGACCGCGCCATGGCCGCCCCTGGCGAGCCCTTGCTGCTCGACGACCTCAAAATCATTGTGCTCATGGTGTACTGGAGCTTTGGCGAAGAGCCCGACGCTTTGGTGCTCGACGAGCTGTGCGACGACAGCACCGACCGCTTGGCCCACTGAGCCCAGGGCTCTTTTCTCGGCACGGGCGCCCTAGCGCCTGCCGGCCTGTCAGTGGCTTGGGCCAAGGTGCGAATGGACTTGTCAGCTGCCATAAATTAACAACCCGTAAAAAAGCCCGCATCAGCGGGCTTTTTTCATTCAGCGCAGCAGCTTCAGACCGTCGCCCCCGCATTCGGGTCCTTGGGGTCGACATCGTCTTTTTTGGTGGGCTTGATCAAGTCCTCGCGCTGCACACCCAGCCACATGGCAATCGCAGCCGCCACAAACACCGAGGAGTAAATCCCGAACAAGATGCCAATGGTCAGGGCCAAGGCAAAGTAGTACAGGGTGGCGCCACCAAACAGCAGCATGGACAGCACCATGATTTGCGTGGAGCCGTGGGTGATGATGGTGCGGCTGATGGTCGACGTGATGGCGTTGTCTATGACTTCTACCGTGTTCATCTTGCGGTAGCGGCGAAAGTTCTCGCGCACCCGGTCAAAAATCACCACCGACTCGTTCACCGAATAGCCCAGCACGGCCAGCACGGCGGCCAGCACCGCCAGTGAAAATTCCCACTGGAAATAGGCAAAAAATCCCAAGATGATGATGACGTCGTGCAAGTTGGCAATGATGGCGGCCACCGCAAACTTCCACTCGAAGCGAAAGGCCAGGTAGACCATGATGCCGACCACCACCATGGCCAGGGCCTTGAGGCCGTCTATCGCCAACTCCTCGCCCACAGAAGGCCCTACAAACTCGGTGCGTTTGAGGGTCACGCTGGCATCGTCGGCCTTGAGCGCGGCCACCACGCGGTCGTTTTGCTGGGCGCTGCTCACGCCTTTTTGCACGGGCAGGCGGATCATCACGTCGCGCGCGGTACCAAAGTTTTGCACCTGCACGTCGGTGTAACCCAGGCTGGCCACGGTGTCGCGCACTTTTTCCAAGTTGGCGGGTTGGCTGTAGCTCACCTCCATGAGCGTGCCGCCCGTGAACTCCACCGACAGGTGCAGGCCGCGGCTGAACAAAAAGAACACAGCCAGCGCAAAGGTCAAAAAGGAAATCGCGTTGAAAACCTTGGCATACCGCATGAACGGGATGTCACGTTGGATTTTGAATAGTTCCATGGTGCTAAATCCTTAAGCGTTCAACGGGAGACGTCGCGGCCAGCCGGCGCGCTGGGGCGCCACACCGTGCCAATGGACACAGACTTGAGTTTCTTTTGGCGGCCGTACCAGAGGTTGACCAGGCCGCGCGAGAAGAACACGGCCGAGAACATGCTGGTCAAAATGCCTATGCAGTGCACCACCGCAAAGCCGCGCACCGGCCCCGAGCCAAAGGCCAGCAAGGCCGCGCCGGCAATCAAGGTGGTGATGTTGGAATCCAAAATGGTGGCCCAGGCGCGGTCGTAACCCACCTGAATGGCCGTTTGTGGCGCGGCACCATTGCGCAGCTCCTCGCGCACGCGCTCGTTGATCAACACGTTCGAGTCAATCGCCATGCCCAGGGCCAGCGCCATGGCGGCCATGCCTGGCAGGGTGAGGGTGGCTTGCAGCATGCTCAGCACGGCCACCAGCAGCAGCAAATTCACGGCCAGCGCCAGGCCTGAAAACAGGCCAAAGAGCATGTAATAAATGCCCATGAAGATCACGATGACGATGAAGCCCCAAGTCACGCTGTTAAAGCCCTTGGCAATGTTCTCGGCGCCCAGGCTGGGGCCTATGGTGCGCTCTTCAATGATCTCCATGGGCGCAGCCAAAGAGCCTGCGCGCAGCAAGAGCGCCAAGTCATTGGCTTCCACCGTGCTCATGGAGCCTGAAATTTGGAAGCGGTTGCCCAACTCGCCTTGAATCACGGGTGCGGTGAGCACCTCGCCCTTGCCCTTTTCAAAGAGCACCAAGGCCATGCGCTTTTTCAGGTTCTCGCGGCTGACGTCGCGCATGATGCGCCCGCCCTTGGCGTCCACCGTCAAGTCGACTTTGGGCTGCTGGGTTTGCGCGTCAAAGCCGGGTTGGGCGTCGGTCAGGCTGTCGCCCGTGAGCACCACCTGCTTTTTAAGAATCACGGGGCGGCCGTCGCGCTCCAGGAATTTCTCGGAGCCAAAAGGCACCAGGCCGCCACTCAACTCGGCGACGCGGGCTTCAGCACTTTCGTCCACCAAGCGCATTTCCAGCGTGGCGGTGCGGCCCAAAATGTCTTTGGCCTTGGCCGTGTCTTGCACGCCGGGCAGCTGCACCACGATGCGGTCCAGGCCCTGCTGCTGGATCACCGGCTCGGCCACGCCCAGCTCGTTGATGCGGTTGTGCAGCGTCAAGATGTTTTGCTTGAGCGCCTGGTCTTGCACGCGGCGGACGGCCTCGGGCTTGATGCTGGCCACCAGCTTGAACTCGCTGCCCTCGGGCTCTACGCGGGTTTGCAGGTCGGGAAATTGGTCGCGAATGAGGTTGTTGACGGCCTCGACACTGGCCTGGTCACGCAGGCGCAGCTCAGCCGTTTGGCCATTGCGGCTGATGCCGCCGTGGCGCAAGCCTTTTTCGCGCAGGGCCAGCCGCAAGTCACCCGCCAGCGATTCCACGCGCTTGGTGAGCGCCGCTTGCATGTCGACCTGCAGCATGAAGTGCACGCCGCCGCGCAGGTCCAGGCCCAGGTACATGGGCCCGGCGTGGATGGCGCGCAGCCACTCGGGTGAGCGCGACAGCAAGTTCAGCGCGACGATGTAGGTGGGGTCTGCCGCATCGGTGATGAGGGCGCGCTGAATGGCGTCTTTGGCCTTGAGCTGGTTGTCGGTGTTGGTAAAGCGCGCCCGCACCGAGCTGCCATCCAAGCTGACTTGCTCGGCCTGCAGGCCGGCGGCCTTGAGGGCCTCTTCCACGCGGGTGACGGTGGCGCTGTCGACCTTGGTCGTGGTCTTGAGACTGGAGACCTGCACGGCCGGCGCCTCGCCAAAAAAATTGGGCAGCGTGTAAAGCGCGGCAATCACCAAAGTGATGACCATCACCAGGTATTTCCAGACCGGATAGCGATTCATGGGCAGTTCCGAAAGCTAAAAAAAGGCCTCGCAAAGCCGGGCCGAAAAAACAAGCGGCGGCCCGCAGGCCGCCGACGACAGGGGCAGGCACATGTGCCGCCCCCGGGCTTTACTTCATGGTGCCTTTGGGCAAGACCTGCACCACAGACGAGCGCTGCATTTGCACTTCCACGCCAGCAGACAGCTCCACGTTCATATAGCCTTCGCCGATTTTGCTGACACGGCCGACCAGCCCGCCGGCGGTGACCACTTCGTCGCCTTTGGCCAGCGCGTCGATCATGGCGCGGTGTTCCTTTTGCTTTTTCATCTGCGGGCGGATCATCACGAAATACAGCACCGCAAACATCAGCACCAGCGGCAGCATGCTGGTGAGTGAGGACATCATGTCGCCGCCGCCGGCAGCGGCCGGTGCGGTTTGGGCAAACGCAGAAGAAATAAACACAGGTAAAACTCCAAAAAGGTGCCCGACATCAGGCGCTGTCAATGTGGCGCCCCTTTGTAAAAAGGGAAGCGCTTTTAATCAACTTTGCATTGTATGCGGGGGGCTGCAGGCGCCCGAGGGCGGGAAAGCCCCTGGTTTTTCAGGGCGTTTGCGAATGAAAGTTCTCAAAGCGAAGTGGGCGGACTCATCGCGGCCAGAGCACCCACAGGCGCAGCGGCTGGTTGACGCGGCTGGCCAGCCGTCCGGCTTCGTCACCGGTGCCCGCAAAGTAGTCGGCGCGCACCGGCCCCACGATGGCGCTGCCCGTGTCTTGCGCCACCACCAGGCGCTGGAGTTGGGCGGCCGGACCTGAAGACGCCAGCCACACCGGCGTGCCATAAGGAATGCTTTGCCTGTCTACTGCAATGGAGCGGCCCGCGCTCAGCGCCACGCCCTGGGCGCCGCGCGGCCCGCCTTGGGGGTCGGTGATGACCTCCTCGCGAAAGAACACATAGCGCGGGTTGCTCCACAGCAGCTGGTTGACGCGCTGTGGGTTGAGCGCGGCCCAGTCCTTGGTGGCCTCGGGCCAGGGGTTGATGCGCTTGACGCCTTGGTCCAGCAGCCATTGGTTGATGCTGCGGTAAGGCTGCTCGTTAGAACCGGCAAAGGCCACGCGCACCAGGCGTTGCGAGCCATCAGCTTCGCTGATCAGCAGGCGGCCCGAGCCTTGTATATGCAGCAGCATGGCGTCTATGGGGTCGCTCAGCCAGGCAATTTCGCGGCCCCGCAGCGCGGCCTGGGCCTGAGGAGCGCTGTCAATTTCTTGCCGTGTGAACCAGGGCTTGCGTTGGCTCAGGTCGGCTGGCGGGCGATAGAGCGGCACAGAGTGGCTTGCCGAGCGCTGGCGCCTGGCGTTCATCACGGGTTCAAAGTAGCTGGTCAGCAGGCCTTGGGCCTCGCCCTGGTGCGACTCCACCCGGTAAGGCTGCATCCGGCTTATGAGCCACTGGCGCTGCTCGGCCTCGCTGGCGTTGGCCAAGCGCCGGATGTCCGGGCACAGTGCCGCCAAGGCTGGCGCGGGCCGCTCGCAGCTGCGCAGCTTGGCGCCCCAGGCTTGGCCCAGCCTGTCCTCGGCAAAGCCGGGCAGATCGGACCAGGCCACCGGCACCCAGCGGCTTTTGGCCTGCATCAGGGACTGATCCGGCTTGGGCTGCTCGGGCTCGGCCGGGGCGGTGCCGGCCTGCGGTGAGGGCGACATGGGCACAGGCAAGGGCGCGGGCAAGGATTCAGGCAGGGGGCGATAAACCGCACAAGAGGCCAGGGCAGCCGTGCTGGCGATAATTGCCCAGGCTTTCACCACCCCGAACTGAGTTGTCATGACCTTGCTTTTGCTGGAATCTTTGCTGGCGCTCTTGCTGTTCGTGTTCATTGTGTGGTGGACCATGTTTTCTGGCCGGCCCAAAGGGGAGTTGCCACCCGACGAGCCTGGTAAGAAGCCGCCGCCCGACGAGCCTCACCCCTGACTAGTGGACGTCCAAACCGCGCAGCAGGTTGGCCAGCTCGACGGCAGATTTCACACTCATTTTGTCAAACACCCGGGCGCGGTGGACCTCCACGGTGCGCACGCTGATGTCAAGCTGGTCGGCCACCAACTTGTTGGGCAGCCCCTCCACCACCAAGCGCATGACATCGCGTTCGCGCTCTGTCAGGGCCTGCAAGCGCGCTTGCAAACCGGTGGTTTTGCTGCGCGCCTGCAGCCCCGTGGCCGACAGGGCCAGCGCCTGCTCGATGCGGTCCACCAGGGCATTGTCGGAAAAAGGCTTTTCGCAAAAATCAAAAGCCCCGCGCTTGACCGTGTCCACTGCGGTGGGCACATCGGCATGGCCGGTTAAAAAAATCACGGGCAGCAGGGGCAGCAGGCCGTAGGCAATGAGTTTTTCAAACATCACCAGCCCGCTCATGCCGCCCATGCGCATGTCCAGCAGCACGCACGAGGGCTCGCGGATCACAAAATCTGGGCTGCTGACCACCTCGTCAAAGGACTCGGCCGAGTCAAACAACTCGCTCATCAGGCGGCGCGAGCGCAGCAGCCAGGCCAACGCATCGCGCACGCTGGCGTCGTCGTCAACCACATAGACTGTTGCGGGGGTCATGACTGTGAAGCGCTTAAAAGGCCGGCAGCTGCGACAAGTCTGCCTCGTCCGTGCCTGGGTATGGGTATGGGGCCGCTGCGGGCAGGGTGAAAGAAAAGACTGTACCGCGCGGCAGCTGGGGCTTGAAGGACAAGATACTGCCGTGCTGCTCCACCACCGTGCGGCACAGGCTCAGGCCCAGCCCCATGCCCTCTTCTTTGGTGGTGAAAAAAGGCGTGAAAAGCTGGCTGGCCACCTCGTCGGCAATGCCCTCGCCCACATCGGCCACTGAAAACTCAACCCTGTCTTTGCCTGATCGCTGCACGCGCAAATTCAGCACGCGGTCGCTGGCCTGCGCGGGCCCGGGTTGCATGGCTTGCATGCCGTTGCGCGCCAAATTGAGCAGCACCTGCTCGACCATGGTGGGGTCGCACTGCACATCGGGGCAGCCGGGCTCGGCCGAGATCACCACACGCACGCCCAGCTTGCGCGCTTGCAAGCCCACCAGCGGCATGATGGCGTCGATCAGGTCCATGGGCCTGACCGCCTCGCGTTTTTGCTCGCGCCGGCGCACAAAGTCGTGCACGCTTTTGATCACCTTGCCGGCCCGCCCGGCCTGCTCGGCAATGCGGCGCAAGGCCATGTCCAAGTCGCTGTTCAGACGGCGCTGCTCAGGACTGCTTGGCAGCATCTCGCCTTGGGCGTCGCGCAGCACGTTGAGCGAGCCATTGGCATAGCTGGAGATGGCGGCCAGCGGCTGGTTGAGCTCGTGGCTGAGCAAGGACGCCATCTCGCCGACCATGGCCAGACGGGCCGTCGCTTGCAGCCTGTCTTGGCTGGCGCGCGAGACTTCTTCAGCGCGCTTTTGCTCGCTCAAGTCGAGCACGGCGCTCATCCAGCCGGTGTGCTTGCCCAGGGCGTTGATGAGCGGCGCCTCGATGATGAGCACCGGAAAGCGGGTGCCGTCGCTGCGCATAAAGACAGATTCGTGGCCACCACGCGGCAAGGCCTTGTTGGCCAGCCTGAAGGTCTGGCGGTCTTGGTACACATTGGCCAGCTCTGGCGGCCAGTAGGGCGCGGGGCTGGCGCTGTGCTGAAGCAGCTCCTCGGCGCGCACGCCCACCATTTGGCAAAAAGCCGGGTTCACATAGGTGATGCGGCCGTCCAGGTCGCGCGCGCGCAGGCCGGTGTTGAGAGAGTTTTCCATGGCCTTGCGAAAAGCCAAGGCCTCGGCCAGGTCGCGCTCAACCTTGAGCCGCCGCCGCATGTCGCGCACCAACATCAGCAGCACCACCAAAAGCGCCAGCGTCATGGCCGTAACGAGGGCGGTCAACAGGTTGGGAAAGAAATCGGCCGTGCCTTGGCGGCTTTCCAGGCGCAATACCAAGGTGTTACCGGACAGGTCCACCAGCTGCTGGGCCGCAAACAACTGCCGACCGCTGCCTGCGCTGCCATACATGGCCAGCCGGGTCCCGTCTGCCTCGGTGAACGCCACGGCATGCCCGCGCGTGAGTAGGGAGCCCAGCAACTCGGCCAGCACATCGTTGAGCGCATAAGTGGCCACCGTGTAACCCATCAGCTGGCCAGCGGCCATCAGCGGCAAACACAGGTCCATCAGCTCCAGGCCCGTGCCGTCGCTTTGCGGCACAAAGTAGCTGTTGGCGTAGGCCGGGGCATTAAAGCGCTGGGCGGCTCGGCAAGCCAGGCCCACATCGGCCGCACTGAGGCTGCGCTGAAACATCTCAAAAGCCGGGGGCCTGTAGGGCGAGTCGCTGGCCAGCAGCACCCGCAGCTCGGTGTCGCGCCACTCCAGGCGGATCAGCTCGCGCCGCTGTTGCAGCATCTCTTGGGCATGCGCCAGCCAGGGCTCTGCGCGGTCGGGTTGCATGGCTTGCAGGCTGCGCAAGTTGCGGCTCATGCCTTGGCGCATTTGGGTGGCCAAATCGGCCGTGTAGGCTTCCAAGCGATCCTGGGCGGCGCTGCTCTCGTAGCGGCCGGCCAGCCAGATCAGCAGCACCAAGGAGCTGCCCACCAGCAGCACCAGCAACGCCCAAAGAAAGCTGCGGCTTTTGCGCCACGGGGCCAGCCCGCCCAGCCGCCGCCAGGCGCGCCCAGTGGGGGCGGCTGGCGCGCTGCTGTTCACGGCAACACCCGGTGCGTCAACGCAGGCAGTTGTGCCCGCACCGCCACCAAGCGTTCGTGGGCCAGCTCGGCCATTGCCAAGCCTGGTCCTTCGCGGTGTTGGCCCAGCAGCTGTCCCCAGGGGTCAATCAGCATGCTGTGGCCCCAGGTGCGCCTGCCGTTGTCGTGCACACCGCCTTGGGCGGCCGCGGCCACAAAGGCCAAGTTTTCAATGGCGCGGGCGCGCAGCAGCACTTCCCAGTGCGCCTGGCCTGTGGTGTGTGTGAATGCGCTGGGCACCAGCAGCAAGTCGGCCTGCAGCTGGCGATAGAGCTCGGGAAAGCGCAGGTCGTAGCACACGCTCAGGCCCACCCGCCAGGTGTGGCCGTCGCGCGAGGGCAAGTCAAAGCCCACCACCTCATGGCCGCGCTCCAAGGTGCGGGACTCGTCGTAGCTCTCTGCGCCTTGGCTGAAGCGAAACAGGTGAATCTTGTCGTAGCGCGCCACCTGCTCACCGGCCGGGCTGAAGACCAGTGAACTGTTGCGCACCTGCTCTGGGTTGGCCGTGGCCAGCGGCATGGTGCCGCCCACAATCCACAGGCCCAACCGCTGGGCCAGGCGACTCAGGCTGTCTTGGATGGGCCCCTGCCCTGGCTGCTCGGCCACGGCCAATTTGTCTCGGTCACTGCGGCCGAGCAGACAAAAATACTCGGGCAGCAGCGCCAGCTCGGCCCCTTGCTCTGCGGCCTCGGACAGCGCCCGCTCGGCCGCTTGCACATTGGCCGCCACGTCTTGCCCTGACACCATTTGAACGGCGGCGACTTTCATGGTTTATCTGTTGTGTTGTTGGGTTCGGTGGCGGGCCGCTGGCGCGGCACGCGGCGAATCTGCGGCTCGCTCCAGGGGCCGCTGACTTGAAACTCTTGGGTGTTGGCGTCATTGATCGGTTGCCTGAGCAACCACTGCGCCAAGAAGGTGCCCACGGCCATGGCCGGGTTGGCCGCATAAGCGAGCAAAGAGGCGGTGCCGGCGTTGATCTCGGGCACCACCACCACGCGCAGGTCCTGGGTTTCGCGGGCGATGTCGGCCGAGCCTTGCATCAGCACGGCGGCATTCACGCCTTTCATGCGCAGGTCGCGGGTGGTGGCCACGCCTTGGCTGATGGCCACGTCGCCGCGCAGCCAGTCAAAGGCAAAGCCTTCGGAGAACACATCGCGAAAATCCAGCGCCAGGCGCCTGGGCAGGGCCTGCAAATTGAGCACGCCCAGCAGCTTGGCCACGCCCGCATCGGCCTTGAGAAACTGGCCCGAGGCGACGTCCACCACCATCTGGCCCTGCAAGCTGGGGTGGTGCAAGGCCAGCGGCGAGCCTGTCCAGCTGAGCTGCCCCTCCAGCCGCCCCTTGCCTTGGCGGATGGCGCCGTCCATGCCCAGGCGCTTGAGCAACTCGCCCGAGTCCGCCACCTCCAGCTTGAAAGCCAGCTGGGTGCCGCGCCGTGCGGCTGTGCCCTTGTCCTCGGGCAGTGCCGCCCAGCTGCCCGTGGCCGAAAGCTGGGCCTCGGGCGCGCTCAGTCTGAGTCGGCTGATCTGCCACTCGCGCTGGCTTTGACCCTGGCTGAGTTGGCGGTTGATGGCTTGGACCTCCAGGCGGCCGAGCTTTTTGCCGCGCAGTTCAAGCTCGTCCACCACCAAGTCCAGGTTTGGCAAACTGGCGGGCTGGCGGTCCAGCAAGGCCTCGACGGGGCTGACTGTGCTGGCGGTGTCGCTCGCACTGCTGGTGCTTTGACCCAGGCGCAGGCGCGACAGCCGGGCCAGCAGCCGCCCGGGCGAGCCGTCGCTGCTTTGGCGGTATTCCATCTGTCCCTGGAGTTCGGCGGCGCTGAACCTGGCCTGCCACAGCCCGCTGTCGCGCTGGCCGGTCAGGCTCAAGGACTGCACGCTGTGACCTTGGGCTTTGAACTCGTCAGCGCGCAGCGCGTAGCGGGTGGGCAGGTAGCCCGCCCATGAGCTTGGCGAGGCCGTCTTGTCGGCCGCCCACTCGCCCAGCCAGGACTCCCAGGCGTCGAGGTTCAGGCGCCCGAGCTGGGCCTGCACGCTGACCCCGCGCTCGGCAGCGTCAAGGCTGGGTGCCCGGGTGCTGGCCGCATCGGGCTGGGCCCCGCGCTCGTCGCCCACGCTGATGCGCCCACTGAGCACTTGCGCTTGGGGCCCTGAAATGTCACGCAAGTAGCTGACCGACAGCGCAGTGGCCAAGCCGGCCCCTGGGCCTGCGCGCAGGCTGATGCGGTCTTGCAGGCGCTGGCCTGGGGCCAGGGTCTCGCGCAGCACGGTTTTATCTATGCGCAGCGGCAGCTGTGCGTTGGCCGGTTTGTTCAGGGGCTCGGGCAAATTCAGGGCCAGGCCCTCGAGCTGGCTGGTGATGCTCAGCTCCAGAGCGCCCTGGCGCCAACCCAGTGCGGCGATGTAGTTGGTGCTGCCACTGGTTTGCTTGAGCAAGGGCTGCAGCGCCTGCAGCTCGCGCCACTGCTGCAAGCCTTCGGCGCTGGCCGTGCCCTGACCGCGGAAAAAAAGCTCGGGCTCGTCACTGCGCCTGAGCGCCGAGCGCAGGCCACCGTCAAAGCGCAGCTCTCCGCCCAGCACACGGGTTTGCGCGTTCACTGTTTGAAAGCCTGTCTCGCTAAAGACCAGGCTGCCGCGCAAGCGGCTCAGGGCTGGGGACTCGGGCGTGAATTGCACGTCGTTGCCAGGCAGCGTCAGCCGGCCTTGCACCTTGGAGCTGCCAAGCGCGTCCAGTGGCAAGCTCAGCTTGAGCTGCAGCTCGGCCTGGCCGCTGGCGGTGGTGCGGGCCAAGGCCTGTTGCAGCAGCTCAGAGACCGGCGAGGTGTTGACCCACTCCAGGCCTTGGGGGAGCGGGCCCTGAATGTCACCTGACACCTCGACCACAGGCCGGCGCCTGAGGTCGGCGATGCGCGCCTCGACCTGGCTGAGCTGCAAGCCTGGCAGACCCGCCACACGTGTCTGGGCCTGGTTGACCTCCAGGCTGGCCCCATAAAAGCGCAGGTCGGCATCCACCTGCGTCAAGCTGGGCCAGGGTTTGGTGCTGCCCGTGTTGGCGGGCTGTGGGGGCACATAGGCGTAGCTGCCGTTGCGCACCTTGGCCAAGACCTCAAACTCACCGCTGTCCGGAGACTCAAATGGAAAGGCCGCCAGCGGCCCTTTGAGTTTGAAACGCACTTCGCTGAGCGGCGCGTGCTTCAACGACTCGCGCACATACTGCCGCACCTTGATCGGCAGGTTCTCGGGCAGGTAGCGCCACAGGCGGGCACCGTCGGCTCGGCTGAGCTGGCCCTGCAGGTCCAAGCTGCCCAAAGGCTCGCCACCTGTGGCCCGTGTCCAGTGGGCCTTGAACTGGCCTTGCGCGTCGCTGGCCACCAGCTGGCCTTGGCGCCACTCGATGTCAGTGCCACGGGCGTTGCGCTTGAGGCGCAACTCGCCCGAGAGTTTGTCCAGCGCCACGCGAGGCTCTTGCCAAAGACCTGGGAATTCAAGCCAGCCTTTGTTCAGGCTGAAGCTGGCCTGGCCCGTGTCCTCGCCGCCTTCACGCTGCAGGCGAAAGTCCAGGTTCACACCCGCCATGCCGGGCTGGCCGGTCTCGCTGTTGGCCGCCAGCGCCAGCCCGCTCAAGCGCCCACCCAGCTTCCACGCCTGGGGCTGGGCCAGTGGGCCTTGCCATTGGGCCTCCAGTGCGTTGAGCAGGCCCTGGGGCGCTTGCGTGCGCAGTTGCTGGCGCCAGTGCTCGTCCAGCGGCAGGTGCTGCGCCAGCTGGGCCAGCGCCTGCAGGTCCAGTTGCTCGGTCTTGATCTGGCCCCTTGACCAGGGACCAGGGGCGCTGCGCTCGAGCTTGAGCGCAATATCGCCGTCCGTCCAACTCAGACCACTGGCCAGCTTGAAGCTGAGCGCTTCGGTCTTCATGTCCAGGCCTTGACCGGTGCGGCTGCTGCGTTCTTGCCAGCCCAGGCGAGTGCTTAGCCGCTCCAAGCTCAGGGGCGTCAGCGGTGACTCGCCATCCCGTGTAGATGGCAGGGTCATTGACACCTGATTCAATGACACATCGGCCAGCCCGCCCACGATGCGCCCTTCTCGCACGTCCACCCAAGCGCGCAGCGCGCCCACGCCGCGCTGGAGATGTAAGCCAGCCAGCCGGGCGTAGGTCTCTAGGGGGGCCGCATCCACGCGGCTGAATTGGCCGTAAAACTCACCCGACCACTGGCGCCAGTCGCTGGGCGAGCGCGACAACAGCGGCTGCTTGAAGCTGCCTTGCAGGCTAAAGCGCTCGCCCCACTGGAGCGGCGGCGTAGCGTCCAAGCGCAGCAGGTGTTTTTGGCCGGTGTGGCGCATGACCGCGTCCACCGCCGTGAGGGTCAGCGCCACGCCGTGCTGCTCGTCGCTCCAGCGCACCCGACCGCCTTGCAAGGCCCATTCCCGCTGGGACATCAGCCAATCGGTCAGGGTTTTGTTTTGGGCAGCGTCCAGCGACAAGGCCATGCCTGCCAGCATCAGCTGGCCGTCGGCCGTGCGCCGCATGTCCAGTTCGGCCCCGCGGATGACCAATTGCTCCAAGCTGGCGGTCATCACCGAGCGGGGAGACAAAGAGATCAACACCTGCGGCAGCAGCAGGGCCGTCCGGCCGCTGGCATCGAGCAGGCGCACCTGGTTCAATTCAAAGCGAGGGAAAACCCCCTCAAAGCGGGCACTGAGCTCGCCAATGTCCACCTGAAGACCAGTGGTTTGAGAGGCCAGGGTTTGAAGCTGCAGGCGAAAATCACCGGCACGCGGCACAATCCACACGTGAAGCACGGTCCAGCCCAGTGCCAGCAGCAACCAGCCAGCCGTGAGCACCACCAGCAGCACATGTGCTGCAGTGGCCCAAAGGGCCAGCAATGGGCGTGAGGTGGATGAAGCAGGCTGCATGGGGTGCCGGAATTATGACGGGCTATGCCGCCCGCCCCCTGTCCCCTTTGCCTGGTTTTTGATGACCCGATGACCCCGCTGCCCGCTGCCACCGCCGACCACTCCCGCTACGTTCAACGCATTCGCCGGCGCTACACCGGCCACATGGCCTGCTTGTCTGCGGGCGCGCCCGACCGCCCGGTCATGGAGGCCGCTTATGCGCACTTGCGGGCTCAGGGCCTGGAGGTGGGCGCGGCGCTGCGCATCTTGCGCCAGCTGGTGATGGAGCGCCTGGTGGTGCTCGATTGCGAGTCCAGTCCGCCCGCGTCACTCAAAGTGGTCACGCAGGCCATGACCGATTTGGCCGAGTTGGCGCTGGACGTGGCCATGCGCCACAGCGGCGAGGAGCTCGATGCGCGCTTTGGCCCGCCGCAGTGCCCTGGCCGCCAGGGCCAGCCGCTAGAGCGGGCCCGCATGTGGGTGGTGGGCATGGGCAAGCTGGGCGCGCGCGAGCTCAATGTCTCTAGCGACATCGATTTGATTTATGTCTACGACCAAGACGGCCAAACCGCAGGCCGTGCTGACGGCCGGGGCGTGATCTCCAACCACGAGTATTTTTCGCACCAGGTCAAGGCGGTTTACGGCCTGATTGGCGAGGTCACCGAACACGGCTTTGTGTTCCGCGTGGACCTGGCGCTGCGGCCCAATGGCAACTCCGGACCGACGGCGGTCTCGCTCAGTGCCCTGGAAGATTATTTTCAGGTGCAAGGCCGCGAGTGGGAGCGCTTTGCCTGGCTCAAAAGCCGCGTGGTGGCCCCGCGGGCCGACGTCAAAGACGGCTCGGCCTTGGCCTTGCGCCAGCAGGTGCTGCCTTTTGTGTTCAGACGCTACTTGGACTACAGCGTGTTTGAGTCGCTGCGCTCGCTGCACCGACAAATCCGCGAGCAGGCCGCCCGCCGCGCCGCCGGCCACCCGGAGCGGGCCAACGACGTCAAGCTCTCGCGCGGCGGCATTCGCGAGATCGAGTTCACCGTGCAGCTCTTGCAGGTGGTGCGTGGTGGGCAGTTCCCCGAGCTGCGCACCCGCCCTACCGTCGATGCCCTGGCCCGCGTGGCCAAGGCCGGCCTCATGCCCCAGGCCACGGCCGAGGCCTTGGTGCAGGCCTATGAATTTTTGCGCCGCGTGGAGCACCGCATCCAGTACCTGGACGACCAGCAAACCCACATGCTGCCCACGCAAGACACCGACCTCGCCTGGATGGCGGGCACCCTGGGCTTTGCCCACACCGGCGCCTTTTTGGCCGAGTTGGACCTGCACCGCGAGCTGGTGGCTGGTGAATTTGACAAGCTGCTGGGCGGGCACACCGAGTGCGTGGGCTGCGATAAATTGGGTCAGGCCACGCCGCAAGAAATTCAAGAGCTGGTGGCAGGCCAGGGCCGTGATTGGCCAGCCCTGTTTCGCGAACGCGTGAGCGCCTGGAGCGGCCATGCGCGCATCGTGGCGCTGCGCGATGAGTCACGCGCCCGCTTGATCCGCCTGCTGCAACGCACCGCCGCCTGGCTAGAAGATGGCCGCGTCACCGAGGTCGCTGCGCTGCGCCTGCTGGACTGGATAGAGCCCCTGCTGCGCCGTGAAAGCTACCTGGCGCTCATGCTGGAGCGCCCCCAGGTGCATGAGCGGCTGATGCGCCTGCTGGGCGCGGCCCGTTGGCCCGCGCGTTACCTGCTGCAGCACCCGGGCGTCATTGACGAGCTGGCCAACCGCGACATGCTGCTGCAGCGCTTTGAGGCCGCCAGCTTTGTGCAAGAGTTGCAGCAGCGGCGCGCAGCCTTGCAGCGCACCGGCGAGGACGACGAAGAAACCTGCCTGAACTTGCTGCGCCGCGCCCACCACGCCGAGACTTTTCGCACCCTGGCGCGCGACGTCGAGTGCGTGCTCAGTGTCGAGCAGGTGGCCGACGAGCTCAGCGCCCTGGCCGAGGCCGTGCTGGGCCTGACGGTGCAGTGGTGCTGGGAGCGTCTGAAAAACCGCCATCGCGAGCAGCCGCAGTTTGCCGTCATCGCCTATGGCAAGCTGGGTGGCAAAGAGCTGGGCTATGGCAGCGACCTGGACATTGTGTTTGTCTACGAGGACGAGCATGAACAGGCCGGCGAGGTCTATGCCAGTTTTGTGCGCAAACTCATCCAATGGCTGACCGTCAAGACCAGCGAGGGCGATTTGTTTGAAATTGACACCGCGCTGCGCCCCAACGGCAGCTCGGGCCTGCTGGTCACCAGCTTTGAGGCTTATGCCAACTATCAGCAGCAGCGCGGCAGCAACACCGCCTGGACCTGGGAGCACCAGGCCATGACGCGGGCGCGCTGTGTGCTGGGGCCTGAGCCCTTGCGCCAGCGCTTTGACCAGGTGCGTCAGGCCGTCATCACCTCGCCGCGCGAGCCGCAGGCCCTGCGCCAGGAGATTGTGGGCATGCGCGACAAAGTCAGCGCCGCCCACCCGCTGCGCCAGCCGACCGAGGGCGGGCCGCTCTTTGACATCAAGCACAGCCCAGGCGGCATGGTCGACGCCGAATTTGCCGTGCAGTTCTTGGTGCTCTCCCAAGCCTCAGCCCACCCCGAGTTGGCCGACAACGTGGGCAACATTGCGCTGCTTGAGCGCGCTGAACACGCGGGCTTGTTACCGGCCGGCGTCGGCGAGGCGGCCGCGCGGGCTTACCGCGAGCTCAGGCGGGTGCAGCACCGCGCCCGCCTCGACGAGCAGCCCACCAAGGTGCCTGCGCATGAGCTGACTGCCGAGCGAGAAACGGTGATGCGTTTGTGGGCTTCGGTGTTTGATACGCCTTCAGGGTCTTGACCTCATCGGTCAAAATCATGGGCTGACATGTCGATCAGCTCATTTTTAAAAGGTGTGATGCATGGCTGACTCCACTGCCTCGCCGCAGCGCCTCTTTGGCTCCGGCTTGGGCTGGGCCCTGATGTCGGCGGTGGCACTGCTCAGCGCGTGTGCCCTCGCGCCTTTGCCTCCCGAGGCGCCGCCCCAAGCCGCTCCGCTTCGCTGGCACACGCCCAGCACTGCCGGGGTGAGTTCGCAGGCCGCCGCCGGCTTGCCCCACCAGGGCAGCCTGGACGAGCTTTTAAATTGGTGGCGCCAGCAGGGTGACCCGCTGCTGGTGGAACTGATCATCGCCAGCCAGCAGGTCAGCCCCAGCGTGGCCAGCGCGCGTGCGCGCCTGGCCCAGGCCTGGGCGGCTCGGGTGGGCGCCGGCGCCGATCTCTTGCCTTCTGTGGATGCGGCCGCCAGCCTCACCCGCAGCCGCAGCTTGCAAGACCCGGCAGCGCCTGTCTCCAGCGTCACCACCGCGCGCCTGGGCCTGCAAACCGCCTGGGAAATTGACGTGTTCGGTGGCGGCCGTGCCAGCCGCGACGCGGCCACCCAGCGCCTGCTGGGCGCCCAGGCCGACTGGCACGAGGCCCGCGTGAGCATGGCCGCCGAGGTGGCTGTGCAGTACGACCTGCTGCGCCAGTGTCGGCGCCTTGTGGACATCAGCGAGCGCGACGCCGCCTCCCGCGCCGAGACCGCGCGCCTGAGCGAGCGCGCACGCCAAGCCGGCTTCACTGCGCCTGCGCTGGCGGGCTTGGCCCGCGCCAGCGCGGCCGATGCCGCCAGCCGCGTGCAGCAGCAGCGCGCCCAGTGCGAGCTGGACACCCAGGCGCTGGTGGCCCTGACGGCCCTGCCCGAGCCTGAACTGCGCCAGCGCTTGGCCCTCATGCCCGCGGCCGATGCGCTTGCGCTGCCGCCTTTGAGCCTGAACCCCGTGCCCGCCCAGGCCTTGGCGCAGCGCCCCGATGTGTACAGCGCCGAGCGCGCGCTGCAAGCGGCCCGCGCCGACATCGCCAGCACCGACGCCCAGCGCTTCCCGCGCTTGGCACTCACGGGTTTTGTGGGCGGCACGGCCTTGCGGGCAGGCCAGGCCTCGCCCGAGTCCGCCACCTGGTCTTTGGGGCCGCTGTCGCTCACGCTGCCCTTGCTCGACGGGGAGCGCCGCGCCGCTCAGCTCACCGTGGCCCAAGCGCGCTACGAGGAGGCCGCCGCCCAGTACACCGCCCGCGTGCGGCAAGCCGTGCGCGAGGTCGAGTCTGCCTTGGTCAACTTGCAGAGCACGGCCGAGCGCGGCCCTCAGGTGCGAGAGGCCGTGGCCGGTTACCGCGCTTTCTTGGAAGGCACCCAAGCGCGCCACCGTGCTGGGTTGGCCAGTTTGCTGGAGCTCGAAGAGGCGCGCCGCCAGATGCTGGCCGCCGAGATCAGCCAGGCCGAGTGGCAGACCCAGGTGCGTGCGGCCCATGTGTCTTTGTACCGGGCCGTCGGCGGCGGATGGTCGCCCGCTTTGCTGGCCCAGGCCCCGGCTGCGCTGAAGGCGCAGCCATGACGTCAAGCGCCACGCAGCTGCGCGATCCCACAGGCGTGACCCATGCCTTGTGAACTTTTTGGCGTGAATGCGCCGTGTGATTTTTTCAAGACCGATTGAGCTCTCCATGGCCATGAACAAGCTGTCCCCTAAAAATGTTTTAGTGCTGGTCGCTGGCCTGGCTTTGTTGGCCGCGCTGGCGCTGTGGGCCACCCGCCAGCGCGCTGCCAGTCAGCCTGCAGCTTCTGCCAAGCCGACTTCAGCTGCACCATCCGCACCATCCGTACCTGCAGCCAGCCGGCCCGTCCTCACGGTGGCGGTGGGCCAGCCCGAGGCCCTGCGCCTGCCTGTCACACTGGCGGCCAACGGCAACATTGCCGCTTGGCAAGAGGCCATCATCAGTGCCGAGACCCAAGGCCTGCGCCTGCAAGACTTGCGCGCTGGGGTGGGCGACGTGGTGCGCGCCGGTCAGGTGCTGGCCGTGTTTGCCAGCGAGAGTGTGCAGGCCGATGTGGCCCAGGCCCAAGCGGTGCTGCTCGAAGCCCAGGCCAACGCCACCGACGCACGGGCCAACGCCGAGCGCGCCCGCAGCCTGCAAGATTCAGGCGCGCTGAGCAGCCAGCAAATCAGCCAGTACCTCACCGCCGCGCAGACCGCGCAAGCCCGTCAAGAGGCGGCCCAGGCCATGCTGTCTGCCCAGCAGCTGCGGGCCAGGCAAGCCCAGGTGCTGGCGCCTGCGGCGGGCGTGATTTCTGCCCGCCTGGCCACGGTGGGCGCGGTGGCCGGCCCTGGCACCGAGTTGTTTCGCTTGATCCGTGAGGGCCGGCTGGAGTGGCGCGCCGAGGTCACGGCCACGGAGCTGGCCCGCCTCAAGCCGGGCACACCTGTGCTGCTGACCACGGCCACTGGGAGCCAAGTGCAAGGGCGGGTGCGCATGCTCGCGCCCACGGTGGACCCGCAAACCCGCTCGGCGCTGGTGTATGTGGACCTGCCGCCGCTGCAGTCCACCCCGGGTGCGGCCAGGCCTGGCATGTTTGCGCGTGGCGAGTTCAAGCTGGGTGACTCGCAGGCTCTCACGGTGCCGCAGCGTGCCTTGGTGGTGCGCGATGGTTTTGAATTCGTCTTTGTGCTCCAGCCCGACCAGCGTGTCAGCGAGGTCAAGGTGGTCACCGGCAGGCGCCTGGGCGAGCGGGTTGAGCTTGTCTCTGGCCTGGCGCCCGCAGCCCGTGTGGTGACGCAAGGCGCGGGCTTTTTGAACGACGGTGATTTGGTGCAGGTGGCCGAGGGCACGCCTTCTGGCGCACCTGCTGTCTCTGCGCCTGCTGCGCGCTGACCCTGGACCTGAACCGAGACCCCGCCCATGAACGTTTCAGCCTGGTCCATCCGCAACCCCATTCCGGCCTTGATGGTCTTTGTCCTGCTCAGCTTTGCGGGCATGGTGGGCTTTGGCGCCATGAAGGTGCAAAACTTTCCCGACATCGACCTGCCCACGGTCAGCGTGAGCACCTCGCTGCCGGGTGCGGCGCCCGCGCAGCTTGAAACCGAGGTCGCCAGGCGCTTGGAAAACGCCATTGCCACGGTGCAAGGCCTCAAGCACATCACCACCAAGGTGCAAGACGGCGGCGTCACCCTCAATGCCGAGTTCCGCCTTGAAAAGCCGGTGCAAGAGGCCGTCGATGACGTGCGCTCGGCGGTGGCCCGCGTGCGCTCGGAGCTGCCTGGCGATGTGCGCGACCCTATCATCTCTAAGGTCGATTTGGCCGGCCAGCCGGTGCTGGCGTTCACCGTGGCGTCCAATCGGCGCGACGAGCAGGCGCTGTCTTGGCTGGTGGACAACGAACTCTCGCGCAAGCTGCTGTCGGTGCGCGGTGTGGGTGCAGTCACCCGCGTGGGCGGCGTCACCCGCGAGGTGCGCGTGGCCCTGGACCCGGCTCGCCTGCAGGCCCTGGGCGCCACTGCTGCCGAGATTTCACGCCAAATTCGCTTGGTGCAAACCGAAAGCGCGGGCGGCCGCACCGACCTGGGCGGCAGCGAGCAGCCGGTGCGCACGCTGGCCACCGTCAAGTCGGCGGCCGAGTTGGCCAAGTTGGAGCTCAGCCTGAACGACGGCAGGCGCATCCGCCTGGACCAGGTGGCCACCGTCAGCGACACCGTGGCCGAGCCACGTTCAGCCGCTTTGATGAACGGCCAGCCGGTGGTGGGTTTTGAGGTTTCGCGCAGCCGAGGCGAGAGCGAGGTGGTGGTGGGCGCTGCGGTGATCAAGGCGCTGGGCGACTTCAAGGCCCAGCACCCGGACCTGGTGCTGACCGAGGCCTTTAACTTTGTACAGCCGGTGCAAGAGGAGTACGACGGCTCGCTCAAGCTGCTCTATGAAGGCGCCATCTTGGCGGTGGTGGTGGTGTGGTTGTTTTTGCGCGACTGGCGCGCCACGCTGGTCTCGGCCGTGGCGTTGCCGCTGTCGGTGATCCCGGCCTTCATGGGCATGTATTTGCTGGGCTTTTCCATCAACGTGGTGACGCTGCTGGCCTTGTCCCTGGTCATAGGTGTTTTGGTGGACGACGCCATCGTTGAGGTTGAAAACATCGTGCGCCACCTGCGCATGGGCAAAAGCCCTTACCAGGCGGCCATGGAGGCCTCAGACGAAATTGGCCTGGCGGTGGTGGCCACCACGTTCACGCTCGTGGCCGTGTTTTTGCCCACGGCCTTCATGAGCGGCATCGCCGGCAAGTTTTTCAAGCAGTTTGGCTGGACAGCGGCGCTCGCCGTGGTGGCCTCGCTCTTGGTGGCACGCATCCTCACGCCCATGATGGCCGCATACATGCTCAAGCCGCTGGTAGGCGCTGAAAAAGAGCCGCGCTGGATGCAACGCTACATGCGTGTGGCCGGCTGGTGCCTCAAACACCGCTTGGCCACCATGGTGGGCGCCACCTTGTTTTTTGCGGGCTCGGTGGCACTCATCCCGCTGCTCTCCAAAGGCTTTATCCCGCCGGACGACAACTCGCAAACTCAGGTGTATTTGGAGCTGCCGCCAGGTTCAAGCTTGCTGCAAACCAAACAGGCCGCTGAGCAGGCGCGCCTGCTGATCGCCCAAGTGGACGAGGTGCGCAGCGTCTACACCACCATAGGTGCGGGCAGCGCAGGCAGCGACCCCTTTGCCATGGCGGGCGCGCAAGAGGCGCGCAAGGCCACGCTCACGGTGCTGCTGGCGCCGCGCCAAGAGCGCGTGCGCAAGCAGGCTGTGGAGCAGCGCATGCGGCTGGCCTTGCAGCAGGTGCCCGGCGTGCGCAGCAAGGTGGGCCTGGGCGGCTCGGGTGAAAAATACATTTTGGTGCTCACCGGCGAGGACCCGGTGGCCCTGCAAACGGCTGCGCGTGCCGTGGAAAAGGACTTGCGCACCATCCCCGGCTTGGGCAGCGTGGCATCCAGCGCCAGTCTGGTCCGCCCCGAGATCGCCATCCGTCCTGACTTTGCCCGCGCCGCCGACCTGGGCGTCACCAGCAGCGCCATGGCTGAGACCTTGCGCATTGCCACCTTGGGCGACTATGACACCGCCCTGCCCAAGCTCAACCTGCCAGAGCGACAGGTGCCCATTGTGGTCAAGCTGGCCGACGCCGCCCGCCAAGACCTGGCCGTGCTTGAACGCTTGACCGTGCCCAGCAGCAAGCCGGGCGCCGGCCCCGTGATGCTGGGCCAGGTCGCCCGGCTGGAGATGAGCGCCGGGCCGGCCGTGATCGACCGCTACGACCGCTCGCGCAACGTCACCATGGAGGTCGAACTCTCGGGCCTGCCGCTGGGCGAAGTCACCGCTGCCGTGGCCGAACTGCCTTCGGTCAAGAGCTTGCCGCCTGGCGTCAAGGTGGTGGAAGTCGGTGATGCCGAGGTCATGGGCGAGCTCTTTGCCAGCTTTGGCTTGGCCATGCTGACCGGGGTGCTGTGCATTTACGTGGTCTTGGTGCTGCTGTTCAAGGACTTTTTGCACCCTGTCACCATTTTGGCGGCGCTGCCGCTGTCCCTGGGCGGCGCGTTTGTGGGGCTGTTGATCGCTCAAAAAAGCTTTTCCATGCCCTCGCTCATTGGCCTGATCATGCTCATGGGCATCGCCACCAAAAATTCCATCTTGCTGGTGGAATACGCCATTGTGGCCAGGCGCGACTTGGGCATGAGCCGCTTGGACGCGCTGATGGACGCCTGCCACAAGCGGGTGCGGCCCATCGTGATGACGTCGATCGCCATGGGCGCAGGCATGCTGCCCATTGCCATCGGTTGGGGCGCGGCCGACCCCAGCTTTCGCTCGCCCATGGCGATTGCCGTCATAGGCGGGCTGATCACCTCCACCGTGCTCAGTTTGTTGGTGGTGCCTGCGGTGTTTTTGTACATCGACGACGCCGAGCAGTGGTTGCGCCGCTTGTTCAAGCGCGCGTGAGCTTGCTTCATGCCCTGGCGTGCCACACATCGCTCTTTCCTTTGTAGGAGCCAGCCTGCTGGCGAATCGCCGCATGAGGAAATGTCCGTTGACCGGCACGCTTCGCTTGCAGGCTTGTTTCCTACAAAGGCAGGCAGGCGCGAATGGGGTCGGGGAAATGTGCATCTGACCCCCGTTGGCTGAGCAACTGCTCCCCTGTAGGAGCTTGCCTGCAAGCGATTCCCCGCCCCCGCATTTCAGCTTTGGCGGATTTTCTTGACCAGCGCGGTGGTGGAGTACCCGTCTACAAAGGGAATCGCCAGCGCCCGACCGCCATGGCTTTTCACCACTGCGGTTTCGGCCAGGCGGTCCATGTCGTAGTCGCCGCCCTTGACCAGCAGGTCAGGGCGCAACTCGGTGATGAGCGCCAGCGGTGTGTCCTCGTCAAACCAGGTCACCAGGCTCACGGAGGCGAGGGCGGCCATCATCACGGCGCGGTCTTCCTCGTTGTTTAGCGGCCGCTCGGGCCCCTTGCCCAGGCGGCGGGCCGAGGCGTCGGTGTTCAGCGCCACCACCAAAGTGGCGCCCATTGCGCGGGCGCAGGCCAGGTAAGTCACATGCCCGCGGTGCAGCACATCAAACACGCCATTTGTGAACACCACGGGCCGAGGCAGGGCGGCCACGCGGCTTGCTGCGTCTTCGCGGCTGCAGATCTTGGCCAGGAAGTCCGGCTCGCTCATGCAGGCTGCACACCGCCGGCTGGGGCGAGCTTGCGCATGAGTTCCTTGCGAAAACGGTTGAGTTCTTGCACGGTGTGAAAGCTCTGGTTCATCAACAAGCTCATGTTGTGCAAGATGCGCTCCACCACTTTGGACTCCCATTCGCTGTCGAACTTGATCTGCTCGCTCAGCCAGTGCTCCAGCCACACGGGGTTGGGCAGCCGGGACTGGATGGTGTCGCGCGGAAAAAGCGCTTTGTTCACATGCAAGTTGGTGGGGTGCAAGGCCTGGGCCGTGCGCTTGGCGCTGGCCATGAGCACGCCCACTTTGCTGAATGCGGCGCGCGCCTCGTCGCCGCACTGCAAGATGGCGCGCTTCATGTAGCGCAGGTAAGCGCCGCCGTGGCGCGCCTCGTCTTGGCTGAGTTGGGTGTAAATGTGCTTGATGACGGGCTCGGTGTGCCACTCGGCGGCCCGGCGGTACCAGTGATTGAGCCGGATTTCGCCGCAAAAGTGCAGCATCAAGGTCTCCAGGGCCGGGGCTGGCTCAAACTCAAAGCGCACTTCGTGCAACTCTTGTTCGCTGGGGGCGAACTCGGGCATGAAGCGGCGCAGGTACTCCATCAGCACCAGGGAGTGCTTTTGCTCTTCAAAAAACCAAATCGACATGAAGGCCGAAAAATCGCTGTCGCCGCGGTTGTCGCGCAGGAACATTTCGGTGGCTGGCAGTGCCGCCCACTCGGTGATGGCGTTCATTTTGATGGTCTGGGCCTGCTCCTGGGTGAGCAGTTGGCTGTCAAAGCATGCCCAGGGAATGTCCTTGTCCATGTCCCAACGGACGGATTCGAGTTGTTTGAACAATTCGGGATAAAGCATGTGGTTCCTCGTGCGCCCAGCAGGGGTTGGCGTCTAATGACATTTTAGGTGAGGCTTCGCTGAATCAGAGGGGCTGCGGTACAGTGCCCCGCATGTACAGTTTCCTTCTTGGAGTTGGCCCCATGCGCTTGTATTTTTTGCCTCGCCCCGCTGCCCTCCTTGCTTGGGCTTTAAGTTGCCAATTTGGCACCGCGTGGGCCCAGGCCCCTGCGGCCCAGTCAGAGCCCTCAGCGGCGGCTTGTCCGGCGCTGTTGCAGCACACCGTGCCCCGCCTGCAGGACGAAAAACCACAGGCGCTGTGCCAGTACGCTGGCAAGGTGCTGGTGGTGGTGAATACCGCTAGTTTTTGTGGGTTTACCCCCCAGTATGCCGGGCTGGAGGCGCTGCACGCCAAGTACAAGGACAAAGGCCTGGTGGTGCTGGGATTTCCTTCCAACGACTTTTCCCAAGAAGGCGGCAGCAACAAAGAAATAGCCGCTTTTTGCGAAAACACCTTCGGCGTGAAGTTCCCTATGTTCACCAAAACCACGGTGACGGGCAAAAATGCCCATCCGCTTTACAAGCAGTTGGCCAGCCAAAGTGGCGCGGTTCCGCGCTGGAACTTTTTCAAGTACGTGGTGGGCCGCGACGGTCAGGTGGCGGCCAACTTTGGCTCGACCACCGGGCCCTTGGACGCGCGAATGACTCGACAAATTGAACAACTGCTGGCAAAATAAATACCAAATGGTAATATTTCGACCAATTAGTTTTATTTTTATACAAATCAAGCTGTTTTGGCTCTCAAAACAGGTTCCGCGTCATGAGTACCACCACCCTGTTTGACGCCTGCGCCCCCTTTTGCGGAATCCGCAGCGACTGTCTCGCACATTTCACAACCCCCTTGCCTTTGGGCTGCTGACATGGTCGCTGTATTTGCTTCCCGCACCCTCGAACCCGTGACAGGCCAGGACAACAGCAGGCTCTTGCCGCGCGTGGCCATTGTGGGCTCTGGCATTGCGGGCCTGGCTGCGGCCCACCAGCTGCGCGGCCAAGCGCAGATCACGCTGTTGGAGGCGGGCGATTATTTTGGCGGCCACACCCACACGGTCGACGTGACGATGCCCGGCCCCCAGGGAGAAGTTACGCACGGCGTGGACACCGGTTTTTTGGTCTTCAACGAGCGCACCTACCCGCAGCTGATTGGCCTGTTCTCGGAACTTGATGTGCCGACGGCCAAGTCGGACATGTCGTTTTCGGTGCAGTCACCGGCCACCGCGCAGCGCTCGGCGCTGGAGTGGAGCGGCTCCAGCCTGAATGCGGTGTTTGCCCAGCGCGCCAACCTGTTGCGGCCCAGCTTTTGGCGCATGCTCAAAGACATCATGCGCTTTAACCGCCTGAGCACCAGCTTGGCCCAATCGCTGGAAACTGGCGGCGATGATGAGGCGCTGATGCAGCCGCTGGGCGCTTTTTTGAGCGAGCAAGGCTTTTCTTCCGAGTTCCGCGACGGCTATTTTTTACCCATGCTGGGCTGCATTTGGTCTTGCCCTACCGACCAAATGCTGCAGTTTCCGGTGGCCACCATGGTGCGCTTTTGCCACAACCACGGCCTCTTGCAGGTGGCCGACCGGCCGCAGTGGTGGACGGTGGCCGGCGGCGCCCGCGACTATGTGCGCAAAATCACGGCGAACATTGCCGACAAGCGCTTGAATTGCCCGGTGCTGGCCGTCGAGCGCCAAAGCGATGGCGTGCGCCTGACCAGCCAGCAATCGGGCCAGTTGCACACCGAGCACTTTGACAAAGTCATCTTGGCGGGCCACTCCGACCAGTCGCTGGCCTTGCTCAGCCAGCCCAGCGCCGCTGAGCTTGCGGTGCTGGGCGCCATTGCTTACCAGCCCAACCGCGCCGTGCTGCACACCGATGAGTCGGTGCTGCCCCGCCGCCGGCTGGCATGGGCGGCCTGGAACTACGAGCGTGCGGCCGATGCGGGCCGCGAATCGGCCCAGGTGTGCCTGCACTATTTGCTCAACATGCTGCAGCCCCTGCCGTTCAAGCAGTCGGTCATCGTCTCGCTCAACCCGCTGAGCCCCATTGATGAACGACACATTTTGGGCGAGTACGACTACGCCCACCCGGTGTTTGATGCCGCCGCCATCCACGCCCAAGAGCAGCTGCCGCATCTGCAAGGCCAGCTGCACAGCTATTTTTGTGGCGCTTGGGCAGGTTACGGATTTCATGAAGACGGCCTCAAAGCCGGCTTGCAGGCCGCTCGCCTCTTGCTCGATGACTGGGCCCGGCAAACACAGCAAGCGCCTGTGCAGGTGCCAGTGCAGGCCCAGGGTTGAGGTCGGTCGGATGACGCACGCGCCGCAGCCCCTCATTGGTTTTGGCCAGGTGCGCCACCAGCGCCTGCGCCCGGCGGCCAACACCTTCGCCTACCCCACGCACTTTCTCATGCTGCCACTGCGCAGCATGCGCCAGCAAGGCGCGGGCGCGCTGGCGCGCAACTGCTGGGCACCCTTGAGTTTTTATGACCGCGACCACGGCGACGGCCGCCCCGATTGCCTGGCCTGGCTCGATGAGCTGCTGGCCACTGAAGGCCTGGCGGCGACCGGCGAGGTCTGGCTGCACACCTACCCGCGCGTTTGGGGCCACACCTTCAAACCGGTGAGCTTTTGGTATGCCCACGATGCAGCAGGCGCGTTGAGCGCCATCGTGGTCGAGGTCAACAATACGTTTGGCGAGCGCCACTGCTATTTGCTTGACGACGCACCCCGCTACGGCCAGGAAATGCGTGCGCGCAAGGTCTTTCACGTCTCGCCTTTTTGCCGGATTGAGGGCGGCTACCGCTTTCGCTTCATGCGCACCTTGCACCACAGCACGCAAGAGCGCACCGTGGCGCGCATTGATGTGGACGACGACAGCGGTCCGCTCTTGGTCACCAGCGTGTCCGGCACTTTGGAGCCTGTGACGGCTGCCAGCCTCAAGCGTGCGCTGTGGGCTTACCCGGCCATGACCCTGGGCGTGGTGGCCCGCATCCACTGGCAAGCTTTTAAGTTGTGGCGCAAGCGTGTGCCCTTTGTCTCTAAACCCCCGCCCCCTGAACAGTTTGTGACCCGATGAACCCAGCCACCCCAAGCCGCCCCAGCGCGGCCACCCCCTTGCCCACCGGCGCACCCGCGGCCGCGCGCACCGTGCTCAAGTTGCTGCAGCTCCTCAAGCACGGCACGCTGACTGTGCAGCTGCCCGACGGCTCGGTGCAGCGCTTTGGCCACGGCGATGGCCCTGCCGCCAGCTTGCACTTGCACAACTGGAATGTGTGCAGCGCCGCGCTCAAGTCCGGGGACATTGGCTTTGCCGAGGGCTTTATTGCTGGCGACTGGAGCACGCCTGCGCTGACGGACTTGCTGCGCCTGTTCATTGCCAACCGCCGCGAGGTGGACAGTGTGATTTATGGCAGCTGGCTGGGGCGCCTGGTCTACCGCCTCAAGCACCTGCTCAACCGCAACACCAAAGGCGGCAGCCAAAAAAATATTCATGCCCATTACGACCTGGGCAATGCGTTTTACGAGCTGTGGTTGGACGACACCATGAACTACTCCTCGGCGGTGTTTGAGTCGCCAGGCCAGTCCATGCGGCTGGCCCAGCAGGCCAAGGTGCGCCGCGCTTTGCGCATGGTGGACGTGCAGCCCGGCCAGCGGTTGCTGGAAATCGGTTGTGGCTGGGGGGCTTTGGCCGAGATGGCTACCACCGAGTTTGGCGCGTCTTTGGTGGGCGTGACCTTGTCCACCGAGCAGCTGGCCTGGGCCCAGCAGCGCATGGCACGGCTGGGCATGCAGGACCGTGCCGAACTGCGGCTGCAGGACTACCGCGACATTGCCCGCACCGAGGCGCCGTTTGATGTGGTGTGCTCCATTGAGATGATTGAGGCCGTGGGCCGTGAGTTTTGGCCCACTTACTTTCAAACGGTGGCCAGCTTGCTCAAGCCAGGTGGGCGCGCCTGCATTCAAAGCATTGTGATTGCCGACGAGTTTTTTGAGCGCTACCTGGATTCGACCGACTTTATCCAGCAATACATTTTTCCTGGCGGCTGCCTGCCCAGCCCCCAAGCTTTCCGCGAGCAAGCCCGCTTGGCTGGGTTAACAGTGGTTGATGAATTTTGTTTTGGGCAAGACTATGCCCAGACCTTGCGCCTGTGGCGCGACGACTTCTTGCGCCAGGAGTCTGAAGTGCTCAAGCTGGGCTTTGACCGCAAGTTCATGCGCATCTGGGAGTTTTACCTGGCTTACTGCGAGGCCGCTTTTGCAGAGCGCAGCACCGATGTGGTGCAGTTCACCTTGCAAAAGGCTTGATCCATGACCCCTGACCGCGCTCCGATGACACGCCGCATGTTGTTGGCTTCTGGCCTTGTACTCTTGAGCTGCGGTGGGGCGTGGGCGCAGCCTGCCCCTGCCGAGCTGGCCCAGGCCCTGCCAGGCGCCAGTTTGGCGGGGCAGACGCGTTTTCGCGTGTGGGGCTTTGAGGTGTACGACGCGGGTTTGTGGGTGAGGCCGGGATTCAGCGCCACTGGTTTTGACGCCCACCCGCTGGCGCTGGAGTTGCGCTACCTGCGCGACTTTGCGGCAGTCGACATTGCCGAGCGCTCGCTCAAAGAAATGCGCCGGCTCAGCCCCGTGTCCGGCGAGCAAGAAAAACTCTGGCTCGACGAGATGCGCCGCGTGTTTCCCAATGTGAAAAAAGGCGACCGCTTGCTCGGCGTGCAGCAGCCCGGGCAGGGCGCGGCTTTTTGGTTCAACGGCCAATTGCGCGGCGACATCCGCGATGCTGAATTTGCCCGTGCCTTTTTTGGCATTTGGCTGTCGCCCCGCAGCTCCGAGCCGGCGATGCGCCAAGCCTTGCTGGGCACGCCGTGAACCCTGTTTTTGCTTGGCGCAATGTGTTCGCCTATGGCTTGCTGGGCTTGCCGCTGGCCTTTGCGGCGCTGCCCTTGTATGTGATTTTGCCCAACCACTACGCGCGTGAATTTGGCGTGCCGCTGGCGGCCCTGGGTGCCGTGCTTTTGGGTGCCCGCCTGGCCGACGCGCTGGTGGACCCCTTGCTGGGCCGCTGGAGCGACAAGCTGCTGGCCCGCTCGCCGCAGGCCGTGTTGGGTGTGGCGGCGCTGGCGGCGGTGTGCTTGGCCGCCGGCTTGGTCTTGCTGTTTTCCCCGGACCGCTTTTTGACCGCGCCCGATGCCCAGGCCCTGCTGCTCTGGGCGGCTGGCATGCTCTTGCTCACTTACTTGGGCTACAGCCTGCTGAGCATCATGCACCAGGCCTGGGGCGCGCTGCTGGGCGGCACGCAGGCGGAGCGCAGCCGCATCACGGGGGGGCGCGAAGCGCTGGGTTTGGTGGGGGTGCTCACGGCCTCGGTATTGCCTTCGCTGCTGGGCATGCCGCTGGCCTTGGCGGTGTTTGTGGCCCTGCTGGCCTTGGGCTGGCTGGCTTGGCGCGGCAGCCTGGCGCCTGATGTGTCGCACACCCGCACCGAGAACGTGCCGCTGTGGGCGCCGCTGCGCCAACCGGCCTTTCAAAAGCTTTTGGCTGTGTTCATGCTCAACGGCGTGGCCAGTGCGGTGCCGGCCACCTTGGTGCTTTTTTTCGTGCAAGACAGGCTCCAAGCCCCGCCCGCCATGGAGCCGCTGTTTTTGGGCAGCTATTTTTTGTGCGCCGCCTTGTCCATCCCGCTGTGGCTGGCGCTGGTCAAACGCCTGGGGCTGGCGCGCAGCTGGCTGATCGGCATGCTGCTGGCCGTGGCTGTGTTTGTGTGGGCCAGCCAGTTGGGTGCGGGCGATGCCTATGCATTCATGGCCGTGTGCGCCTTGTCGGGCCTGGCCCTGGGGGCCGATCTCGCCCTGCCTGGCGCCATGCTGGCCGGGCTGATTCAGGCCCAGCCCGGCGAGCGCCATGCGGGCACCTACTTTGGCTGGTGGAATTTCGCCACCAAGCTCAATTTGGCGCTGGCCGCCGGTTTGGCCTTGCCGCTGCTGGAGCTTTTTGGCTACGCGCCTGGCGTGCGCGATGCGCAAGGCTTGGATGCGCTGGTGGTGGCGTATTGCCTTTTGCCCTGCGCGCTCAAGCTCGCTGCCGCCGCCGCCTTGTACGCCTGGATCATTCGACACCCTCGGGGCTTGGCCCCACTTACGCAGGACACACGCACATGAAATTTCTTTTTCAAACACTGTTTGCAAGTCGCGCACGCACCGGCTTGGCCGCCTTGCTGCTGTCAGTCGGCCTGGCCGTGGGCTTGAGCGGATGTGCCGGGCCCCAGGCCAGCGACTACGCCCGTGAACAGCCCAAGCTGGACATGCGCCAGTATTTCAACGGCACTTTGGATGCTTACGGCGTGTTCACCGACCGTTCGGGCAAGGTGGTCAAGCGCTTCACGGTGGTCATGACCTGCAGCTGGAGCGGTTCGGCGGGCCAGGAAATCGGCGTGCTGGACGAAGAATTCACCTACTCCGACGGCACCCGCGACAGGCGCGTGTGGACGCTCAAGCGCACCGGCGAAGGCCGTTACGTAGGCACCGCTGCCGACGTGGAAGGCCAGGCCCTGGGCGAAGAAAGCGGCAACGCCTTTCGCTTTGGCTACACGCTGCGCTTGCCGGTGGATGGCCGCACCTTTGAAGTGCAATTCGACGACTGGATGTACCTCATGGACCAGCGCGTGATGCTCAACAAAGCCGTCATGAGCAAGTTTGGCGTGCGCTTGGGCGAGGTCACCCTGTCATTCGTCAAGCGCTGAGGCCCGACCTTTTCATGTCACACAACCCCACCCTTCGCGACTGGACTGGCAAAACGGTCTGGCTGATAGGCGCTTCCAGCGGCATTGGCTTGGCCACCGCCCGAGCCCTGCATGCCCGGGGCGCGCGGGTTGCGGTGTCGGCCCGCAATGCCTCGGCCTTGGCCTCTTTTGTGCACGCCCACCCGGGCGCCGTGGCCCTGCCGTTGGACGCCACCGACCCCCAGGCCCTGCGCGAGGCGGCCGGCCAGCTCATGGCCAGTGGCGGCCTGGACCTGGTGGCTTACTGCGCCGGCCACTACAAGGCTCAGCGGGCTTACGAGTTTGACTTGGCTGAAATGCTCAAGCACCAGAACATCAACTACCTGGGCGCGCTGTATGTGCTCGATGCGGTGCTGCCGCATTTCTTGCAGCAGCGCCGTGGCCACATCAGCCTGATCTCCAGTGTGGCCGGCTTTCGCGGCTTGCCCAACAGCCTCGCTTATGGCCCCACCAAGGCGGCCCTGATCAACCTGGCCGAAACCCTGTACGCCGACTTGAGCCCGCGCGGCTTGGGCGTTAGCCTGATCAACCCCGGTTTTGTGAAAACCGGCCTGACCGCGCAAAACCAATTTGCCATGCCCGCACTCATCACAGCCGAGCAGGCCGCTGATGAAATCGTGCAGGGCTGGGCGCGCGGCCGCTTTGAAATTCATTTTCCGCGCCGCTTTACCTTCGCGATGAAGGTGTTGCAGTGGCTGCCGTATGGGCTTTATTTGCCGCTGGTCAAGCGCATGGTCAAGGAGCACCCATGAGCGCGATTGAGCCCCAGATGGCCTTGGCGGTGGATGAATTGGTGATCTTTTATGAAAAGCTCCAGCCCGCCGATGTGGCCAGGCTCAAAGACTTGTATGCGGCCGATACCTTTTTCAAAGACCCCTTCAACGAGGTCAAAGGCGTGGCCGAGATGGAGCGCATCTTCTCGCACATGTTCGAGGCGCTGGATCAGCCGCATTTCATCGTCACCGGGCGCGTGGCGCAGGGCAGCGAATGCTTTTTGGTGTGGGATTTTCGCTTTCGCTTCAAGCGCTTTGACCGCGTGACTTGGCAGACCGTGCGCGGCACCTCTCACCTGCGCTTTGACGACGCCGGCAAAGTGGTGTTTCACCGCGACTATTGGGACGCGGCCGAAGAGCTCTATGAAAAGTTGCCTGGCTTGGGCGCCTTGATGCGCTGGCTCAAGCGCCAAGCCAATCGCTGAATCAGCGCGGTAGCGATTCCACAAAACTGGACCTGGCCATCAGCTTGTCTTGCAGCTTGGCCAAATTGGCGTGCGAGGCACGCCAGTCGATGTGCGCAAAGCGCAGGTCCAAGTAGCCCAAGGCGCAGCCCACCGCCACGTCAGACAGGCTGAAATGCACACCGCTGCAAGAGGGCTTGTCGGCCAAGCCCGTGGACATGGCCTTGAGCACCAGGTGCACCTTGGACATTTGCCGGTCTATCCAGGCTTGGCTGCGCTCGCTGTTGGCGCGACCTGACCAGGTGGCCTCCATGCGGGCCAGCACGCAGGCGTCAAGCAGGCCGTCGGACAAGGCCTCCCAGGTTTTGACCTCGGCACGCTCACGGCCGGAACTCGGGATCAACTTGCCCACCGGCGACAGCGTGTCCAGGTACTCCACGATCACCCGCGAATCGAAGACGGCCTCGCCGCCTTCCATCACCAAGCAGGGCACCTTGCCCAGAGGGTTGGCCTGGGCCATGGTGGTGTCGGCGGACCAGACGTCTTCCAGCACGAATTGGTAATCCAGCTTTTTCTCGGCCATCACGATGCGCACTTTGCGCACATAGGGGCTGGTTTCGGATCCAATGAGTTTCATGGTTCAGGTCATCAAGGCGTTGAAAGAATTGTGTGATGATTCTATCGACTCGCCTGCCAGACCCCTGCCTTGCGCCAGAACCCCGCCATAAGCCCAGACTTACAATAGGGGCATGAGTTTGTCCACAGTAAATGCCCTGTCGCCGCTGGATGGCCGTTATGCCTCCAAGCTTGAAGATCTGCGCCCGCTCATGTCTGAGCAGGGCTATATGCACCGCCGGGTGCAGGTGGAAGTGGCCTGGTTTGTGGCTTTGTCCGACGCTGGCTTTGCCGAGTTCAAGCCCTTGTCAAGCGGTGCCCGCAGTTACCTGCAGGGCCTGGTCCAACACTTTGGCGAGGCCGATGCCCTGGCCATTAAGGCCATTGAAAAAACCACCAACCACGACGTCAAGGCGGTGGAGTATTGGATCAAGTCCAAGTTCGAGGCCAGGCCCGAATTGCTGGCCGCCGCCGAGTTCGTGCACTTTGCCTGCACCAGCGAGGACATCAACAACACCAGCCATGCGCTGCAGCTCAAAAGCAGCCGCGAGCAGGTGATCTTGCCCACGCTGGACAAAGTGATTGCCATGCTGCGCAGCATGGCGCATGAGTATGCGGCCGTGGCCATGCTCAGCCGCACGCACGGCCAAACCGCCAGCCCCACCACCGTGGGCAAAGAAATGGCCAACGTGGTCATGCGCTTGGCCCAGGCTAGGCAAAAAATCGCTGACGTTCAGCTCCTGGGCAAAATGAATGGCGCGGTAGGCAATTACAACGCCCACCTCTCGGCCTGGCCTGAGTTCGACTGGGAGGCCTTCAGTCGCCGTGTGATTGAGGCCCCCGAGCCGCAGGGCCTGGGCCTGAGCTTTCAGCCCTACAGCATCCAAATTGAGCCGCACGACTACATGGCCGAGCTCTTTGATGCGGTGGCCCGCAGCAACACCATCTTGATTGATTTGTCGCGCGACATTTGGGCTTATGTGAGCCTGGGTTACTTCAAGCAGCGTTTGAAGGACGGCGAAATCGGCTCTTCCACCATGCCGCACAAGGTCAACCCCATTGATTTTGAAAATGCCGAGGGTAATTTGGGCCTGGCCAACGCCTTGCTCAAACACCTGAGCGAAAAGCTGCCCATCAGCCGTTGGCAGCGCGACCTCACCGACTCCACCGTGCTGCGCAACATCGGCGTGGCCTTTGGCTACACGGTGCTCGCTTGGCGCTCGCTCAGCGTGGGCCTAGGCAAGCTCGAGCTCAACCAAGAGGCCTTGGACGAGGACCTGAACGCCGCCTGGGAAGTGCTGGCCGAGCCCATACAGACCGTGATGCGCCGCTACGGCGTGCAAGGCGCTTATGAGCAGCTCAAAGAAGTCACGCGCGGCAAAACCGTCACCGCCCAGGCCTTGCACGGGCTGATACTAAGCTTGGACATCCCTGAGGCCGAAAAAACGCGCTTGCTGGCCCTGACGCCGGCCAGCTATGTGGGCCTGGCGGCAGAGTTGGCCCGCCGCGTCTGAGCCCGGCTGTCTGGCCTGTCCCCAGGGGGCTGGGCCGGGGAAGGTTGCGCTTTAGGCCTTCAAAGATGGGCGGTTTTCCACCGCCCGGTCCGCATAGCGGCCAAAACGCCAGGACGTGCTTTCAAGGGTGATGCGCCGCCAAGTGGTGCGCTTGGCCCCCGGGCTCATCTCGGGCCAGCGCTGCACTTCTTCAAAGCTGCGCCCGCAGCCCTTGCAGTGGTCGTCGCCCTGGCTGGTGGAGCAAATGGCAATGCAAGGCGTGTCGGGCGTGGTGTCGTACCAGCCGCGCCAGGCCGCCAAGGCCTGGGCCGGAAAGCTCGCTTCGTCCGCTTCTTCCTCGTGGTAGTACACCAGCAAGGCGTACACCTCGGCCAGCGCTCGCAACTCGGGCGCCAGCGTGATGCCGTCGGGTGAGGGCTTTTTCGCGCGCCAATGGTTGATGGCGGCTTCAATGTCGGTGATGTGAATGCGGGACACGGTGTCCAAGGGGAGGGTGAGCGCAGGTTGGCGGGAGGCAGATTATGGGGCTGGCCGATGGGACAAGCTTGTTCGGTTTGCACATGGCCTGGTTTTGTTGTCAAATAGTCATCTTTGAAGGGGAGTAACTCCCACGTCTGAGCCAGCGCTGCGCTTTTCGCGCACGGCAGCCAGACCGATCAGCAAGTCGTCATTACGGAGCTTTCGCTTCCGGCTTGTTGGGCCGCCTGTCCTCTGTCAGGCGGTCGAGCCAGACCTTCGATTAAAACCTGCACAGGTTTGGTCGAAGCGCGCTCTTTTCTGACGCTCCGATCTCGCTTGTGCAGGCCTGAGGGCGCTTTTTAGCGCTGCGGATCCACAACACATCGAATCGGAGAACGATCATGGAAGTTTTTTCATCTGCCTGGTTTTCGGCCCTGCTGGCCATTATTTTGATCGACCTGGTGCTGGCCGGCGACAACGCCATCGTCATTGCCCTGGCTGCCCGCAATCTGCCGCCTGACCTGCAAAAGAAAGCCATCATCTGGGGCACGGTGGGCGCCATCGTGGTGCGCACCATCATGACCGTGGGTGTGGTGTGGCTGCTCAAAGTCCCAGGCTTGATGCTGGTGGGGGGGCTGGGCTTGGTCTGGATTGCCTACAAACTCCTGGCCGACCAAGGCGGTGAGGAGCATGACGGGCCTGTGGTCACCACCTTTTGGGGTGCTATGAAAACCATTGTGATTGCCGACGCCCTGATGGGTGTGGACAACGTGCTGGGTGTGGCCGGTGCTGCCCATGGCGCTTTTGACCTGGTGGTCATTGGCCTGCTGATCAGCGTGCCGATTGTGGTGTTTGGCAGCTCCGTGGTGCTCAAGCTGGTGGAGCGTTTCCCCATCATCATCCAGCTGGGTGCAGCCGTGCTGGCCTTCACCGCCGCCAAAATGATTGTCAGCGAGCCTCTCTTGGTGGACTTTTACGGCGGCAAAAACGCCTGGGCTGAAGGCCAGACCATGAAAGTGGCGGCCCAGTGGGCCACCTACGTGGTGGCCGTGGCGGTTGTGCTCGGTGGCGGCTGGCTGGCCACCCGCCGTTCGGCCACTGCCGAGCAGGACACGCAGGCCCACTGAAGCGCCTTGGACCCGGACAGTGCCTGTGAGTGCTTGCGCAAGCACTGTCTGTGAGGTGGTTTTCCCTTTGTTTTTAAAGGTGTTCGATGAGCCGGCTGATTGCGTATGTGGATGACGCCGCCCATGCCTTGGGTGTGCTTGAAGCCCTGAGAAACACGCCGGACGCATCTGTGCCCAGGCAATGGATCGTGGGGGCATGCACGCCGCGCGTGACCCAGCATGTGAGAAATGGGTGACCCACCGCGCCCGGGAAAGCTGGCGAGGCAAGTGGACAGACAAACTGTTTGCCCAGCTGCTTCCCCAGATTGAAGGCGATGGCCATGAGGTGCTGGCTTGCGTGGCCAAAAACAATTTGGCCCTGCAAACCGAGGACTTGATCCGTGTGCATGGCCCGGCCCAGGTGATTGATGCGCGCCGCCCCAAGCAGTCTGCCGCGCCATGGGCGACGGGCGCTGCAAACCCCAAGCCAAACGGCTTGTTTGGCATGTGGCTGGGTTTGGCGGGCTCGGGGCTGTGCTTGTCTGAGTAAGGTTTTTTTCGATTTCTCAAAGCCAGGGTGACGCCAGCTGGCGGGCTATTTCAGCCAGCCGCGCCGGCGGAAATACCACATGGGCAACACTGCGCTGGCCGCCATCAGCGTCAGGGCATAGGGGTAGCCCCAGGTTTGCGCGAGCTCCGGCATGTACTGAAAATTCATTCCGTACAAGCTGGCAATCAAGGTGGGCGGCAGCAGGGCCACGCTGGCCACCGAGAAGATCTTGATGATCTTGTTTTGGTTGATGTTGATGAAACCCACGGTGGCGTCCATCAAAAAGTTGATCTTTTCAAACAAAAACGCCGTGTGCGAGTCCAGCGAGTCGATGTCTCGCATAATTTGCCTGGCGTCCTCGAACTGATCGGCATGCAGCATTTTGCTGCGCATCATGAAAGACAAGGCCCGGCGGGTGTCCATCATGTTGCGCCGGATCCGGCCTGACAAATCTTCATGGCGCGCAATGGCCGCCAGCACCTCACCGGCTTTGGCGTCGGTCACATCGGCCGACAGCACCTTGGTGCTGACTTTTTCGAGGTCCACATAAATGCCCTCGATGGTGTCGGCCGAGTACTCGGCATCGGCATCAAACAGCTTGAGCAAGACGTCCTTGGCATCGTCAATCAGCCCCACTGCGCGCCTGGCGCGCATGCGCACCAAGCGAAAGACGGGCACGTCCTCGTCGTGGATGGAAAACAACACCCCTTTGCTCTTGAGGTCCTCGTTGAGCATGTTCAAGATGAAGGCCACCCGCACCGTGTGGGGCTCGTCGGCGTCGGCGATCAAAAAGTCCGAGCGAATGTGCAATTCGCCGTTGTCTTCTTCGTAAAAACGGGCCGACTCTTCGATGTCCTCGTCCATCGCATCATCAGGAATCAACAGGCCAAAGTATTGTTTTACCCAGCGCTTTTCTTCCAGCGTGGGCGATTCGAGGTCCACCCAGATGGGCTGGAATTTGGAGAGCTCTTCCAGGGATTCAATTTCTTCCTGGAAAAGCCGTCCGTTGACGAGCGTGAAAACATTGAGCATGGCGGCTGGGCTCCCTGGGTCCAATGGGGGTGATCAAGAGCGGCCTGTGCCTGGCAGCCCTTGGGCGGGGGTGGGTTGTCGCTTCCAACCCCCGCAGCCTGTGCCGGCGTTGAAAGCTAGCGACTCGGGCTGCTTTCCATGGATTTCTCCGTCATTAAAACGATTGTGATTATGGCATTGCCCATGGGGGTCCCAGGCCTTGCCAAGCGGCCAGAAAGAACAAGGCAGGCTTCCAAACCGGGCTCAGACCCAGCGCAACCCCGGCTCTTAAAGGGGTGCTGCTTGCCAAGGCTTGCAGAGTGGCGCATCATGGGTTTAAGCGTGTTCCGGAGGTTGTCACGGTTGGCCCCGTTGACAGCCATTTTCGTTCTCGTCCTGACAAGGAGCTCCCTATGAACCTGACGATCAGCGGCCATCACCTGGAAGTCACACCCGCCTTGCGCGGCTACGTGACCAGCAAGCTCGATCGAATCACCCGTCATTTCGACCAAGTGGTCGATGTCAAGGTCCTGCTGACCATTGACAACATGAAGGAAAAAGAGCTCAGACAGCGAGCTGAATGCAATATCCACGTCAAAGGCCGCGATCTGTTTGCTGAAAGTTCACACGCCGACCTGTATGCTGCCGTTGACGAATTGGCCGACAAACTGGACCGGCAGGTGAGCCGCTATAAAACGCGCACGCAGGACCATCATCACGAAACCCACCGCAGGCACACAGGCAGCACCGCCCTGGACAGCTGAGCCCAGCCCCCCTTGGCGCCAGCCCAGACCCGCTGGGCTGGCCAGGCTTGACATCTGGTCAGGGCATTGACGCAGCGCCTAGCGCGCCACGCTGACACGGCCACTTGCGTGCGGCTTTTTTGTGCTTACTCGGCCTGAGCGTGGTCTGGCGCCGTGCATAATCCGCCCCATTCGACCGTCATGAACCGTCTTTCTCAGATTTTGCCCCCTGCCCAAGTCTTGGTCAGCGTGGACGCCACCAGCAAAAAGCGCGCTTTTGAAGAGGCGGGTTTGTTGTTTGAAAACGCGCATGGCCTCAACCGCGCACTGATCACCGACAGCCTTTTTGCCCGTGAGCGACTGGGCTCCACAGGGCTGGGTCACGGTGTGGCCATTCCGCACGGCCGCATCAAGGGCCTGAAGGCGCCCATGGCCGCTGTGTTTCAGCTCAGCTCACCCATTGGCTTTGACGCCCCGGACGAGCAGGCCGTGAATTTGCTCATTTTTTTGCTGGTGCCCGAAGCGGCCACCCAAAAGCACCTTGAAATCCTCTCCGAAATTGCCGAGCTCTTGAGCGATGCGGCACTTCGCGAGCAGATCAGGGCCAGTGTGGATGCGGGCGCGCTGCACCAGTTGATCGCCTCATGGCAGTCCACCCACGTGAGCTCGTGAGCCTGCTGAGCCAGCGCCATTTCGCATGAAACCCACGGTGGTCAGCGCAGATGTCCTGTTTGAGGACCACAGGCTTGCCTTGAAGTGGCAGTGGGTCGCGGGCCTGGGTGCGTCTGAGCGGCGATTTGACGAGGTGGCTGTGCGCGCGGCCCGCTCAGGCGCCGACTTGGTCGGCTACCTCAACTACATTCACCCTTACCGAGTGCAAATATTGGGCGAGCGCGAGGTCGCCTACCTGTCCACGGGCAGCGTGGAAGATTGCAGCCGGCGCATCAACCGCATCATCACCTTGGAGCCTCCGGCGCTGGTGGTGGCCGACGGTCAGGTGGTGCCCGACATGCTGGTGTCCATGTGCGAGCGCGGCAACCTGCCCATGTTTGCCACGCCCGATTCGGCCGCCTTTGTGATCGATGTGTTGCGGGCTTACCTGTCCAAGCACTTTGCCGACCGCACCTCCATGCACGGCGTGTTCATGGACATTTTGGGCATGGGCGTGATGATCACAGGCGAGTCCGGCTTGGGCAAAAGCGAGCTGGGGCTGGAACTCATCTCTCGCGGCCACGGCCTGGTGGCCGACGATGCGGTGGATCTGTACCGCATCAACCAAACCACCATTGAGGGCCGCTGCCCGGATTTGCTGCAAAACCTCTTGGAGGTGCGCGGCATTGGCCTGTTGGACATCAAGGCCATTTTTGGCGAGACGGCCGTGCGTCGGAAAATGCGCCTCAAGCTGATCGTCCACCTGGTGCGGCGCGAAACCCTGGAGCGCGATTACGAGCGCATTCCCTACGAGCCGTTGATGCAAGACATTTTGGGCATTCCGGTGCGCAAAGTCATCATCCAGGTGGAAGCGGGCCGCAACATTGCGGTGTTGGTGGAAGCTGCCGTGCGCAATGCCATTTTGCAGCTGCGCGGCATCAACACCTATGAAGACTTTGTAGAGCGCCACCGCCGGGCCATGCAGTAAGGCGACTGAGTGCACTGCTGCGTGCTGCGGTCAGGGGCGGGCGTGGCCTGTCAGCCTCGTATGGCGGCTGTCTTCTGAGCGGTGCGGACAAGCCGTCCGGCTGCAGTGGGCGTAAATTGACAGGGCGTGGTCGGCGATTTCAAAACCTTTGGACTTGGCGACTTGGTGCTGGCGCTGTTCAATCTCGGCGTCGTAAAACTCTTCCACCCGGCCGCAGTCCAGGCACACCAGGTGGTCATGGTGCTGGCCTTCGTTGATTTCGTAGACCGCCTTGCCCGACTCAAAGTTGCTGCGAATCAGCAGGCCCGCTTGCTCAAACTGCATGAGCACGCGGTACACCGTGGCCAGGCCAATGTCAGAGCGGTCTTCCAGCAGCACGCGAAACACGTCCTCGGCCGTCATGTGGCGCTGCTTGCCTTTTTGGAAAATCTCAAGAATCTTCAGGCGGGGCAAGGTGGCCTTCAGGCCTGTGCTTTTCAGCTCGTCGATGTTGCTCATGGTGGTATTGAACGTCGTGTACGTGCCGGGCAGGGGGAGCTACTTAGCGCATGGCCGGCGTTGAGCCTCGGGCCAGTGCAAGGGCGTGCAGACAGGTCGCGGCCCTTACAATTAAACCATCATATCGTCTTGGCCCCTGACCATGTTCGCACGCTCTCGTCTTGTGCTCGTCACTGTTTTTGCTGTGGGCCTGTCGGTCTTGCTGGGCGCCTGCGGCTCCAGCAAAACGCTGTCGCAGCCTGCCTCCTGGCTCACGCCGTACCGGCCGGATGTGGTGCAGGGCAACTTCATCTCCAGTGAGCAGGTGGCTTTGCTCAGCCCAGGCTTGTCGCGCCTGCAGGTTCGCAACCTCCTGGGCACGCCCTTGGTGTCCAGCTTGTTCCACGCCGACCGCTGGGACTATGTGTTCAGCATGCAGCGCCGCGTTGGCGAGTCGCGCATTTACCGCTATGCGGTGTTTTTCAAAGGCGATGAGCTGGCCCGTTTTGAAGGCGACCGCATGCCCAGCGAGTCCGAATTCATCGCCCAGCTTGATGTGCGCCGCGAGTTGGGCAAAGTGCCGCCCTTGGAAGCCACCGCCGAGCAACTGAAGGCCGCCGAAGCCAAGGCGCCGCCCAGGACGACCGAGGCGGCGGCACCTGCGGCAGCTTCGGCGCCCGCTGCAACCACCACTTACCCTCCCCTTGAAGGACGCCGCCCGTGAGCGCTGCCAACAACCCCGTGACTGAGCCACGCCTGAAGATTGCGGTGGCTGGCGCCAGCGGCCGCATGGGTCAAATGCTGGTGCAGGCCGTGCTGACCTCGGCCGATTTGTGCTTGAGTGGCGCCCTCGACATTCCCGCCAGCCCGCAGCTGGGCCAGGACGCGGCAGCCCTGCTGGGCCAGCAGTCCGGCGCCCTGATTACCGCCGATCTGCGGCAGGGCCTGGCGGGTGCCGATGTGCTGATCGACTTCACCCGACCCGAAGGCACCCTGGCCCACTTGGCCGTTTGTCGCGAGCTGGGCGTCAAACTGGTGATCGGCACCACGGGCTTTAGCGAGGCGCAAAAAGAAGAAATCGCCTTGGCGGGCCAAGACATCGCCATTGTGATGGCGCCCAACATGAGCGTGGGCGTGAACGTCACGCTCAAACTGCTCGAGATGGCCGCCAAGGCCCTGGCCACCGGCTACGACATTGAGATCATTGAGGCCCACCACCGCCACAAGGTGGACGCGCCCTCGGGCACCGCCCTCAAAATGGGCGAGGTGATTGCCAGCGCCACAGGGCGCGATTTGAATGAGTGTGCGGTGTATGAGCGCTTTGGCCACACCGGTGAGCGCGACCCCTCGACCATTGGCTTTTCCACCATACGCGGCGGCGACATCGTGGGCGACCACACGGTGCTGTTTGCCGGCACGGGTGAGCGCATTGAGGTCACCCATAAGTCGTCCAGCCGCGCCACCTACGCCCAAGGCAGCTTGCGTGCGGCCCGCTTCCTGGCCGGCCGAGCCGCTGGTTTGTACGACATGTTCGACGTGCTCGAACTCCGTTAAAGCGCCATGATGTCGCTGCTGACCGAGGGCGATGGCATCACCCGTGTGGTGGCGCTCGCGCTGCTGATTATGTCGGTGGCCTCCTGGGTCCTCATTCTTTGGAAAACCAGCTTGCTGTGGCGGGCCAGCCGCAGCCTGCCGCGCAGCTTGGCAGCCTTTTGGCAAGCGGCCGACTTGGACGAAGCCGAGCAACGCTTGAGCGTTTTTGACTCCGCCCGCCTGTTGCTGCCGCTGGTGCGCGCTGCGCGCCTGGGCGATCACCATTTCGAGCATCAGCCGCCGGCCTCGCTGGGCGGCCAAGGCGACGCGGCCGCACGCTGCACCCGCTTGCTTCGCGAGGCCTTGCAAAGCGTGTTGAGCCGTTTGCAACACGGCCAAATGGTCTTGGCCAGTGTGGGGGCGGTCGCGCCTTTTGTGGGTTTGCTAGGCACGGTCTGGGCCATTTACCTGGCCCTGGTCGGTCTGGGTGACCAGGGCGGTGCGGCTCAAGTCGGCATTGAGCAAATCTCCGGGCCGGTGGGCGAGGCCTTGGTCATCACGGCAGCGGGTTTGGCCGTGGCCATTCCGGCCGTGCTGGCCTACAACGCCTTGGGCAGGCGCATTGAGCACATTGAAGCCGAGCTCGAAGGCTTTGCCCACGACCTGCGCGAGCTGGTGCTGCAGCACGCGGGCGCCACCCAGGGCCGGCCATGAGCTTTGGCCGCCTCTCGCGCCCCCGGCCCCCAAGCGCCGCCATGGGGCCCATGAAAGCGCCCATGAGCCAAATCAACGTCACGCCCTTGGTGGACGTGATGCTGGTGTTGTTGGTCATCTTCATGCTCACGGCCCCTTTGCTCACCAGCGCGCTCAAGCTGGAGCTGCCCCGCGCCACGGCCGCCCCTGCCGCCGCCCCTGCGGCCAGCCTCAGGCTGGAGATAGACAAAAGCGGCCAGGCCTTTTTGCAGGGCCAAGCGCTGGATTCGGCCCAGTTGGCCCAGCGCCTGGCCCAGGCTGCGGCCGCTCAGCCGGACACCGAATTGCAGCTGCATGCCGACCAGGCCGTGCCTTATGGCCGGGTGGTCGAATTGATAGGCCTGGCCCAGCAAGCGGGCTTGTCGCGAATTGGCTTTGTGGCCGAGGCCGCCCCATCCCCTTCTTTTTCTTCACGCACCAAACCTTAGTGTGGGGGGCCTTCCGGTGGCCCCCAGGGCTGCCGCCTAAAATCTTGTCTTCGGTCTTTTGTGGCCACCTCACCCCTTTGAACGATGGCCTCAGGCCCAGGCCCTGAGCCCGCCCCCATGCAAGACACCACCTACGACCACCAGAAGATAGAAGGCGCCGCCCAGGCGCATTGGCAAGCCTCGAACGCCTACCGCGTTGGCGAGCGCAGCGACAAGCCCTTGGGCAAGTACTACGCCTGCTCCATGCTGCCCTACCCCAGCGGCAAGCTGCACATGGGCCATGTGCGCAACTACACCATCAACGACATGCTCACGCGGCAGCTGCGCATGAAGGGGTTTAACGTGTTAATGCCCATGGGCTGGGACGCTTTTGGTTTGCCCGCCGAAAACGCTGCACTCAAAAACAATGTGCCGCCCGCCAAGTGGACCTTTGACAACATCGCTTACATGAAAAAGCAGATGCAGGCCATGGGCCTGGCCATAGACTGGTCGCGCGAGGTCGCCACCTGCGAGCCCAGCTACTACAAGTGGAACCAGTGGCTGTTTTTGAAGATGCTGGACAAAGGCATGGCTTACCGCAAGACCCAGGTGGTCAACTGGGACCCGGTGGACCAAACCGTGCTGGCCAACGAGCAGGTGATAGATGGCAAAGGCTGGCGCACCGGGGCCGTGGTGGAAAAGCGCGAAATCCCAGGCTACTACCTCAAGATCACCGACTACGCGCAAGAGCTGCTGGACCATGTGCAAATGGGCAACGACAAGGCCACGCTCAAGGGCTGGCCAGACCGCGTGCGCCTGATGCAGGAAAACTGGATAGGCAAAAGCGAGGGCGTGCGCTTTGCCTTCACGCACGCCATCCAGGGTGCGGACGGCCTGCCCATTGCAGAAGGCAAGATGCATGTGTTCACCACGCGCGCCGACACCATCATGGGCGTGACCTTTTGCGCAGTGGCCCCCGAGCACCCCCTGGCCATGCATGCCGCCCAATCCAGCCCGGCATTGGCTGCCTTTATTGAGGAGTGCAAAGCCGGCGGCACCACCGAGGCCGAATTGGCTGTCAAAGACAAGCTGGGCATGGCCACGGGGCTGCAGGTGCAACACCCGATCACGAACCGCCTGATTGATGTGTGGGTGGGCAACTATGTGCTCATGGGCTATGGCGATGGCGCGGTGATGGGCGTGCCTGCTCACGACGAGCGCGACTTTGCCTTTGCCAAGAAATACGGCATCCCCATTCAAGACGTGGTGCACATCCAAGGCCTGACTTACGACCACCACCATTGGCAGGAGTGGTACGCAGACAAGCAGCGCGGGGTGACCGTCAACTCGGGCGCGTTCAGTGGCCTGTCCTGCAAAGAGGCGGCGGACGCGGTGGCCCTTGCCTTGCAAGCCCAAGGCCTGGGCGAAAAGAAAACCACTTGGCGTTTGCGCGACTGGGGGGTAAGCCGCCAGCGCTATTGGGGCACGCCCATTCCCATCATCCATTGCGATGAACACGGGGCAGTGCCTGTGCCTGAGAAAGACCTGCCCGTGGTGCTGCCGCAAGATTGCGTGCCCGATGGTTCGGGCAACCCCTTGCTCAAGCACGAAGGTTTTCACGCCGGGGTGGTGTGCCCGGTGTGCGGCAAAGCCGCACGCCGCGAAACCGACACCATGGACACCTTTGTGGACAGCTCCTGGTATTTCATGCGCTATTGCGATCCGCGCCACACCGAGCAGATGGTGGCCGAGGGCACCCACTACTGGATGGCCGACCCCACCAAGGCGACCGGTGGCAGCGGCATGGACCAGTACATTGGCGGCATTGAGCACGCCATCTTGCACCTGCTGTATGCGCGCTTTTGGACCAAGGTCATGCGTGACCTGGGGCTGGTGAAGGTGGACGAGCCGTTCACCAAGTTGCTCACCCAGGGCATGGTGCTCAACCACATTTATTCGCGCCGCACGGCCAAGGGCGGCAAAGACTATTTTTGGCCGCACGACGTGGAGCATGTGCTTGACGCTGCCGGCAAAGTGGTGGGCGCCAAGCTCAAGAACGAAGCTGAGAGCGCCGATGGCCGGCTGCCCGTGGGCACCGCCATTGACTACGAGGGCGTGGGCACCATGTCCAAGTCCAAGAACAACGGCGTGGACCCGCAGGACCTGATTGAAAAATACGGCGCCGACACCGCGCGCCTGTACACCATGTTCACCGCGCCGCCCGAGGCCACACTGGAGTGGAACGATGCGGCGGTGGAAGGAAGCCACCGCTTTCTCAAGCGCGTCTGGGGTTTTGCGCACAAGCACGCAAGCGCCCTGCGCGCGGCCACGGCGCGCGACTTGAGCCAAGCCAGCTTGCGCGACGAAAGCAAAAAGCTGCGTCGTGAACTGCACCTGGTGCTCAAGCAGGTCGCCTACGACTACGAGCGCATGCAATACAACACGGTGGTGTCGGGCTGCATGAAGCTGCTCAACGCGCTGGACGACTTTGCTTTTGATGGCAGCGACGGCGACGCGGCCTTGCGCTGTGAAGGCGTCTTGCTGCTGTTGCGCACGCTCTACCCCGCTTGCCCGCACATCTCCCAAGCACTGTGGTCCGAACTGGGCTACGCCCAGGCGGTGGGCGACTTGCTGGACGCGCCCTGGCCGCAAGTCGATGCACAGGCCCTGCTGCAAGACGAGATCGAGCTGGTGCTGCAAATCAACGGCAAGCTGCGCGGCGCCATCACGGTGCCTGCAGGCGCTGACAAAGCCGCCATTGAGGCGGCAGCGCTGGCCAGCGAGCTCGTGATCAAGCAGGCGCAAGGCGCGCCGGCCAAAAAAATCATTGTGGTGCCCGGCCGCTTGGTCAACGTGGTGCTTTGAAGCGCCCATTCACCCCCCCTGGCATGCTGGCTCACACCCTTCAACGCCGCTCGGTTCTGGCCCTGCTTTGTGCAGGTTCTGCCGGCCTGGGGGCGTGCGGCTTTGCACTGCGCCAGCCGCCCAACTACGCTTTTCGCACGGTTTACCTGTCCTTGCCTACCGGCTCCAGTTTGAGAGCGCCGCTCACGCGCTCGCTCGAGTTCAGCTCCATGGTGCGCGTACTGGCCGAGGCTGGCGATCGGCAGTTGGCCGATGTGGTGCTGGAAATCCCGTCCGAGATGCGCGAAAAAGTGGTGGCCGGCTTGAACGCGGCAGGCCAGGTGCGAGAGTTTCAGCTCAGGCTGCGCATGCGCTTTCGGCTGCGCACACCGCGTGGCGCAGAGCTCATCCCCATGACCGAGCTGCTGCTTGAGCGCGAGATCGGTTATGCCGAGTCGGCGGCCCTGGCCAAGGAAGAAGAAGAGCTCTTCCTCTACCGCGAAATGCGCCAAGACATGCTCCAGCAAATCCTGCGCCGCTTGGCGGCCGTCAAGGACTTGTCCACCCCACAGTCGCCCTCGGCGCGCTGAGCCTGTCTGCTTGCCCATGCAATTGAGCTTGCCCCAACTCAGCGCCCACCTGCAGCGCGGCCTGCGCAACCTGTATGTGCTGCACGGCGACGAGCCCTTGCTGGTGCAAGAGGCGGCCGACGCCTTGCGGGCCGCCGCCCGCGCCCAGGGCTTTAGCGAGCGCAGCGTGCACACCGTGCAAGGCGCGCACTTTGACTGGAGCGCCGTGCTGGCCGCCGCCAGCGCCTTGAGCTTGTTTGCCGACAAGCAAATCCTGGAGCTGCGCATTCCCACTGGCAAACCGGGCAAAGAAGGCAGCGCCGCCCTGCAGCAGTTGGTGGACAGCTTGCAGGGCAACGCCGACATCTTGGTGCTGGTGATGCTGCCCAAGCTGGACAAGGCCACCCGCACCGGCGCCTGGTTCACGGCCCTGGAGGGTGCTGGTGTCAGTTTGGCGGTGGAGCCAGTCGACAGGCGCGCCCTGCCCGACTGGATCGCCCAGCGCCTGGCGCTGCAGGGCCAGCGCGTGGTCCAGGGGCCAGAGGGGCCTCACACCTTGGCTTTTTTTGCCGACCTGGTGGAGGGCAATTTGTTGGCCGCGCACCAAGAGATTCAAAAGCTGGGCCTGCTCTACCCGGCCGGCGAGCTGAGCCTGGCGCAGGTCGAGTCTGCCGTGCTCAATGTGGCGCGCTACGACGTCTTCAAGCTGTCCGAAGCCGTGCTGGGCGGCCAGGTGTTGCGGGTGCAGCGCATGCTTGACGGCCTCAAGGCCGAGGGCGAGTCCGAGGTGCTGGTGCACTGGGCCTTGGCCGAAGACATCCGGGGCTTGAAACGCGTCAAAGACGCGGTGGCCGAGGGCCGGCCCCTGCCCATGGCCTTGCGTGAACATCGCGTGTGGGGCCTCAAAGAGCAGCTTTATGAGCGGGTGCTGCCGCACCTGACGCTGCCCGCCCTGGCCAAGCTGCTGGAGGCCGCGCACCAGGTCGACGGCATTGTCAAGGGCCTCAAGCAGCCGGGCTGGCCCACCGACGGCTGGCAAGCCCTGCAGCGCCTGGCCATGCAGCTGTGCGAGCCCTGCGCCCGGGTGTCTGGCGCGCGGACCAGCCGCGCTGTGCGCGTTTAAACCGGGATGGGCCATGTCTTGCTCCCTCGCCCCTTTGGGGAGAGGGCTGGGGAGAGGGGCACGCGTGAGGAAACATTTGTGCCACGCGA
>Ga0209550_10000197_pt1 | contig 53426 bp, 50 predicted proteins | sample LauGreSuBDMM15SN_2_FD_187567 | JGI IMG/M metagenome (GOLD analysis project Ga0209550, IMG submission 187567) | Freshwater lake microbial communities from Lake Michigan, USA - Su13.BD.MM15.SN (SPAdes) (version 5) | ecosystem: Environmental > Aquatic > Freshwater > Lake | place: Lake Michigan...
AGCGTGTACTTGGCCCGTTTTCTCGTTTCACTCATTTCGTTCTCCTTGAACTGATTTTTAACCATCAGCTAAGCAGTACGTTTTTCGGGGGCAAGGTCATTTTTCATCGCGCCTAAATTGGAAATGCATTTGTATTGGATTCTTATTTGTAGACTGGATCATCTTTATTACTGCTGCATCTAGACACTTAGCTTTTGTGAGGCTCGAAGTTCAAAATCAATATTTTTGAATTTTTTTCACATATGTGAAATTAAACTTCACATCTATGTTTTCTCAAACTACATTTGTGTTTTCGAGAACTCATCATGAATGTCAAATCAGCCGTACGTGTTATTGAAGTCTTGGAGTTTTTTGACACAGTTCAGCGCGAAGCCAGCCTGAGCGAGATTGCGCGCGAGCTCGGCTACCCTTTGTCCAGCACGTCGGTTTTGTTGCAAAGCTTGGTGGAGCGCGGTTATCTGTCGCAGGGTGACAGGCGGTCTTACCGTCCGACACCTAGGGTGAAATTATTGGGCGCATGGTTGTCACCTTTGCTGGATGCCAATGGTCCTGTGACATCGATCATGGATTGGGTGGGAGCCCAGTGTCAGCAGCTCGTTGTATTGGCAGCCCCGGAACACATGCAGGTGCGTTACATCCGAGTGGTTCAAGCCACGGGCACGGTACGCATGCATGTCATGCCGGGATCGGTACGACCTTTGCCAACCTCTGGCCTGGGACGTTTGTTCATGAGCAGGATGTCAGACGAAGAGGTTGATCAAGTGGTGCGCACACACAATGCCGGATTGGCCCCTGGGATGACCCCACTGCATGCCGGAGCGATTCGGCGCGAACTGCTTGCCATTCGTGCAGTGGGATGTTCGGTGTCATTTGACAAGGTCAGTCCCGGTGCTGGTGTGGTGGCTGTGATGGTGCCCACGCCTGTTCACGAAACGCCGCTGGCCATCGGTATTGGTGCGCCCAGTGCTTTGATCCGCGCCAATGCCGCGAATTATGGTGCATTGCTCCGGGAAGCGCTCGGACGATTTTGTACGCCGACGGTCCTTGGGGGGGGGCGTTTTCGTCCCGCGCAACGGACGTATTAAAGGAGTGGGGGCATGATCGCTATTGGTACCCGGTTTCATGGGGAAACTCGCCGCAGGCCAGCGGCTGCAATGGGCGTGATTTTTCACAAAGGCGAGTGGATGGACACGGGCGAAGACCCTGTGTTGTCACCCACGGTGTCCTTTATAGAGCAGCCGCCCGATTTCGAATTCATGCCGCACTTTCACCGTCAAAACCAGTTTCAGGTTTTTGTGGGCGGCTCCGGGGCGCTCGGAAGTCAAGCGCTGATGCCGGTGGTTGTGCACTACGCCGGGGCCTACACCGGATACGGCCCACTGGTCGCCGGTCCGCAGGGCATTCAGTACTTCACGCTGCGGCCGGTCTGCGAATCGGGTTTCATTCCTGTAGCGCAACGGCACGAGCAGATGATCGCAGGACCCAAGCGTCATGCCCAATCCATCAGCATCTCCGTGGCTGCTGTCGAACACATGCAAACCTGGAGTCAGATCCAAGAAAAATTCGAAATTCCCCTGGGCGCCGATGGAATGGGTGTCCGTCTGGTCAATCTGCCTGCGCAAGCAAGTTGGATGTCAACCCACCCGCAGGGCAGCCAAGGGCAGTTTTTGTTCGTGCTGCAAGGCACGGCCTTCACAGGGGGCCATGCATTGGGAGTGTGGGAGCATATGTATGTGAGCCACGACGAGACCATACCCAAGATCATGGCTGGAAAGCAGGGCGTGCAGTTCTTGTGTCTGTATGTGCCCGACAAGGCCCCCGAATACAAGCAGAGGACTGCCCTGTGAGTTCTCAACTTGCTGCTCGGCCACTGGCCGGTATCCGCATCCTTGACATGACCTCGGTCATGCTCGGTCCTTATGCAACCCAGATGCTAGGCGACTATGGCGCCGATATTGTCAAGATTGAATCACCTGTCGGGGATTCAACCCGCGCCACGGGACCTGCTCTGGAGCATGGCATGGCCGCCACCTTCTTAGGGGCCAACCGCAGCAAGCGCAGTATCGTGCTCGATTTAAAACTGAAAGATGCCCGCGAGGCTTTAATGGTGTTGATCGACAGTGCAGACGTGTTGGTCTACAGCATGCGGCCGCAGAAGATGGCGGCGCTCGGCCTGGCACCCAATGTGCTGCGAGCGCGAAATCCTCAACTCGTCGTTGTGGCCATCCATGGGTTTGCTGAGAACGGGCCTTACGCCGGCCGACCGGCATACGATGACATCATTCAAGGCTTGTGCGGATTGGCTTCTTTGAGTGAGTTGCAGGGCCGTGAGCCGGCCTATTTGCCAACGGTCATCTGTGACAAGGCCTGTGCCTTGTATGCGACCCAAGCAATCCTCATTGCGCTGCTTGCGCGTGCACAACAGGGGCATGGTTCTTATGTCGAGATGCCCATGTTTGAGGCCATGGTGAACTTCACGTTGGTGGAGCATTTCTACGGCCAGCATTTCAGGCCCCCTCTGGCCAATGCAGGTTATTCGCGCATGTTGACCGTCTGGCGCAGACCATACCGGACTACGGATGGCTACATTTGCATCGTTCCTTATTCTGACCAACATTGGCTTCGCTTTTTTACGGAAGCGGGACGCCCGTCCTTGCTAAAAGATGAGCGTTTTCAGGGTATTGCAGCTCGCACTCGCAACATCGATGCACTGTATGCAGAGCTCGCGAGCGCTGTGGCTCTGAGGTCTACGGCCGACTGGCTCGCGACCTGCGAGCGGCTGGACATACCCGTGGCACCCTACAACCGCCTGGCAGACCTGGAGCGTGACCCGCAACTCGCCCAAACGGCCTTTTTCACCACGATGGCCGACCCCACCATGGGCGACATCGTGACGCCTGCTGCGCCCTTGAAGTTTGATGGCTTGGCAGCACAGCCGACACTGCCGCCACGCTTGGGTCAGCACACCGTTGAAATTTTGCAGCAAGCGGGTCTGCCCGGACCGCAAATCGAAAAGCTCTTGTCATCGGGAGCCATCATTCAATCAGCCATCTAGGAGACACATCATGCAAAAAATCAATCGTCGAAAAGTTCTCGCTTCCGGTATAGGCCTGCTTGCTGGTGCTGCCACCCAGTTGTCTCTGGCACAAAGCGATGCGTGGCCATCCAAGCCCGTGCAGTTGATATTAGGATTCCCGCCCGGAGGCCCCAATGACTTGGTGGCCCGTGCTTTGGCAATCCGCCTGTCAGAACAGTTCAAGCAGCAAGTTGTGGTCGAAAACAGGCCCGGTGCCAATGGCAATATCGCCGCTGCCGTCGTGGCCCGTGCTGCTCCTGACGGGCATACCTTCCTCTACAACAGTTCTTCGCTTGCTCTTAGCCATGCGCTCAGCAGCAAAAACCTGATTGATCCACGCAAAGATTTGCTGCCCGTCAATGGCACGGCGGCCTTGCCATTGGTGTTGATCGTCGAGGCATCTTTTCCAGCAAGCAATTTCCGTGAATGGGCTGCGCAGGTGCGGGCCAACCCCGGTAAATTCAATTACGGCAGCCCAGGTACCGGAAACCTGGCCCATGTGGCAGCGGCCATGATCTTGCAGGCCAACGGTTTGAATGCAGTCCATGCCCCCTACAAGGGCAGCAGCGAGGCTTTGCAAGGCCTGATAGGCGGCTCTACGCATTTTCAACTTGATTCGATCAATTCACCCCTGAGTCTGATCAAGGCTGGCCGGATCAAGCCGCTTTTTGTGACATCGCCGCAGCGCTCGCCCGTACTGCCTGAAGTGCAAACTTTGGTGGAGGGTGGCTCCAGCCCGATTGATGCAGCTGCTTGGCAGGGCATCATGGCGCCCGCCAAGACGCCGTCAGCGGTTGTCCAGCGCATGGGGGCTGAAATCAGCAAGGCCATGGCCAGTCCGGAAATGCGGGCGGCCCTGGCGGCACAAGGGGCTTATTCGATTGCGACGACGCCAGAACGCTACAGCACTTTCTTCTCGGAAGAAATGGACCGTTACAAGAAAACGGTCGACGCACTTGGCCTCAAACTGGATTAACAGGAGATAGAAGATGAATTTTGCTTGGACACCAGAACAGGAAGCGATTCGCGAGGGGATATTGCAAGTTTGCAAACCCTTTGATGCTGCTTATTGGCTTGATCGGGACCGCAATGGCGGATTTCCTCTAGATTTTCATAAAGCCATTGCCGATGCCGGCTGGCTGGGCGTTTGCATGCCAGAAGCCTATGGCGGATCTGGCCTGGGCATTCAGGAGGCGGCCATCATGGTTCAGGCCATCAGCGAATCAGGCGCAGGCATGAGCGGTGTCTCCGCCATTCACATGAATATCTTTGGCCTTAATCCGGTGGTGGTTTTTGGCACGGAAGAGCAAAAACGCCGCATTCTGCCGCCGCTGATTGCAGGCAAAGAAAAGGCTTGCTTTGCCGTCACCGAACCCAATACGGGTTTGAACACCACGCAACTCAAAACCTTTGCCAAGAAGACCGCTGATGGTTACCTGGTCAATGGCCGAAAGGTCTGGATCAGCACGGCGCAGGTGACTGAAAAGATGCTGCTACTGGCCCGCACAACGCCCCTGGAGGATGTCAAGAGTCCGACCGATGGTTTGAGCTTGTTCTACACCAACCTGGACAGGCGCTATGTCGACGTCAAGGAGATCGAAAAACTCGGTCGCAAAGCCGTAGATTCGAATGAGTTGTTCATTGACAACCTGCCCATACCCCAAGAAGACTTGATTGGTGAGGAGGGCAAAGGCTTTCGAGCCATTTTGCACAGCATCAATCCTGAGCGTGCATTGGCGGCCGCAGGGGCCATTGGACTGGGGCGCGTGGCGCTCAAGAGGGCCGCAGAATATGCGGGCGAGCGGATTGTTTTTGACCGACCCATTGGGAAGAACCAAGGCGTTCAGCATCCATTGGCCAAGTGCTGGATGGAGCTGGAGGCGGCCAATTTGATGGTCATGAAAGCCGCTTGGCTTTATGACCAGGGTTTGCCGTGCGGTGCGGAATCGAATGCCGCCAAATATTTGGCCGGGGAGGCTGGTTTCAGAGCTTGCGAAAACGCTGTGCTCACCCATGGGGGCTTTGGTTATGCAAAGGAATACCACGTTGAGCGTTATTTCCGTGAAGCCATGCTGCTTCGCATTGCACCAATCAGCATCCAGCTCATCATGAGTTACATCGCAGAGAAGGTGCTTGGCTTGCCCAAATCCTACTGATTCATACAAGGAGTTATGCATGAGCGATCTTGGCCGCCTGAGCTGCGCCCTTTATTTTGAAGATTGTCAAATGGGCACCACTTGGCGAAGTGCTGGACGCACCATTCTTGAAAGTGACTTGAGCACTTTCATCAACTTCGCCTGGTTTCACGAGGATCTGTTTACCAATCTGCATGATCGCTCGTCCAATGCCATTGCAGGACGTCCAGTGCCCTTGGCCATGGTGTTGGCCATGTCCGAAGGCTTGATTCTTCCGTCCATCGATGGCACTGGCCTGGCCTTTCTGAATCTAGAGCTTGATGCCAAGGCCCCCACCTGTGTAGGCGATACCATCTTTGTCCATTGCGAGGTGGTGGAGGCGCGGTTAACGTCCAAGGGGGACCGAGGCATTGTGCGCACGCAAAATACGGTGAAAAACGGCAAGGGTGAAATCGTGTTGGTCTACCGTCCGCAGCGCCTTATGAAGCTCCGCGCGCAGTCTGCTCGGACATTGAATGAGGCTTGACATGAAACCTTGCTTGGCTTGGCATTGCGCTAGCACTGGCCTGTTTTTGCCGAGTCGGCGGACGATGCCAGTGATTTGGTCTGTCCGAAGCCAAGTTGGGATTGTTGTCCGGTTCGCTGGTGGCGATTAAATCTAGAGCGTCGTTTCAGTTTCTTCCAGCAAAGAAGTCAGTGAAAGCCAGCGCTCTTCCAGCGCAGTCACTTCGTCGGCCAAGGCTTTAAGACGGCGTCCCGCGTCGGCCATTTCGGCGGGGGATACAGGGGTGGTCAGCAGCGCTTCCAATCGGTTTTTTTCGGCTTCGATGCTGGCCATGCGTTCCTCGTTTTGTTCCAGCTCGCGCTTGAGTGGGCGGGTTTGTGCGGCCAGTTGTTGGCGTTTTTGGGCGTCGACTTTGCGCTGCTCGGCACTGCTCAGGCCGGGTGTGCTGGTCTGCGTGACGGCCGGGCTGGAGCCCTTGACTGCAACGGCTGCTGCGGGTGCCGGCGTAGGCGCAAGCGCAGCACTCGAAGGGTTTTGATTGTTGTGCGGCACGATGGCGATTGCCGCTGGAACTGGTGCCGAAGTTGCCGTGACCACGGCTTGACGGGCTGAATTTTTGGCTTCTTCACGCAGTCGTTTGGACTCTTCCAGCAGGTACTTCTGGTAGTCGTCCAGATCGCCGTCAAACGGCTCGACTTTGCCCCGGCCCACCATCCAGAACTCGTCACACACAGCGCGCAGTAAGGCGCGGTCGTGGCTGACCAGCATGACGGTGCCTTCGAACTCGTTGAGCGCCATGGATAGCGCCTCACGCGTGGCCAAGTCCAGGTGGTTGGTGGGCTCGTCCAGCAGCAGCAGGTTGGGCCTTTGCCACACGATCATGGCCAGCACCAGGCGGGCTTTTTCGCCGCCGCTCATGGAGCCCACGGACTGCTTGACCATGTCACCACTGAAGTTGAAGGTACCCAGGAAGTTGCGCAGGTCCTGCTCGCGGCTGGGCTCATTGCTGCCCAGCTCTTTGGCCAAGCGAATCATGTGCTCCAGCGGGTTGTCGTTCGGGTGCAGCACATCGAGTTCTTGCTGTGCAAAGTAGCCGATGTTCAGGCCCTTGCCTTCGGTTAAGGTGCCGGCCAGCAGAGGCATGGTGCGGGCAATCGTCTTGACCAGTGTCGATTTGCCCTGGCCGTTGGCCCCCAAAATGCCGATGCGCTGGCCCGCTAAAACCGATTTGCTCACGCCTTGCAAAATAGCTTTGGGCACATCGTCCACCACATAGCCAAAGCTCGAATCGCTGATGGCCAGCATGGGGTTGGGCAGGTTGTTGGGTTCCTTGAAGCCAAAGGTGAATTCGGCATCGGCCAGCAGCGGAGCCACTTTTTCCATGCGCTCGAGCGCTTTGACACGGCTTTGCGCCTGCTTGGCTTTGCTGGCCTGGGCCTTGAAGCGGGTGATGAACTTTTGCAGGTGGGCAATCTTGTCTTGCTGCTTGGAGAACGAGGCCTGTTGCAGCTCCATTTGCTGTGCCCGCAGGATTTCAAAGCCACTGTAGTTGCTGCCGTAACGGGTGAGTTTGGCGTGGTCGATGTGCAAGGTCACATCGGTCACGGCATCCAAAAATTCACGGTCGTGACTGATCACGATCATCGTGCCTGCATAGCGCTGCAACCAGGCTTCCAGCCAGACCAGCGCATCCAAGTCCAAGTGGTTGGTGGGCTCGTCCAGGATAAGAATGTCAGACGGGCACATCAGTGCGCGGGCCAGCTGCAAGCGCATGCGCCAGCCGCCCGAAAAGCTGTTGACCGGGTTGTTGAGCTCGTCCACCCGAAAGCCCAGGCCCAAAATCAGGGCTTCTGCGCGGGGCATGGCGTCGTGGTCACCGGCATCGGCCAAGTCGGTGTAAACGTGGGCCATTTCCATACCGTCGCCACTGGCTTCGGCCACCACCAAACGCTGGCGCAATTCGGCCAATCGGGTGTCTCCTTCCAACACAAAGTCAGCGGCGGCTTGGTCGGTCTCGGGCATGTTTTGTGCCACTTGGCCCATGCGCCACTGGCGCGGCATTTCAAAGTCGCCGCCGTCCTCGGTCAAGGTGCCGTTGAACAACGCAAACAAGGTGGATTTGCCCGCCCCGTTGCGCCCCACCAGACCGACTTTTTCTCCGGGGTTGAGGGTGACAGAAGCTTTGTCCAGCAGCACCTTGGTGCCTCGGCGGAGGGTGACGTTTTTAAGATTGATCATGAAAAGCAGTTTCCGGAACAGATGCCGGTATGGGGAGCAGGGTCAGTTTGGAGGGACTGACCTCAAAGAGCGTAACCATCCATTTTCGCCGAAGTGCATGTCGGTGAGATGGCACGTTGAAAGTTGGGTTGTTTCCCCAACCAGCGGGGCGGGCCTTTACAAGCCGAGCAAGGCTTCACGGGTGATCAGCAAGACCTGATCGTCGCCCGCGCTGGTGTCCAGCCAAGCGACTTCGAGTTCGGGGAACGCGGCGATGAAGTGTTCCACCTCGTTGCCGATCTCCAGCACCAAGACGGCGTGCTCGCTCATATGCGATGACGCATCCTTGAACAGTTGCCGCACAAAGTCCATGCCGTCGGTGCCGCCAGCCAGCGCCAGTTCGGGCTCGGCGCGGTATTCGGCGGGCAGGGCGTCCATGCTGGCTTGGCACACATAGGGCGGGTTGCACAAGATGAGGTCAAACGGACCCGGTAATGCACTCAGGCCGTCGCTGTGAATCAGTTGGACGCGTTCTTGCAGCTCGTGCCGCGCCACGTTAATGGCGGCCACGGCCAGCGCATCATCCGAAATGTCCGCTCCGGTAACTTGCACCTCGGGCCAGGCGAGCGCCGCCAGCACGGCCAGGCTGCCGTTTCCGGTGCACAGGTCCAGCACGCGGATGGTCTGGTCAGACAGCCAAGCGTCGATCGTGCCGTCGGCCAGCACCTCGGCGATCAGGCTTCGCGGCACGATGGCGCGCTCGTCGATGTAAAACGACACACCCTGCAACCAGGCTTCTTGCGTCAGGTAGGCTGCGGGTTTTCGGGTGGTGATGCGTTCTTCGATCAGCGCGGCGCAAGCCGCCTGCTGCTCGGGCGAGACTGTATTTTTGGCTTGTTCGGCCACATCGTCCAAGTCGGTGTCCAGCGGCAGGCCCAGACGCCACAGCACCAGCCAAACGGCTTCGTCAAAGGCGCTCTGGGTGCCGTGGCCGAAAGCCACACCCGCGTGTGTGAGCCGCTCGGAAGATGTCGCGATCAACCCCGACAGGGTCAAGGCGCTCATGCGTACAGGCCCGCGTTGAGTTGTTCCAGCGTGCGGCGGTAGATGGCCTTGAGTGGCGCGATGTCTGTCAGCACAACATGCTCGTTGACCTTGTGGATGGTCGCGTTGGGCGGGCCGAACTCGATGACTTGTGGGCAAATCTGCGCGATGAAGCGGCCGTCGCTGGTGCCGCCGGTGGTGGACAGCTCGGTGGTGAGACCGGTCTCGTCGGCAATGGCTTTTTGGATGGCGGCCACTAAAGTGCCGGGAGTGGTCAAAAACGGCAGCCCGCCGATGGTCCATTTCAGTTGGTACTGCAAGCCGTGTTGTTCCAGCACGGCCGTCAAGCGCTGCTGCAGGCTCTCGGGCGTGGACTCGGTGCAAAAACGGAAGTTGAAGTCCACCACGCAGTCGCTGGGGATCACATTGCTCGCGCCCGTGCCCGCATGGATGTTGCTGACCTGCCAACTGGTGGGTTGGAAGAAGGCATTGCCTTCGTCCCAGCGGATGGCGACCAGATCGGCCAACGCTGGGGCCAGGCGGTGGATCGGGTTGTCGGCCAGGTGCGGGTAGGCGATGTGGCCTTGCACACCTTTGACGGTGAGCTTGCCACTCATGGTGCCGCGTCGGCCGTTTTTGATCATGTCGCCGGTATGTTGCACCGAGGTGGGTTCACCCACGATGCAAAACTGCGGCGCTTCACCCCTGGCCACCAAGGCTTTGCAGACCACCACGGTGCCGTCCAGCGCCGGGCCTTCTTCGTCGCTGGTCAGCAAAAAGGCGAGGCCAAGCTTCGGCTCGGGATTGCTTGACAGGAACTCCTGAACAGCCACTACCATGGCCGCCAGCGAGGTTTTCATGTCGCTCGCACCACGCCCAAACAACTTGCCGTCTTTGTGGGTGGGGGTGAAGGGGTCGCTGTCCCATTGCGTGAGTGGCCCGGTAGGCACCACGTCGGTGTGACCCGCAAAAGCCAGGGTCTGGCCCGAGTTGCCGGCGCGTTTGGCCCAAAGGTTGCGCACGCGGAAGGTGTCGGGGCCGGAGTCCATGAATTCGCAGACAAAGCCCAGCGGTTTCAGTGCGTCGGCGATCAGGTCCAGGCAACCGGCGTCATCCGGGGTGACCGAGGGCTTGGAAATCAGCTGCTCGGCCAGGCGCAGGGTGTCGTGGCAGGTCGTGTTCATGGCTTGGAGGGATTGAGGGGATGGATGCCGGGTCAAGCCCGGCATGACAGTGGGTTGGGCTGGTCTGAAGCTTGTCAGTGGGGTGGGCTGGTCTGAAGCTTGTCAGTGGGTTGGGCTGATCTGAAGCTTGTCACCCCGGGCTTGACCCGGGGTCCATCTTCACAGGATGGGCGCGCACGAAGCGGGCGATGCGCTCTGCCGCTTCCAGGCATTCGGACGTCTCGGCCACCAGTGCCATGCGGATGCGGCCCTGGCCCGGGTTTTTGCCGTTGAAATCCCTCGCCAGGTAGCTGCCGGGCAGCACCGTGACGCTTTCGGCCCCAAACAGCGCCTTGGCAAATGCGGCGTCATCACCCTGCCAGCCCGCAGGCACACCGGCCCACAGGTAAAAACTGGCGTCCGGCAGTTTCACATCTAGCACCTCGGCCAGCACGGGCGTGACCTGGGCGAACTTGGTGCGGTACTGGTTGCGGTTGTCCACCACATGGGCTTCGTCGCCCCAAGCGGCCACGCTGGCCGCTTGTACCACCGGGCTCATGGCGCTGCCGTGGTAAGTGCGGTAGAGCAAAAACTGCTGGATGATGGCCGCGTCGCCTGCCACAAAACCGCTGCGCAGGCCGGGCACATTGCTGCGTTTGCTCAGGCTGGTAAAGGCGATCAGGCGCTTGAAGTCGGTGCGGCCCAGATGGTGCGCGGCTTCCAGGCCGCCTAAGGGGGCCTCTTCGCGGAAAAAAATCTCGCTGTAGCACTCGTCGGACGCGATCACGAAACCATGTTGGTCCGACAGGGCAAACAGCTTTTGCCATTCCGATAGGGGCATGACCGCGCCCGTGGGGTTTCCGGGCGAGCAAACGAATACCAGCTGCGTGCGCGCCCAGACGGCAGCAGGCACGCTGTCCCAGTCATTTGCAAAGTTGCGAGCTGGATCGCTGGGCACGTAATAAGGTGTGGCGCCCGACAGCAAGGCCGCGCCTTCATAGATCTGATAAAACGGGTTGGGGCTGACCACGGTGGCGCCTGGGCGGGTCGGGTCGATCACGGTCTGCGTCAAGGCAAACAGGGCTTCGCGCGAGCCGTTCACAGGCAGGACTTGCGTGGCTGCGTCCAGCGTGAGTTGGTAGCGGGTTTGCAGCCAGGCAGCGCAGGCTTTGCGCAGGCTGGGCTCACCGGCTGTGGCCGGATAGGCCGACAGGCCTGTGGCCACCGAGGCCTTCAGCGCTTCTTGAATGAAAACTGGTGTGGCGTGCTTGGGCTCGCCAATCCCCAAACTGATGGGCTTGAGGGCGGGGTTGGGCGTGACGCTGGCAAACAGCTGTTTGAGCCGTTCAAAAGGGTAGGGTTGCAGCTTGGCGAGGAGGGGATTCATGCCTCGATTATCCGGGATGAAGCGGGCGCAACAGGTGTCAGGCGAATCGGGGCGTGTGCAGAGAGGGGCAATTCAGCCCGTTAGCAATTCAGGCGCTCGCACCACCTTGGGGGCCGGCTTTTGCTCGGCCATCCACAAATCATGGGACATTTGCATGCCCAGCCAAATTTCTGCGCTCCCTCCCCGCTCAGGCCCCAACCATGCTTCGATGCGGCGGGCCATTTCGGGAGACACAGCAGCTCGCCCATTGACCACGCGGGAAAAAGCGGTACGCGTCACGCCTAACTGAATGGCCGCTTCTGTCACGCTCAAGCCCAAGGCGGGCAAGACATCTTCGCGCAAGGTCTCGCCTGGGTGGGGTGGATTGAACATTCTGCTCATGCTGTTACTCCTAGTGATAGTCTTGGTAATCCACCAGAACGGCGTCTTCGCCTTCGAAAGTGAATGTCATGCGCCAGTTGCCGTTGACCCATACGGACCAATGTTGATCCAAGCTGCCCCTCAGAGAATGGAGCTTCCAACCCGGTACGTTCATGTCTTGCGCCTGTCTGGCTTTGTCTAATTGCAACAACTGGCGCGCAAGTCGAGCCGCATGATGGGGTTGGATGCCCGCTTTGGATCCCTCTTCGAAAAAGGCCATTAAGCCGCGATGACGAAAACTCTTGATCATGTGTGTAGCTTAGCTTAACAGAACTTGGCGTTATGGCACTTTTTACAGTGCACCTTCCCTGCGTGACCCCACGTATTCGCCATTCCTGTCGGGTAACATTGCCCTTTTGACCGTGTTAGCCGTTTGGGCTGGCCCAATTACTCGATCTGATACCGCCGTGCGCCTCAATTCCATCAAGCTTTCCGGGTTCAAATCGTTTGCCGAACCCACCAACTTCTTGCTCCCTGGGCAGCTTGTGGGCGTGGTCGGGCCCAACGGTTGCGGCAAATCCAACATCATGGACGCGGTGCGTTGGGTGCTGGGTGAGTCCAAAGCGTCAGAGTTGCGTGGCGAGTCCATGCAGGATGTGATTTTCAACGGCACCAACACCCGCAAACCCGCCAGTCGCGCCAGTGTGGAGCTGGTGTTTGACAACGCTGACCACCGTGCCGGTGGCCAGTGGGGCCAATTTGCCGAAATCGCCGTCAAGCGCGTGTTGACCCGCGACGGCAACAGCAGTTATTACATCAACAACCAGCCGGTGCGCCGCCGCGACGTGCAAGACGTGTTTTTGGGCACGGGCTTGGGCCCACGCGCTTACGCCATCATTGGCCAGGGGACGATTAGCCGCATCATCGAGTCGCGCCCCGAAGAGCTGCGCTTGTTTTTGGAAGAAGCCGCGGGCGTGTCCAAATATAAGGAGCGCCGCCGCGAGACCGAAAACCGCCTGTCGGACACCCGCGAGAATCTGACCCGGGTCGACGATATATTGCGTGAATTGAACGCCAATCTGGAAAAGTTGGAAAAGCAGGCCGAAGTGGCCCAGCGTTACAACAACTTGCAGGCCGACAGCACGCTCAAGCAGCACCAGTTGTGGTTTTTGAAGCGCCGCGACGCCGAGGCCGACCAAGGCCGCATGAAGTCGGACGTTGACCAAGCGGTCAATGCACTGGAATCGCGCATGGCCGATTTGCGGCACGTCGAGGCCGACTTGGAAACCATTCGCCAAGGGCATTATGCCGCAGGTGACGAGGTCAACCAAGCCCAAGGCAAACTGTACGAAGCCAGTGCCGAGGTCGGAAAGCTCGAAGCCGAAATTCGCTTTGTGGTGGAAGGGCGCCAGCGCGCCGAGCAGCGCTTGCAACAGCTGGTGGAGCAAACCGCGCAATGGGGCACACGCAGCCAAGACGCGCAAGCCGAGCTGGAAACCCTGGCCGAGCAAGCGGCCACAGCCGAAGACCAGAGCATGACGCTGGCAGCGCAAGTTGAAGACCAAGCCATGGCCTTGCCCGACTTGGAAGAAGCCCTCCTCAAAGCGCAAAACGACGCCAATACCCAGCGTGCTGCGGTGGTGCAGGTGCAGCAGCAAATTGGCGTGCTCGCCGCAGACCAGCGCAACGTCGAAGAACAATCGCGCCAGCAGGACAACCGCCGCGAACGCTTGCTGATCGACCGAAACGCCTTAGCCGCGCCCGATGAAGCACGCCTGCAGCAGTTGCAAGAACAGCTGGCCGAGGCCGAAGCCCTGTCTGCAGAATCGGAAGCCCGGCTGCTAGACCTGCAAGAACAGGTGCCATCCTTGGACGAAGACCGCCGCACCCGCCAATCTGCCGTGAACACTGAATCGTCTCGCTTGGCCGACCTGAGCGCCCGCATCGAGGCGCTCAAGGCCCTGCAAGAGAAGGTGCGTACCGACGGCAAACTCAAGCCTTGGCTGGCCAAGCACGGCATGGAGGACCTGGAAGGCCTTTGGAGCCGCATCCACATCGAGCCCGGCTGGGAAAATGCCCTCGAATCTGCTTTGCGTGAGCGCTTGTCGGCGCTCGAAGTGTCACGCCTGGACATGGTGCGCGCATTTGCGAATGACGCGCCTCCCGCTAAATTGAGCTTTTTCAGCCCGCCTGTGGCGGCCAAGGCCGCGCCGCGCAGCGGTATGCCCGCGGGGTGCAAACCCTTGGCGGACTTGTTGCGTGTGCACGATGCTGGTTTGTCTGCCCTGCTGGCCGACTGGCTGCAAGGCTGCTACACCGCTCCTAACCTTGACGACGCGCTGGCCTGGCGCAGTCAATTACACGCGGGTGAAACCCTGTTGGTGCAAGCCGGTCATGCGGTTCAACTCAACAGCGTTGTGTTTTACGCGCAAGACTCTGAGCAAGCTGGTTTGCTGGGCCGCGCTCAAGAGATCGAGAACCTGGAAAAGCAGTTTCGCGCCCAGACCCTGATTTCGGAAGAAAGCCGCAGCGCTCTGGTGCGGGCCGAGGCGGCCCATGCCGACGCCTCGCAGCGCCTGATCACCGTGCGCCGCGAAGCCAGCGAAAGCCAGTCGCGCACCCACGAGTTGCAGGTCGAGACCCTTCGCCTGTCGCAGTTGGTGGCCCAAACCCGTGCGCGCAGCGACCAAATCAACAACGACTTGGCCGAAATCGAGGCTTTGCTCGACGAGCTGCAAGAGCGCCGCGTCACCGCTGAGGCCCGCTTCGAAGAGCTGGACATGCAGCTGGCCGATACGCAAGAGCGCCACGCCCAACTGGACGAACGCGTGATCGAGGCCGAGCGCAAGCTGGCCGAATGCCGCGAACAACAGCGCAGCCTGGAGCGCCGCGCCCAAGAAGCCCAATTCTCACAGCGCAGCCTGGATGCTCGCCGGGCCGAGCTGAACCGCACCATCGAGACTGCCCAGCAGCAAGTGGCCAGCATCGACGCCGAAATGCAGCGCGCCCGCGACGAGCTCAGCCGCCTGACCGATGCCGCTGCTCAAGCCGGTTTGCAAAATGTGCTGGCCGTCAAACTTGAGCGCGAACAAGCCTTGGGCGCACGGCGCAGCGCCTACGACGACCTGACCGCCAAACTGCGCGCCAGCGACGAGCGCCGGGTGAGCTTCGAGCGCGAACTCGAACCGCTGCGCCAACGCATCACCGATTTGCAGCTCAAGGAACAAGCCGCACGCTTGGGCCTGGAGCAATACACCCAGCTGCTGGCCGATGCGCAGGCCGATCTAGAGGCTGTGGCGCAGTCCATCGAAATCGGCCAGGTGCGCGTGACGGGCCTGCAAGGCGAGATCGACCGCATTCACCGCGAAATCACCGCTCTGGGCCCGGTCAACTTGGCTGCGCTCGAAGAGCTGTCCACTTCGCGTGAGCGCAAGACCTTCCTGGATGCCCAGTGCGCCGACCTGACCGACGCCATGAACACGCTGGAAGATGCGATCCGCAAGATCGACGCCGAAACCCGCGAATTGCTGGGCGGCACCTTCAAGATCGTCAACGAGCACTTCAGCCGCATGTTTCCTGAGTTGTTTGGCGGCGGCAATGCGCGTTTGGTCATGACCGGTGACGAAATTTTGGACGCCGGTGTGCAGGTGCTGGCCCAGCCGCCGGGCAAGAAAAACCAGACCATTCACTTGCTGTCGGGCGGCGAAAAAGCCCTCACGGCCATCGCACTGGTGTTTGCGATTTTTCAGCTCAACCCCGCACCGTTTTGCTTGCTTGATGAGGTGGACGCGCCGCTGGACGACGCCAACACCGAACGTTATACCAAGCTGGTCAAGGGCATGGGCAAAGAGACCCAGTTTCTGTTCATCAGCCACAACAAGATCGCCATGGAAATGGCCGAGCAGTTGATCGGCGTGACCATGCAGGAGCAGGGCGTTTCACGCATCGTGGCTGTGGACATGGAATCCGCAGTGTCATTGGCCGACGTGGCCTGAGGAAGTTATGTTGGAATCGATGAGCTCATTGCAGTTGAGTCTGGCCGCCATCGGAGCGCTCACGGTGGGTGCCGTGGTGGTCTACAACTACTGGACATCACGCAAAAACGCGCCTCGCCAAGCCGACCCCCATCGAGACTCTCCGCTCGAGTCGGCTTTAAATGCCATCGAACCTGTGCTGAACGCCGACCACGCTGTTCCTGTCAGCAGCACCGACGCCATTGATCCCTTGCAGCAAGATGCTTTCGCGCACCTGAGCCAGCCCGATCGCAAGCCCCTATTGGACGCATTGATCGACGTGTTGGCTTCGATTGAAGTGGACCAAGTGGTGTCGGGTGACGCCGCTTTGGCGGCCCTGCCATCCACACGCCGGGTCGGCACCAAGTTGTTTTCTGTCGAGGGGTTTGTGCAAGGAACAGGGCAGTGGGAAGCACTGGCCACTGGGCGGCGTTACAACGCCTTTCAAGCGGGGGTTCAACTGGCCAACCGAGTGGGTGCGCTCAACAACATCGAGTTTTCTGAATTCGTGGTCAAAACGCAAGCTTTTGCAGATGCGATAGGCGGCAGCGCCAGTTTCAGTGACATGTTGGAAGATGTAGCCCGCGCCAAAGAGCTGGACCAATTTGCCAGTGTGCACGACGCTCAGCTGAGCTTCACGCTGTGTGCCCGCACCGCAGCCTGGAGCCCTGGCTACATTCATCAGCATGCTGCTCGCTTGGGCTTTGTTCTGGGTGTCATACCCGGCCGCATGGTTTTGCCTGGCTTGGTGCAAGGCCTGCCTGCTGTCCTTTCACTCACCTTTGATACCCATGCGGCGATGGCCCAAGACCCAGATCTGTCGGCCATTCGCTCTTTTGCATTGAGCCTTGATGTGCCCCAGACCGCCCGCGAAGAGCAGCCTTATGTCCGCCTGCGCGAAGCCGCTGTTTCGCTGGCTTCACAGATGGACGGTGTGGTGACCGATGGCGAAGGCCAGGTGCTCAGTGAAGCCACGCTCGACCAAATTGGTCGGGACTTGCAGCAGCTGTATGACGCGCTGGACGCCCGCGAGCTGTCAGCCGGATCGCCACAAGCCCGTCGCCTGTTTTCTTGAATGCGCCCCACAGCCGTGAGCCCCAACACGCCAGGTCTTTTTGACGACTTCTTTGCCGAATCATCGACGGCATCGCCACCTGCCGAAACCCCGGCCACGCAGGCTCAAGCCCTGCGCCGCCAGTTGCATCACCATGCGCATGCCTACTACACGCTGGACGCGCCCGAAATCCCCGACACCGAATACGATCGGCTGTTTCGCGAGTTGCAAGCCTTGGAATTGGCGCATCCCGAACTGCTGACATCCGACTCGCCCACCCAGCGAGTCGGCGGGGCGGTTTTGGACGCGTTTGCCCAAGTCACGCACCGCGTGCCCATGCTCAGCATCCGCACCGAAACCGACACCGAAGCCAGCGGGGCCGAGGCCTTTGACGCCCGCATTCGCAAAGAGCTGGGCCTCGGCGAGTCTGACCCGGCCGTGGACTACGTGGGCGAACTCAAATTTGACGGCCTGGCCATGAGCCTGCGATACGAAGGCGGCTTACTGGTGCAAGCGGCCACCCGAGGCGATGGCGAAACCGGTGAAGACGTCACCACCAACATCCGCACCATCGGGCAAATCCCCTTGCGACTGCCGACCCACGCGCCCAACGTGCTCGAAGTGCGCGGTGAGGTCTACATGCGCCGCGACGATTTCGAAACCCTGAACGAGCGCCAACGCCAACGCATCGCCGCAGGCACCAAAGGTGAAAAAACTTTCGTCAATCCGCGTAACGCGGCGGCGGGTGCGGTGCGTCAGCTTGATTCGGGCGTTGCGGCTGAACGTCCGCTGAGCTTTTTTGCTTATGGCCTGGGCGACATCACGCCCGCCAACGAAGGTGGTCCGCAGTGGATTTCTCACTTCGACATGCTCATGCAACTCAAGGCTTGGGGCTTTCCTGTAGCCGAGCAAACCGCTTGTGTGCAAGGGGCTGCCGGGTTGGTGGCGTTTCACCAGCGCGTGGCCGCGGAACGCGATGCCTTGCCTTACGACATCGACGGTGTGGTCTACAAGGTCAACGATCTGTCGCTGCAGGCTGCCTTGGGTTTTGTGACCCGCGAGCCGCGTTGGGCCGTGGCGCACAAATACCCCGCGCAAGAAGAAATGACCGCGGTGTTGGCCATCGATGTGCAAGTGGGCCGCACTGGCAAACTCACGCCCGTGGCCAAACTCGCCCCGGTGTTTGTGGGGGGTGTCACGGTGACCAATGCCACGCTGCACAACGAACTTGAAGCTCGTCGCAAGGACGTGCGGGTGGGCGACACTGTCATCGTGCGCCGTGCGGGCGATGTGATCCCTGAGGTGGTGTCGGTGGTGCTGGACCGCCGTCCGTTAGACGCGCCGCAGTTCACCATGTTGACCTACTGCCCCGTGTGCGGGAGCCTGGCCGAGCGGGAAGAGGGCGAAGCCGACCACCGCTGCACGGGTGGGCTGTTTTGCAGCGCCCAGCGCAAACAGGCTATCTGGCACTTTGCCCACCGCCGCGCCATGGATGTAGACGGCTTGGGCGACAAATTGGTGGACCAACTGGTGGACACGGCCCAAGTCAACACATTGGCCGACCTGTACCACCTGAAGCTCGACCGCTTGGCCAACATGGACCGCATGGCCGAAAAATCTGCCCTCAACTTGCTCGATGCTTTGGAAAAGTCCAAAACCACCACCCTCGGGCGTTTTTTGTTCAGCCTGGGCATTCGCCATGTGGGCGAGGCCACGGCCAAAGAACTGGCCCGCCACTTTGGTCAACTCGATGCCACCATGGTCGCCAGCGAAGACGCGCTTTTGCAAGTGGCCGATGTGGGCCCTGTGGTCGCGCACAGCATCCGCACCTTTTTTGATCAACCGCACAACCGCGAAGTGGTGCAAGCCCTGCGCGATGCAGGCGTCACCTGGCCCGAAGGTGAGGCCTTGGCCCCCACCGAAATGCCCTTGGCGGGCATCACCGTGGTGCTCACCGGCACGATGCAAACCATGGGCCGCGACGAAGCCAAGGAAAAACTCGAAGCCCTGGGTGCCAAAGTGGCCGGCTCGGTCAGCAAAAAAACCCACTACGTTGTTGCCGGGGCCGAATCGGGCAGCAAGCTTGACAAAGCCCAAGCGCTGGGGGTGCCCGTGCTGGACGACACGGGTTTGGCTTTGCTCTTGACAGGCCAGAAACCCTGAGTTTCTGCCTGCTAGGGTTGAACTGCCAGACAGGTGCCTAGTGTGTTAGAACTTCCAGCAGTCGATCCAAGCCACCTTCATGGATGGCCACCATGGCTTGCTCACGCACTTTGGGTTTGGCGTGGTAAGCCACCGACAAGCCGGCCACGCCCATCATGGGCAGGTCATTCGCGCCGTCGCCCATGGCAATGGCCTGGTGTGGTGTGATGCCCATCATTTGGCAAGTCTCCAAAAAGGTTTTGCGTTTTTCTTCACCGTCACAAATGTCGCCCCAGGCTTGGTCCACCATGCGACCGGTCAGCACACCATCTTCTAATTCCAGCACGTTCGAGCGCGTCCAGTCGATGCCCAAGACATCCCGCACATGGTCGGTGAAATAGGTAAAGCCGCCCGAAACCAAGAGCACTTTCATGCCCGCAGCCTTGCAGGCGCTTACCAAATCTGCCGCGCCTGGATTCAGGCGCAGTCGCGCACTCAAGACCTCATGCATGTGCGCGACTGTCACGCCCTTGAGCAGGGCCACGCGTTGGCGCAAGCTCTCTTTGTAGTCGGTGATTTCGCCACGCATGGCCGCTTCGGTGATGGCCGCCACTTCTGGTTTGCGTCCTGCTGCATCTGCGATTTCGTCCACGCACTCGATGTTGATCAAGGTCGAGTCCATGTCGAAAGCGATCAGCTTGAATTGGGAAATTTTAAGGGGGGCAGCAAAACCCTGAATGGTCAGGCCGGGGGCGTATTCGGTTGCGTGAGTCATGGCATCCATCTCATCCATTGAGAAAATTTTAGGCTCGCCAGTTTTGCATCTGCAGGTCTGGTTATGTGGTACTGCTGTCATTGTCACTGATCAGATTTATTCCGATCGTGTTCCCAATGCCTTGGTGCGGCCACAGTCGAGAGTAGTAGATTTGAAAAATAATTAAGATTTTTTATAAAACATTAATATATAAAATTAAAGTACTCCATTTGGCTAGTTTACATCAATTCATGATCAAGCATGATTGACACATAGGGTTTCAGATCAATTAGTGGCCCTAAGTTTTTGAATTCATACAAGTTTTTGTGGAGGTTAGAGTGAATAAATCACATTTTGAATGGTCTTCTCTACGGGTTCTGGGTCAAAAAGTTACTCGAGTCGTACTCGCTGGTTGCGTTTTTGTCACCATCGCCCCATCAGCAGTTGCGCAATCCCCAAGCTCCCGCATCAGCATTGATGCCTTTGGCGAGGTCTACGTCACGGCGTTGGCGGCACCCGCGGAGCAAACCAGGGTGTTTGTTTACCGAACCGGTCAGGCGCCGAACGCATCTCCGGTCAATATTTATCTTAATGGTCAATACCACGCCTCTTTATTGCGCGGCGGCTTTACCGAATTTTGTGCCGCTCCAGGGGCTGTCAACATCAAGGCTGCGCTCGATGATGCATCTAGACTGCACACAAGCAAGCTCGATGCTGGTCAGCGCTTGGAGCTTAAAGCAGGACAAACGAATTTTCTAAAAGTTGATGAAAGCACTTTACCTGCCATCGGCTTGCTGAGCGGCACAGCGGCTCAAACCAAAGCAGAGCTCGAAAGTACACGTCGCCAAATCCACACCATCTCGCGCGCCAAGGCTGCACTGACATGTGGGCAACCTGCAGCAGCAGCAGCAGTTGCTGTGGTGGTGGTGCCCCCGCCTCCTGCGCCTAAACCGCCTGTTCCTCGCGAATACGCGCTCGAAACGGATGCACTGTTTGAATTTGGCAAGGCTGAAATCCGCGCTTCTGGCTACAACGCCATTGAGTCGTTGGTGCAACGTTTGCTCCAGGATTTCTCTTCGGTTGAACGCATTCGTGTGGTCGGGTATACGGACCCGATTGGATCAGCTGCTTTTAACAAAAAGCTTTCCCAAGACAGAGCTGATGTGGTGGCCCGTCAAATCGTCTCACGAAACATTCCTATCGAGCGAGGCATTGAAGCAGAAGGTCGTGGCCCCATTGAATTGGTCAAGACCGGATGCGGCAACACGCCAACGCCTGAAAACAAGATTTGCCATGCACCCAATCGCCGGGTCATGGTGGTAATCACCGGTGCGCGTCGTTGATCAATGACCTACCAACCCCATTTTTTTGAGAGACACACATCATGAGCAAGTCATACAAAATCAAACTCAATCAAGGCCCAGGTGAGGCCAAGTTGGTGGACATTCCACAAGTGTCTGGCGGCGGCCAGCCGCTGGCTGTGAAAGCTTTGCCAGGAGTCAAATACCAGCTGGTCGATTCGAGTACGGGTTACGGGCCAGAAAACATTCGGGCCAGTCGTTCTGGGAAAAACCTTCAAGTTTTCTTTGAGGGGCGAGGTCAACCTGACTTGGTCATTGAAGACTATTACGCAGAGGCACCCGAGGGTTTCAATGGCTTGATTGGCGAGTCGGAGTCGGGTCGCTTTTACGAATACATTCCTGAAACAGCAGCAGGCAATTCAGCCGTGCCTTTGTTGGCCGATGGCTCTAATCAGGTGGGCATGGCCTTGGGTGGCGCGGAGATCAATGCCTCAGGTGCCGCTGTGGGTGCATTGGTCGCGGTGGCGGCTTTCAATCCCCTGCTGTTGGCTCCGTTGGCTTTGCTGGGCGCTGCGGCTGGCGGCGGGGGCGGCGCAGGCGGCGGAGGAGGCACGATAGACACCACGCCGCCCGTCATCAAATCCGCTAAATTGCATGTCGATGATGACACTGGGGCCAAGGACAATGTGACCAGCGACAAAACGCCTCGCATCACGGGTGAAACCGAAGCCAATGCTGACGTGTCCGTCGAGGTGAATGGTAAAACCTATACCGGTAAAGCCGATGCCAATGGCTTGTTTGTGATTCAGGTGCCGGATGCCGATGCTTTAAAAGATGGGCCTTATACCCCTAGAGTGACCGCCACCGATGCGGCAAAAAACAAGTCGGCCGTGTTCGATGGCACGCCTTTCAAGGTGGACACCAGCCCCGATAAGAATGAACCTGATACGGATCCCAATGCGAGCGCTGTGATTGACATTGTGAGCATCACGGTAGACTCTGGCCAAGTTAAGACTGATTTCTACACCAATGACAATCAGCTGTTACTCAACGGCACATTGAAAAACTTCACCCAAAATGGCGATTGGGTCAAGCTTGAACTCAAGGATGCCAGTGCCAAAGTGATTGACACGGCCTATGTCAAACCTGTAGCCAATGGAACAGGCTGGGACTGGAGTTGGGATCGCACCGCCAAAGACAAGATGGTCGATGGCCAGTATTCCCTTTCTGCCGTGGTGGTCGATGGCGCAGACAACGTGGTGGGCAGTGGCAATTCTCGGGTCTCCGATGTTCAGGCCATCACCATTGATACTGATAAAGACAACAATTTCGGGCCCAACAAAGAGGAGGACCCCAACAAGTCCAGTACCGTCGATATCGTGTCTTTGTCGCTGGACACGGGTTACAGCAACGCCGATTTCATCACCAAGGATCGGACCCATGTTTACACAGGCGAATTAAGCGCTTTCACCAGCAATGGTGCATCTGTTGAGTTGACGCTCAAAGACGCCATGGGCAAGGTGCTCACCACAGAACATGTGACCCCCATGCAGGTCGCTGGTGTGTGGACATGGTCTTGGGATCAAACTGCCAATGCGTTGCCTGATGGTGAGTACACCTTGCTTGCCAGTTTGGTTGACAAAGCGGGCAATCCTATTCAGGTGGATACGCAGGTCATTTTTGTTGACAACAGCGCTGGAGAGAATGGCGGTAAGGTTGATCCCAATGCTTCGCTCAAGATGTTGCCGGTTACTTTTGCAGATGACACGGGCGTCAGCCAAACGGATTATTTGACCAACGACCAATTTTTGACTTTCAAGGGGGGATTTGACAAAGATTTCGTCAACAACGGTGATCGCGTGTTGGTCCAGGTGTACGGATCCGATGGCTTGGTCATATCACCCCAATATGTTTTGCCATCGGGTAAAACCTGGGAATTTGAAAATCTGACAAAACTGGGATTTGACACCAAAACAACCACTTACACGGTCAAATCTGTGTTGGTGGATGCTGCAGGAAATTCGCTCCAAGCGACGGATCAATCTTTTGTCATTGACCGCTCAGTGTCGATTTTTGACAATTCTGGTGCCGAAAAGAAGGAAGGTCTATGGATTTTTTCGACCATCAAGTTCTCTACTAATGAGCAAGGCACTTACAAGTACACGGGCTCGGGCTCGGGCGTCAAAACCTATACCGGTGGTCTTTTTGACTTGAAAGATATTGAAGGCAAGACTTTTGAAAAGGGCGCATTCAGTCTTGAGTTTACGGACAAGGCGGGCAACATCTTCACCATCAAAAATGATGATGTGCGCATGGACTTCAGTACAGCCAAAATGTCCACAGACACCACGACGCCTGCGGTGTTGCCTTCGCCTGGTTTTAGCAGCAACCAATTGATAGGATCCATTGGCAAGTTGACACTGGACACGGCTGCCCCAAAAGAATTGGACATGGCATCGTTGTACGATGGCATTTCTGATTTGGGTGATGTGGCGGCCATCAACCATGTGGATCTGATCAAAGGGGATCACACCCTGAAATTGACCATGGGCGATGTGTTGGATTTGGGTGTCAAAAACAGTTTCTCCAATGCAACGGCCCACCAAGGTCGCCTGCAGATGCGCATTGATGGCGATGCAGGTGATAGAGCTGTGCTCGACGACTTGGTGGGCACAATCACCCAAACTTGGAACGCCAACAATTCACGGGTCACTTTGGATGGACAGGAGTATCGGGTATTTACCCACGAAGGCCTCGGCCTGAGCTTGTTTGTTCAGCAAAGTGTGCAGATCAACTTGGTTTAAACATCATTTTAAAGTTCTCTTGACGGTGACATCCAAATACTTGCTGCATTGGGGGGGCGTCGTCTTCGGCGTTCTTTTTGGCGGAGCCGCAGCAGCAGATCCGTTGTTTGATTTCACCTTGTTTAGCCCCCCTGAAGCTTCCCAGCGCCGATTGCAAGAGCCTGAGGTCAGTTGGCTGGTCAGGCCCAATGCCAGCAACTTTTGTCAGCAAGCGCAGCCCAAAGATGGTTTTGTCAGCCGTCCTGAGGGTTGTGTTTACTGGCAGCTGCAGGCTTCGCGTTGCACCATCGTGACCACAGGGCAGACCACGCATTCGCAGCTGGGACATTTGTTTGTGCATTGTTTGCAGGCGAGGTGATGATGTCGGTGGTCGCAGTTCGTTTGCCCAAAATCCCGTTCCAATTCATGGTGCTGGGTTTTGTGTTTTTTATTGGACTGTTTTTAACAGGCTGCGAGACCACCACCATGCGACCACCCCAGGTGGATACCGTGCGCTTTGCACCCATGCCTGACGCCAAAAGGGTGATTGCACAGCCCAAAGTCAAATATTTGGTTCGTCCGGATGGGCATGAATACTGCGCTCGCATCACCGGTATTCCTGTGACCCCTACCTCAAAACCCATGGCCTGTGCTTTCTGGAATGTGCGAAGAAAGGAGTGCACGGTCGTCACGCCTGTGGTCACTGGTTACAACTACGTGGGTCACGAGCTTCGTCATTGCTTTGAGGGGGCTTTTCATGATTGATCGGCCGGTTTTTGTTGGCAGAGGGAACATGACGCGCAGAATTTTTTTGACTGTGCCGCTGGCCTTGTGCATGCCTTTCACTGCCTGGCCTGTTTTGGCCCAAACATCCGGACTGGAGGGCGGTGTCTTGCAGGTTGGCGTGCTGTCAAATTACAAGCCATTTAGCTTTGTCGATGGCCATTTGCAGGGGTTTGATGTCGATGTGCTCAAGCGTTTGGCTAACATTTTGAAATTGGAGTTGAAAATTCATGTGGACGGCATGGCCAATTTGCAGAAAAAACTGAACTCAGGTGAGATTGCGGTCATTGCCAATCAGTTGCTGATGACACCAGAAAACCGCCGCCAGTTTGATTTCGTTCGCGCCTATGCTGCCAACCAACTCGTCTGTGTTCAACACGAAGAGGATGCGCGTGATTTTCTGTCCTTGGACGATTTGTTGGGTAAAAAACTCGGCGTTTTGGCCAATACGGGTGTCGAAGATCAAGCGCGTGGTGCATTGGGCAAGTCGGTCTTGCCTTTTCAAGGCATAGATTTGGCCTTAAGACAATTGGCCGACAAGAAATTGGATGCTGTGCTGGAGGAAAGTCTGATCGCTGATTACTATATCGAGCGTCACGGTTTGCCCATCAAGGTCACCTCACCTTTCGCTCCACCCTTGACTTCCGGTTGGGTCGTTCGCAAGGGCAACAAGCCGTTGGCACAGCGCTTATCCGAGGCGGTCCTGACCCTGCTTGGCGATGGCTCTTTCAAGCCAATTTCAGCAAGATGGTTTGGCTATGATGTCAGCAAACCCAGTGTCAGCCATACGTCTTTGCCCCGCTAGGCTTTATTTCTTTGCGCTTCCGGTTTGTTCAAAGATATTCAAAATCCGCCGATCTCCATCCATGGCCAAGTCCAGCAGTTCAGATAGGGAAGTGCAGCCCATTTTCCCCAGAACCCGACTTCTGTGAAGTTTGACGGTGGAAGCTGCAGAGCCGTTAAGGTTGGCTATTTCCTTGTTGCCGAAGCCCTTGATCATCCACCCACAAATTTCCCGTTCTTTATCGGTCAAACTGGCAAATCGTTGCCGGGCCTTTTCAGTCTTTATTCTTTGATCAAGACCTGTTTTGTCTTTTTCCAAGGCTAAATCGATCGCATGAACAAGCGCATGAAGTCCGAACGGCTTGAGCAGGAAGTCAACCGCACCTTTTTTTAAAGCTTCTATGATTTCTGCGGGTTGACTCTCGCCCGAGATGAAAATAATTGGCGTCCCGCGTCCTTGGTGCTTCAATTCGTTTTGGAGGCTCAAGCCGCTGGTTTCTGGCATTCGGTTATCGAGCAAAATGACCGCAGGACTGATTGAAAGTGAGTCCTTCAGAAAGGCTTTTGGGTTTTCAAAGCTCTGAATTGAGTAGCGCAACGAACTGAGACTGAAGGCCAGACTTCTGCGTATGGATGGGTCGTCATCGATCAGGTAAATGTGGCCTTTGAAACCTTCAAAATTCATTCATCACCCGTGTTGAATTGGTTGCACTGAAGGTTAAATTTTAGTCGTAAAAAAATTCAATGCTTCATTTTTTTTAATACTAAAGTATAAGTCATATTTATGTCAATTGACGTCACCTTGGATGGAGTAACTGCATGAAGACTGACAGTTTGGAATATTTGACGGACCTACCCACCGATGGCCAGAGCATATTGAGTTTGGCAGCACGTTCATTGTTTGATGTTTTTGCCAACGCCAGTGAGGGAATGCTGTTGGTGGACCGGTCTGGACGAGTGGTGTGGATCAATGACCATTACCGCCAGTACCTGCCCGCCTTGGGGTTCGAAAAAGAGGAGGATTTTGTCGGTCGGCCTGTGGTGGAGGTGGTGCAAAACACCCAGATGGGCCACGTGATGGAAACGGGGAAGCCCATACTTATCGATCTGCTGAGCAACAAAGCGGGAACTTTCTTGGTCAGCCGATTTCCCTTGCGTGATGAAGCTGGGGTGGTCATTGGCGCTTTGGGTGTGGTTTTGTTTGATCAGCCCGAAACCAATTTGCAACCACTGATGGCCAAATTTGCCTTGATGCAACGTGAGTTGGACGAAGCACGCAATGCCTTGGCCGCGCAGCGCAAAACAGGGCCCGCCCTGCGTCAAGCACGCTACAGTTTTGCCAGTTTTGTTGGTACCAGTGGGGTCGTGACCGATTTGAAACGCCAGGCCAAGCGAGCGGCACAAACCCACAGTCCTGTTTTGCTTTTGGGAGAAACGGGTACCGGTAAAGAGTTGTTGGCCCATGCCATCCATGCCAGTTCGCCTCGAGCCAGGGGGCCTTTGGTCAGCGTCAACATCGCGGCAGTGCCGGATTCTTTACTAGAGGCCGAGTTTTTTGGGGTTGTACCCGGAGCTTTCACGGGGGCAGACCGCAAAGGGCGTGACGGTAAATTCAAGCTGGCCGACGGTGGTACCTTGTTTTTAGATGAGATCGGTGACATGCCTTTGGGCCTGCAGGCGAAGTTGTTGCGAGCCTTGCAGGAGGGTGAAATCGAGCCCTTGGGCTCCAATCAATTGGTGCCTTTTGATGTGCGGGTGATCGCAGCAACATCCCGTGATTTGGCTAAGCTGGTACACGAAGGCTTGTTTCGCGAGGATCTTTTTTATCGACTTAATGTATTGCCACTTCGAGTGCCGGCTTTGCGCGATCGTCCCTCGGACATCCCCAACTTGGTCGAGGTGCTCTCGGAGGAGTTGGCTTTGCGCAGCGCCGTGCCGCAGCCCGAGTTTCAGGGGCAAGCGGTGGCACTGCTGTCTGCGCAACCCTGGCGGGGTAATGTCCGTGAACTGCGCAATGTGATCGAGCAATTGCTCTTGCGCTGTGAATCGGGTTTTGTGGATGCATCAGCGGTCGAGGCTGTGCTGCGTGAATCCGGTCTCAGTCAGATTGTTCCCGCACGTGTCGATCCTGTAGTTTCTGATCCCATGAATATGATGCATTCTGCTGCCGACCCAACTGTGGAGCGATGGCCTTTGGCCCCGCGCATCCGCGCATTGGAGGTGCAGGCGGTTCAGGATGCTTTGAAGCAAACCAGGGGCAACAAGGTTGCTGCGGCCCATTTGCTGGGCATATCACGTGCCAAACTGTACCAATGTCTCTTGTGATTTGCCTTATTAAAATACATATGTATTTTAATAAGGCAATATGGGTGTATTATTTTTGAACATTTTAATTGGTCTTTTTTTTTCACAGACTCATTCGTTGGGTTCGACAAGGGTTTGCATGACTTTGTCGGCGCTCATGGGATTGGCATGAGATGTGCATGGTGACAGTGCGCCGCAAACCAGCGGACGACTTACAAGGAGACCCCCGCATGTTCCGTCGACACCTCATTTCCTTAGCCGCTTTGGCCACCAGTTCCATTTTGATGCCGGCCGTATGGGCCCAGGGCAAAGACATCAAGATCGCCCACATTTACAGCAAGACCGGACCGCTGGAAGCCTACGGCAAGCAAACACAAACCGGCTTGATGATGGGCCTGAGTTACGCCACGGGCGGCACCATGGAAGTGGCTGGCCGCAAGATCGTCGTGATCGAAAAAGACGACCAAGGCAAGCCGGACCTGGGCAAGAACCTGTTGGCTGCGGCCTATGGCGACGACAAGGTGGATCTGGCTGTGGGCCCAACCGCTTCGCCGGTGGCCCTGGCCATGCTGCCGGTGGCCGAGGAATACAAAAAGATTTTGTTGGTCGAGCCTGCTGTGGCCGACACCATCACCGGTGAGAAGTGGAACAAATACATCTTCCGCACTGGACGCAACAGCAGCCAGGATGCCATCTCCAACGCCGTGGCGGTGGACAAAGAAGGCGTGAGCATCGTCACCATGGCGCAAGACTCTGCTTTTGGCCGTGACGGCGTCAAAGCCTACAAAGATGCGATCAAGAAGGCCAAGGTCGTTCACGAAGAGTACCTGCCGCCCGCCACCACCGATTTCACGGCCGGTGCGCAGCGCATGATCGACAAGCTCAAAGGCCTGCCAGGCCGCAAGATCATTTTCATCATCTGGGCCGGTGGCAACCCCTTCAAGATCGCCGACATGGACTTGAAGCGCCACGGCATCGAGATCGCCACGGGTGGCAACATTCTGCCCGCGATGGTGGCCTACAAGCAGTTCCCCGGCATGGAAGGCGCGGCTTACTATTATTTCGGCATGCCCCAGAACCCAGTGAATGACGCCATGGTGGCCTCGCACTACCAGCAGTTCAAGTCGCCCCCGGACTTCTTCACAGCAGGCGGTTTCTCAGCTGCCATGGCGTTGGTCACGGCATTGAAGAAAACCAATGGCGACACCAACACCAACAAGCTCATCAGCACCATGGAAGGCATGAGCTTTGACACGCCCAAGGGAAAGATGACCTTCCGAAAGGAGGACCACCAGGCCATGCAGAGCATGTACCACTTCAAGATCAAGATCGACCCGGCTTTTGCCTGGGGTGTTCCCGAGCTGATCCGCGAGATCAAGCCTGAAGAAATGAACGTGCCGATTCGCAACAAACGCTGAAATGGATCCCGGGTCAAGCCCGGGATGACAAATTCACAGATGGATTCCGCAAGCCCGGGATGACAAATTCACAGATGGATTCCGCAAGCCCGGGATGACAAATTCACAGATGGATTCCGCAAGTCCGGGATGACAAATTCATCGGATGGCAATATGAAGCTGTCACCTTGGACTTGATCCGGGGTCCAGGTTTCCTATCCCGGCATTCCATATCTTTTCGAACTGACTTCATGCTTCAAACCCAAAACCTGACGGTCCGGTTTGGCGGTCATGTGGCCGTGAATGCGGTGTCATGCCGCTTTGAACCTGGCACGCTGACCGCGATCGTTGGCCCCAATGGCGCGGGCAAAACGACCTACTTCAACCTGATCTCCGGCCAGCTGCCTGCCACGACTGGATCGGTGCATCTGAACGGCCGTGAGCTGACGGGCCTCAGTGCATCGGCGCGCACCCGTGCTGGTTTGGGCAGGGCGTTTCAGCTCACCAACCTGTTCCCAAACCTGTCGGTGCTGGAGAACGTGCGTCTGGCCGTGCAGGCCACAAAAGAGGGCGCGCACCGCCGGGGCCTGAACCTGTGGAGCATTTGGAGCGACCATGCGCAGCTCACGAACCGGGCGCTGGAGATTTTGCAATCCGTTTCGATGCGCGCGCAGCAAGACGCCCCGGTGGCCAGCCTGCCGCATGGTGACCAGCGCAAGCTCGAAGTGGCGCTGCTCATGGCGCTTGAACCGGCGGTTTACATGTTCGACGAGCCCACGGCCGGCATGAGCCACGATGAAGCGCCGGTGATCCTCGATTTGATTCGCCAGCTGAAAAAAGACAAGAGCAAAACCATCTTGCTGGTGGAGCACAAGATGGACGTGGTGCGCGAGTTGGCCGACCGCATCATCGTGCTGCACAACGGCACGCTGGTGGCCGATGGCGAGCCGGGTGAGGTGATTGCATCGCCCATCGTGCAAGAGGTTTACCTGGGCAAGGCGAAGGTGGGTGCATGAGCGATACGTTGTTGACCCTCGAAGGCGTGCACACGCACATCGGGGCCTATCACATCCTGCATGGGGTGGACTTGGTCGTGCCGCGTGGCGAGCTGACCTTGCTTTTGGGCCGCAACGGCGCGGGTAAAACCACCACGCTGCGCACCATCATGGGCCTGTGGCAAGCCTCCCAAGGGCGCATTACTTTTGGCGGCGAAGACATCACGCAGCTCAACACGCCCGCCATTGCGCAAAAGAACATCGCTTATGTGCCCGAAAACATGGGCATCTTCTCGGACCTGACCGTGAAAGAAAACATGCTTTTGGCCGCCCGCAGTGCCCAGCATGCGGCGCAGATGGATGAAGCGCGGCTGCAGTGGATCTTCAAACTTTTTCCACCCGTGGCAAAGTTCTGGAAGCACCCGGCGGGCAAATTGTCGGGTGGACAAAAACAGATGTTGGCCGTGGCGCGGGCGATCGTGGAGCCGCGTGATTTGCTGATCATCGACGAGCCGAGCAAGGGCCTGGCTCCGGCCATCATTCAGAACATGATCGAGGCGTTTCAGCAACTGAAGGCCAGTGGCGTGACGATTTTGCTGGTCGAGCAAAACATCCACTTTGCCCAGCAATTGGGCGATACCGTGGCGGTGATGGACAACGGCCGGGTGGTGCATGCGGGTCGCATGCAGGCGCTGGTCGAGGACACGGCCTTGCAGCAATCCTTGTTGGGGCTGGCTTTATGAAACTGTTTCAAGACGTGGACATCCGTCCTTTGCTGCTGGTGCCGGTGCTGGCCTTGCTGGCGTTTCCCTTGATTGGCTCGGGTTCGACCTGGCTCACGCTCACGGTGGCGGGTCTGGCCATGGGCATGATCATCTTCATCATGGCTTCGGGCCTGACGCTGGTATTTGGCCTGATGGATGTGCTCAACTTTGGCCATGGTCTGTTCATTGCCCTGGGCGCTTTTGTGGCCACCAGCGTGCTGGGTGCCATGGGCGACTGGACGGGCTCCGGCGAGTGGTGGCGCAACATGGTGGCGGTGCTGCCCGCGATGCTGATCGCCATGGCCGTGGCGGCCGCCGTGGGCTTGGCATTTGAACGCTTCATCGTGCGGCCCGTTTATGGCCAGCACCTCAAGCAAATCCTCATCACCATGGGCGGCATGATCATTGGCGAGGAACTCATCAAGGTCATCTGGGGGCCGCTGCAGATTGCTTTGCCTTTGCCCGAGGCCATGCGTGGTTCTGTGCTGTGGGGCGACGCCGCGATTGAAAAATACCGCTTGTTGGCGGTGGTGGTGGGTCTGGCGGTGTTGGCGCTGCAGATGTGGGTGCTCGGACGCACCAAGATTGGCCTGTTGATCCGTGCAGGCGTTCAGGACCGCGAGATGGTCGAGTCGCTGGGCTATCGCATTCAACGCCTGTTTGTGGGCGTTTTTGTGGTCGGCAGTGCGCTGGCCGGCCTGGGTGGCGTGATGTGGGGTCTGTACCAGCAAAACGTGGTGCCGCAAATGGGTGCGCAAGTCAACGTGCTGATTTTCATCGTCATCATCATTGGCGGGCTGGGCTCTACGGGCGGTGCCTTGATCGGCGCTTTGCTGGTGGGCCTGATGGCCAACTACACCGGCTTTTTGGCCCCCAAGGTCGCGTTGTTTTCCAACATCGCGCTGATGGCGGCAATCTTGCTGTGGCGGCCGCAGGGGGTCTACCCCGTGGCCAACCGTTGAAGGGCAGGGCATGTTGAACCGATTGATTTCCAACGACCAGCCGCGCAGCCGTTTGCTCTCAGCTGTGCTGATCTTGATCTTGTTGGGATTGGCCTTCGCGCCGTTTTTGTTTCCGGGGGTCAAGGCCTTGTCGGTGGCGGCCAAAGTGTTGATTTTTGTGGTGCTCGTGGTGGGCTTTGATTTGCTGCTGGGCTACACCGGCATCGTGAGTTTTGCCCACACCATGTTCTTTGGCATTGGGGCCTATGGCATCGCGATCTCGTCGAACACCTGGGGGCCAACTTGGAGCGCCATTGGCTTGGGTTTTGCGCTGTCCCTGGGCATCACACTGGTTTTCTCGCTGCTCATCGGCTTGTTTTCGCTGAGGGTGCGGGCGATCTTTTTCGCCATGATCACGCTGGCTGTGGCCGCGGCTTTTCAGACGCTGGCCTCGCAGTTGTCGGACTTCACGGGGGGCGAAGACGGTTTGAGTTTCAAGGTGCCCGAACTCTTGTCGCCAGGCACCGAGTTCAGCGATGAGCCATTTTGGGGTGTGTCCCTTGACGGGCGCTTGTTGTCGTATTACCTGTTGTTTGTGCTGGCTTTGGGCATGCTGCTGGCCATGCTGCGCATCGTCAACTCGCCTTTTGGCCGAGTGCTGCAAGCGATTCGCGAAAACGAGTTCCGTGCAGAGGCGATTGGTTACCGGGTGGTGGTGTACCGCACGCTGTCGAGCGTGCTGTCGGCCTTGTTTGCCTGTGTGGCCGGGGCCATGCTGGCGCTTTGGCTGCGCTACAACGGGCCGGACACGTCGCTGAGTTTTGAAATCATGATGGACGTGCTCTTGATCGTGGTGATCGGCGGCATGGGCACGGTGTATGGCGCGGCGATTGGTTCGGTCTTGTTTTTGTTGGCGCAAAGTTATTTGCAAGATCTGTTGCGCCTGGCCAGTGAGGCGGCTGCGGCCTGGCCTTTGCTGTCGGCCTTGCTCTCGCCCGACCGCTGGCTGCTGTGGCTGGGCTTGTTGTTTGTGCTGTCGGTGTACTACTTTCCCACAGGCGTGGTGGGTCGCTTGCGCACCCGCGCAGCCTTGAAGCTGTCGACCAAAAAGCCAGGCCATGAGGAGGCGCCATGAGCTTCACCTCCCAATACGTTCAATGCGCCGGGCTTGAAATCCATTACACCGACTGGGGCAAGGACGAAAAAGGCACGGTGATCGCCTGGCACGGCCTGGCCCGCACGGGCCGCGACATGGATGAGCTGGCCGCGCATCTGAGTGCACGCGGCTGGCGCGTGATTTGCCCGGACACGGTGGGGCGCGGTCTGTCGCAGTGGAGCGCAGAGCCTGAAAGCGAATACTGCCTGGCCTTTTACGCCCGCCTGGCGCGTGAACTGATGGATGGCCTGCAACTGTGGGCGGTGCATTGGGTAGGCACCTCGATGGGCGGGGCGATTGGCACGCTGTGCGCCGCGGGTCTGGCAGAGCCCACGCTCAAACACCGCATTTTGAGTTTGACGTTGAACGACAACGCACCCGAGTTGGCGTCTGCTGCCATCGATCGCATCAAAACTTATGCGGGCAGCCCGCCGAGCTTTGCCACGGTGACCGAGCTGGAGGCTTTTTTGCGACAGGTCTACCAGCCCTTCGGTTGGCTCAGTGATGCGCAATGGCGTCGCTTGACCGAGACCTCGGTGCGCCGCCTGCCCAATGGCCGCATCACGCCGCATTACGACCCGGCCATGGCTTTGCAGCTGACGGCTCATCCTGACGATTACCTGATCTGGCCGCACTATGACGCCCTGACTCTGCCCGTGCTGCTGCTGCGCGGGGTGGCTTCGGATTTGGTCTTGCCCGAAACCGCTGCCGAGATGCGCCGCCGGGGTCCAGGCGCGCGCGGTTTACTCCAGCACATTGAGGTGCCAGGCTGCGGTCATGCCCCTGCGCTAAATATGCTGCAGCAGCTGGAATGGGTGACCGATTTCATCGAATCGGTGTGAACAGATTTGAATTCAATCGTCATGCACGGGCTGCCGTGGTGCTCAAGTTCAAAGTCCTGTCCAGCTCGGCACTGTTTGTCAATCAGCTGAGCGCTGCTTCACAAGCCGGGTAAACAGCTTGTGCTCGCAAGCGGGGTCGCTGCAGTCGTTGCATTGCCACACGCTGCGGCCCTGGTTGATCGCGAACTGGCCTTGCTCACGGATGTGTTGTGCGGATGCATCCTCGCCTTTCAAACCGAGAGCCAGCAAGGCGTTGTTCAAGCGCTGTGGCCCTTGGCCATACACCACCCGATAGGGCATGCCAGACCGCTCCAGCGCTTGCCGCACCAAGGTGTCGACCGAGCCCCGCACTTGGGGGCCGTCGCGTTGCAGGCCGTCGGCCACCCAGGGCAGGTCCAGGCCGGTGACCAAAGTGATGTCGTAAAGGGCCTGATGTGCCAAAGCCATGGGGTAGAGGCTTTCGTCATCAAACAGAAGATGGCTGTAGACGGCGGTCATCAGGGGCGTGGTGTCCGACAACAGCCAAGTGTCGGGCGCTTGCTGGGCCAGGGTGTGCACAGCATCGGCTTGCTGCTGCGCGATGGCCATTTGCTCGTGGCGCTGAGGTGTACGGCCTGCGCGGTCGCACCAGTGGCGCAGCACTTCGTCAACCGTGTGCACCGTTTGGCCCCTATCGCGCAAAACCTCCGCCAACGCCTGAGTGAGCCAACTTTTGCCTGTGCTTTCGGCACCCACAATGGCTGTACGAAGGGCTCTCATGTCCTAGGCGGCATCCACCCGATGGGTGGATGGTTCATTTGGCGATCTGCACGAAAATTTCGTTGACCTTGACCATGCCCAGTTCCTGTCTAGCCCGCTCCTCCACCATGTTCAGACCTTCTTTGAGGTCGTTGACTTCGGCGCTCAGTTGCTCCATGCGGCGGCGTGCTTCTTCGTTGGCCTGTTTTTGCTGCGCCAGTTCTTGGCGCAACTCACTCACATGCGGCAGGCTGCCCGGGCCGAACCACAATTGGGCTTGCACGATCGCCAGCAAGGCGAACAGCAGGATCGGGACCAGGCGGGTGCCCATGGCAGGATTGTTTTAGCGCAGGTTGTAAAACGCAGAGCGGCCAGGGTACAACGCCACTTCGCCCAGGTCTTCTTCGATGCGCAGCAACTGGTTGTACTTGGCCATGCGGTCGGAACGGCTCATGGAGCCAGTCTTGATCTGACCCGCATTCAAACCCACCGCGATGTCGGCAATGGTGCTGTCTTCGGTTTCGCCCGAGCGGTGAGAGATGACGGCGGTGTAACCGGCGCGTTTGGCCATTTCGATGGCTGCAAAGGTTTCGGTCAGGGTACCGATTTGGTTGATCTTGATCAGGATCGAGTTGGCGATGCCCTTGTCGATGCCTTCCTTGAAGATCTTGGTGTTGGTCACAAACAGGTCGTCGCCGACGATCTGCACGTTCTTGGCCAAGCGGTCGGTCAGCACTTTCCAGCCGTCCCAGTCGTTTTCGGCCATGCCGTCTTCGATGCTGATGATGGGGTACTTGTCGCACCAGGTCGCCAGCATGTCGGTCCATTGCTCGGCGCTCAGCTCCAGGCCTTCTCCGGACAATTTGTATTTGCCGTCTTTGTAAAACTCGCTGGCGGCGCAATCGAGGCCAATGGCAATTTGCTCGCCCGGTGTGTAGCCCGCAGCCGTGATGGCATCCAGCACCATCTGGATGGCCGCTTCGTGGCTGTCGACGTTGGGAGCAAAGCCACCTTCGTCGCCCACGGCAATGCTCATGCCCTTGTCGTGGATGATCTTCTTGAGCGCGTGGAACACTTCAGCGCCCCAGCGCACGGCTTCACGGAAAGACGGTGCGCCTACGGGAATGATCATGAACTCTTGCAAGTCCAGGTTGTTGTTGGCGTGCGCGCCGCCGTTGATGACGTTCATCATGGGCACGGGCAATTGGTTGGCGTTCATGCCGCCAAAGTAGCGGTACAGCGGCAAACCAGACTCTTCGGCAGCGGCGCGGGCCACGGCCATGGACACGGCCAGCATGGCGTTGGCACCCAGGCGGCTCTTGTTGTCGGTGCCGTCCAGGTCAATCAGGGTACGGTCCAAAAAGGCTTGCTCGGAGGCGTCGAGGCCCAACACGGCTTCGGAAATTTCGGTGTTGATGTGCTCAACCGCCTTGAGCACGCCTTTGCCCAAGTAACGGCTCTTGTCGCCGTCACGCAGCTCGATGGCTTCGCGGCTGCCGGTGGATGCGCCGGAAGGCACGGAGGCGCGGCCCATGACCCCGGACTCCAGCAGCACGTCGCATTCGACGGTGGGGTTGCCGCGGCTGTCGAGGATTTCACGGCCGACGATATCTACGATTGCGCTCATTTGGGGACTCTCTCAATTTAAAAATAAAACCAGTCTTGAAAGCCTAGGGCTCAAACGCCCTCAACAGCCACCATGCGCATGATGGCCGCACCTTCACGCGCTTCGCGGGCTTTCAGGTATTCGGGCAGTTCGTAAAAAGCCTTGGCGGCTTCAAAAGTGGGGAACTTCAGGATGACGATGCGTTCGGGTGCCCAATCGCCTTCGAGCACTTGCACCTGGCCGCCGCGCACGCAGACTTCTGCACCTGCGGTTTTCATGGCGGCTGTAGACCATTTTTTGTACTCTTCGTACTGCACCGGGTTGGTGACTTGAACGTGGGCAATGATGTAAGCGCTCATGAAAAATCGTCCTCTAAAAATGGGTTCTTTTTGGTGATGGCATCGAGCTGCACCAGCGTCTCGAGCAGGGCTTTCATTTTGCCAAGTGGCACAGCGTTGGGGCCGTCCGACCAAGCGTCAGCCGGCTTGGGGTGGGTTTCCATGAACAGACCCGCCACGCCCACGGCCACGCCTGCACGGGCCAGCACCGGCACCATCTCGCGGGCACCGCCGCTGCTGGTGCCTTGGCCGCCCGGTTTTTGCACCGAGTGGGTCACGTCAAACACCACCGGAGCGCCAGTCTTGCGCATTTCAGCCAGGCTCGTCATATCGGCTACGAGGTTGTTATAGCCAAAGCTCACACCGCGCTCGCAGGCCAAAAAGTTATCTTCGGGCAGGCCCGCTTCGCGTGCTGCCGTGCGGGCCTTGTCGATGACGTTCTTCATGTCCCAAGGGGCCAAGAACTGCCCTTTTTTGATGTTGACCGGTTTGCCCGACTGCGCCACAGCGCGGATGAAGTCGGTCTGTCGGCACAAAAAGGCGGGGGTTTGCAACACATCGACCACGCTGGCCACGGTTTTGATCTGCGATTCGTCGTGCACATCGGTGAGGATGGGCACGCCAATTTGGCGGCGCACTTCATCCAAAATTTTCAGGCCCGCATCGATGCCCACGCCGCGCTGGGTATTACCTGAGGAGCGGTTGGCCTTGTCGAACGAGCCTTTGTAGATAAGCGGAATGCCCAGCATCGAGCAAGCCTCTTTGAGGCGGCCCGCCACCTCGATGGACATCTCCAGGCCTTCGATCGAGCAAGTGCCCGCGATCAAAAAGAAGGGCTGGTGCAGGCCAACGTCAAATCCGCAAAGTTTCATGGAGGTGTCCTGTGAGGGGAATCAGGCCTTCGCCTGGTGCTCAATAGCCGCCTTGATGAAGGCGTTGAACAGGGGGTGACCGTTCCACGGTGTGGACTTGAACTCGGGGTGAAACTGCACGCCCACGTACCAAGGGTGCACGTTTTGAGGCAGCTCAACCATTTCGGTCAGCTGCTCACGCTGGGTCAAAGCCGAGATCACCAAGCCCGCTTTGCGCAGGTCGTCCAGGTAATTGACGTTGGCTTCATACCGGTGGCGGTGGCGTTCGGTGACCACGTCGCCATAAATCTGATGGGCCAGGGTGCCTTTGGTCACGTCAGAGCTTTGCGCGCCCAGGCGCATGGTGCCGCCCAAGTCCGAGTTGGCATCACGCACCTGGATGGAGCCGTCAGCGTCTTTCCATTCGTGGATCAGGGCGATCACAGGGAAGGGCGTCTCAGGCTCGAACTCGGTGCTGTTGGCATCCTTCATGCCGGCCATGTGGCGGGCGTATTCAATGGTGGCCACCTGCATCCCTAAGCAAATGCCAAGATAGGGCACTTGGTGGGTACGGGCGAATTGCGCGGTTTCGATCTTGCCTTCAACGCCGCGTTTGCCAAAGCCGCCGGGCACCAGTACGCCATCGTAGTGGGCCAAGCTGGCCACGGTTTCGGGTGTGATGGTTTCGGAGTCGATGTGCTCGATCTTCACGCGCACATGGTTGCGCATGCCTGCATGGCGCAGAGCTTCGTTGACCGATTTGTAGCTGTCCGAAAGTTCCACATATTTGCCGACCATGGCAATCGTCACTTCGCCTTGCGGGTGCTCGGTGTCGTGCACCAAATCATCCCAGCGTTTGAGGTTGGCCGGTGGGGTACTCAGGCGCAGTTTGTCGCAGATCAGGCCGTCCAGGCCTTGCCCGTGCAGCACGCGAGGCACTTTGTAAATGGTGTCCACGTCGGGCATGGAGATCACGCCCCAGCTTTGCACATTGGTGAAGAGCGAGATTTTGTCACGCTCATCATCTGGAATGTAGCGGTCTGCGCGGCACAGCAAGGCATCGGGCTGGATGCCGATTTCGCGCAGTTTTTGGACTGTATGTTGAGTGGGCTTGGTCTTGAGTTCGCCTGCAGCCGCAATCCAGGGCACGTAAGTCAGGTGCACAAAGGCGGTGTTGTTGGGGCCCATGCGCAAGCTGAGTTGGCGCACGGCTTCCAAAAAAGGCAAAGATTCGATGTCGCCCACGGTGCCGCCGATCTCGACGATGGCCACATCGACCGCTTCGGGGGTGTCGTAGCCCGCGCCACGCTTGACGAAGTCCTGGATTTCGTTGGTAACGTGGGGGATGACCTGCACAGTCTTTCCCAGGTAGTCTCCGCGGCGCTCTTTTTCAAGTACGCTTTTGTAAATCTGGCCGGTGGTGAAGTTGTTGGCCTTCTTCATACGGGTGTTGATGAAGCGCTCGTAGTGGCCCAGGTCCAGGTCGGTTTCTGCGCCGTCATCGGTCACAAACACCTCGCCATGCTGGATCGGCGACATGGTGCCGGGGTCTACATTGAGGTAAGGGTCGAGCTTGATGAGGGTGACAGATAGGCCGCGCGATTCAAGGAGAGCGGCGAGCGATGCGGAGGCGATTCCCTTGCCCAGGGAAGACACCACACCGCCGGTGACGAAGACGAATTTGGTCATGTCCAAGACGGGAGCTGAGGCTCCCGGTAGGTGGAAATCGTGATTATAGACAGTCGGGTTCGGGGTTTTCCCGGTCTTCATGGGTTTCTTGTTGATTTCTAAGCGGAGTCAGCGCTTGTTGTTTGCGGTCTTGGTCCGAGGGCCTTGTCCGCGCCGGGGTCAGGGTTGGCCGGTCGGGCTCATAACTCGCTTCGCTCGCCAAATCGCCCGATCCGGCCAGCCGTGACCCCAACGCTGTGTTGCGGCTGATCGTGTTTACTTGTCTTCACTCTGCTACATTCCTCAGCCATGAGCACATTGGCTGGAAAACACATCGTTCTGGGCTTGTCGGGCGGCATCGCGGCCTTCAAGTCGGCAGAACTCTGCCGCGCCTTGGTCAAGGCGGGCGTGACGGTGCAGGTCGTGATGACCGAGGCGGCCGAGCACTTCATGACGGCGGTGACCATGCAGGCCCTGTCGGGCAAGCCGGTTTTCACCTCGCAATGGGACAGCCGCGAGCCCAGTAATATGGCCCACATCCATTTGAGCCGCGACGCCGATGCCATTCTTGTGGCACCGGCCAGCGCAGACTTCATGGCCAAATTGCTGCATGGGCGGGCAGACGAATTGCTCAGCCTGATGTGCTTGGCTCGTCCCATTGCCCAAGTGCCTTTGATCTTGGCCCCGGCTATGAACCGTGAAATGTGGTCTAACCCCGCTACGAAGCGCAACGTGGAGCAGCTCAAGGCCGATGGCATCCATGTTCTGGATGTGGGACAGGGTGACCAAGCCTGCGGCGAGACTGGAGACGGGCGCATGCTCGAAGCGGAAGAAATTCTGGAAGACCTGGAGGCGTTTTTTAGCCCCAAGGTGCTGGCGGGCAAGTCGGTGTTGGTGACAGCAGGTCCCACTTACGAGGCCATCGATCCGGTGCGAGGCATCACCAATTTGTCGAGCGGAAAGATGGGTTTTGCCATTGCGCGTGCGGCCCGCATGGCGGGGGCCGATGTGACCCTGATCGCAGGCCCGGTGAGCTTGGAAACGCCCCGTGGGGTCAAGCGAGTGAATGTGCGCTCCGCCCTCGACATGCTGCAAGCCGTGCAGGCCCATGTGCCCGATCAAGGCGTGTTTGTGGCCACGGCGGCGGTGGCTGACTGGCGCCCGGCCAATTCGGCCGACCAGAAAATCAAAAAAGACAAGTCAGGCCAGACGCCGGAGCTGAGCTTTGTGGAGAATCCCGACATCTTGGCCACCGTGGCCCAGTCGGTCTCGGCGCAAAAGGGCGCGCTGTTTTGCGTCGGCTTTGCCGCCGAAAGCCAAGATCTGCTGGCCCACGCCACAGCCAAGCGCGTGCGCAAACAGGTGCCGCTGCTGGTGGGTAACATCGGTCCGGCCACTTTTGGGCAAGACGACAACGCCTTGCTGCTGGTGGACGACCAAGGCGCTCGGGAGCTGCCGCAGGCCAGCAAGCAGGTGCTGGCCGTTCAACTCATCGAAGACATTGCCCGGCGGCTGGGCGGAGCACAAGCATGACCATGAACCTTGACGTCAAAATTCTCGATGCGCGCATCGCCGCGCAAATGCCCCATTACGCGACCCCTGGCAGCGCAGGTTTGGATCTGCGCGCGTGCCTTGATGCGCCGCTTACCTTGGCACCCAATGCCTGGCAGCTGGTGCCCACGGGCATGGCGATCCACCTCAAGGACCCTGGTTATGCTGCCATGCTGCTGCCGCGTTCTGGCTTGGGGCACAAGCACGGCATCGTGCTGGGCAATTTGGTGGGCTTGATTGACAGCGATTACCAAGGGCAGTTGATGGTCAGCGCCTGGAATCGCAGCGAAGTGGCGTTCACCATTGAACCCATGGAGCGCATCGCGCAGATGGTGATCGTGCCCGTGGTCCAAGCTACGTTCAACGTGGTCAATGAATTTGCTTTGCCCAGCGATCGTGGCGAAGGCGGTTACGGCTCGACCGGCAAAAAATAGGCGCTACGCAGGGTGCTGTTGAAGAGGGGTTAGTGCAGCGTTGGCGGCGTTAGGCTGCCCTCGTCGCCGACTTCAATCTTGAAAAATCCCGTGCCACAGCTGCCGCTGCCCACTTCAGCCTCGGTGGGCTCGCGAACCGATTCCACTTTCAGGTGCAAGCGCAGCGCGATGCCCGACAGCGGGTGGTTGGCGTCCAGCACCACATGTTCGGGGTAGATTTCGGTCACGGTGTAGAGCGCGTTGCGCGGTGCGTCGGGGTTGCAGCCTTCGGGCAGGGCGGTGCCTTCGATCGTGAGGCCAGGCTCCAGGCCTTCCGGAAAAAACCCCAGCGGCTCCAGAAACAGCAGGTTTTCATCGAAGTCGCCAAAGGCGTCTTCGGGCTCCAGATGCAGGTCAACCTTGGCACCCTTTTCGTGGCCTTGCAGGGCTTCCTCGATCTTGGGCAGCAGGTCATGGCCGCCAATGAAAAATTCAACGGGCTCGTCCAGGGTGTCCAGAACTTCGCCCAGCGTGTCTTTGAGTGTCCAGGTCAGTGCGACCACAGAAGGTGTCTTGATTTCCATAGGACAATTGTCGCAGTTTGGCGGCCTGTTTTTGGCCGCCTTGTATTTCAGCGCAGGTCTTTTAGCCTGTGCAACCGGATCATCCCATGAACACAGATCAACCCCTGGCCCTGCTCGGCGGCCTGACCCCCAGCCAGTTCATGAAGCGCCATTGGCAAAAAAAGCCTTTGCTGGTGCGCAATGCCATCCCGGGCTTTGTACCCTGCGTGGGGCGCGCCGACTTGGTGGCGCTGGCGGGCGAGATAGGCGTGGAGTCGCGTTTGATCGTGGATTCGCCCAAGGGCTGGAAGATGAAGCACGGCCCATTCCCCAAACGAAGCCTACCGCCATTCAACCAGAAAAAGTGGACTTTCCTGGTGCAAGGCGTCGACTTACACCACGATGGTGTGCACGCGCTGATGCAGCGATTTCGCTTTTTACCCGATGCTCGGCTGGACGATGTGATGATCAGCTACGCCACCGATGGCGGTGGCGTGGGGCCGCACTTTGACAGCTATGACGTGTTTTTGCTGCAGGCCCACGGCCAGCGCCGCTGGCGCATTGGCCGCAATAAAGACCTGAGCTTGCAGCCGGGCGTGCCGCTCAAGATTTTGCAAAACTTTGAAGCCGAAGAAGAGTTTGTACTCAACCCCGGCGACATGCTGTACCTGCCCCCCAAATACGCCCACGACGGTGTGGCCGAGGGGGAGTGCATGACCTGGTCAATGGGCTTTCGTGCACCCCAAGAGGGCGAGTTGGCGCGTGAGCTGTTGCTGGGACTGGCCGATGAGGCTTTTGACGGTGTCGGCGATGCGCTTTACCGCGATCCGAAACAAGCGGCTGTGTCGTCTCCAGCCGCTATTCCATCGGCTTTGGCTGGTTTCGCGCGGCAAGTGATGGACAAAGCACTGCAAAACCCTCAGATTCTCGACAGCTTGCTTGGGGAGTACTTGACCGAGCCGAAAGCGCATGTTTGGTTTAATGGCACACAAGGCGAGCTTGATGTGTCGGCGGGCGTTCAGCTGAACCGACGCACCAAAATGATGTACGACGAGCAGCACATTTTCATCAATGGGGAAAGCTTCAAGGTTGGAGGGCGTGATGCCGTCGCTTTGCGTCAATTGGCCGATGAACGCGTCATGATCGGTGGAAAAGTAAAGACTTTAAGCGCAGATGCGAAGGATGCGTTGCTTGATTGGGCCAGCGCGGGTTGGCTGCAAGCTTTGTGAGTTTGATTTCTAAGTGTTATTCACTGCACCAAATAAACGCAAGACAAGAGCAAGCTTTCTTCTGTATGACTAGGGAAAACGCTATAATTCGAGGCTGAGTACAAAAGAGCTCGAGTGCTTTTGGCTCAGTCTCAACGGCTTTAACCACCGTTGAAACAATTTCCGGAAATTGTTTTCACATTCACACCTTAGGAAAATCAAAATGAACAAGTCCCTCGTTCTGGCCGTCTTCATCGCTGCTGCTGCTTTGTCCGCTTGCGGCAAAAAAGAAGCTCCAGCACCAGCACCTGCAGCCGCACCTGCAGCCGCACCTGCAGCTGCACCAGCTGCTGACGCATCGGCTCCTGCCGCTGCACCAGCTGCTGACGCATCGGCTCCTGCCGCTGCCGCTTCTGCTCCCAAGTGATCGCTTTCATCCGGTTCGCACCGGATGAGTTATAAAAAAACCCCGCTTGGCGGGGTTTTTTTTCGTCTTGAAATCACGCGTTCAGCGCAACTCGGCCGCAATCAACTTCAAGATGCGCTCGGCATCCTGGGCTGATGCCTCGGGTTGACCACTGGCTGTCAGAACGCGAAGCGTGCTTTGGTTGTCGCCAGAAGAAGTGACGCTGATCTGGTATTTGGTCAGAGTCGAAGGAACATCTTTTTTACTGGAAAACAGACGTCCGAGGAATCCCGTCGGTTCGTTGGTGGTGCCAGGGGCCACATAGCGCACGAAGTACACACCTGCCGAGCGGTCGCGGTCTTCCACGGTGAACCCGCTGCGGTCCAATGCAACGCCTGTGCGGCGCCACGCGCGGTCCAGGTTGTCCCGAAGCAAGATAGCGGGCTGGCCATTGAGGCTACTGACTTGGCTGATGGTGTCTGGCGTGTTGCTGGCCGTTGCAGCGGTTGTTTTGGCGACTTCTTGCGAGGTGCCCAGCTTGACCATCAGGCGGCGTAGGAATTCGATTTCCAGCTCAGGGTCGCTGGCGCGGGGTTGCCAGATGGTCGAACCTTTCTGATTGTCAGAGTAGTTTTCAATCATGCCCCGGTGGGTGACGTAGATCTCGACGCCACCTTGTGCGTTCCGCTCAACTCGGGTCCTGAATTTGTCGCGTTCACCCGTTGAATACAACGTGTCCAGCACTTTGCCCAAAGTCCGTCGAATGAAATCTTGGGGCAGCTTGGCTCTGTTTTCGGCCCAATCGGTTTCCATGACGCCGATGTCGGGTGCATCCGTGGTCAGCACAAAGCCATTGCTGGCCCAAAATTCCCGCAGGGGCTCCCAGACTTTGTCGGCTGGCAAGCTGGCCACCAGCCAGCGCTGATTGCCTTGACGTTCGATCCTGACGGGTCCCAGGGCGTTCGCTGCTGTGCCCGCATCGACCACACGGCTGCCCGCATTTTGAAAACCTGAGGCTGTGGTCGATGTGCTCTCGAGGGCGTAACGCGATTCCTTGCGCAATTGCGTCAGGTCCGGAGGCACTTCGAGTGTGGGCGCTTTGGCTGCGCTTTTGTAGTCAATCTTGTCTTCCTGCAGCATCGAGCAGCCGCTGAGCAAACTGGCCAAGGCCAGCAATGTGACGGTTCGTTTGAAAGGTAAAGTGGGCATGGCGTTGAAAAACAGAGGGTTCACAAATATCCTTGGGGTGTCCATCAAATCAGGCCGCTGGCCTTCAGGGCCGCTTCGACCACGGGCTGTTGAGACGCAGAGAGCTCGGTCATGGGCAAGCGCAAAGTGGGGCCGCACAGGCCCATGCGCTGCATGGCCCATTTCACGGGGATGGGGTTGGCTTCGACAAACAGGTTTTTGTGCACCGGCAGCAGCTGGAACTGTATGCGCATGGCTTCCTTCACATCGCCACGGGTCGCTGCCATGCAAAGCTCATGCATCAGGCGCGGGGCCACGTTTGCTGTTACGCTGATGTTGCCAGCGCCGCCGCACAGCATCAGGGCCACTGCGGTGGCGTCGTCACCCGAAAACACCGCAAATTCTTTGGGGACGTCACGGATGAGCCACTGGGCACGCTCGATGTTGCTGGTGGCTTCCTTGATGCCGATGATGCCGGGAAGCTGGGCCAGACGCAGCACCGTGTCGTGTTGCAAATCAGCCACGGTTCGCCCTGGCACGTTGTAAAGAATCACGGGCAGCGTCGGCACAGCCTCGGCAATGGCTTTGAAGTGCTGGTAAAGGCCTTCTTGAGTGGGCTTGTTGTAGTAGGGCACCACTTGCAACTGAGCGTCTGCGCCAACTTTTTGTGCAAATTTGGCCAGATTGATCGCTTCGGCGGTGGAGTTTGCGCCACAACCGGCAATGATGGGGATGCGTTTGGCGGCTTGTTCTACCGAGACACGGATGATTTCACAGTGTTCTTCCACCGTCACAGTGGGCGATTCGCCTGATGTGCCCACCACCACGATGGCATCGGTGCCTTCGGCCACATGCCAGTCGATCAGTTTTCGCAAAGTCGGGTAATCCACTTTGTCGTCTGCGAGCATGGGGGTGATCAGCGCAGGGATGCTGCCACGGATGGGGCGAAATTCGGTGGTCATGTCAGGTGTTTCTGAGCAAGAAAAAGGATCATTCTAACGAGTGCAAGTCACCGGGCGATTGGCATACCTTGCAAGGGGGCAAAGCCATGCAAAAGCCCGAGGCTGGCGTAATTTCAGGCAGGGTGCAATGGCCTGCGTACCAAGGCCTCGGGCGTCCCGGATCTCACGGCCACTATCCGCTGCACAAAGCGGTCCGGCGAGGCCTCAAAGCCGTCTTCGTACGCCACCGTGCGCAAGCCTTCGGTAACCTTGAGCAGCTCGCCGGGCTGCAACAAAAAGTCTGGCCGCGAAGGTTTGCCTACACTTTCGTTGCCTGCTGCAAAGGTTTCGTAGATCAGCACGCCACCCGGAGCCACGCTGCCCACGAGGGTGGGCAGCAAAGGGCGCCAGAGGTAATGTGTCACCACCACGCAGCCAAATGTTTGCCCGACAAAGGGCCATGGGCCGTTTTCAATGTCGGCGCAAATGACCGAACCGCTGCCTTGGGCCAGCGCCACGGCTTCAGGGTTGCGGTCCACACCCGTGACACGGTGCCCCTTAGAGGCCAAATAACGCATATGACGGCCTGCGCCACAAGCCACATCGAGCACGGTGCTGCCCGGGGCCATCAGGTGGGCCCAGCGTTGCAGCCAGGCGGAGGGGTTTTCGGTGCCATGCATGTCGTCGGCGCTTTCAAGGCAATGGGGCTAAAAGCAGGACCACAGTTGTTCGGACAGCATGATGACCACGTCGGACTGGCCATACAGCCAGAACGTCAGGCCCAGGGCTGCAGCCCCCAACATCAGCCATGTTTGCCGGGTGCTCATGTGGCTTGAGGGGGGGTGCGGGTGATCGGGCTTTCGCGAACCGGGAGATTGACCAAGGCTGCAAAAATGCCCAAGGCAATGGCCAGGTACCAAACCACATCGTAACTGCCTGTTTTGTCGTACAAATACCCGCCCAGCCACACGCCCATGAACGAGCCAATTTGGTGGCCGAAAAAGATGAAGCCGCTGAGCATGGACAAATGCGCGACGCCAAAGATTTGCGCCACTGCCGCGTTGGTGGGCGGCACAGTAGACAGCCACAACAAGCCTATGACGGCTGAGAATATGTAAACACTGGTGGGCGTGAGCGGTGCCAGCAAAAACAAAGTGATGGCCACTGAGCGGCCAATATAGATTGAAACCAGGATATTTTTCTTGGCAATTTGGGGGCCCATGGTGCCTGCGATGTAGGTGCCAAACACGTTGAACAGGCCGATCAGGGCCAGCGCATAACTGGCCACCTGCGGGGCAAGGCCATGGTCTTTGAGGTAGCTGGGCATGTGCACGCCAATGAACACCACCTGAAATCCGCAAACGAAATAGCCCGCCATCAGCAGCTGAAAACTGGGGTATTTGAAAGCCTCCTTCAAAGCATGGCCAATGGTTTGGTCTCGCTTGACTTGGCCGGGCCCGTTCAGGGCAGGTTCGCGCAGACCCCAAGCCAGCGGGATGATCAGCATCGCCGCCGCAGCCAAAATGACCAAAGCGGCTTGCCAGCCCATTTGGCTGATCAACAAGCCCTCGACGGGCACCATCAAAAACTGGCCAAAACTGCCGGCCGCTGCTGCAATGCCCATGGCCCAAGAGCGGCGCTCTGCGGGGACGTTGCGGCCAATCACACCGTAAATGACCGCGTAGGTGGTGCCCGCTTGGGCGGTTCCGATGATCACCCCGGTGAACAAGGCAAACACCCAGGAGTCAGTGGCCCAGGCCATGCCCAGCAAGCCCACGCCGTAGACCACGGCGCCCAAGGCAATCACGCGAAACGCACCGAATTTGTCGGCCACCATGCCCGCAAAAATGCCCATGAATCCCCAAGTCAGGTTCTGGATGGCCATGGCAAAGGCGAATTCTTCTCGTCCCCAGCCTTGGGCTTGGGTGATGGGCTGCAGCCACAGGCCAAAGCCGTGGCGAATGCCCATGGACAGGGTGACGATGGCCGCGCCACACAGGAGTACCTGGGTAAGAGACAGGGGTTTGTTTTGCATCTACTGACTTTAACCAATTGCTTGGACAACAGCCGTCTCGCACATGCCTCGCTCATTTGTTGTGCTTCAACCACTGTCTATGCATCCAGTAAGCCTTCGTAAATCCCACTACAATCCGCCTCCATGGTCACCCAATCAACTGTCAAAACCTCCAGCGCCTCGAGTGAATATTCCGAAGGCTCGATTCGAGTCCTCAAGGGCTTAGAACCCGTCAAGCAACGTCCGGGCATGTATACCCGAACCGACAACCCGTTGCACATCATTCAAGAAGTGCTGGACAACGCCGCCGACGAGGCGCTGGCGGGTTACGGCAAAAAGATCAAAGTCATCCTGCACGTGGATGGATCGGTCAGCATCGAAGACGATGGCCGGGGCATTCCGTTTGGCATGCACCCCGAAGAAAACGCCCCCGTGATCGAGCTGGTCTTCACCCGTTTGCACGCGGGCGGCAAGTTCGACAAGGGCAAGGGCGGTGCTTACAGCTTCTCGGGCGGTTTGCACGGCGTGGGCGTGTCGGTGACCAACGCGCTTTCCAAGCGGCTGGAGGCCACCAGCTACCGTGAAGGCCAAGTGGCCAGCTTGGTCTTTTCGGGCGGCGATGTGACCGATCAGCTGGTGACCCGCAAGTCGGGCGAAGGCGACCGCAAGCAAGGCACCACGGTGCGCGCGTGGCCCGATGGCAAATATTTCGAGTCCAGCGCCCTGCCCATGAACGAGCTGACGCACCTGCTGCGCAGCAAAGCCGTCCTCATGCCGGGCGTGACGGTGACCTTGGTGAATGAAAAAACCAAAGAAACCCAGCAGTGGCAATACAAAGCCGGTTTGCGCGACTATCTGACCCAATCGCTCAACGGCGACCCGGTCATCCCGCTTTTTGAAGGCGAAGGCTTTGCCGATGCGAACCACGACAGCTTTGCCGAAGGCGAGGGCGCTTCGTGGGCCGTGGCCTTCACCGAAGACGGTGTCCCCGTGCGCGAGAGTTACGTCAACCTGATCCCCACCACCGCAGGCGGCACGCACGACAGCGGTTTGCGTGACGGCCTGTTCACGGCCGTCAAGAGCTTCATCGAGCTGCACGGCTTGCTGCCCAAAGGCGTCAAGCTCATGCCTGAAGACGTGTTTGCGCGTGCCAGCTATGTCCTCTCAGCCAAGGTGCTTGACCCGCAGTTTCAGGGCCAGATCAAGGAACGATTGAATTCGCGTGACGCGGTGCGGCTGGTGTCGAGCTTCGTGCGCCCGGCGCTCGAACTCTGGCTGAATGAGCATGTGGATTACGGCAAAAAGCTGGCCGAGTTGGCCATCAAGGCCGCGCAAACCCGCCAGAAAGCGGGCCAAAAGGTTGAAAAACGCAAGAGCTCCGGCGTGGCCGTGCTGCCCGGCAAGTTGACCGACTGCGAGAGCAAAGACATCTTGCACAACGAGGTGTTTTTGGTCGAGGGCGACTCGGCGGGAGGCAGCGCCAAGATGGGCCGCAACAAAGAGTGCCAGGCCATCTTGCCCCTGCGTGGCAAGGTGCTCAACACTTGGGAAGTCGACCGCGACCGTCTGTTTGCCAACAACGAAATTCACGACATTTCGGTGGCCATCGGCGTGGACCCGCACGGCCCCAACGACAACCCCGACATGAGCAATCTGCGCTACGGCAAGGTCTGCATCCTGTCCGACGCGGACGTGGACGGCTCGCACATTCAGGTGCTGCTGCTCACCTTGTTCTTCCGCCACTTTCCCAAGCTCATCGAAACCGGCCACCTGTATGTGGCCAGGCCGCCGTTGTTTCGGGTCGATGCGCCTGCACGCGGCAAAAAGCCTGCGTCCAAAGCCTACGCGCTGGACGACGGTGAGCTCTCCGCCATCATCGACAAGCTGCGCAAAGACGGCGTCAAAGAAGGCGGCTGGAGCATCAGCCGCTTCAAGGGCCTGGGCGAGATGAGCGCCGAGCAACTGTGGGACACCACCCTCAACCCCGACACGCGCCGCCTGCTGCCGATTGAGTTGGGGCCATTGGACAACGCAGGCACTGAAAACCTGATGATGCAATTGATGGGCAAAGGCGAAGCCGCCGCCCGCCGCGAGCTGATGGAACTGCATGGCGACAGCATCGAAATCGACGTGTGATGAATCCCCTGTAGGAGCCCACCCTGTGGGCGATAGGCCGGATAAGGCTCATCGCCAGCAAGCGCGCTGCCACATTGAAAGATATTGATGACCACTGACCTGTTGACCCCTGAACCCGCAGCCCCCCCCGAGGGCGACCACCTTGGCGCTTATGCCCAGCGCGCCTATCTGGAATATGCGCTGTCCGTCGTCAAAGGCCGCGCCTTGCCCGATGTGTGCGACGGCCAAAAGCCGGTGCAGCGGCGCATTTTGTATTCGATGGACCGCATGGGTTTGTCCTACAGCGGCCCGAACAACAACACCGCCGCCAAGCCGGTCAAAAGCGCCCGTGTGGTGGGCGATGTGCTCGGCCGCTACCACCCGCACGGCGACACCGCCGCCTATGACGCGCTGGTGCGCATGGCGCAAGACTTTTCGCAGCGCTACCCGCTGATCGACGGGCAGGGCAACTTTGGCTCGCGTGACGGCGACGGTGCGGCCGCCATGCGTTACACCGAGGCGCGCTTGTCGCGCATCACCAGCTTGCTGCTCGATGAGATCGACATGGGCACGGTGGACTTCATTCCCAACTACGACGGCTCCACCGAAGAGCCGCGTCAGTTGCCTGCCCGCTTGCCCTTCAGCTTGCTCAACGGCGCCAGCGGCATTGCTGTGGGCCTTGCCACCGAAATCCCCAGCCACAACCTGCGCGAAGTGGCCGATGCTTGCGTCGCCCTGATCAAGAACGACAAGCTGAGCGACAGCGAATTGCTGGCCATCATCCCCGGCCCCGACTACCCCGGTGGCGGTCAGATCATCAGCCCAGCCAGCGACATTGCCGACGCTTACCGCACCGGTCGCGGTAGCCTCAAAGTGCGTGCCCGCTGGAAGATCGAAGAACTCGCCCGTGGCCAGTGGCAGCTGGTGGTGACCGAATTGCCACAAGGCGTCAGCTCGCAGCGCGTGCTCGAAGAGATCGAAGAACTCACCAACCCCAAAGTCAAAGCCGGTAAAAAAGCACTCAGCGCCGATCAGGTGCTGCTCAAAGCCAGCATCCTGAACGTGCTGGATGTGGTGCGCGACGAATCGAGCAAAGACGCTGCTGTGCGCCTGGTGTTCGAGCCCAAGACCAGCCGGATCGAACAGAGCGAACTCATCACAGCCTTGCTGGCCCATACCAGCTTAGAAACCTCGGCCCCCATCAACATGACCTCGGTGGGCATCGATGGCAAGCCGATACAAAAGTCGCTGCGCCAAATGCTGGTCGAATGGATCAGTTTTCGCCAGACCACCATCACCCGCCGCAGTCAGCACCGCCTGAACAAAGTGCTGGACCGCATCCACATTCTGGAAGGCCGTCAGCTGGTCTTGCTCAACATCGACGAGGTGATCCGCATCATCCGCCAGAGCGATGAGCCCAAGCCTGCGCTGATCGAGTTTTTCAAACTCAGCGACCGCCAGGCCGAAGACATCCTTGAGATTCGCCTGCGCCAACTGGCTCGACTTGAGGCCATCAAGATCGAGCAAGAGCTGAGTGAACTGCGCGGTGAACAAGGAAAGCTGGAAGAAATTCTGGGCAGCCCCGCCGCGCTGCGCCGCTTGATGGTCAAGGAAATCGAAGCCGATGCCAAGACATTTGCCGACCCGCGCCGCACGCTGATCCAGGAAGAGAAAAAAGCCATCGCCGAAGTCAAGGTGGTGGACGAACCGGTGACGGTGGTCGTGTCTGAAAAAGGCTGGGTGCGTGCGCGCACTGGCCACGGCCACGACGCCACCAGCTTCGCCTTCAAGGCAGGTGACGGCCTGTACGGCACCTTCGAATGCCGAACGGTGGACACGCTCATCATCATGGGCAGCAATGGCCGCGTGTACAGCGTGCCTGTGGCCACCTTGCCCGGCGCACGCGGCGACGGCCAGCCCGTGACCACGTTGATCGAGCTTGAACCTACCACGCAAATTGCCCACTACTTTGCAGGCCCGGCCAACGCCACGCTGCTGCTGAGCGGCTCGGGCGGCTACGGCTTCATGGCCTCGGTCGAGAACATGATTTCGCGCAACAAAGCGGGCAAGGCCTTCATCAGCCTGGGCGAGGGCGAAACCGTCTGCGCCCCAAGCCATGTGAGCGGCTCCAGCGCCACCGTGCCAGCCGACAAACTGCCCATGCCTGCAGCGACCAGCGTGTGCTGCGCCAGCGCGGGCGGCCGTGTCTTGACGTTTGAGATCAGCGAACTCAAGACCATGGAAAAAGGCGGTCGGGGCTTGATGCTGATCGACCTGGAAGCCAAAGACACCTTGGCAGGTGCTGCGGCCTACACCCGCAGCATCAAGATCGAAGGGATTGGGCGCGGTGGCAAAGAGCGCGAAGAAACGCTTGAAATCCGCAGCCTGAACAACGCCAAAACCGCCCGCGCCAAGAAAGGCAAAGTGGCTGATCTGGGCTTCAAGCCGAACCGGGTGACGCGGGCGGAGTGATGCTTTTTTAAGCACTCCCCGCCAGCCCAAGCTGGTTGGGCCTTTGGCGGCTTGTTCCTGCACTTGTCCACAGCTTTGGGCGCGTGCTGTGGGGACAAAACAGGCTTGATGCCAGCAGCTTAGCCCTGAGCACCCAGCAGGTAATCGATCTTGCCCACTTCGACCCCGTTGTGGCGCAGGATGGTGTAGGCCGTGGTGATGTGGAAGTACATATTGGGCAGCATCCAGCCCGTCAGGTAGTTTTGCCCGTTGAGGGTGCGGGTTTTGCCGGGGCCTGCAGGGAAGGTGATTTCTTTGTCTTCGGTGCCGTCCAGCGCTGCGGCGGGCACGGTGGCGATGAAGGCCAGGGTTTTGTGGATGCGTTCTTGCAGCTGGGCCAGGGTGGTTTCGGTGTCGTCAAACTTGGGCGCTTCGACGCCGCTCAAACGGGCCACGCCGTTTTTCACTGCATCGCAAGCGATCAGCACCTGTCGGCTAAACGGCAACATGTCCGGCGCCAATCGGTAGGTGGTCAGCGCCGTGGGGTCGATTTTTTTGGCTTCTACGAAATGCTCGGCCTTGGCCAGAATATGGCTGAGGTTGGTGAGCATGCGGGTGCAGACGGGCAGGGTGGCGCTGGACATGGAAATGAAAATAGTCATGAAATTCTCCGGGTTTAAATGGGTGTTTTGATGCTGGCGCGAGATCAGGGTTGTGTATTACTGGCGTTTGTTGAACTTTTGCCAATACTGAAATTCATCCTCACGGACTTCGTACTCCAAGTCTTCCACACGCATGAGCATGCGTTCTTTGGCGTCACTCACGGCGCGGTTGTAAATGCTGGGGCCGATTTCTTCCAGCACAAAACCGAGCAAAGCGCCAGCGGTGATGTTGCCGATTTTTTGCTCAAAATTGTCCAAGAAGTAGCGCTCGATGCTGGCAATCGCCTGGGCGCGGTCTTCTTTGCTCAGTTCGATGGCCATGGTCCTTGTCAGCCGATTTCGGCGATCAGTTCGATCTCAACGCAAGCGCCCATTGGGATTTGCGCAACACCAAAGGCGCTGCGGGCATGGGCACCCACTTGGGGTCCGAAAACCTGCCCCAGCAATTCGCTGCAGCCGTTGGTGACCAGGTGTTGTTCGGTGAAGTCACCTGTTGAGTTGACCAGACTCATCACTTTGACAATGCGCTTGATCCTGTTGAGATCGCCCAAGGCCGCGTGCAAAGTGCCCATCAGGTCAATGGCCACGGCACGCGCAGCTTGCTGGCCTTCGGGGGTGTCGATGTTCTTGCCCAGTTGCCCCACCCAAGCTTTGCCGTCTTTTTTGGCGACGTGGCCTGACAAAAAGACCAGGTTGCCGGTTTGCACAAAAGGGACATAGGCCGCAGCAGGTACGGCCACGGGGGGCAGCTCGATGTTCAGGGACTTCAGGGTGTCATAGACGTTCATATCGTGGTCTCTTGGTGTGGGTGGAT
>Ga0209550_10000200_pt1 | contig 53231 bp, 36 predicted proteins | sample LauGreSuBDMM15SN_2_FD_187567 | JGI IMG/M metagenome (GOLD analysis project Ga0209550, IMG submission 187567) | Freshwater lake microbial communities from Lake Michigan, USA - Su13.BD.MM15.SN (SPAdes) (version 5) | ecosystem: Environmental > Aquatic > Freshwater > Lake | place: Lake Michigan...
GCTGCGGCTCACGATGATGTGAAGGGGGTCGACCGGATCCACCGCGATGCCCGTAATTACGTGGCTGCCCGCGCCGCCGCTGTGCTGCGACCACGTAGCACCGCCGTCCATCGACCTGAATAGGTACTGGTTAATGCCCGCATACACTACGCTTGGATTGCTGGGCGACTCGGCAAGCACGTCAATGTTGTCGGTTCCGAGCAAGTTCGACGAACTTGTGGCCGCGAAACTTACCCCGGCGTTGGTCGACTTCCAAACTTTAGTGAATCCCGCGTAGAGTACATTTCCATTGTGACGGCTCACCAAAAACGGGGTTACCCAGTTTCCGCCGCCCGCCGGAGGCAAATTGAACGGAGCATTGAAGCTGCTGCCGCCGTTGTTTGATTTTTCGAAGTCCCCGTAGTAGATCGAAGCGTACATCACTAACTCGTTCGCCGGGTCCATTCCGCAGTCCATCCCGTCTCCGCCGCGTACGCGCGACCAGGTGGTCTTTTTGAGGTGGGTTCCGTTGTCCTGGGCGCCGGCCATCGTCCAGGTGGGATTTGCTGGGGTAGTAGCAATCTTGTAGTACTGGGTTACTGCCAGTCCGTTGTTCTTGGACTGCCAACTGTTGGCCAAGCCACCGTTGGGTGACGTGTACATTCCGCCATCGTTGCCTGCCCAAATCTCATTGGTTCCAGGGCGGAACGCGAACCAGTGCTGGTCCGCGTGCACAAAACTGGCTCCGCCACCGCCGTACCAGTGGCCACTCAGAGCAAAGTTGGCCCCACCGTTGTTTGAACGCCATACATTGACGCCACCGATCAGCAATTCGTCTTTGTTGAGCGGCGAAACAGCGATCGCCAAATCGTACCAGGCTTGGCCGCCCGCGCCGCTTCCCGTAGTTGACCAATCCAAAAGGTTCGGAGACGAACCGTGCATTTGCGACCATGTCACACCCTTGTTTGTGGAGCGGTACACGCCGAACAGTCCATTGTTGTTGGCGCCAAAGAGCGCATAGACGTAGTTGGTATCAGCCGCTGTGGTCGCGACCTCGCAACGCGCTGGGCCGTTCGCAGGAAGTCCCGCAGCGCCCGTTACCATGGTCCAGGTCTGACCAAAGTTTCGCGAAAACCAGACTTTACCGTTGCTTTCTGTCCCGGCGTACAGCAAGTGCGGTGCCCCCGGAGTCGACGCGAGCGATTGGAAGCTGCCGCCCTGAGTGATCGTCCAGGTTGCACCACCGTCAGTAGTTCGGTAGATTCCGGACCGCGAACTCACCACCAAGTGCTGTGTTTGGGTCGGGTGAATCACGATGCCCGTCAAGCGCGCATAATTGGTGAGTTGAAGCGTCAGTCCTGTAGGGTTCCAGGTCTCGCCGCCATCTGTGGATTTCAGGACTCCAATACTGTAGGTGTCCCCTGCGTCGCGATCGCCGGTCGCGATGTACATCGTGTCGGGGTGCATGGGATCGATGGCGATTCCACTCACGCCCAAATTTGGTAAGAGGTCGGTGTTGGTGCTCCACGTGGTACCGTTGTCGGTGGACTTCCACAATCCACCGGCCGGGGCACCTGCAAAAATGGTGTTCGGTGCCGTCGGGTGAAAGGCAAGTACGTTGATTCGACCGATTCCTTCAATGGGATTGCCATTGAACGGACCCTCAGGCGTCCATTGGCCAAGGCCACTCGCGCCAGTGCTCGTGCTTCCCCAGGTCTGCTGCATCTGTTGCATGCCTTCAAACAAAGCTGTCGGACTCGGACGCTGCCCCGTGGGGTACACCCGCGGATCCATAAATGCTTCCCAGCGCTTGAACTGCTTCCAGCCCTTTCCTTTCTCGCTGGCCTTACCCTCAAATGCGGAATCAAATTCTTTGACCACATCGTACACATTGGTATTCTGGTCGTTCCACATCTGCAACCACGTGGGTTGCTGGGCCAGCACCGCGGTCGAAACCGCCATCAATAAAGCAGAAATTTTAATACGCATTCGGTAAAAATACGGAACCTGCACTGGGGAATTGTTGAAGACTTGATTCTTTACACCTGGAGTGCAGGGTGCATTCAGAGCTAAGAACAACTGTTCGCCGAGTAGCTCAAATAGCGCCAAGTTTCTACAAATGCACGCACACTTCGACGAAGCCGAGCTAAACCCGGCTTTGCGCAATTTGTGCGACAGTTATGACGCGTGAATTAAGTGCGCAGGGTAGGCCTTAGAAGCAGGTTGAGCTCCTCCATCTGCGCCTCGGCGATGGGCGAGGGGGCGTCAATCATGACGTCGCGGCCCGCGTTGTTCTTCGGGAAGGCGATGTAGTCGCGAATGACTTCGTCGCCGCCCATCAGGGCTACGAGGCGGTCAAAACCAAAGGCGATTCCGCCGTGGGGAGGCGCGCCGTACTCGAATGCGTTCATCAAAAATCCGAACTGGGCCTGCGCCTCTTCGGGGCTGAATCCAAGCAGCTCAAACATGCGGGCCTGCAGGGCGCGGTCGTGGATGCGGATCGATCCGCCGCCGATTTCGTTGCCGTTCAGCACGATGTCGTAGGCGTTGGCGCGCACGGCTCCGGGGTCAGTGTCGAGCAGCGGAATGTCTTCGGGCTTCGGACTCGTGAACGGGTGGTGCATGGCAAACCAGCGGCCCGACTCTTCGTCCCACTCGAGCAGCGGGAAGTCGACGACCCACAGCGGAGCAAACTCAAAAGGCTTGCGCAGCCCGAGCTCCTGGCCCAGGTGCAGGCGCAGCTCGCTGAGGGCCTTGCGGGTTTTGTTCGCTCCGCCGGCGAGCACGAGTACGAGGTCTCCGGGCTCGGCGCCCAAGGCGTCTGCCCAGCCGCGCAGGGCCGTCTCGTCAAAAAACTTGTTGACCGATGAGGTGGGAACCCCAGTCTCGTCGACCCGCATCCAAATCAGGCCGCTCATGCCGAGCTGCGGGCGCTTCACATAGTCGGTCAGGGCGTCGAGCTGCTTGCGGGTGTAGGATCCGCAGCCCTTGGCGTTGATTCCCACCACGAGCTCGGCCTGGTCAAAGACGGGGAATCCCTGGCCCTTGACGCGGTCGGTGAGCTCGACGAACTCCATGCCGAATCGAATGTCGGGCTTGTCGTTGCCGTAGCGGCGCATCGCCTCGGCGTAGGTCATTCGCGGAACCTCGTTCAGCTCCACTCCGTGCACCTCGCGGAGCACGTGGCGCACCAGGCCCTCAAAGGTGTTGAGGATGTCTTCTTGCTCGACAAAAGCCATTTCGCAGTCGATCTGCGTGAATTCCGGCTGGCGGTCGGCGCGCAGGTCTTCGTCGCGGAAGCAGCGCACCACCTGGTAGTAGCGGTCCATTCCGGCCACCATCAGCAGCTGCTTGAACGTTTGCGGGGACTGCGGAAGCGCGTAAAACTGGTTTTGGTTGAGGCGTGAAGGCACTACGAAGTCGCGGGCGCCTTCGGGCGTCGACTTGATCAAAAACGGGGTCTCGACGTCGACAAATCCGAGGGTGTCGAGGTAGCTGCGCACCGAGCGGTTGATGCGGTGGCGCAAGAGTAGGTTGTTGCGCACCGGAGCCCGGCGAATGTCCAAGTAGCGGTACTTCATGCGAAGCTCTTCGCCGCCGTCGGTCTCGTCTTCGATGGTAAAGGGTGGAGTTGCCGCAGCGTTCAGCACCGTGAGCTGCTGCACCTTGATTTCGACGTCGCCCGTGGCCAAGTTGGGGTTCTTGTTTTCGCGCTCGACTACGGTTCCGACCGCCTGCACGACAAATTCGCGCTGCAGCTTGCGCGCCTCAGCGAGGCGCTCGGGGTCAACCAACTCATTGAAGCTGAGCTGGGTAATGCCGTATCGGTCGCGCAAATCGACGAACGACATTCCGCCAAAATCGCGGCGGCGCTGCACCCATCCAGAGAGGGTTACGGTTTGACCAACGTGGTCCAGGCGGAGCTCGCCGCAAGTATGGCTTCGGAACATGGCCGCAAAGGTAACGCGCCGCCCGGAGCCGGGCCGTATTTTTACGCCATGCCGCTCGCCCCCGTGACCCCCGAAGACGACGTGCGCTTTATGCGCCTTGCCATTCAAGAAGCCGTCAAGGCGATGGACCAGGATGAGGTTCCGGTCGGAGCCGTCGTGGTCTGGCAAAACCGCGTGATTGCTCGCGGCCACAACCTAACCGAACGCCTGCACGACGTCACGGCCCACGCCGAAATGCAAGCCATCACCGCAGCCAGCCACGAACTCGCCGCCAAGTACCTGCCCGACTGCACCCTCTACGTCACCCTCGAGCCCTGTACCATGTGCTCCGGAGCCCTGTTCTGGAGCCAAATCGGCCGCGTCGTCTATGGGGCGAGCGACGAGAAGCGCGGGTTTCGCACCATGGGCGGCCAGCTGCACCCCAAAACCCAGGTCACCACCGGAATCGAAGCCGAGCTCTGCGGCGACCTGCTCACCGAATTCTTTCGAGCCAAACGCAAAAAATGAAGCTGTACACCATCGAAACGGGCTTTTTTAAGCTCGACGGAGGCGCTATGTTCGGCGTCGTCCCCAAGTCCCTCTGGGAGCGCACCAACCCCGCCGACGACCGCAACCTCTGCACTTGGGCCATGCGCTGCCTGCTGGTCGAGGACGGCGACCGCCTGACCCTCATCGACACCGGAATCGGCGCCAAGCAAGACGAAAAATTCTTCAGCCACTACCACCTGCACGGCGATGCGACCCTCGACCGCAGTTTGGCCGCACACGGGTTTCACCGCGACGACATCACCGACGTGTTTTTGACGCATTTGCACTTTGACCACGTGGGCGGAGCCGTGGCGCGCCACGGCGACCAACTCCGGCCGGCCTTTGCCAACGCCCGCTACTGGTCCCACGCACGCCATTGGGACTGGGCCACCAACCCCAATCCGCGCGAAAAAGCCAGCTTCCTGCGCGAAAACATCATGCCCCTGCAGGAATCCGGCCAGCTCAACCTCATCGAGGGCGACTCCGCCCGAATCACGACCCCCCTTGGATTCGACGCCTTCGTAGTCAACGGCCACACCGATGCCCAGATGTGCCCCATCCTCGACCACGGCGGCCAAACCCTGGTGTACATGGCTGACCTTTTGCCGTCCACGGGCCATATTCCGCTGCCCTACGTGATGGGCTACGACACCCGGCCGCTGCTGACCCTCGAAGAAAAGGCCCGCATCCTCAACGAAGCCGCCGAACGCGAGTACCTGCTCTTTCTCGAGCACGATCCGCTCAACGAAGTCGCCATCCTCACGCAAACCGAAAAGGGCCCTCGCCTCGCCGAAGTCCAAAAACTCTAACTTGACGACATGAAGAAGCTCATCCTTAACGCGCTGGCCATGGCGATGCTCGGAACCGGTTCCGCCACCGCGCAAACCGCCGCGCAGCCCTCGGCACAACCCGCCGCAGCACCCTACTGGCAGCAGGCCGTCCGCTATAAAATCGACGTCGATCTCGACCACAACCAGCACCGCCTCGAGGGCAAAATGCGACTGGAATACACCAACCACAGCCCCGACGCCCTCGACGAAATCTTCATGCACCTCTACTGGAACGCCTTTCAGCCCGGAAGCATGATGAGCAACATGGCCAACATTCCGACCCAGTTCAAGGACAAGGCCATCGGAACTAGAATCCAGGACCTCAAACCCCACGAAGAGGGCGAGCAAATCGTGCGTCGCATCACCCACAACGGGCGTGACCTGGCCTTTGATGTCAACCAAACCATCCTGCACGCCCGACTCGACCAGCCCATCGCCCCCGGAGCCACCCACGTGTTCGAGCTCGAGTACACCACCCGTATTCCCATCGTCATCGAGCGCGCAGGCCGCAGCAATAAAGAGGGAATCGACTACAGCTTCACGCAGTGGTACCCCAAAATGTGCGTCTACGACCGCGACGGCTGGCACCCCGACCTCTACGTGGCCCGCGAATTCTATGGAGACTTTGGCCGTTTCGAGGTCAACGTGACCGCCGATGCTAGCTTCGTACTGGGCGGAACCGGCGTCCTTCAAAACCCCTCCGAAATCGGCCACGGATACTCCGACACGCCGGTCAAGCACAAGAAAAAATCGCGCATCACCTGGCGCTTTGCGGCCGACAACGTGCACGACTTCGCCTGGACCGCCGACCGCGAATACCGCCACCAGCGCTTCACGCTGCCCACCGGAACCGAAATCCACTACTTCTACCAGCCCGACGAAAAGTCGCGCATGATGTACGAGAACGACCGCTTCCGCGCCGACATCGCTACCTACTTCGCCTTTATGAACGAGCACTTCGGACCCTACCGCTGGCCCCAGTTCAGCGTCATTCAGGGCGGAGAGGGCGCCATGGAGTACCCCATGTGTACGCTGATGGAGTCCCACGGCGACGACTACCTCGGAACCTTTGGCGTCGTAGCCCACGAGGGCTCCCACATGTGGTTCTACGGAATGCTGGCCACCGACGAGCAGCGCTACCACTGGATGGACGAGGGCTTCACCAGCTTCGCCGAAGACGAGGTCATGAACGTCATCTCGGGCGCCAACAAGCCGAATCCGCACGAGGGCTACCTCAGCACCTTTGCCAAGCGCGCCGCCAAAGCCGCCTGGCGCGAGCCCGCCAGCACTCCGGCCAACTACTTTGACGGCAAGTTTCCGTACCAAATGGCGGCCTACATGATGGGCTCGCTCTACCTTGTTCAGTTGCGCGGAATCGTCGGCGACGATGCCTTCTGGCGCACGATGCGCCGCTACTTCGACGAGTGGAGCTTCAAGCATCCGCGCCCCGAAGACTTCGTGCGCATCGCCGAGCGCGAATCCGGCCTCGTCCTCGACTGGTACCACGACCAGTGGATCAACACCACCAAGTACCCCGACGTCGGAATCGACAGCGTCTGGTCCGACAACCGCGCCCTGACCACTGTGCGCCTCGAGCGCCGCGGTTCCATGGCCATGCCCGTCGACGTCAAAGTCACCTTCGAGAGCGGCGCCTCCCTGACCTACACCGTTCCGCTCGCCGCCATGCACGGCCACAAGCGCGATCCCCAGCTCGTCCTCGCCGGCCCCTGGAACTATACCCAAAAGACCTTCGACCTCGTCATCGAAGCCCCCCTGAAAGGCGTGCGCTCCATCGAAGTCGACCCCGGCCACTGGACCGCGGACGTCAACCGGGACGACAACGTGTGGCCAATTGGCGAGTTAGCTCGATAGCAAGGTTGGCTCGTTAGCTTGCCCCGCAGGGGCCCTAGCTGCGAAGCAGCCCTAGCGCGAAGCGCCGTTGCCTGAGCGCCGTAGGCGCGAAGAAGCACATTCCGTTCGGTTATAACCGGATTTTACTTTTTTTCATTCATTGTAAAATGGACAACATCCATAATGCCAATGACTTAGGTTTTTCGCGTCATGCGAATCCAGAAACATCGCTTCGCGCCTTTAGGCGCAAAGCCCCCTAAAAGACCAGCTTCAACCCCAGCATCAGCTGGGTTCCGGCCATCGGGTACACAAAGTTCTCGTCGGTCCGAACTCCGTCGTAGAGGTAGCCCCACGTGTACCCATTGGGTGCGTACGGACGGCCCAAGAGATTGATTGCGTCGAGTCGCCACTCCACGCCCCCGCGGTTCCAGCGAAGGGTCGCGTCCACGGTGCGGTAGGGGTCAAGGGAGCGCTCCAACGCCCCCGTGTTGTCCAAGTACTGGCGGCCCACGCTGTGCAGCATGGCGCGGGCTGATAACCCTTTGCGCTGCCACTCAACCCAGGCGTTTCCCATTGCGTCAGGTGAGAGGGCAATGGGAGTATTGGTGTACACCGCGCGCACTTCGACCTCGTCGAGGTAGTCAAACAAAACCTCTTCGAACGAAGCGATTCGGTTGCTGCTCAAGGTGGCGTTGCCGCCGAGCTTCCACGCGGCCGACGGAGACCACACAGCCGCCAACTCGAGACCGCGACGGTGGCTGCGGTCCACATTCGTGCGAATCAGGGCCCCGACGTCGTTGAGGGCGCCAGTCGGCACCAACTGGTCTTGGTACTCCATCAGGTATACGTTGGCTTCGGCCCAAAAGCGGTCGGCACGCTTCTCGATTCCGAACTCAAAGTCCGTAACGCGTTCGGGGCGCGGAGCCGTCACGTTGTCAATAAAGTCCGAACGAATCGGCTCGCGGTTGGCCACAGCGACCGAGGCACGGCCGGTCCAGCCCTGAGGGCCGCGGTAGGCGACGCCAGCCTTTGGGTTGAAAAACACGTAGTTCGTGTCAAAATTGTAGAACTTTTGGTCGACGTCGGTTCCGGAACCCATGTACGAAATCCCACGCAGCTGCAGGTCGGCCATGAGGTCCAAACGACCCAGCGTGTACTCGGCACGCCCGAAACTCGAAAACTCGTTTTTCAAGCTGCTTCCGTGGTAGAACTGGTGGTCGCTGGCCGAATTCGTAGCCTGCGGACCGTCCCAAGTCTGTACGCTGCCGTCGAGCCCGCCCAACGGATTGAAGCGCAACCAGGGAAGGGTTCCGAAGTGGTCGCCCGAATAGACGAGCTGGGTTCCGCCCAAACTGACGTTGAGGGCATCACCTCGGTAGCGCAAAAGGGTCGCGTGGCCAAACCCAAAGTTGTCTAGCCAACGCCGGCGAACGCCTTCAGAACCAAATATTTGCACGTCCTCGACGACCACGTTGGGCAGCGCGAGCGAGGCGAAGGTCATGTAGTCCTTGTACTGCTCAAAGTACCCGCGGCCTGTTACCGCGTACACGGTTTGCGTCAAAAACCAGCGCTTGCTCAGCATCGCCGTGAGCATGCTTTGGTAGTGGCGCTGCGTGTACTGGTCGATTTCGTTCGCGTAGCGGTAGTAGTTGTAGGTGGCGTTGCCGCTCTGCAAAAGGTTGAGCGAGTCTGCGCCCGCCACGCCGTTGCGCACGATGTAGTCGGCCACGCCGGTGGCATCTCCGCGGAACCTTGATTCCGGAATGCCCCACCAGGCCTGCTGGGTGCGCTCGCTTCCCGAGAAGGTCAGCAGGCGCCACGTTACGTTTTCGTGGCGGTACTGAGCTCCAAACAAGTAGCTCTGAAGGGCGCTGCCCGAGCGGTCTACGAACCCGTCACTGCGCATGGCGGTGAGGCGGCCGGTGGTGGACCAACGTTTTTTGGCGCCGACGAGTCCGCTGTGAAATCCGTAGCTGATGCGCGCCGAGTTGAACGCCCCAAAGTTGGCCGTGACCTGGTGGCTGGCGGTGTCGTCGGGGACGCCCACCTCAAACGACAAGGACGCGCCAAAGGCTCCGCTGCCCAAGGTCGACGTGCCCACGCCGCGCTGCACCACCAGTGAGTTGGCGTTGAGGCCGAGGTCGGGCGTGTTCACCCAGAATACGCCGTGGGATTCAGGGTCGTTCAACGCCACGTTGTTGACCGTCACGTTGATGCGCGTTTGATCCATTCCGCGAAAGCGCAAGTAGGTGTATCCGAACCCGTTGCCGGCGTCACTCGCCGCCGTAAACGACGGCATGCCCTGAAGCAAAAACGGTATATCTCGACCCACATTCTGCTTCGCCAGGTCGGCGGGCTGCAACCGCAGCTGCGGCATCGGAACCTGCGCTCCCGGCCGGCTCGCCGTCAGCGTAATCTCATTGAGGGTCGCGGTGCGGACCGTGTCGTAGACCTCCGACGGAGTCGATTTCGTAATCCACTGGGCCGAGGCGGCGGTGCTAAAGCCAAGGGCGATAAGCAAAAAGCGGTGTGTGTTCATCGTGCACGTGTTAAACGGTTCTCGTGCACAGAAATGCCCGCACGCTGAGGGTGCGGCTTCGCGACTTCCTTGGCGGCATAACCCGCCCAGGTTCTAGGGTATTATCTCAGCCGGATTTCATCGCCGGCACCCCTGTGCTTCGCCAAAGGTAACACTTCAAACGATTCAAGTGTTCTAAGTGCGTTCAATTTTCGCGCGGAACCTTGTCCCGAAACCACCGAATATATTTTTTTATTTATCTCCAATTCAGACATGTACATTGTGAAGTGTCGCTGTCGGTCGGATTCTTTGGGGTGTTCGCGAAGCGGATCATTCGTCCAGGCCAGGTCGGGGGCGCACAGCAAGTAGACGTCCCCTTTGAGGGACATCGACTCCAGTTCTGGGTGCGGCTGACCGTACTTCTCTCGGAACCAAATGCGGTGCGTCAGCACGTCCGTGTCCTCAATCACGACTTCGGGGCAGCTTGCCGCCATCTCTTCGGCGCGTTCGGCTTGAAGTTGTGCCATCCGCACGACATCCTCGGGCCCGTAGTCGGGTCCGTGTTCCCCAAGGTATTCGCGGGCAATTTCGGGCGTCCACAGGGTGCGAAATGCGCGGGCAAGCTGCGCAGCCAATTGAGTTTTACCCGCGCTTTCGGGACCTGTAAGTACGATGCGCAGCGGTTTCCGGACGGCCACCAGAACATGATCTTGGCCCATTTGAAACGCTTCAAGCGCGTAGCGTTCGCCGCTACGTGTGCAGATGGCTTCGCGGGGCGAGAGGACATCAATTTCCTTCTTCCAGTCGAGTCCCTTGATTCCGGCCGCCTTGTACACGGCTTCTTTAGCGCCCCACACCGTCGCATGGTCAAGTTCCGCCACTTCGCGCTCTGAGGCTACCCGGGCGATCACCCGCTCGAGCTGGGCCCGCGGTGCCTCCACATCAATACCTACCGGCAGCAGCGGGTGGAACGCTGCGACCGCCCAATCCCCGCCGTGCGAAAGGCTTAGGTAGCCCCGGGGCAGCACGGGGCGCTCCCCGTCGTAGCTCAAATCGCGAATTCCGAGCGAAGTGCCTCGCAGGACCTCGGCCAGGGCGAGTCGGGCCGCCAAAAATGCGGTACGGCGGGGTCCGGGTTTGAACTCGGACCACCGCAATAGGTCCGCAGGCGAGAAAAATCCCGAAGAATCGGCCAATGTGACCTCAAAATCAGCGGCTTGACGCAGGGAGATCCGCGCAAGGACAAGGCCAAAATGACCAACTTCGGCGACTTCAGCCCCCGAGAATTCCGTATCTTTGCGCCTCCAAATAATCATTGCTATGTCTTCGACCACTGCCACGAACTACGTGCCCTACAAAGTAAAGGATATGTCCCTCGCCGATTGGGGACGCAAAGAAATTACCCTCGCCGAGGCTGAAATGCCCGGATTGATGGCCCTTCGCAAAGAGTTCGGCGCCAGCAAGCCCCTCGCTGGAGCGCGCGTGGCCGGCTGCCTCCACATGACGATTCAGACTGCGGTCCTTATCGAAACCCTCGTAGAGCTGGGTGCCGAAGTGACCTGGTCTTCGTGCAACATCTTCTCGACGCAAGACCACGCTGCTGCTGCAATTGCTGCCGCCGGAATCAGCGTCTACGCCTGGAAAGGCCAAACCGAAGAGGAGTTTGACTGGTGCATCGAGCAAACCCTGTTCTTTGGCGAAGGCAAGCAGCCCCTCAATATGATCCTCGACGACGGTGGCGACCTCACCAACATGGTGCTCGACCGCTACCCTGAGTTGGTTGCTGCCATTGGCGGAATCTCTGAGGAGACGACCACCGGCGTGCACCGCTTGTACGAGCGCATGATCAAAGGCAGCCTTCCGTTGCCCGCCATCAACGTCAACGACTCGGTGACCAAGTCGAAGTTCGACAACAAGTACGGCTGTAAAGAGTCTGCAGTGGACGCGGTGCGCCGCGCCACCGACCTGATGATGGCCGGTAAGGTTGTGGTAGTTGCCGGATACGGCGACGTAGGTAAGGGTACGGCGGCTTCGTTCCGCGGAGCCGGAGCGCGCGTGATCGTGACCGAAATCGACCCCATCTGTGCCCTTCAGGCAGCCATGGACGGCTACGAGGTAAAGAAGATGGACAACTCCATTCCCCGGGCTAACATCGTCTGCACCGCCACCGGAAACAAAAACATCGTGACCGAGCGCCACTTCCGCCTGATGAAGGACAAGACCGTCGTGTGCAACATCGGCCACTTCGACAACGAAATCGACATGGCGTGGCTCAACAAAAACTACGGCCACACCAAGTCCGAGATCAAGCCACAGGTTGACCTGTACAACATCGAGGGCAACGACATCATCGTACTGGCTGAAGGCCGCCTCGTGAACCTGGGTTGCGCCACTGGCCACCCCTCGTTTGTGATGTCGAACTCGTTCACCAACCAGGTTTTGGCCCAGATCGAGCTCTACACTAACAAGGGAAAGTACCCCAACGAAGTGTTCACGCTTCCCAAGCACCTCGACGAGAAGGTTGCCTTCTTGCACCTTGAGTCAATTGGTGTTGAGCTGGACACCTTGAGCCCCGACCAAGCTTCGTACATCGGAGTCGAGGTTAAGGGTCCGTTCAAGCCAGAGACCTACCGCTACTAAGCCGTTTTACAGGCTTCATTCGGAACCCCGGCCGCTCGCGCGGCCGGGGTTTTTGTTTTAGGTGAAGTATGGTTAAATGAAAAAGCCCCAGCTACTCGCGCAGCCAGGGCTTAAAAATTGAGTTACCAGAAACCAGTTACAGAGAACCAGTCACCAGAAACCAGTAGCTATACGCTAAAGTCCAAACGCCTTCTTAATCGAATCCACCGAGTCAAGCTTCTCCCATGTGAAGAGCTCCACCTTCATGGTCTTGACTTCGATGCCCTTATCGGTCGGACGCTTAAACTGCTTCTCCACGATTTGCGGAGCGCGGCCCATATGTCCGTAGGCTGCCGTTTCTGAGTAAATCGGGCTGCGTAGGCCAAACTTGGTCTCGATTCCGTAGGGGCGAAGGTCAAAGAGCTTTTGCACGCGCTCGGCAATCGCGCCGTCGGCGAGCTTCTTGCCGTCGGCTCCGCGCACTGCCGCAGTACCGTAGGTGTTCAGGTAGAAGCCTACGGGCTCAGCCACGCCGATGGCGTATGCGAGTTGGACGAGCACCTGCTTGGCCACGCCTGCAGCCACAAGGTTTTTGGCCACGTAGCGTGCAGCGTATGCCGCTGAACGGTCCACCTTAGAGGGATCCTTGCCGCTGAAGGCTCCGCCGCCGTGGGCACCCTTGCCACCGTAGGTATCAACGATGATCTTGCGGCCCGTCAAACCAGTGTCGCCGTGCGGTCCGCCAATCACGAACTTGCCCGTTGGGTTGATCAGGTAGCGCACATCGGCATTGAACAAGCGCTGCACGCGGCGGGGCAATTGCTTTTTAATGCGCGGAATCAAGTAGCGCTTGATGTCAGCCGTGATGCGTTCCTGCATCGGCTTTTCGTCAGCGAAGTCGTCGTGCTGGGTCGAGATCACGATCGTGTCAATGGCCTCGGGCACGTTGCGGTCGCTGTAGCGAATGGTCACCTGGCTCTTGGCGTCGGGGCGCAGGTACTTCATCACCTTGCCCTCTTTGCGGATGGCGGCCAGCTCGCGAAGCAGCAAGTGGCTCAACTCCAATGCCAACGGCATGTAGGTGTCGGTTTCGTCGGTGGCGTATCCGAACATAATTCCTTGGTCGCCAGCGCCCTGCTCTTCTTTCGAAGCGCGGTCTACCCCTTGGTTGATGTCGGGCGACTGCTCGTGGATGGCGCTGAACACGCCACACGAGTTGGCTTCAAACATGTACTCAGACTTGGTGTAGCCAATGCGGCGAATCACATCGCGAGCGATTTCACCCGCGTCGATGTAGGTGCGCGACTTGACTTCACCCGCCAGCACCACTTGACCAGTGGTGACAAGGGTTTCGCAGGCAACTTTCGAATCGGGGTCAAATGCGAGAAAGTGGTCGACAAGGGCGTCCGAAATTTGGTCGGCAACTTTGTCGGGATGTCCTTCAGAAACGGACTCAGAGGTAAATAAGTAGCTCATAGCAACAGTTTTAATGCTGCGTGTCAAAAAGGCCTGATGCGGTAAAGTGCTAGTGCGCCGGACAATGGTCCACCGGTTTAGCATTTTTTACCGTGGTTGCAATCGGACAAATCCTTCCACGCGCTGCAAAGGTAGGCACACCGCACTGTACCGCAACTCATGAACGAAAATCACGAACGATTGACCAATGCAAACCACATCGCCGTGACCTAACTTTGCAGCGCTTATCAAGAAAGACTGAGGGACGGGCCCGTTGATGTCTTGGCAACCCTAAAACCCTGTAGGGTGCCAACTCCCGCTACCAAAGCGCCATACGGGCGTGAGGTAGGAAGATGAGATTGCGACTGCACTTCGCGTCCCAATAGTCCTTCTGCATAAGCGCAACGAACGAAGGACCATGCATCCACTCCAAACCATCGCCCGCGAACGCATCCTCATTTTGGACGGCGCCATGGGCTCTATGCTCCAAGAATACCGCCTTGATGAGGCGGGCTACCGCGGCGCGCGCTTCGCCGACTGGGGCCATCCGCTCAAAGGCAACAACGACCTGCTCAACCTGACTCAGCCACAGATCGTCGAAGAAATCCACGCCAAGTACTTTGCCGCAGGGGCCGACATCGTCGAAACCAATACCTTCAACGCCCAAACCGTGTCGATGGCTGACTACGGAATGGAATCACTCGTCCGCGAACTCAACCTCGCCGGAGCCCAGTTGGCCCGCAAGGCCGCCGACGCCTACACTACGCCCGACAAGCCGCGCTTTGTTGCCGGCGCCATCGGTCCCACCAACCGCACCCTGAGTTTGAGCCCTGACGTGAACCGTCCGGCCTACCGCGCCATCACGTTTGACGAGCTGGCGACCGCCTACCAAGAGCAGGCTGAGGCCCTGATTGAGGGTGGGGTAGACGTGCTTATGGTCGAAACCATCTTCGACACCCTCAACGCCAAGGCGGCCCTCTTCGCCATTCAGGACGCCTTTGTGGCGACCGGCAAAGAAGTTCCGATTATGATTAGCGGAACCATCACCGACGCCAGCGGCCGCACCCTCAGCGGGCAGACCACCGAGGCCTTCTTGATCAGCATGAGCCACATGCCCCTGCTCAGCATTGGCCTGAACTGCGCCCTCGGAGCCAAGGACTTGCGCCCCTACCTGCAAACGCTGGCGGCCAACACGCCCTTCCTCATCAGCGCCTACCCGAACGCCGGCCTCCCCAACGCCTTTGGTGGCTACGACGAAACGCCGACGCAAATGGCCGACGCCGTCTCCGAATACCTCGACCTCGGAATCGTCAACATCCTCGGCGGTTGCTGCGGAACCACCCCCGACCACATCCGCGAATTCGCCGCCCGTGCCGCAGGCCGTCCACCCCGAATCCCCCAAGCCCAATGAAGCTCAGCGGACTCGAACCCCTAATCATCACGTCGGCGACCAACTTCGTCAACGTCGGCGAGCGCACCAACGTGACTGGATCGCGCAAATTCCTGCGCCTCATTCAAGAAGACAAGTACGGCGAAGCCCTTGAAATCGCCCGCGACCAGGTCACCGGCGGAGCCCAAATCCTCGACGTCAACATGGACGAAGGCATGCTCGACGGCGTCGAGGCCATGACCACCTTCCTCAATCTTATCGCCTCAGAGCCCGACATCTCGCGGATCCCCATCATGATCGACTCGTCGAAGTGGGAAATCATCGCCGCCGGCCTCAAGTGCGTCCAAGGCAAGGCGGTCGTCAACTCCATATCGCTCAAGTCGGGCGAGGCCGAGTTCCTCTACCAAGCGCGCCACTGCCGCCGCTTCGGAGCCGCCGTCATCGTCATGGCCTTCGACGAGCAGGGCCAGGCCGACTCCTACGACCGCCGCGTCGAAATTTGCCAGCGCGCGTACAACCTGCTGGTGGCCGACGGATTCCCCGCCGAGGACATCATCTTTGACCCCAACATCTTTCCCGTCGCGACGGGCATGGACGAGCACCGCCGCAATGCCCTCGACTTCTTTGAGGCCACGGCGTGGATCAAAAAGAACCTCCCCGGAGCCAAGGTGAGCGGCGGCGTGTCCAACGTCAGCTTCAGCTTTCGCGGCAACGACCACGTGCGCGAAGCCATGCACGCCTGCTTCCTCTACCACGGAATCCGCCACGGAATGGACATGGGTATCGTCAACCCCGGCCAACTGATCGTCTACGAACAAATCGAGGCGGAACTCCGCGACCGCATCGAAGACGTACTGCTCGACCGCCGCGACGACGCTACCGAGCGCCTCCTCAGCTACGCTGAGAACGTCAAAGGTGCCGGCCAAGTCCGCCAAAAGGACGAATCGTGGCGCGAACTCCCGATCGACGCCCGCATTGAGCATAGCCTGGTCAACGGACTTGATGCCTACGTCGAGCAGGACGCCGAAGAGGCCATGCAAGCCTTGGGTAGCCCCCTTTCTGTGATTGAGGGTCCGCTCATGCGCGGAATGAATGTCGTCGGCGACCTCTTCGGAGCCGGAAAGATGTTCCTACCCCAGGTGGTCAAGTCGGCCCGCGTCATGAAGCGTGCGGTGGCGTGGCTCGAGCCCCACTTTGCGGCTGAATCGGCGGCAGCCGGAACGGCTCCGCGCAAGCAAGGCAAGATCCTGATGGCCACGGTCAAGGGCGACGTGCACGACATTGGCAAAAACATCGTCGGCGTTGTTCTGCAGTGCAACAACTTCGAAGTCATTGACTTGGGTGTTATGGTTCCGCCGCAAAAAATCCTCGACGCGGCCCGCGAACACGACGTCGACGCCATCGGGCTCAGCGGACTGATCACGCCGTCGCTCGACGAAATGGTGTTTTTGGCCAGCGAAATGAAGCGCCAGGGCTTTACCATTCCACTTCTTATTGGAGGAGCCACCACCTCACGCGCTCACACCGCCGTCAAAATTCAGCCGGTCTACGACGGCCCGCTTGTCCACGTCAACGACGCCTCGCGTGCGGTACCTGTGGTACAAAAACTTCTGAGTGCTGAGGCAGCCGACTACAGCGCCGAGGTTCGCTCTGACTACGAACGACTGCGCGATCAGTACGCCAGCCGCAGCGCCGAACGCCGGTACGCGAGCATCGAACAGGCCCGCGCCCAGCGCTACCAGCCTGACTTCGGCGCAAAACCCGACGCGCCCAAGCAGTACGGCGTGTTCCCGCTGCGCGACTACCCGCTCGAGGACCTGGTGCCCTACATCGACTGGACCCCCTTCTTTCAGGCCTGGGACCTGCACGGCAAGTACCCGCGCATCCTCACCGACGAGGTAGTGGGTGCACAAGCCAAGTCCCTCTTTGACGACGCCCAGGACATGCTCCGACAGATTGTCGCCGAAAAGTGGATCACAGCCCACGGCGTCTACGGATTCTTCCCGGCGCGCCAAGATGGCGACGACATCGCAGTGACCACGCCGAACGGCGAGCGCCGCTTCCTCACCCTTCGCCAGCAGGGCCAAAAGGCCGAGGGCCAGCCCTACATGGCCTTGGCGGACTTTATTGATCCCGCGGGCAGCGACACCCTAGGCCTCTTTGCGGTGACCACGGGTCACGGAGTCGACGAGCGCACCCAAATCTTTAAGGACGCCAACGACGACTACCGCGCGTTGATGCTACAGGCTTTGGCCGACCGCCTCGCCGAGGCGTTTGCCGAGCGCCTCCACCAGCGCGTCCGTACGGAATTTTGGGCCTACGCCGCCGACGAGCAACTCCCCAACGACGCCCTAATCGCTGAGGAGTACCAAGGGATCCGCCCGGCCCCCGGCTATCCTGCCTGCCCCGACCACCTCGAAAAGGATCTGCTCTTTGAACTCCTTGACGCCGAGCGCCATACAGGCGTACACCTCACCGAATCCAAGGCCATGTACCCCACGGCCGCGGTAAGTGGATACTACTTTGCGCACCCCGAGGCCAAGTACTTCGGACTCGCCAAAATCGACCGCGATCAAATTGCCGACTATGCTACCCGGCGCGGAATTCCGCTCGCCGACGCCGAACGCTGGCTTAGCCCCCTCATTAACTAGCCACTAGCAACCAGCAACTCGCAACCAGCAACTAGAAACAAGCAACTAGTTACCCCTAAAAAGATGAAAGTTACCGACCACATCGCCGCCGCCAAAGGCAAGACCATATTCAGTTTTGAGGTGCTGCCGCCGCTCAAAGGCAATACCATTGACTCACTCTTCGGAACCATCGAGCGATTGATGCAATTCGATCCCAAGTTCATTGATGTGACCAGTCACCGCGAAGAATACGTGTTTAAAAAGCATGAATCGGGATTGCTCCAGAAAATCCACACGCGCAAACGTCCCGGAACTGTAGGAATCTGTGCGGCCATCCAGAACAAGTTCCACATTGACACGGTACCGCACATCATTTGCGGCGGATTTTCGCGCGAAGAGACCGAGTACGCCCTGATTGACTTGCACTACCTCGGAATCGATAACGTACTCGTCCTGCGCGGCGATGCGTTAAAGAATGAAGGTAGCTTCGTGCCCGACCCGCATGGCCACTCCTACGCGATTGACTTGCTTCGCCAGGTAAAGAACCTGAACCAAGGCAAGTACCTCTACGACGAGGTCCAGAATTCCAACCCAAGTAACTTTTGCATCGGTGTGGCGGGATACCCCGAAAAGCACTTTGAGGCCCCGAGCCTGAAGGCTGACCTTAAGCATCTCAAAAGCAAGGTGGACGCTGGAGGCGACTACATCGTCACCCAAATGTTTTTCAACAACGAGCACTTTTTTAAGTTCGTCGACGACTGCCGAGCAGCCGGCATCACGGTACCCATCATTCCTGGCCTCAAACCGCTGACCGCCAAGGGTCAATTGCAAAGTATTCCGCGCAACTTTCACCTCAATTTGCCGGACGATTTAATCGAAGCCGTTGAAGCGGCTAAAACACCTGAAGCGGTGAAGCAGGTAGGGGTAGAGTGGTGCATTGCACAGTCTAAAGAGCTGATGGACAAAGGAGTACCCGTACTCCATTACTACACGATGAGCAAGGCCGACGAGACTGAACAAATCGCTTCAGCGCTGTTTTAAGAGTGCACTTGGTGGCAACCGGCCAAGGGATTCAACAACGTGGCACGAAAGTGGCCTTACCTTGCACCTATGTCAACGTCCGCATTTAAAGCGCCCCGATTTGCAACTCACACCGCGGGCCAGCCGTTTTTTCAAATTTTGACGCAACGCGTCAACCAGTATTTTAAAGAGCACAACAAGTCCTCTAAGGGTGATGTGCGGCTCTACACGAAAACTGGCGTCCTGCTTGTCGCGTTTTTTGCGACGTACGTGGCGGTACTCTACTTCGGAGCCAATTTCTGGGCCGCCCTTCCGTTTTGGGTAATTCTTGGCCTGCTAACGTCGGCCATCGGATTCAATGTCATGCACGACGGCGCACACGGTAGCTTCTCAAAGTACGAATGGCTTAACTCGTTGGCTGGCCATACGTTGAGTATGCTTGGCGCGAGCGTAGCGTTGTGGAAGAATAAGCACAACGCCATTCACCACACCTTTACCAACATTGATGGAGTTGACGACGACATTGAGGCAGGAGGAATGATCCGAATGGCTGAAACGCAACCCCACAAAGGCATTCACCGCGTACAGCACTACTACTGGCCGCTTCTCTACAGCTTGCTGTACATCTACTGGCTGGCATTTACCGACTTTAAAAAGTACTTCACAGGCAAGGTAGGCGACGTGCCGATTCGCAAGTTCACTTTTGCCGAGCACTTGGGATTTTGGGCTTGGAAGACGGTGCACACGACCATGGTCGCCATCCTTCCGATCTACCTCATCGGATTTTGGCCGTGGTTCTTTGGCTTTATCCTTATGGCTTCGATCACCGGCTTATCGCTGAGCGTGGTGTTTCAGCTAGCGCACGTCGTTGAGGGGGCAACCTTTGCAAAGTCAGACGTCGTGAATCCTACGAACATTGAGTCCGAGTGGGCGGTGCACCAGTTACAGACTACCGCCAACTTCGCCACGCGCAGTCGCGTCCTCACGTGGTTGCTCGGAGGCCTAAACTATCAGGTGGAGCACCACTTGTTTCCCCGCATCAGCCACGTGCACTACCCGGCGATTTCACGCATTGTGAAGGAGACGTGTGCGGAATTCAACGTCCAGTACCAAGAATTCCAAACGTTTGCGGATGCCCTAGGTGCGCACGTGCGGCACCTCAAGCGCCTTAGTATCGCCTAAAGATTACTGACCGTCAGACGTACGCCGTCATACTGGACTTGGTAGGGTAGTAAACCCCAAGTGGTGGTGCCGTCAATAGCACTTCCGTCAAATAACAGAAACCGCTGGTTGTCACAGCCGCATTCCGCATATAGCCCATCGACCACCGTAGAGGCTCCACAGGGCATTGATACGTGGTTGGGGCAGCGCAGGTCGTACGCTCCAAAATCAAGAGCGTCGCCGAAGTTGGTGCGACGGTAAATTACTAGTCCTCCATGTCCCCAATCCGTGCGCACATGGGTTCCACCCACAAACTGCAAATCGTAGGCTGAAGGACTGTTGGTGAACACGGATTCATTGACAAAAACATAGGGAACCGGGTGCCGATTGCTCGTCCCGTCGCAGGCCAGCAACACAGCTAACCCCAGCCATAAGAAAATTTTATTGGCCATAATCCGAACAAACCTACGGCCGACCTGCTTATCAACATTAATTCTTCGTTATTTTAGCCCTTCGATTCGCAACGGATCCACCTAAAACGCTTTGCTTATGCGGCTACGCTACGCCCTCTTCGCGCTGATTCTCGGAGCTTCCACCATGGTGTGGGGCCAAGCCCGTCCTGGTTCACTTCGTGGAACTGTCAAGGATAAAACCTCTGGAGAAGAAATTCCTCAGGCTCAGATTACGGTAAAGTCTGGCACATTCAAGATTACCTCTGGGACGTCCGACTTTGATGGCAACTACAACATCAACCCGATTCAGCCAGGGTCGTACACTGTCGTCTGTGAAGTGTTTGGGTACAATAGCGTGACCTTCACAGGGGTGCAAATCAACCCCGGCCGTCCAACCGAATTGAAGTTTGCCATGGGCTCTTCAAACATTGAACTCGGTTCCGTAGACGTTGTCGCGAAGTACGAAGCACCACTCATTGAAAAGGGTAAGACAGCGACCAGCTTTGGAGCGGAGCAAATTCGCAACTTGGCGGGCCGAGGTGTCAACGCAGTTCTTTCACAAACGGCGAGTGTCGTTCAAGACGAGCGCAGTGGCGGAACCTTCTTTCGTGGAGGCCGTAGCGACGGTAACGTCGTGTTTGTCGATGGTGTGAAAATGCGCGGTGACATCAACCTTCCCCGTGAAGCGATTCAATCTACCGAAGTCATCACAGGAGGTGTACCAGCTCAATACGGTGACGTGACGGGTGGGGTTATCTCTACCACGACCAAGGGACCAAGCCCCCGTTACTTTGGTACCGTTGAGTACGTTACCTCGTCTCTTTTTGATCGCAATAACTACCACCTCGCAGGTTTGACCCTCGGTGGACCGCTGCTCTTTAACAAGGCTAAAACTGCGCCGTTGGTGGGCTTCCTGCTCGCGACGGAATTCTCGTATACCGGTGTAGGCCGACCCTACGCTACCCCAGTGTACAAACTAAAGGACGACGTGCTCGCGGACCTTCAAGCTAATCCCATTGTTCCTACGGCTACCGGACTTGGTACCATTCGCCGCGCTGAACTCTTGGGAGCAGATGCCTTTGAGACGATTCCGACACGACTCAACGTAGCCAGTACCGTATTTCGTGCCACCGGCAACATCAACATTAAAACAGGTAAGAAGACGAACCTAGTGTTGGGTGGACGGGCATTCTACACGAACGGACGGAACGGCAGCTTCTTTCACTCGCTGATGAACTACGCGAACAACGGAGCATCAGAGCAGCGCGACCTTTCTGGGTACGTTCGCTTTACCCAGCAATTCGGAAGCAGCGAGAACAGCCTGATCCAAAACGCGTTCTACACCATCCAGGCCGACTACACCTTAAATAACTTTAAGAACTACGATCCAAATCACGGAGACAACATCTTCCGCTACGGTCACGTGGGTCAGTTTGAGACAGGCCGCATTGGTTTGTACGGATTTGGAACCGACGAAAAGTCAGGCATTACCGCATGGCGCAAGCTTCTTGACCTCGATACGGGTATCGCATTTACTCCTTCTCAGTACAATCCAATTTTGGCGAACTACACTTCGTCATACTATAATCTGGTGAATTCAGGGTTGATTGCGAACAACATCGCTAACTTGAATAACATTCAACAGGGAGGCGGTTTGCTCAACGGTCAAACCCCCTATGACGTGTATGGTCTATTTGGCAACGTCGGTGCGGTACAGTCTGGCTACGGATATAGCCAGAATGAGCAGTACCGCATCACCGCCTCCACCAACTTTGACATTAAGGGTCACTCGCTGATTGCTGGTCTTGAGTACGAGCAACGTTTTGACCGCAGCTTTGGGGTGGCAGCTGCATCGCTCTGGACGCTCATGCGGAATTTGCAGAACGACCACATGAAGGAACTAGATCTAGAGAACCCTGTGTTGATTTACCGCGACGGGGTGTTCCAAGATACTATTTTCTACAACCGTGCCCTGGACTTAACCAAGCCGCGCACATTTGATCGGAAGCTCCGCAATGCACTGGGGTGGAATCCGAACGGAAGCGATCAAAAGCTTCTCGATATTGACAACATTACACCTGATCAGTTCCAGCAATTTGGAGGACTTTCGCTCTTCTCTGCCCAAGAATTGGTGAACCCAGGCGGATCTGCCTATGTGAGCTACTACGGATATGACTACACCGGTCAACTCCTTGCTGGCAATCCTACGCTGAACGACTTCTTTACTGCGGTGGATGGCCAGGGCAACCGGACCTACCCCGTGCGCGCATTCCAACCCATCTATATGGCTGGCTACATTCAAGATCAGTTTACGTTTGAAGACCTGTTCTTTAACGTGGGTGTGCGCGTAGACCGCTACGACGCCAACCAACCTGTACTAAAGGATCCGTTCTCGCTGTACCCCGCCCATACTGTTGCCGACGTGAATGCACGTGGTGGCCTCGAGGGAAGCGAAATTCCCACATCTATGGGTGACGACTACATGGTGTATGTAGATGACATCAAGAACCCACGCCGCATCGTAGGCTACCGCAACGGTTTTGATTGGTACAATGCGGACGGTTCACCACAGCCCAATCCAACAGTCATTGCGAACTTGTCAGGCGGTCAAGCCAAGCCATGGATTTTTGAAGAGGCGTTCACTGATCCGTTGAACCCGAACGCACCAGTCCTCAGTGCAAATTCATTCCGTGACTACCGCCCGCAAGTAACGGTGAGTCCACGTATCTCATTCCAGTTCCCGATTTCAGACGTGGCCGAATTCTTTGCCCACTACGACCTTTTGGTTCAGCGTCCTTCTGCCGCCCAGTCGCGATTTAATCCGTTTGACTACGTGAATTTGGTGTTTGGTAATGCCGCAACGGTAGATAACCCCGAGCTCCTTCCTCAGAAGCAGACCGAATACGAAATTGGGTTCCGTCAAAAGCTGACAGATCGAAGTGCATTAAAAATCAATGCATTCTACCGCGAATACCGCGATTTGATTCAAACCGTTTCTGTAACGGAAGCCTACCCAGCGACCTACGTGACATTTGGAAACCGCGACTTCACTACGTCAAAGGGCTTTAGCTTCCAGTACGACCTGCGCCGTGTGGGCAATGTTCAGATGAACGCACAGTACTCGTTGACATTTGCCGACGGTACGGGATCGGGTGCGGAGTCTGGCTTGTCACTTGCGCGCACTGGCCTACCGAACATCCGATACATTATCCCATTGGATTACGACCAGCGCCACAATCTGTCGGGCAACATCGACTTCCGCTACGGACAGGGTAAAGAATACAATGGCCCAGTTTGGGGCAAAGTGAAGGTGTTCGAAAATTCGGGTGTCAATTTATTGGCCACTGCGGGCTCAGGATTCCCGTACTCACGTCGCGTTCGTGCCTACGGAATCACGCAGTCGGCTACTCCAGTGGTCGGTCTGTTGAATGGCTCACGTTTGCCATGGCAGTTCCGCATGGATTTGACCGCCAACAAAGTGTGGTACTTCAACAAGAACAAGAACAATTTTGAAGTGTACCTGCAGGTGCTCAACGTCCTGAATGCAGCCAATATTCTCAGCGTATATCCGTACACTGGATCACCTGATGACGACGGATTCCTGGCGTCTCCTCAAGGTCAGCAATCCATCGCCTTCACGGCCAACGCACAGGCCTTCTCGGATCTATACACGATTCGCATGGTCAATCCTACGAACTTCTCAACCCCCCGCCTCCTTCGCCTCGGAGTTCGGATTGGTCTGTAATAAAGCTATTCTCTGGTTATGAACAAGAATCTTTTCGTTTTCGCTGCCGCAATGGCAAGTTTCGTGGCTCTAGGTCGCGAAGATGTTGGAACCACGTCTGGTAAAACGACGCGTTCGAACAAGACGGTTGAAGAACTATGCCAACCCTCTCGTGCACAGTCGGATTTGAACATAAACAACGTACGCGCTACCATTCTTGGCGGGGGCGATATGTGGTGGGATTTGAATACGGCCCGCTACGAAGTTCCCAAAGGCAGCAACCGCCATTCGATGTTCGCTGGATCTCTTTGGTTGGGTGGCCTTGACGAAGGCAACCAGCTTAAAATGGCGGCAATGACCTACCGCTCGAAGGGCAATGACTTTTGGCCTGGACCCTTGTCTACCGACGGCCTTGCCTCGGTGACAAAGGACGTCTGTGACAAGTACGACCGCCACTGGATCATTACCCGTGAACAAGTTGAGACGCACCGTGGATGGATCTTGTGTAAGAACGATCCTGATTGTGATCCGTCTGTAAAGTACCCTGGCTATGAAGGCAGCATTCCAGACATTATCAAGGAATGGCCCGCACACGGTGCAGAAGGTGAGCTGCCCTACACGTTGGCGCCGTTCATTGATTTAGATGGCGATGGTCGCTACGACTACAACGAGGACTACCCGGCCTACGACCTTGACCGTGCATACGACTGCCGCCTCAAGGAGACCGACGTTCTCTATGGTGACCAAACGATCTGGTGGGTCTACAACGACCGCGGAAACGTGCATACGGAGACCAATGCTGGAGCCATGGGTTTCGAGATTCGCGCGCAAGCCTTTGCATTTGCGACGAACGACGAGATCAACAACATGACGTTCAACAACTACCGCATCATTAACAAGTCGACGTTCCGTCTTACGAATACCTACTTCTCAACTTGGTTTGATGCGGATTTGGGAAACTACCTCGATGATATTATCGGAAGTGATATTCCCCGTGGTTTGGGTTACGTGTACAATGCGGACATTGATGATGAAGGTCCCATTGGCTATGGCGTAAATCCACCTGCGATTGGGTTTGACTTCTTCCAAGGACCATTTGCCGACTACTTCGACGGACGCGACAACGACCGAGATGGATGTATTGATGGCGTTCGTGACGACCAAGGCAACTGTATTCCCGAGAACCCAGTGACGGGTGTGAATGAGCGCATCATCATGTCGGGCTTCATGTACTACAACAACACCTCTTCTGCGTTCTCAGGCAACCCCAACAACGCATCGGAATTCTACAACTACATGCAGTCGCGTTGGAAGAACGGTAACCCACTGGTAGTCGAGACGCCATGCGGTCCTGGCTGTACCGGTAATGGTGATGGATTTACTCAAGACGGAACGGGCCTTGCTACGTTGTTTGCCTACCCTGGTTCCACTTTTGATACGACGGGAGTGACTGAGCCAGTTGCGTCCCAGAACTGGTATGAATCACCTGATAACCAGCAAGATAAGCGTGGACTTCACAATGCAGGACCGTTCTCTCTTGCTCCAGGTGCTTTGAATTTCATTACCACGGGAGCGGTGTGGGCGCGAAATACGAACGACCCAGGACCTTTGTATTCTGTGGAGCGCGTCATCATCGCCGACGATAAGGCCCAAAGCCTGTTCGACAACTGCTTCCAGATTTTGAATGGCCCTGATGCACCAGATATGGAGATTCAGGAGCTTGACCGTGGAGTTGTCCTGATGCTTTCGTACCGCGAAGGCATGAACAACGATCAGTTCGACTACCGTGAGGTTGATCCACTGATTCCGTACACCGACAACACGTACAAGTTTGAAGGTTTCCAGATTTATCAGCTCAAGAACGAGAACGTATCGGTGGCCGATCGCTACGACCCAAGCCAAGCTCGGTTGATCGCGCAGTGCGACCTCAAGAATGGGATTACTCGTTTGATTAACTGGGAATTAGACCCGGATCTTGAATTGCTGATGCCTCAAGACATGACGATTCAGTCAAATGATGACGGAATTCAGACTTCCTTCCACGTGACTGAGGATGCATTCGCTACGGGTACAGACCGTCGCTTGGTGAACCATCGGAACTACTACTTTACGGTAGTGGCCTACGCTCACAATGAGTACGAACCATTTGATCAGGTTTTGACTCCTGCGGGCCAGCGTCGCCCATACTTGGCGGGACGGAATAATGTCAAAAAGTACTTGGCAATTCCGCACCAAGTGAGTTCCGAAGCAAATGGAACGATTCAGCGTGCTAAATATGGAGACGCTCCGATCATCACTCGTGTTGAGGGCATGGGCAATGGCGGTGCCGCACTTGAACTCGATAGTGAGAGTGAAGCATTTATTGTCGACAACTTCCGTCTCGACATGCCGACGTACCGTCCTGGATTTGGACCGGTTAACATTAAAGTGGTGGATCCATTGCGCGTTCAGCCAGGTAACTTTACCATGGAATTCAGCGGAGTCAATGCCAATGCCACCTGGGTCATTAAGGATTCGGTAGGCAATGTGGTTGCCAACTCGGCAGGTAGCATTTCGTTCCTCGTGGAGCAAATCATCCCAGAATTGGGAATTTCAGTGGACGTGCGCAATCAAGAGTCACCTGGAGGTGACATTGAGAACACCCGCAACCAAGGAATTATCAGCAGCGGAATCGTATACGAAGACCCAACCAAAGCTTGGTTGAGCGGGGTCAAGGATGATGCGGACTACGGTCCCACGAATTGGCTGATGGCAGGTAACAACTCTGTATCAACCGCTCCTGGATCATACTATAAGGACTTCCCAGGCGACGACAAAGCTCGATTCTCGACTATTGTGGGCGGAACATGGGGACCATTTGCATACGCAAGCTTCCTTGGTCGTGGTCTAACAGCGGGTAATACGATTTGGGGTATGGGCCCAGCAGACTCTTCAATGAGTGCATTTACGGGCCGCATGAGTCCGACTGAGTTGCACTCTGTGGACGTTGTATTTACCGACGATTGGACACAGTGGACGCGCGTACCCGTCATGGAAATGGGTGATGATGAGTCGCTCAACGCGGGCGGAACCCGTAAATGGCGCTTGCGCAGCGATCTCGGGTGGGATTTGAACATGACTACCGGTGAGCTCACTCGCAGCACCACGGTTACAGGATGGTCGTGGTTCCCAGGTTATGCCATTGATCTTGAGACCGGAACTCGCTTGAACTTAGTGTTCGGTGAGAACAGCTGGATGATCGGCGATAATGGTGCAGACATGAAGTTTAATCCGACAGCACGTCAGCGCATTCAACCTGCGGACCCCGTAACGGGCGGATACCGCTTCGGTGGCCAGCACTACCTGTATGTAGTCGGTCCGTTCCTGCAACAAGGTTTATCGCGCACTCCGCTTGATTACGCAGGCTCGAATGAACAAGACCATCCGTTGTTTAGCGACTACGGAAACATGGGTTCGATTCTGAGCCGCAACAAAGTGACCAAGTCACTTATGTGGGTGTCGATTCCGCTTGTGGATCCGCGTTTTGCCACGGCGGACTTGTACAAACCCACCACCGTACCGAATGGTTTGCCTTCGCGTGCCCGGGTTAAAATTCGCATGGCTCGTCCGTACGAACGCTATGTGACTGACAACAGCAATACTGGAAACCCTAAGTACCAGTTCAGCCTTGACAATGCGGCCACGGTAACGGGTGATAATTCGACTGCGGTTGATGCCTTGGCCACAGTTCGTGTAGTACCGAACCCATACTTCAGTATGAGTCAGTACGAGACCTCTCAGAACGACAACGCGGTAAAAATCACGAACCTGCCTCCGAACTGTACGATTTCAATCTACAGTACCGACGGCTCGCTTGTGCGCACGATCCGCAAAGACAATAGTGATACCTGGATTTTCTGGGACCTCAAGAACAACTACCAGGTGCCCATTGCGAGCGGTATTTACCTGATCCACATCGACGCCCCAGGCATTGGTCAGCGTGTTATTAAGTGGTTCGGAACCCTCCGTCCGTTCAACCCAACTGGATTCTAATCGACTCTGAGTGATGAAAAAGATTGTATTAGGTATTGCCGTACTTGCAACAAGTGCTGCATTTGCGGGCAACCCCGCGCGTTCAGGTTCGGCAGGTGCTGCAGAGCTACTCATTAATCCGTGGGCGCGTACCGCGGGGTGGGGAGAAGGCAACACCGCAAACCTCAAGGGCTTTGAAGGCCTTTATGGCAACGTGGCAGGAATTGCACGTATCGACGGAATGCAGTTTGGCTTCGCCAACACTCAATGGTTGATGGGCAGCGGTATTCAGCTCAACTCAGGAAGCCTTGTAACCCCTACCGGGAACGGTGGCGTGCTCGGTATTCACATGACGAGCATGAATTACGGCGAGATTGAGATCACGACAGAAGACCAACCAGATGGAGGCCTCGGTACGTACAAGCCATCAACGACCGTGATTGGGATCGCTTATGCCAAGAAGTTTACCCAAAGCATTTTTGGTGGAGTGAACATCAAGCTCTACAGTTCTTCGATCAACAACTTGTCGGCTTCAGGCGTGTGCTTTGATGCAGGCGTTCAGTATGTTCCTGAAAATCTGAAGGACTTTGCGTTCGGAATTACCATGCGCAACATCGGTCCCTCATTTTCGTACCGTGGAGACGGTTTGAGCGTGGTACTTCCTGTTCCAACCGGAAATTACACCAGCAGCTTCCAGAGCCGTTCAGAAGATTTCGAATTGCCAACGCAATTGTCAATTGGTGTTTCTAAGGGCTTCACGGTAGCTAAAGGGCACAAGCTCACGTTAGCGGGTAACTTCATTTCGAATTCGTTTAAAAAGGACCAATTCACAGTAGGTGCGGAATACAGCTACAAAGAGCTCTTCGCACTTCGCACCAGCTGGGCTCAGTTTGACAACCGATTTGATGGTGTAGCTACGGAGGCCTTTAGCGGACCTGCGGCAGGATTCACCTTTAATATTCCGATGGGAGACGGTAATCTGGACTTGAGCTACGCATACCGTTTGACGAACTCCGCGTTTGGCGGGGTACATACCGTGGGCACGGCTATTGTATTGTAAAAAGTATTAGGTTTACTACTCAGAAGGCCCTCTTTTGAGGGTCTTCCGCATTTATAACGATTGAACTATGTCGGTTTCGTACTACACCCCTGAGGGCTTTAAGAAGCTCAAAGAAGAACTCGAGCACATGCGCAGCGTCGAGCGTCCACGCATTTCAGAGCAGATTGCGGAGGCACGCGACAAAGGTGATTTGAGCGAGAATGCCGAATACGACGCGGCTAAAGAGGCACAGGGCATGCTTGAAATGAAGATCGCGAAAATGGAAGATTTGGTGGCCAACGCGCGCATTGTTGACGAGTCCCAGTTTGATACTTCAAAAGTGCTCATTCTCTCAAAGGTTACCGTGCGCAACCCCGCCAATGGGGCCACAATGAAGTACACCCTTGTTAGCGAACAAGAGGCGGACCTCAAGGCAGGTAAGATTTCCGTGAATTCCCCCATCGGTAAAGGACTGCTGGGCAAGGCAGCTGGTGAGGTGGCTGACATTCACGTTCCGAGCGGAATAATGAAGCTCGAAGTGCTTACTATCGAGCGCTAAGTCATGGCAAGTATTTTTACCCGCATTATTCGCGGAGAGATTCCGTGCTATAAAGTGGCCGAGAACGACCGTGCCATTGCCTTTTTGGACATTCGTCCCTTAACGGTGGGACACACCTTGGTGGTTCCAAAGACCGAAGTGGACAGCGTATTTGACCTTGACGAACAGGACTACGCGGCAGTGTTTGACTTAGTGCGGAGTGTAGCAGAAGCTCAAAAGCACGAAATCCCCTGCAATCGAGTTGGCTTGAGCATACTCGGATTTGAAGTGCCGCACGCTCATGTACATGTGGTACCGTTGCGTTCCGAAGCTGATCTGAATTTCGCCAATCCCAAACTACAGCTAGATGCTGAAGAAATGCAGGCGATTGCGGACCGACTTCATTTGGCACTCGAGCGTTTGGTATAAAATTTTTTTATCACTGGCTGGTGTTCAGCGTATTGGGAATTTTTTTACATTACAGTTCCTAAACGTTAATGCAACAGTAATGAAAAAAATCCTACTCCTTTTTAGTGCGCTGGCTCTCAGCGCCGGAGTTCAGGCCCAGGTGGTGCTGAACATTATGTCGCCGAGCTCTCTTCAAGGAGGCCTCACTCATTCCAACAACGGAGCCGTAGCTGGCTGGGGTCTTGCCGACCTGCTCGATCCAGCGGATGCCGTGCTCGACACGGTAGTTGTGATGGACGACAGTACGGCTGGTATTAATACTGTAGTGGGCACGGATCCCAATACGGGCAATGCCTACCCCGGTATTCCTAAGAAGTACGAGGGCTGTAACCTCGATACGACCTCGGCGTGGCAGACGAACCGCCTAGCCGGCAAAATTGTGCTCATCGCACGCGGAACCTGTGAGTTTGGTCTCAAAGTATACCTAGCAGAGAAGGCAGGTGCACGCGCGGTGATCATGTTTAACCGTGATAACGCCGGCCTAAATGCCTCTCCTGGTGTGTATGGTGGTTTAGCAACGATTCCGTTCGCTATGGTTGCCCGCCCTGATGGCGACAACTTGCTCAATGCAATTTTGAACGGACAAACGGTTGTTGCTTTCTTGGGCAACAAAATTGGTGCGTTCCCGAATGACATGAGTATCTCTCCTGCCGAGGCGGTGTACCCACCCGCATTGGCTGTTCCTGGTATGCTTGCTCAGGATTCTACCGATTTCAAAATGAAGTTGGGTTTCTGGGCTCGTAACGACGGTTCTGCCAACCAGAGTAACGTGGTAGCTAGCGTATTGGTTAAGCGTGGAACCACGACGGTGTACAGCATGTCCACTGCGGCCTTCCCACTTAATTCTGGTGACTCGAGCTACATCAGCTTCCCACCATTCCAGCTCAATGGCTACCCAGTGGGAGCGTACGAAGTAAATTACAATGTGAACGTAGCAAATGAATCGTTCCCACTTGATAACAACATCGATTTTGCGACTGTCATCAACGACAGTTTGTACAGCTACGCACGTGTAGACCCGGCAACCCTAGATGCCTTGGACAACAATTCGTACCAGTCATCGTCGTTCACTTCTTCGTGGGGAATGTGCATCAACTTCCAGCACCCGAACGCGTCACGTTCGCTCCTGAAAGGGGTGCGCTGGGCTGCGTGGTCAAATACGGACACCATCCTTGGCCGCACCGTAGACGTTTCTGTGGACGGATGGTACGACACCTTTACGGACCTCAATGATCCGAACTGTGCGGTGACGAACACTTCACCTTTGGCACTTGACACGTACACCTATACTACGAATGCTCAAGACCAGATGGTTTCGCACTACTTCACCGCTCCCATTGAGCTTGACGACGACCAGCGCTACATCGTGTGCATCAACTCGTCTGACCAGACACTGTACCTTAATCACTCAGCGGCCGTTGGCTACCAGCTCAACGACCAAATGGCAGGAGAGCAGCCCCGAGAGCTCGTGCGCTCTGACAACACTTGGTTTGTGCGTGGATTTAGCGGAAACGTGATTCCGACCATGCAACTTATCCTCGAGCAGAACACGAGCGGAGTGAGCGAAGAGGTGTACTACGACATCAAGCCGTTCCCGAACCCAGCTCAGCAGCTCGTTACCATTGACTTGGGTGGATTTGAGGCGCGTAGTCTTGAAGTGGTGGACCTCACTGGTGCCCTCGTGCTTCGTCAGGACCAAGTCAACGCCGTTGACGGCAAGGCAGTGGTAGACGTTACGGCGCTTCCGAACGGAGCCTACGTCTTCATCGCCAAAGGCACCGACCGAGACGTGAAGTTTAACGTGGTGGTTAGTCACTAAGGCTAAACCAGTTGAAGATCCCTTCGGGGAAAGGACCCGGCGCCGAAAGGTTGCCGGGTTTTTTTTGGCTTGTTGGCTTGTTGGCTTGTTGGCAAGGGTAGCTCGTTGCGCTTCGCGCTAGGGCTGCTTCGCAGCTAGGGCCACTTCGGGGCTAGGGCTGCTGGCGCAGCTCGGGGCGCAGGCTATTGACCAACGAGCCAACCTTGCTAATCTCAGCCAACTTCCCGATCAGGGTTTTGGGCTAAGAACTTGGCCCACGAAGAGGACGCTCGCGCTGTGGTCTTCTTTTTGGAGGGAAGGGCTCCGGCTGCAGATAAGGTTGCGGTACGTTGGACGGTGAGGGCGTGGCATGTTGCGACCGCAAGGGCGTCGGTGGCGTCTAAAGCCCGCTTGGGATCGATGGGTATGGTATACATCGCCTCAAGGAACCCAGCGAGCTGTTCTTTTGAAGCCGCTCCGCGGCCTGAAATGCGGCGCTTGACCACCGCGGGAGGGTATTCGGCGACAGTAAGTCCGCGGCGTAGTCCGGCACTCAGGACCACACCTTGGGCGCGCCCTAGTTTGAGCATCGACTGTACGTTTTTACCGAAAAAAGGGGCTTCAACTGCAAGGGCTGTGGGCTGAAAGCGGTCTAAGAGTTCTTCGACCGAAGCCAATATGTCGCCTAAGCGCTCTACGGATTCTTTACTTGCGGCAAACTTGACACTGCCTAAGTCGACAAGGCGAAGTTCACTGCCGTGGCGCTCTACGACACCAAAACCCATCACTACCGTACCTGGGTCGATGCCGAGGATTCGTTCTGTACTCATGAAGCGGTACTTCCACTTGACCGCATACTTTGGGCAGTGGGGGCTTGGAACAAATTCAGGCCAAAGCTCGGTACAGCTGCGATTAAGTGGTCAAATAGATCGGCAGCAATGGCTTCGTAGTCTTCGAATACAATGGTGGTGGCAAAGCAATAAATCTCAAGGGGAATACCCTCTCCGTTCATAGCTAGTTGCCGTACCATAATCGTTTGCTTGGATGAAACTTTCGGGTGTTCAGCCAAGTAGGCCTCTGCATAGGCTCGAAAGACTCCAAGGTTGGTCATGTGGCGTCCGTTCACGGGATGTGATTTGTCAGCGCCAAACTGTTCATTGTGGGCGCTAATTTCTTGTTCTCGAGCGTCGAGGTACGGGCTAATTCTCTGAATTTTTCGAAATTCAGTTAGATCTGTATCGTTGATAAAACGTACGCTTTCAAGATCGATGACCATACTTCGCTTGATGCGTCGAACTTTCGATAGTCGCATTCCGCGCCAGTTCACGAATGAGTCCGTAACAAATGCCTTGGCAGGGATTGAGGATGTGGTGTTGTCGAAATTTTTAACCTTCACGGTGGTTAAGTCAATACTCACCACATCGCCGTCGACGCCAAACTTTTCAAAAGTGATCCAGTCGCCCTTTTTCACTAGGTCGTACAGTACGATTTGGAAGTTGGCGAGCAGTCCGTTGATGGCATCCTGAAAGATCAAGACAAAAATGGCCGTAGCTCCGGCTAGTGCCCCAAGAATGCTCGCGAGCGAAGTACTCGTCAAGATGGAAACTACCGCCAAACCTCCAATCAGCCATGATAAAAACAAAACGACCGACAAGAGGGTCCGAACGGGTTTGTCTTTGAACGCTTCAAGTTCTTCGACTACGTGGGACGATGCCCGTGCAGCCCTGTTTACAACGATTACGAGTTGATAAATAAGTAGAATTCCGAGAATAGTGTCAAGCGGTCCAACCCACTTGGGCAAATCATCAAACACCACAGGTAGAAATCCGCGGATGATTAGAGTTGGCATAATGTGAACCAGAGCCTGAAAGACTTTTTCTTTGAAGAAGTGATCGTCCCAAGTGGCCTTTGTTCGTTGGACGGCCTTGTAGATGATCGCAATAATTATTCTCCGCGTGAAAAAGTCAGCTAGTAGACTCGCAACGACAAGGATTCCTAAGTCAGCAAGGATGGTTAAACTGCTGATCCACCATTCACTTAGTCCGCTGCCGTCGAATAAGGAACGTGTCCAATGCTCGGGGTTGATGTGCTCCATAGTGCAAAGGTAGTTAGCCCTTTGACCGAAAAGGCAAAGACATAGAGCTACAGGATTGAATGGCGGAATGATCTACTCAAAGTCGGAGTATGCTGAACAACATTTGATTCAAGGCCCCAATAGTTCCAAAAGTTCCTTCAAAGCATGGCACACCATTCCTAGTCTTCGCGAAGGACGATAACTGGAAATTCGTTGTGGTAGGCGAGTGTACTAGACATTCGGGGTTTGAAGGCATCACGCAACCAATGGTGCTTGCGGGCAATGAGAATAATGCCTTGCGCTTTGGCGCGGCGAGCGGCTTCATAAATTCCAGTCTCGACATCTTGAGCGACAATTAGGTGGCGGTCTGTTCCAGGAAAGTGCTGTTCGGCAAACGCAAGGAATCCTTCTGCGGGAGCATCACCATTAGTGCCCTCTTCGACGTGTGCGATGGAGAGTGTGGCCCCACTCTGAGCAGTAAATGATTTAATCCATGCAAGCGCCTTAGGATTGCGGTCGTCGAGCAAGTCCGATGCGTAAAGCCATTTAATCTGCTGATTTTTTGGCCATTGTGTTTTTGAAGGAACGATAAGTACGGGCTGTCGGGAAGCATGGAGTACCGATACCGCGTTGCTTCCGAGAAGGACTTCGGACCAACCGCTTGCGCCTTGACTGGACATCACGACCATTGATTCGGGGTGCGCCTCAGCCCGTTGGTGAAGTTCTTGGGCAAGCCCATTGTAGGCACAGTGCCCATCTACTATGACATCGCCACTTGTGGAGAATTGACTCAACCAGTCCTTCATGTCGATCTGGCAACGATCTCTTATGGCTTCTAACAGGTTATCTGTCAGCGATTCCGACCGATACGGCATTTGGTAGGTGTGAATAAAATCGATTGGTGCGTTGAGCGATGCAGCGAGTTGGGTCGCAATAGGTAGAGCGGCACGGCTGTTTGCCGAAAAGTCGGTGGGGAAAAAGAGTCGGTTCATGGTAGGATACTGAAATCAAGGGTTGTAAGGGTTTGGTGAAGTTCCACCTTATGTAGCCTGCGAAACAATGATATTTATCACAAAATGATTACCTTACAAGAAGGCCTTCTACTTCGTGGGTTTACCAAACCCAATCACTATGCCCCCCTTTTGCGCCACTTGCCCAACCCGGGATAAAACATCGTTTCGGTTGCTAGATAGCGATCAAGTTGAAACGCTCTGCACATTAAAACGCCCTGGCCACATTCCTAAGGGTGAAGAGCTCTTCACTGAGGGCCAAAATGTTCGCGGAATCTACTGCGTTCAGAACGGCCACTTTAAACTTACACGGCACAATTCCTCAGGCCGTGATACGATTGTACGCTTTGCATCACCAGGCGATATAATCGGATACAGAGCCCTATTGGCACAAGAACCCATCAGCATCTCTGCCGTCGCAATTCAGGACGCGAATGCGTGCTTTCTTTCGGCCGACATTTTTTTGAACTTTCTCGAAGAAAACGGACCCTTTGCGCTCGACCTTTTACGCGCCACCTGCCACGAGCTTTCTGAAGCCAATCACTTATTAGCGTCGCTCGCACAAAAATCCGTGAAGCAGCGCCTCGCTGAAGTCCTCCTGATGCTGCGCGCCAAGTTCAGCGAAGACACCGACGGGTGCATCGACATTGACCTTAAGCGCTCTGAAATCGCGGATCTTGTCGGAACCGCCACCGAATCCCTAATCCGCCTTCTCGCCCAGTTTGAGCGCGAAGAATTGATCTCTCGCCAAGGCAAACGGTTTAAAATCACTCAGGCCAAAAAGCTCGCACAATTGGCTGAACTTGTGGACTAGTGGCCAATTGGCAAGGTTGGCGAGGCTAGCTTGTTGGCCAAATGGCAAGGTTAGCAAAAACTAGCTGCGACAACGAGAAACTAGTAGCGAGAAACTGCGAGGCGGCACATTCCGTTCGGGTATAACCGGATTTTACTTTTTTTATTAATGCTCAAAGTGAGCAACTCGCACAAAATTAACGATTTGTGATTTTCCGCATTCTGCGGATATTAAGCTGCGCTGCCACCAGAAACCCGTAGCAAGAAACTGAGAGGCCAACGAGCCAATCTCAGCTAATCTTGCCAACGAGCTACTGACTAATCGTGACCTCCGCCGTCCGGATCGCACTGGCATAAAAGTATCCCAGCGCGTATTCGTTTTCGTTGCCTTCGCGGTAAATGTTACCGACGATAGGCGCGGGGGGAGGGTCAAACAGTCCACCCACTTGAAGCGTTTGCTCGCGCAGCAAGTTCAGGTAACTGAATAAGCCCATACTGATGCTGCCGAGCTCGACTTTGTACTTCACGCCGACCGAATCGGGTCCGGCAATTTGAATGGGCGGAATCGACGGAGGCGTCGGAAAGACAAAGCCGTCGTTGAAGTCGTCGTTAAACACTGTCAAGTCAAACGTTTGGTTTTGCAGCGTGTCGTTTCTGAAAATCCGAACGCGGTAGTGATCGCCACGCCCCGGGGCTTCAGACCAGTGAATAAAGACGTAGCGGCCTTCTTGCTGAAAGGGAGCGCGCGGCAAATACTGCGAATAAATGGAATCGGCGTCGTTGCAGCGGTTCAGTGCTTCGGTGGCTGAGGTCCAGGTTCCGCTCGGGTAGCCCTCGCGCTCAGGAACTGTGACCACCACGCGGTACGAACGACCCACTTCGCCTTGAAAATTAGACAGGTAACGGCCGTTGCTGCGGTGGATTAGTGTATCGACGGCGACCTCGTCCTCGAGCAGCACCACAAGGGCATTGGTCACGGGCTCGTTGGGGTCAGTATTGAGGTAGGGCACGCTCCACTTGACGTCCACGCGGGCGGAATCACCGTCAGTCACACGACCATTGACGATAAGACGGGTTTCGCCCTCGGGGAGCTCCACTTCGATAATGTCTTGGCAGGAGGTCAGCGCAATGGCCGACGCAGCAGTAAAAAAGGCAAGGCGGCGCATCAGAACGAGAAATTGTAGGTGAAAAAGGGCACGGCAGAACCGAAGATGCTCAATCGGTAGGCGTTGACATTGGTCGGATTCTCAAAGTCGGCGCGAAAGAAGATGCTGTACGGGTTACGGCGGCCGTAGGCGTTGTAGACGCCAAAATTCCAGCTCGCCCGCTTGCCCACGCTGCGCGTGATCGATAGGTCGAGTCGGTGGGTGGCGGGGGTGCGGGCTCCGTTGCGGTTCGTGTAGACGGGGTAAAAAATGCCCTCGAATTCGCCGCGGGCGTCAGGGTAGGTAATGGGGCGCCCAGATTGGTAGATCCAGGTTCCGCCAATGTCCCAGCGCTTGGTGGGCGAGTAGGTAAACACCACGCTGAGGTCGTGCAGCTTGTCGTAGTTGGCGGGGTACCACTCGCCGTTGTTGATGCGGGTAATGCGCGTCGGGCCATCGATCAAGCGTTCGGTGCGGCTGAGCGTGTAGCCAATCCAACCCGTGACCTTGCCAGTTTTCTTTTCGAGCAAAACCTCGGCCCCGTAGGCGCGTCCGGCTCCGGTGAGCAGCTCGGTTTCGATGTCGTCGGTAAAGACGAGGTCGGCTCCGTCGCGGTAGTCGACGAGGTTGCTAAACGTTTTTGCATAGCCCTCGAGGGTCAGACGGATTCCGTTGTCCTCGCGAAAATTCTGAACCACGCCCACGGCCACTTGGTCGACGGTGGCGGGGTCGATGTAGGTTCCGGCGGGGCGCCATACGTTGACCGGAGTTGCGGTAGTGTTGTTCGAAATCAAGTGGATGTACTGGCGCGAGCGGTTGTAGCTCAACTTCAGCGAAGCCTTCGGGCCCACCTCGTAGTTGAGGGCGAGGCGCGGTTCGAATCCGGCCAGCCCGATAAACGTTTTAACCACATCTCCTCGAGCAAACACCGTGGTGTCGACAATGCTGGTCGTGGTGGGGTAGCGCGGATCCGCATACGTGTACACCGTCCGCGGACCCAGATTGGCAAATCCGCTGTACCGGAGGCCGGTTGTGGCACTTAAGCGCTCGGTCACCTTAATATCGTCGCTGAAGTAGAGCGCCGACTCATTGGCGTACTCCTTGCTCAGTGCGATGTCAAATGCACCCGTGATTTTGCCGGGCGAAAACACGTAGTAGGTGTTCTGCACACCCCAATCGAGCTTGTGTCGGTTTGATGCATAGTAGGTCCACCCCACATTGGTCACGGTGTTTTGAATGCGCGAATCGAGTTTGAACGACGGAACCGCATCCTCTGGAGTCCCCAGCGAGTACGTATAGTCCGAATACACCGCAGTGGCGTTAAAAAACAACTTGGAATTCACGGCGCGGTTCCAGCGCAGGGTAGAAGTCCAGTTGCCCCAGCCGAAGTCAAATAGGTCCTGGGCTCCGAACTGGTCGCGGCCGAAGTACATGCTGGCAAACACCCTGTCCTTTTCGCTCAGCTGTGCGTTCACCTTGGCGTTCACGTCATAGAAGTAAATCGTGGTGTTCTGCAGCTCTAGATTGCCCGTAAACGGCAAAAACAAATCGAAGTAGGACCGCCTACCGCTCACCATGAAGCTCGCCTTGCGCTTCACCAGCGGACCTTCGACGGTCAGGCGGCTGCTCAAAAGGCCGATTCCGCCTTGGGCGGCAAAGCGCTCGCTGTTGCCCTCCTTCTGGCGCACGTCCAGTACGCTCGAAAGGCGGCCACCGTAGTTTGAAGGCATTCCGCCCTTATACAGCGTCACGTCGCGCACAGCGTCGGCGTTGAAAATGCTAAAGAATCCGAACAGGTGCGACGACGAGTACACGGGGGCCTCGTCCAGCAAAATCAAGTTTTGGTCGGCGTTGCCACCGCGTACGTTGAATCCGCTCGACGCCTCGCCCACGGTGCTGACGCCCGGCAACAGGGTCAGGGTGCGCACGATATCGGTTTCGCCCAAAAGCTGCGGAATCTTTTTGATTTCCTTGCTCGTCAGCGAGCTCACGGACATTTCAGTCGTTTTGACATTGTTGTCGAGCTTTTGGCTTTGGACTGCAACCTCGCCCAACTCAAATGACTGTTCGTTGAGGCGTATGCTGAGTTTGACGCCTTCGCGTCCTGCCTTTACGGCCTGCTTGTAGGGAGAGTAGCCAAGCAGCTGTGCGGTCACGGATCCGCCCTCAGCCGGAACGGTCAAACTGAACATCCCGTAGGTGTTGGTGACTATGTTGGTTTTTTTCGATGCGGATTCCCACGTGACCACCACCCCAGGCAGTGATTCACCGTTGGCAGCATCGACCACCGATCCGCTGATTACGCGCGTTTGCGCGGCAAGGGCAAGCGGAAGCCCCCAAAGCACGAGAAGAATTCGATTCACAATTCGATGGAGCGCGGTTTAGGATGCGCCGCCCACCTTGGTCAAACACTGTGCCGTGGCAAAGGTTCCGCCACAATGTCTGCTACAGCGAAATTCCGCATGGATGCCGACCCTGCGGCACGAATTATGTACTTTCGGGCTCATGCTCGCCATTCTGCGCATTCCATTTATGAAACGCAACTTGAAATACACCATCCCCGCCCTCATTTTAGTGGCTGGGGCGGCCTTCGGATTCCGCTACGTTCAGTCCGCCACCAGCGAAAAGGAGTCCCTCGTGATGCGCCTTGTTGCCGAAGCCCTGCAGGGCGTGCACTACCAGCCCCGCGCCGTGGACGATGCATTTAGCGAGGACGTATTCACGGCATACTTGGAGCTTTTAGACGGAGAAAAGCGCTTTTTATACCAGTCCGACTACGACCGTTTAGCCAAGCACCGCCTCAAGTTAGACGACTACTTCGCCAGTGGAGACCTCAGTTTTTTTGAAGAGTCTTCGTCGCTCTGGAACCAGCGCCGCACCGAAGCCCGCCGTCGCTACACGCGCATTTTGGCTAAGCCGCTCAACTTGAGCAAGGCCCGCAGTCTTGAGACTGACGCTGAAAAGCGCGCATACCCCAAGGATTCTGCGGCAATGGATGCGTTTTGGGCGGACTACCTTACCTCGCGAGTGCTCGACCGTCTGTACGATCGGGCATATGAGAAAATTGATAGTGTGAATTCCGCATTTTTGCCCGGCCATCCTGACTTTGCTGCGAATGAGGCCGAGGCCCGCGCCAAAGAACTCGAAATCCATAACGAATGGTTTGACGGACTCGACGAGCTCGACCGCACCGATGACTTCAGCTACTACATCAACGCCTACGCCATGGCGTTTGATCCACACACCCAGTACTTTCCACCCCAGCAGCAAGAGGCCTTTGAGATCGAGATGACCGGCCAACTTGAGGGTATTGGGGCCCAGCTCCAGCAAGACGGAGAGTTCGTAACTATCGCAAGTATCGTGACCGGCAGCGCGTGCTGGCGCCAAGGTGAACTTGAAGTGGGCGACAAGCTTCTCAAAGTTGCACAGGGCGATGCTCAGCCTGAAGACGTCGTCGGAATGCGCGTGAACAAGGTTGTCACCAAGGTCCGCGGTAAAAAAGGCACCGAGGTGCGCCTCACGGTTCGCAAAAAAGACGGAACCGAGAAGGTGATTCCCATCGTTCGTGACATCGTCGAAATGGAAGCCACATTTGCCCGTAGCGCGATGCTTGGTAATGGAATCGGCTACATCCGTCTCCCCAAATTCTACGTGGACTTCTTTGACGAGAGCAATCGTGATTGTTCTGAGGACGTGCGTACTGAGCTTCGCGCCCTCAAGGCCGCTGGAGCCCGCGGAATCATTTTTGACCTTCGTGGCAATGGAGGCGGATCGCTTCCGGCCGCAGTAGGCATTGCGGGTCACTTCATCGACAATGGCCCAGTGGTACAAGTCAAGACTCAGGGCCAGCGAGTCCGATCGTACGATGACCCAACTCCGGGCGTTGAGTGGGACGGACCGCTGGTAGTGCTCGTCGACGAATCTACTGCCTCGGCCTCTGAAATTGTCGCTGCCGCCCTTCAGGATTATGGCCGCGCCATCATCGTTGGAACCAATCAAACGTTTGGCAAAGGAACCGTTCAGAACATGATGGATTTCGACCGCGCCGCGGGTCCGTTTTATGCGAAGTACCAGCCGCTTGGGGCCTTTAAGCTCACCATTCAGAAGTACTATCGGGTCAATGGCGGAACCACCCAGCTCGATGGCGTGCGCAGCGATGTAGTGATTCCTGACGCGTTTCAGCACGTAGCCTACGGCGAGCGCGAACTCGACTTTGCGTTGGCTTCTGACAAGATTCCGGCCGCTGCCTTCAAGGCATCGGCGGCAAGCCCCAAGCGCGCCCAAGCCGTCGCCGCCTCCCAGGCCCGCGTCAATGCAAACCCGGAATTCACGCGCATCAACGAATATTCCAACTACCTCCGCGAGCAGGAAAAGAACACCGGGCTCCCACTCAAGTGGGACGATTTTGTGGCGGACCGCCGTGCAACCGAAGAGGCCATCAAGCGCTTCGACCGCGAAGGTGCGCGCACTGACACCACTGTAGCCACCATGATTACTCCTGGAAAGCCCGAAAAAGCCGAAGAGGATCGCCGCTGGTTGCGCGCCGTGCGCCGCGATCCGAGCATCGTGGAATCCATGCGTTTGCTGATCGATTTGCAATGACCCTCAAGGCCGTGCTGGCGGAGCTGTGGCGCCATCCGCTGGGCCGTACCGGGGCCCTGTTCCTCGGGGCCTGGCTGTTCTTAGCCGTATTCGCCTATGCCTTCAGTGCCGACCCGGCCCCATGGGCCAATACCATGAACCTGGCCGAAAGCGCCAAGGCTATGGGCTACACCTCGGCCGACGGCACCACCCACTGGCTCGGAACCGACCGCTACGGCCGTGACGTCACCGGGCGCCTCCTACTTGGCTCGCGTGTGTCCCTCTCGGTGGGCTTCATCGCAGTCGGAATCGCGATGCTCGTCGGAATCCCTATCGGAGCCTGGGCCGGTTACTACGGCGGCCGTGTGGACGCCGCCCTCTCGGCCCTTATTCAAGTTTTCTGGAGCATTCCATCCCTTCTCATGGTCATGGCCCTCAGCTTTGTACTCGGCAAAGGCTTTTGGCAAGTTTTTGTCGCCGTCGGACTCACCTCATGGGTCGAGGTCGCCCGCCTCGTTCGAGGCCAAGTCATCGCCTGGAAGCCTGCCGAATTCGTCCAAGCCGCCCGCGTCCTTGGCTACCCCGACCGCCGCATCCTCTGGAAGCACATCATGCCCCAGACCGTCGCCCCCCTCATCGTCCTCGCCGCCAGCCAATTCGCCAGCGCCATTCTCCTCGAATCCGGACTTTCCTTTCTCGGTCTCGGAGCCCAACCTCCAATGCCATCCTGGGGTGGAATGATCCGCGATCACTATGCCTACCTCCTCACTGGGCAGGCCCATCTCGCACTGATCCCAGGCATTGCACTCGCTGCCTTGGTTCTCGCCTTTCAAATTCTCGGAACCGCCCTTCGCGACGTGCTCGACGTCCGCAAGTAGCCTCTTGGCAAGGTTGGCAAGGTTAGCTCATTGGCTGAAGCGTTTCTTGTTCCTCGTTTCTTGCTCCGTAATCGCATTGGGATCAAACAAGAAGCAAGCAACAAGAAACCATGTAAACCCGCACTCTATTCGGGTATAACCGGATTTTACTTTTGCTCTCGGGTGCAAAAGGGGCAAGTGACTTGTAATCAAATCACAAGCTTCAAAATCCGTGTGGTATGAACCAGCTGCGAAGCAGCCCCAGAGCGAAGCGCAACAAACCAACGTGCCAACGAGCCAATCTCGGCAAACCTTGCTAATAGGCCAAAAAAAAGACGACCCTTTCGAGTCGTCTTTCATCAATCTTTTGGGATTGTGGATCAGAACGGCAAATCGTCGTCGTCGTTTGAGCTATCAAAGCCCGGAGCCTGAGATGAAGCTGCACGAGCGATAGGGTCGCCACCACCAAAGTTTCCACCTTGGTTGCGGTTCCCGCCACGATCACCGCGGTCACCGCGGTCGTTACCACCACCATAGTTGCCGCGGTCACCACGATCACTGCGTTCATTGCGGTCTCCGCGTGGAGCGCCGCCGCCTTCGCTACCGTCACCGGGGGCCATGCGCCATCCTTGAATACTGACGAAGTACTTGGTTTCGCCGTCCCGGTTGGTCCACTCGCGTCCGCGAATGTTGATCGATACGGTCACCTTGTCGCCCTCACGGTAACGCGAAGGAATGTCTGCACGGTCTTGTGTGAACTCACACATTACCACCTGTGGGTAGTTTTCGTCGGTTTCAATCACCACTTCGCGCTTGCGAAACGTGGGGCTCACCTGTTGTACGTCAAAAAGTTTTTTAATGGTTCCGGTAAGTTCCATGGAATAGAGAAAAAATTAATCGGGGGGTTATTCGTCGTCAGTGCTGTGAGTGTTCAAGCGGTCGACCAGCAGGGCCTTCCATGCCTTGTGGACTTTGCCCTTATCGAGCTGCTCTTTGGCATACTGGTGCAAAGCCTCTCGGCGCTCAATGGGGTCGGCATACTGCCTAAAGATAGTTTGAATGCGGTGATGCTGCATAAACTCCTCAACATCAGATTGCAAAGGAAGTAATTCAACGTTCCCGAGCTTGCCCAAATCGTTGCCAGTAAGCACCGTGGATAAGCGCACACTTCGCGGAAGGGCATCAACACCAATTCCTTTAGTGGCCAATGGTTTTTCAACCTCAAAAAGGGCATCACCATGGGCGCGTACGTACCAATCTCCGCCCAACCGTCCTACAAGGTCAAGGCGGTCTTGATCGAGGCGGCCTTCATCGTCAAGCACTTGATCGTTAATGTGAATGGCAATCACCTCGCAGATCACGAGATTCCCAGCTCCGCGGCCATCCCCCAATGCAACTACCTCATTTACACGGCACTCAAGTGCAACCGGCGCTTCAGCTACGCGCGGAGGGGCCACATGAGTACTCGCAACTTGAGTGAATCCGGCCTTGGTAAACTCATTGATTCCGCGAGCATATTCGGTGCTTGATAAGCTCGTCTGCTCGACCATCGAATGGCTCACTGAGTGAATCACGACTTCAGGTACCTCGAGCACGTTGTTCAGAGTGTCTTTGGTTGAATTGTCCCGAACGCGCCGTGCGGGTGAGAATACCAAAATGGGCGGATTCGTACTAAAGATGTTGAAAAAGCTGAACGGCGACAAGTTCACCAATCCCTCACGGTTTACACTCGAAACCAAGGCAATAGGGCGCGGGCCGACCGCGAACTGAAGGGTGCGCTGCAGGTCGGGAATGCTCAGTTCCGAAGGGAGAATCGTTTGAATCGCCATAAGACATCAAAGGTACCTCGAAGGTGCGCGCTCTGAATTGATTGTGAATAAAAATGTTGTTCGACTTTTTTCCAATATGAAGACTTATATTCGCGGCTCCTAAGCGGATGTGGCGAAACTGGTAGACGCACTAGACTTAGGATCTAGCGCCGCGAGGCGTGGGGGTTCGATTCCCTTCATCCGCACAATACTAACTTTACGCACATGTTTCACTCAAAGAGCATTGCGTTGGTGCTGGCAATTGGATTACTTGGTCCTAGCTGCTCAGATAAGAAGGTCGATCCACTTAACGGATATGCTGAGCGAGATATAGCGGGAAGGACGTGGTTCTTTCCTTCATTTGCTCATTGGACCCCTTTAGACTTAATGACCATTGACGAATACCAAGAATTGGTAAACGGAAGTCATTTGATTGACATGGCTCCCATCTACGGGTACGTGACTAGTCTTGATGGCTGTAGAAGTGGGATCGTTGTGAGTGTAGTCTCCAAGTTTTCTAATTCGGCCCAATCCGAATACGATTTTGTCAAGAAGTCACCCACGAGGGTAAAGGAGTTGTATTATTCAAATGATGATGAGCGCATTAGGGCGCTGTACTCGATATACTCGATCAAGTACCGTCGAAAAACCACGAGGGTTGTGCTATTGTTTTTTAAGGAGACAATTGTTGGCTTTGAACTTAGAAGTTTATCAGGGTGCTCCAAGGTGTCAGATGAGGAATTGATAGAGTTTGTACAAAAGTTTATAAAGTTAAATACATGATTTTGAGAAAAATAGTGCTCGGATTGCTGCTCAGCGCAACGTTCAAATTAGCTGCTCAAGTTGTGATTGTAGATCAATGCCAGTCACAGACTGCCGTCTTGATTGGAATGAGAGTGGGCGAAAAGATCTATGCCAAAGACACCGTCATGCGGACTAAGTCAACGTTTGATTTAGAGCCAGGCATGTATGCGCTTGTCCGAGAAGGGGTCCTTTTGGGAGATTTTATTCTGGCAAAAGGTGAAAGGGTCGCCATCTCAATTCACTGCGATTCAATCTCTTCCATAGATTCAGAGGTGAATCAGATGTTTTTGAAGTTCATTAAGTCGGTAGACACCGCTAAATCTCAAGTGTATCGAGACGCGAGTGGATTGCCCAAACAAATTCTGCAATGGTGCTATCCGCAATTGCTCGTTTCTGAATTGCCTAAGGATCAGTTGACCAATAAGGGCCTTAACCTGGTATTTGCAAACTACTTGAATGACGCAAGCGGATTTTTAGTAAACACACCATTCTTTGAATTGAATGTGGATTACTACTTTGATCAACTAATCAATCAAGATAAAGACACGATAATCAAGTATTTACCAATTTTGGAGGCTGCGACGCCCAGCCCGGCAAAGGAGTACTTGCAGCGGTTAGCGCTGCATCGTTTCGAAAGTTCAAAGGTTCTAGGGCACGAAAATGTGTTTATCGATCTGGCGCTTAGAACATTGGGAACGGGACGGAGTCTATTTGACTCCCTAACAGACTACAATGTTTTGTTAAAAGCAAAGCAGCTTTACCCAAATCGCATTGGAACTCGTGTAAGTGATTTCAAGATGAAAGACTTAAACGGTGCGACAACATATTTAAGAAGTGCTGAAGGAATCTTTAAGGTTTTGGTGTTCTTCGATCCAGATTGCCATCACTGCCGCGAGTCGTTCCCCGCCGTAAGGACATTTGCAAAGGACTTTCGAGACAAGGGTGTAGTCGTTTATGCGGTGTCTACTGGATTGGACGCGAGTGAGTTGAGCTCGTTTATTAATGAATTCGGAGAAGAATCGAATTTGAAGTACAGATGGGACCCGGAACTTTCTTCGAAGACTTTTAGAGATTATTTCTTTATCCCCTCAACGCCAACGATTTATATATTGGATCAGTCGGGATTGTCCCTGGCGAGGTCGATTTCGTCTTCGGAGTTAGCGGCTGTTTTTAATCACATTATCAACAATTAATTGTTCATAAAGAACGCGGACATCATGGAAATCCTTAAAAAGCCTATGTTTGCAAATCCTAAACGCGTTTATTCTTTTTAACTTTTACTGGTGAACAATTCCCAAACTTCCCTTAAGGTACCAAGGGCAGCTGCCCTAGTGGTGGCTGCAATGTTGCTTTTAATGGCGCTCGGAATGAAAGCACAAGTTCCAGGTGGTAAGGCGGATTCGTCACTAATCAAGAGTCAACAAGCAAAGCCTGGGTTCCTCTCATTGCTTCAAGATGAAGAAGCGGTGCAAACGCCGACAAATTTGGTTGCGGACACGTCAAAGAAGGCTGCTGCTTCTATTCGTGCGACTGAAGCACCTAAGGCTCAGATTAAGTTGAATCCTGAAGTTCAGGCGACCCCAACGATCTCATACAAAACATTTGTAATGAGCGAGGAGCGTAAGAAACTCGAAAATCGATTTACTTCATACATCAACGAACGGTACTTCAACATTTCAGTACGCAAGATCGTTGGCTACGAAGATGGGTCCTATGCCACAGCACAGTCCGAATTGCCCGGGGTACTCAAGGTTGTTCGAAAGAATCTTCCTAAGGTGGTTTCAGAGCGTTTCGAGGTGATAGTTGATGTGGATACTTCGTCTACGAAAGGCGATTATCAGTTTTTTTACAATTTGATTAATGGCATAATTGCTATTGATAGTGAGGATATTGTAAAAATTAACTTTTGGAAATTCCCTCAAGCTTTCATTAAAGATGTTCCGAAGTTGCCAAGTCGTGAAGAATTACTTGCAGAGCTGAAGGCTGAAAATGATCTAGCCAAACAACAGCAGCCAGCAGATCAAATGGCTCCGCAGCAATTACAACAGCCACTTCAAAGTGCGCCACAACAAGTTGAATCCGAAGATGGTCAACTTGAAGGGCTATTAGAGCGCCTTCTAGAAAGGGATATGGAACGAAAGGAGGAGGTTACTCCGCCAACCGTTGATAAATCAAACACCATTTTATGGTCGGTTTTGATTGGTGTCGTGGTCCTCTTAATCATTGCTTTACTTTTTATTTTCTTGCGAGGCACCAATTCTAAAAACAAATCTCAAGAGGTGGTAGACGAGCTGGAATTGAGCTCTGTTGGACTCAAGAAGATTGCAGAGGGTGTTTTTGACGATAACCGACCGTCAATGAAGAAAGATGAATTCAAATCACATCTTCTTGAAAATCCTGCTGCTGTTGCAGCATTTCTAAACTCGATCATTGAACAAAACAATGATGAGGCCTTGACTGTGTTTTCACATCTAGCGCGACCATTCCCGGATTTAGTGGGAATGACCAAACCTTTCATGACGTACAACAACTTTTTGTTGGTTCTATCTAAACTCGATCAGCCTGGGGATGAAAAAATTGATTCGAACTCAATCGATAAATTTCTAGTCACATTTAATTCTGCTGTAAAAGTTCTATCGAATTCTAAGTCTGAGGATATCGATTTACGTGGCGGGAAAGTATTCGGATTTCTTGAGCAACTAAGTGACAATCAAGTCGCTTCGTTACTCTCAAGTGACAAACCTGAGCTTGCAAGTGTAGTATTTGCTCAACTTAATCGTGATCGAAAGCTGGCTGTATTAGAGAATATTGATGAAGAATTGAGGTCAGAGATTTTGATTTCTCTGTCTGATATAAAAAAGATGCCGCTGAGTATCATCAAAGAGGTGGGCATTAGGTATTCTAAGAAGGCTCGTGAAGTTGCGGGTCTTGAAGATGTTAAAATTGACGGAATTAAGGCGTTGGTTGAAACCCTTGATGAACTCGACTATAAAAAGCAAGTGGACATTATTGATACTATGCGCGCAAGCGACCTTGAAAAAGGAGAACGTTTGGAGCGAATGTTTATCGGAGTTAATGGCCTATCGAGAATTCCTGAAGATTCATTGAGAACTGCGTTATCTGAACTTCAGACTGAAACAATTATACGCGCTTTGTACGGGCTTCCTACAGATCAAGTCGACTACATCCTTCAAGCGCGGCCACCGAGAGAGCGAGAACTGATTAAGTCTGAACTAGAGGTGCAACCCAGTTTTTCATCTGGTGATCAAATCAGTGCGCGAAAGTTGGTGCTTCAAAGTGTCCGAAAGGTCGTTCTTTAATTGTCTAGGGTCATGAAATTCCTGTATTTTATTCTTTTTTCGACCCTTCTTGTTTCGTCAAGTATTGCTCAAGTCGAGGATCGCAGAACGAGAGAAGAACAACAGCGTATTAGCGAACGTGAGCGCCGAATCAAACAGATTAAAGCCGTTTTTAATCAATTCAATCAAGATTTGCCATTCCTTCCTGTTGAAAGTGGTAGGGTCGGAATTCGGAGCATCGAATTGAAAAATGATAAACTCCAGTCTTGGGAGGTATCATTAATTCGCAGCTTTTTAGAAGAGAGTATTTCAAAATCAAATTTTGATTACGTTGAAATTCCGGAATTTGAAAAGCGTTTAATTTCTTCAATTCGTTCTACGGACACATCGTTTCGATTGATTAATAGAGATCCGAGCATTGAATACAGATACAATTTCGACAGCATACAGAGTGTCGTTCGGAAGTATCGTATCAATCAATATATATCGGTTCGCATTGATTATGACGATTTTTTCGGATACATTGTAGGGGTATCGCTGTATAATGCGAACACAATCAGCGCCCTGTGGAGTAGGACTTATATAAGTAATGAAAAGGGCTTAGGTTCGCCTTCTCCAACGACCCGTACTGACTTGGGAGTTACATTTTTGAACAACTCCAAGTTGACCTATCGAACCTCAGGTGGGGGAGACTCGGTAATTGTAGATGGCATTTCGCCGATTGCGGGGGACTTAGAATACGCATGGCAGCAATCAAGTTCATCGAAGAATACCTTAATGCTCGGGTTTCACGGAGGTGTTCGGTATGTGTACATCACTGAGCCCACGTTGGCATTAACTCAAACAATTGTTACGCCTCGGGTTGGTCTGGACACATATTTGGGTTTTTTACCTAAAGGCACCGGATACAATAGTACCAACTGGATTAACGTTAGGTTAGCTGGAGATATAAACATAAATCTCAGGGACGGAGTATTCATCAACTCTTCAACAAGCGTTTACGCTTTTCCGACTGATAACTTCGGGATTTTAGCTCGACTAGAGTTCAATCCGCGTTCAACATACATTGGATCGGAGACCCGTTTGCAGTTGAACACATTAAATTTTGGAATCGGTGTCAATGTCAAGTTTTAAAATACCCAAAATCGCCTTGGTTGCGACTTTGGTAATGATAGCCGGTTGTGGCCCTGCACCTGACAACGTGAATGGTAGTTTGCCTGGAGAGTTGAATGCTAAAACTGAGTCAGATCGATTTGGTCGCCAAACACGTCCGGTAACGCCCAATGCCTATATCAACCCGTTAGAAGTAAGGTATGCAAACAATGGGTCTGAAGTTCGAATGAACTTTGACTTGGCGTCGTCAGAGTTGGATTTGAATTTCACTGGCGAACGTAAAAAAGACCTTAGTAATGTGTACACGTTTGAAGATGTCAATAGATTGATTATCTACTACCGTCTTGCACAAGAAAACATAGGCTCAAATAATCTAGATATTGCAGAATTTAACACGAATGAGGCGCTCAAGATTGTACAAATTCCTGAGTTGTTTAACATGAAGGGTACCCTTTATTTTTTGAAAGGAGATACCACAAACGCTACCGTGTATTGGAACAAGGCTAAAAGTTTAACTGACAGTTTAAATAAGTATTAATATGAAGTTTTCTGTTTCTTCATTTCTTGGATTTTGTATTTCGTTGATCGTTCTCTTGTTAGGGAGTTTTGCAACGGTAGGCGTCATAAATGTTAAAGATGTCTTGCCAAATGCGCTTCTTCAATTCAAGTTTTTAGATCTACCATCTTTCTTTGTGATCATTGGAGGTATGCTTAGTGGTCTGTTCGTTATGTACCCAGCCTTCACCGTGTTCAAAGCCCTAGGCGCGATGAAGGATATGTTTAGCCACTACAGTGGAAAACTTGAGGTCCTAGAAGAGGAAATTAAGAACATCATGAAGTACAAAGAGGAGTTTGTCGCCGACAAGAATGGATTTATTGAACGTATGGCAAAAAGTAATAATGATAAAATTACTAAATACCTTTTTGAACTGGTGAGTACAAATTACTCTTCACATGAAGTCCGTGAGATTGGTGAAGTGTACATCGACAAGCGAAGTTCTGAGGAGGTTAAAAAAGCAGATGTTCTTGACATGATGGCTATCACAGCACCGGCATTTGGTATGTTCGGAACGGTATTAGGTCTTATTGTGATGTTGGGCAATTTGGACAACCCAGATATGGTTGGCCCCGGCCTTTCAGTGGCACTTCTTACAACTCTGTATGGTACTGCGTTCGCGAATCTTCTGTTTGCTCCATTGGCAAAAAAAATCCGCTTTAACTCAGTACTCAACACGACTCGTGAGCAACTTATTCTCGAAGGTATTATTATGGTAAAAGATGGTCGCAGTGCAATTATGATTAAAGACCAGTTGTATTCGTTCATAGGTCAGGGATCTGGCGACGACAAAAAGTAACTGAATCATGGCAAGGCCTAAACCAGTTGAAACTCCACCGTCCTCAGGGGAAGGCGGTTGGCTAACTACGTACGCGGACATGATCACATTGTTAATGTGCTTCTTCGTGATCATGTATTCAACTTCTGAACCTTCACAATCAAAGTGGGAGCAGTTTAAGGGGGGAATTGAATCGGATGTGATGAACATCAAGAATCCGACGCCTTTGGCTGACCTCTACAACGAGTTAGAAGCCAAGTACGATAATCCTCAGAATGACAATCCGGATTTAACGATTGATTTTAATAATAGTGGTATCGTGGTTTCACTTGGTAGTGCATCGTTGTTTGAATCCGGTGCAGCCAAGCTCAAACCCGAAGGTCGAAGAATTATAAAAATTCTATCACGTGAACTTCGCCGAAGACTAAAAAAGTACGACTTGGTCATTGACGTAGAGGGTCATACAGATGATATTCCTATTGAAACTGCTCAGTTTCCTTCGAACTGGGAGCTTTCATCCTCTCGGGCAGCAAGTGTGGTGAAATTGTTCACGGATCGTGGAATTTCATCACAAGTTGTTCGTGCAATTGGTTTGGCAGAGAGTCATCCAAAAAAGCCGAACCGCACGAAAAGTGGTACCCCAATCCCCGACAACATGGCTGCTAACCGCCGGGTGGATGTGATTGTGCATTATTAAGTAAGTCGTGTTAAAGAAGATTGTCTTTTTGCTTCTGGTTGCGGTACAAGTTCAACTTGTGCATGCTCAATCATTAGTAGCTGGTACAATCTCTTCTAATTCTAGTCAAACGATTTGTTCGGGGTCAACGGGTGGTACTTTAACCGCGACTGCACCGTCCGGAGGAACGGGGCCCTATACGTACATGTGGCAGTATAGTGACAACGGCACGTCATTTTTTGACATTGGAGGGACTAATACCTTAACGTACACTACACCCTCGCTTACCGCCAGTCGTTATTTTAGGATTGTAGTTAACGATGGTTCAACAACCACCACATCAGGTTCTTTTTTAATTGGGGTCAATCCCTTGCCTACGATTACAGCGACAGCATCTCCGGTATCGGTGATATCGGGAGGACAGAGCACGTTGACGGCGGGTGGAGCATTGACGTACGTATGGTCTGAGACTGGTGCGGTTACCTTGGCGGGAACTGCTCCGTATAGCTCTAATCCGATCACTGCAACCCCAACGGTTCAGAAAACCTATACGGTGACGGGTACGGATGCCAATGGCTGTGTAAATACCACTACGGTGACGGTCAATGTGCAGCCCTTGTTAGCTGGCACGATAGCAGGAAACCAAGATGTGTGTGCGGGTGCGACGCCGTCGACAATTACCTCTTCGAGTTTGGCCAGTGGAGGCTCGGGATCTGGATATACCTATGTATGGCAGGAGCATACTTCCGCCGATTTCACGGGTATAACTGCTCTTATTCCTAATGAGACGGGTACGTCGCTGATGTTTACTGTAGCGAATGCGGGTACTAAGTACTACCGTCGCGGGGTTAAGGATGCCTCAGATCCGGGTACTTCCTACGTATACACTACGCCGGTGGTGAAGACCATTCGTCAGCCACCGACGGTGACGGTATTGAAGAATCCGACTACGTCAGTTCCTGCAGGTGCGTCCGTTACGTTGACGGCGTCTGCTGTGGGATCGGGTGGTTACACCTTTGGATGGAGCAATAATGCTACGGGAAGTCCTACTACGGTAACACCTACGATTACGACTAGTTATACGGCCACGGTGACCGATCTGTACGGTTGCTCCGCCGCATCTTCATCAGTTACCGTGACGGTAAGTCCATTAGATGGAGGGGTAATTGCCAGCACGAAAAATTCGGTATGTACGGGCTCGGTACCGGCGGCGATGACCAGCTCTTCGCCTGCCTCGGGCGGTACGGGTGCAACTGTTGACTACAGTTACCAGTGGCAGATAAGTACTACTTCTAATGCTACGGGCTTTACTGACATTCCCACATTTACCGCTACGACCTTTACGCCGACCCAAACGGCTAATACCACGACCTACTTCCGCCGCAAGGTGACGAATTTGGGTATTGTGGCCTACTCTAATGTACTGACCTTTTCGGTCAATGCGTTACCGACGGTTACTGCTACGGCATCTCCGGCATCGGTTGTATCGGGAGGCACCACCACTTTATCTGCTGCTGGAGCGTCCACGTACGCATGGACCGGGGCATCATTAGTTACCAACAACACTAGTTCGGTCACGGCAAATCCGACGGCACAGACCACGTTTACGGTGACGGGTACGGATGCCAATGGCTGTGTGAATACCGCTACGGTGACGGTCAATGTGCAGCCACTGCTGGCGGGTAGTATTTCGGGAGATCAGAGTGTGTGTGCCAGCAGCGCTACACCCCCTACGACGATTACTTCAGTGGATGCTTCTGGGGGATCGGGCAGTTAT
>Ga0209550_10000201_pt1 | contig 53227 bp, 47 predicted proteins | sample LauGreSuBDMM15SN_2_FD_187567 | JGI IMG/M metagenome (GOLD analysis project Ga0209550, IMG submission 187567) | Freshwater lake microbial communities from Lake Michigan, USA - Su13.BD.MM15.SN (SPAdes) (version 5) | ecosystem: Environmental > Aquatic > Freshwater > Lake | place: Lake Michigan...
AAGATGTTGTACATGTGTAAAAAATATAGAAGGGTTAAGATGTTGTACATGTGTAAAAAATATAGAAGGGTTAAGATGTTGTACATGTGTAAAAAATATCGAAGGGTTATTGTTTCGACTCGAAATCTAAAAAAAATAAATTCTTTTTTATCCTGTTTTACGGAATATTTTCTTAATTGTTTAAAAAATTGATATAAAGGTAGCGTGACATATTTTAATATAATTAGTTAAAAGGTTTAGTTAAGATGTCGAAATCCCCTATTGTTCTGAATATGTCCGAATTCAATCCCCAATCTGTTCGCTATATGCAACCACGAGTAAATGATCGTGGTGGCAAATCAGTTACTGTAATCAGTTCACAAAGCAATCGAGCATTGTTTATTACCATGCCATTAATGATGACATGGGGTATCTCTGATTATGTGGATGAAAAAGGTGAATCGGATGGAAAGTATACCATTTCTCTTCAATTCCCAAAAGATGCTGAGTCTACTCATGATATTAGAACAGCCCTAGCCAAATTAAAAGAGTTCGAGAAAAAGATTATTGATGATGCAGTGACGAACTCAGAAGCATGGTTTGGTAAAAAAGCATCTCGTGAAATTGTGGAAGATAGATACTTCCCCTTCTTAAAGTACAAAAAAGATAAAGATAAAAAAGAAGTAGATCACAACAGTCAACCAACCATGAGACCTAAATTACCATGTTATGATGGTGTATGGAAAACAGAAATATTCGATCCAAAAGGAAAATTGTTATTTCCTTGCGATGTCGAAGGAAGTACTCCTATGGATTTTATTTCAAAAGGTAGTCAAGTCGCATGTGTATTACAATGCGGAGGACTCTGGTTTGGTGGTAAAGGTTGGGGATTAATTTGGAAATTAGCCCAAGCTGTGGTGAAACCAAGAGCTATGGATAGTGTATTTGGACTTGGTAAATGCCAAATTACTCTTTCCGCAGAGGATGAAGATGCCATTTATCAAGAATCAAATGAAAAAGAAGAAAAATCGAATAACCAAATCAATACAGAAGTAGACAATAGTGACGATGATGAAACAGAAGAGAGAAAGCAACCAGAACCAGAACCAGAACCAGAACCAGTACAAGAGCCTGAATCAGAGCCAGAAGTTGAACCGGTCAAGAAGAAAGTGGTCAAGAAACCTGTCAAAAAAGCAGCATAACAGTAGCAGAGTAGTATAATTTATTAGAATAGTAATTAGTAGCCTTTTACATATTTTCTCATTCAAAACACCCATTTTGTATTTCCAATGTCCTCTTTATTTTTTTTCGTAAAATTTGCCTTCTTTTCCACACATATGCTGAAAATTTCTTGATGTAGAACAGAAATAATACAATTCTTCTTTATCTTTTTTAATTCCAGTTACCAAATAATGATTATCATCATCAATAATGCTTTCGCGAAAGAATGAGCATTTACCAAAATTATTATCATTTGAAAATTTATATTTTCTAAAAAACTTGCAATCAATACATAATTTGGGTTTTATTTCATAACCAGAAAACATGGATAAAATAACAGTGCAGATAGTCATAAAAATATACTTCATTTTTATATTTATATATTAAATGTAAGTATTTAATTAGTTTTAACTATATTTAATTTTTAATTAAAATGTGTGTTTTAAATGAGAAAAGGTGTAAAAACTTAACATAATTTATTCTTTCTTTTTTTTCGACCATTACAAAATCATATAAAAACCATATATGATTTTTTACAAACCGTTTGTTTATCTTCTTCTCACTCGCATTAAATCTACATAAGCTGAATTGTTGTATCCTCCAAACGACACATCATCGTAATTTCGGTTATAAGCAGACTGACGTTTATACTTAATATAGTCAGACGAATCTGGTACATACTTGACATTCGTATTCGATGCAGGAATACCAGTACCATCGCATTTGGAAAGAATCGATCCAAAACGTCTTCCTAAACCCACTTTCATTCCATTACTGGGTTCCGAACCACCACACACGTAATTTTCACGAGACAAAAAATCACCCGAATTGGTAACCGCTCGAAAGGGACCTATTTGCCTTTTATATCCGTTTACTTCACCTCTTGCATAAGACGTATTCCATGCCTTTCGTAATTCTCTGCGCATAATCGTGATCGAATTATCTTTATAATTTAAAACCGATTGTTTAGGAGATATTCCTTGGAAACTTGTTTGAGCCATGGAAATAGTATACTATATCCTAATATTTCATTTTTCCTTGTTTTAATATTTTAATCAGTATATAGTTCCTGAGTTTCCATGAATGATGTGGATAAACTTACGCTAGAGTGTTTCGTAAACAAACAAGTCTACAAAAAGTATTTAGCTAAAACTAATCCTTTGTTGTTAGAAGAAACTCAATCGTTTTATGATACCTTGCATCTTCATAAAACCAGTCTTCTTACCATGATTCAGGATATGATGGAAAATCCATACGACGAAAAGTATACGCATTCCAGTAGAGATGCCTTTGAACAACTGATGAAATTATTAGTCTATCAAATAGAACTTGAATTGAATCCGAAACAGCATGCTATTTATGACGAAGAACAAGAAAGACGTGACGAGGATATGCTTATTGAAGTTCCTCCTCTAGATGCCTATCGTGAAAAAACAAAAAATGAAAAAACTACCATCGAGTACTGGAAGAAACAAAAAGTTCACAAATACTACTAATATACATTCTATATTTTATAGAAAGAATATAAAATATATATAGACACTTTATATAGATGCATCATGACTAGTCATACTTCATACGATATTATCATCATTGGTAGTGGTATTGCCGGATTATACGCTGCATACAATATACAACATATATCCCCTCAAACCAATTTTATGATACTTGATAAAAATACTAAGGCTGAAATAGGTGGTAGAGCCAGTAGTGAAATATTTAGCGGTACGCCTGTAGTTACTGGAGCTGGTATTGGCAGAAAGAAAAAAGATCGTTTATTATACGAATTATTATCCGAACTACGACTGGAAGTAAAAGAATTCAATTCAGAACATCATTATTCTTACATAATGCGAAATCATACGATGGATATGAGTAAAGTGTGGAGATTGTTATTACATGAGTATAATAAACAAAAAATAAAATATAATGGAACGTTTCGTGAATTTGCCATCAACGTTTTGCAAGACAAACATGCTTATGAAGACTTTTTACTCACTTCAGGATACACAGATTATGAAAAAGAAGATGTATATGAGACACTTTATAAATACGGAATGGATGATAATTTCAAGAAACAAATATTATTTAGTGTTCCGTGGAAACAAATGGCGATGAAACTAGCCGAAATCATTGGATTTTCTCATTTTCAGTTCTCGAATAATATCATCCAACTCAGAAAACTAACAAACAGCGCGTCGAAATTCATGGTTGAAAACGACCAGGGAATTCAATACTTTTGTAATAAACTCATAATTGCCACTACTATCGATAGCCTTCAACATTTATTGCCGTATAATCCAATCTATCAAGATATTGAAGGCCAGCCATTTCTACGAGTGTACGGAAAATTCTCCAAACGTTGTGGCCCAATACTAAAACACTATATTCCAGGTATGATTATGGTACCTGGTCCGTTACAAAAGATCATTCCCATAAATCCAGATAAATTAATATATATGATTGCGTATAGCGATAATGCGAAAGCACTGGCGTTGAAAAATAACCTAGACAACACAGAAGCGAATCGAAATTTGTTTTGTAGACTGATGGAAAAATCACTTGGTATACCACATGATTCCTTGGAATTATTATCTATACGAGATTTTTATTGGCAGATAGGAACTCATTATTACAAACCTCTCAATCGAAAACTGTATACTAATCGTGAAGTATTTGTCAAAAATGCCCAACATCCAGATAAAGATATTCTGGTGGTAGGCGAGGTCGTGAGTAGAAAACAAGGATGGGCGGAAGGCGCATTAGAAAGTGTACAAAAAGTGTTAACCAAGGCGTGGATAACAAATTGATCTTTTTTAGATTTAGGATTTTGTAGTTCTATATAATAACAAAAAAAATATTATTATATAGTATAATGTGGAATAACAATACGAATAAACAATATATTGTGAAAAAACGAAAACATAAAAAAACTCGAAAAATAAAAAGAGAATCTTGTAGTCCTTATTCGTTTAAACATAATGGTAAAAAAGGTACTTGTTTTACAAAAGATATACTTCTCGATTTGAAAAACCATTACAACAAATTGCACCCGAGTGACCCCATTACTTCCAATCATCCAGAACAAATCTGGAAAGAATTAGCAGATAAAACCCGCAAAGAATATAATTGCAACAAAGAATCATGTTGGATTGATAAAATAATGGATGCAGATTCACACAAAAAACAAAAATTAAAATCCTTGCTTTTCTCCCCTCCGCAACCAATAGAATGGAAAGATAATCCTACAGAATGGTTATCCAATATTGATATTTTAAATGTTATGAGACAATACGAAGATACCTATCCTGATTTTTATTTCATCGGACCTTCGTCTATAGACTATAGTTTCAAAGATAAAGTAGGCCGCTGTGTGTGTCCTAATATATGCAATTTCAATTTACAACAACAGTACGATAAAGGCAAGAGGAAAATCGGTATTATTTTTAATTTAGATACACATGATAAAAGCGGATCTCACTGGGTATCTCTTTTCATTGATCTAGAATGGAATTTCGTATTTTTCTTCGATAGTACGTCTTCTAGAATACCCAAACTCATTAATATATTTGCTAGAAAAGTAATCCAAGAGGCCAAACACATGAATGCCCCGATCCTATTAAAATTTCATCAAAATGACAAAGTAGAGCATCAAAAACAAAATACAGAATGTGGTATGTATTCTTTATACTTTATTATTACTCTTTTGTTGAGAGAAAAAGACGGCGTGAAACTAGATAAAAACGGTATCATGAAGTTATTCAAAGGACGAAAACGCATTCCGGATAAGGACATGGAAGCTCTTCGAAACGTGTTTTTCAATAAACCGAATTAGATTTCACTCAATAGATTAATTAGTTTGGTAACCATCAAATAAACACCGGCAAATAATGTACTTTTAAACACGGCTCCATACACATTAAAATGGCCATCTAAATCATGTAGGGATAGAAACGACATATATTTGAATATATATTTATCTACCATCGGCATATGAAATACGAAAAATAAAACGGCGATCAACATAGGGATTTGGTACTCTTCGATGATTGCATCTAATCGTGATTGCTTTATCTTTTCGTACTCATGGTTTTGTATTCTTTTTTCAGTGGCTTCTTCGTATCGCTTCACATATTCGGTGGTCTTCTTCACGGATTCCGGAATGGGCGGAATATAATTGGACTGAATTTGCGCATCTTGTGTATATATACTTTGATCCATGGGAATATCTCTAGATGGTAATCGCTGTTGTGGATATTGCGGATACAGGGAATCTACTGTCTCAGATGGCTTTGGAATGGTTGGTACTGAAGGTGGTGGATGACCATAGGGGTTCGGATGAATATCCATAGGAGTATAGGAATTACCGAACGAAGGGATATTTCTGATTTGAGGTGGATTTTGCATTTGCATTTGACTTTGTGGATTCGGTGTATTTTCGGGTAAATCAATAATTCGAGTAATGTCGGCCATCTTTATATAAATTAGGAACAATATCTAAAGATGAAAAAGAGAACGAATTCAACCAAATAAAAAGGAGGATTGTTTTTTTTCTTGTTCTTGACGAACTACTTTCGCTTGACCATTATCGATATTCACCGTTTTTTTCGTGATATCACATTTAGTCGGAAATAATTCATACTTATAACAGTATTCACCAAATTTGTACGTTTTGCCATCTACTTCGCTTATAACGGGTCCATTAAAGGATATACAGTTTTTATCATTGCATACCTTACGAAATAATGTCGCTAAACCTAAACCAAGAAGTATGGAAATAAAGATTTGCCCTGATTCTGTATTTAGTAGTCGTGATATATTCATCATGGTGTATGAAGTTCCTATAATAATAAGCAATATTATATTATGCCGTTTGGATTGGTGTTTTTAATATTTGAGTATTGTCGGCAGGACATTGGACTTTGGTCTGTCTGAATTGAAAACACGTATCGGCTTTGTCTTTATACTGGATGTGATCTACATTGTCTGGGGAAGGATACACCATGATTTTGGTTTGGTCTGGCATGGTTGTGTATACGAAAAAAATTCCCATGGCAAAACTTAAAATAAAAGCTAAAATATTGAGTTTGAACATATTATTCTATGTACATAAATTATTTTCTCTGAAAATCATTTAAAGAAAACTTTTCATAAAGTCTTAGGAAACTAAAAACCGTTTTTGTTCCGCATTTTTTTAAAACCCAAAAACAGCACAGTGATTCTGCATCTGTCTCTTGGATAGAGACCTTGAATGGAAAATGAGTTCGACTCTCATCAGATGCCTTGTACAAATATTTTACAAATCGATTTGTAAAATATACAAACTTTAGAAAACTCTCTTTTCTATCTATAGATTATATAACCATGTTTTCATTTGATTATAAAAGATTATATAATACCTATGTTCCACAAAATATTCCGAACAAAGTTATCAGTTATTCTGTAGGCGGTGTACCTGTCATTACCTATGTACTAATAGGTTTGACTGCTGGAATGTTAGCTACCGTTCAATATTTAGATACCAAGGAGTCGAAATCGGAAGAAAAGCAGGAGGAGAAAAAAGAACCGGAGCCTGAACCGGAAGAAAAGCAGGAAGAGAAAAAAGAACCTGAGTCTGAGCCTGAACCGGAACCAGAGCCAGAGCCTGAACCAGAACCAGAGCCTGAACCAGAGCCTGAACCTGAATCAAAACCGGAAGAAGAAGAGAAAAAACAATCTGGTGGTAGTAAGAAAAAAAAAGCCCTAAAAGGAAAAAAAACAAAGAAAACAAAAACCACCAAACCATCCAAACATAGAAAAAGCAAACGTGCATCGAAAAAAAATAAGAGTGTGTGAATACGGTTTAATGTACAACTTCTTTATAACAGGTTTCAAAAAAGGTTTTCAGTTCACTTGTATTGGTTCCAATCACTACTTCATCGGGAATATAAGTAACCTGTTGTTTTTGAAAATAAGCTAAACAAACCGGTATTCCGTTCACTAGTTTTTTACTTTTTAAAAAAGAATAGGCATCAATGGCATTATCAATATCAATCATAATACAACGTATCATTTCAGGCATTTTATTCATATATCCCTCTACAAAGGACTCTATTTTTTTACACGGTGCACACCATTCTGCGCCAAATTTAATAATGATAACTCCTGGATTCTCTTTGAGAATTTCCAGCATTTCTTGTCGATTCGAAAATATGTCGTGTTCAATCATACGGTATGTAGTTATATAGTGATAATATATTTATATAGTTTATTATTTTTGTAATACGTGTTGAAGTTTTTCTTGAATGTCTTTGTTCTTTAGTAATGGTAATAATTTATTGACTTCCTTTGCATGAGGTAATGGACGACCTTCTTCGCCTAGTGAGAATAGTAAATCAAACATAAATTGTTGTTTTTTACCAGTTAATGATTGAATATATTGTCGCGTCATTTCATTTATTTCATCTTGTGTTAACGTTTTACACCAATATCCTAAACCATAATAGGTTAATAATTCTTGTCCTGCTTTTATAGGTTTGGTGGTTTTGATATAGACTATTCCTAGTTGTTTCACAAAAACACAATTATTACGAGCAGATGTGTTTATGAAATATCTTTCTAACATTTTTCCAAATGCCTGCTTTTCCAGATATTTGGTTTCGTTTACATATGGATAAGAATCATTAATCAGATGTCCTACAAGATAGTTATCTTGCAGTTTGGGAATTCCGTAAATAAAGTAACGATCGTTCATGGATATCTTGTAGTCATCTATGTTTACATGATCCGTATAATATTGTTTATAAGGTTCCATGACATAAATGTTCCCATTTTCAATAATTCCATGTTCCGGATACATAGTAACTACCATACCAGCAGGTATGTCACGATTCGCGAATACACCATTTCCATGAATGTTGGATTTTTTAACTTCCAGACAATTTTCGAAAGGTAACCCTTTTTGTTTTATAAACCAAGTCATATTCGACGTGTCTGATGTTGTTCCTGATATCATAGTCATCATATTCACAAATAGTTGTTCTTCCATTTTCGATTTGATTTGATTTTGTAATGGTGTTATTTTACTGAATATAATGATTCAAGAAAAATGATCAATTTTTTAAAAAAAAATATATATCAGTATATTTTATATTTAGCTATGAGTTTTAACGTTGACGACCCTACCTATTTAAAACTATGGTATAAATTTGAAGATACTACAGATAGTGTACGAAATACAAGTGATCATCATTATATAAATGATACAACAGGTAATTATGGCATTTCGCTTCAAAATGGAGCAGTATTATCTAGTTCTGAAAAGAAGTTTGGAAATAAATCATTGGACTTGACTCACGGAAGAGCTTATGCTACTATTCCAGAAACTAGAGTACAAAACTTGGATAATTTTTCTGTATCTATGTGGTTTAAAACTGGTGTTACTGACACTGATTATCAAACAGTATTTGCCATTGGAGATAACTATCATACCGGTTTATATTTTCAATTTAGCGATAGATTTAAAACTTTATCCATGAGATTAACGTCTGGTAATACTATTGAAAATTATGATAAAACATTGAATGATAATCAATGGCATCATTTAGTAGCAACATACGAAAGAAAAAATGAAGCCGGTTATGATGCGGACCATCGAGGTGATATAAAATATTATATTGACGGAAATTTGATACATACCTCTGTACAAGTAACTATTTTTAATTCTACTGAAAATTCCAACTATCAATTTATTGGTAAAGGGTATTTTGCTGCAAATCCTACACTAGGTGGATACGTTGATGATTACCGTTCCTATGAATATACATTAAGTGCTGCAGATGTTACTGCTTTGTATAATTATGTAAGTGTTTCCAATGACATAGTCTGTTTCCTAGAAGGTACTCAAATCGCTTGTCTTGATGAAGAAACCGCAGAAGAAATCCAACTCAACATCGAAGATATTACTCCTGGTACATTAGTCAAGACCTATGTACATGGCTTTGTTCCGGTAGATTGCATCAACTATAAAATGATAGAGAATCCTACGGATACTAAACGAGTCAAGAACCGACTATATAAGTGTTCGCCTGATAAGTATCCTAGTTTGAAAAAAGATTTAATCCTAACCGGATCTCATGCTATATTGGAAGATACACTTTCTAATAAACAAAAGAACATTACCGTTGAAGAATTAGGAAAAGTATTTGTAACAGATGAAAAATACCGACTTATGGCCATGGCCGACGAAAGAGCTGAACCATATGTAACCAAATCAAAACAATCAAAAGTATGGCACGTATGTCTTGAGCATGAAGACTATAACATGAACTATGGTATTTATGCGAATGGACTATTGGTCGAATCCTGCAGTAAACGCAATATGGATTTAGGAATGCCTTAAGTATAGTGTATTTATTTTTATAATATAATCCTGTATGTTATAAAAAGTTATATAAACTTTCTCAAAATAATTTCTATTGATAATATATATTTAGCCAACTATGAGTTCCAATTTAGATGACTTAACGTTTTTAAATTTGTGGTATCAATTTGAAGATAGTACGGCTAGTAATAGCGGTAACAATGAAGTAGACAGTACTACTTTTATGAACGGGCCAAATGGTCGAGGGTATACAACTTTAAACGATCGTGGGGTAATTTCTACTAGTGAAAAAAAATTCGGAAGTAAATCTTTGGATTTGACTACTTTTGACGCTTTTTTATATTTGCCTCCAACTAATCTACAAAACTTAGGCTACTTTACTGTAGCTACATGGTTCAAAACGAATAAACAAACTGGTCTTGCTGGTATATTTAATTATGGATCAAGTGCATCTAACTCCTTATTTTTCCAATTAAACTGCGAAACCAATCAGTTAGGTTTGAGAGCACCAGATAATGTTTATAATAATTATACAAAACCATTGAATGACAATGAATGGCATCATGTGATAGCCACATATGAAAAAACTTCGACCACAAATTCTCCGGGTCAGGTAAAGTATTACATAGATGGGGTACTAATTACCACTACAAATGATGTTACACTTTCTAATGAAATTTTTCAGTATGTAGGTAATACTCATTGGGGATCTGGAGTGTGTATAGGAGGTTATATTGATGATTTCCGTTTCTATACTAAAACATTAACTGCGGAAGAAGCAGCTGCCCTTTATGACCGAGGTGTATCTCATGATATTGTCTGCTTCTTAGAAGGTACTCAAATCGCTTGTCTTGATGAAGAAACCGCAGCAGAAATCCAACTCAACATCGAAGATATTACTCCTGGTACATTAATCAAGACCTATGTACATGGCTTTGTTCCGGTAGATTGCATCAACTATAAAATGATAGAGAACCCTACCAATACTGAACGAGTCAAGAACCGACTATACAAGTGTTCGCCTGATAAGTATCCTGGTTTGAAAAAAGATTTAATCCTAACCGGATCTCATGCTATATTGGAAGATACACTTTCTAATAAACAAAAGATCATTACCGTTGAAGAATTAGGAAAAGTATTTGTAACAGATGAAAAATACCGACTCATGGCCATGGCCGATGAAAGAGCTGAACCATATGTAACCAAATCAAAACAATCAAAAGTATGGCACGTATGTCTTGAGCATGAAGACTATGAAATGAACTATGGTATTTATGCGAATGGACTATTGGTGGAATCCTGCAGTAAGAGAAATATGGATTTAGGAATGCCGTAAAAGCCATAAAGTATACCATAAAGTTTATAGAATGATAATCTATTCTATAAACTGATTTCAAACTATTACAGAAACTTATATAAATATATAGAGAATTGGAATACTAACCATGAATCATTCACTGAATATCCATGATTACACATTCGAGGAATTATTAGGATTATTTAAATTGCATTCTGGTAATATCTCTACAGAATCTTTAAAAAAAGCCAAAAAAATGGTACTGTTTATGCATCCAGACAAATCAGGTCTACCATCGGAATATTTTTTATTCTACAAAAAAGCATTTAGTTTAATTGTTACTATATACGAGCAAGCGATCAAAACCAATCAAACCGTTCCAACGAATCATGAAATAGACTATGACCCAACTTCTTCTGATCAAACTATTTCCGCAAAGCAAATCAAAAAAACGCTCGAAAAAATATCGTCTAGTTCCTTCCAACAACATTTCAATCAGATGTTCGAAGAACAAATGACGCGTAAAATCAATACAGAAAAAAATAAATGGTTTCAAGACGAAGCACCATTATATGAAACCGAATCGCATGTAAATAGCGTAGGCCAAATCGGTCAAGCCATAGAATCCATCAAACAACGAAATAATAGTATGATCGTATACAAAGACGTTGCACCGGTAATGACCAGTAATGGATGTGATTTATACGAGATCGACGACGATGATCATTATATTAGTTCCGATCCGTTCAGTAAACTGAAATTCGATGATTTGCGAAAAGTGCACAAAGATCAGACTGTGATGGCGGTAAGTGAACGCGATATTGACAAAGTTCGTTTATATAAATCGGTCGAACAATATCAACGAGCTCGTGGTAACGATTATATTCCACTCGATAGAAATGATGCTAATAACATGATAGAACAACGAGAAAGAGAATATCAACAAAAAATAAGGGAGAAACAATACATAAGTCAATTACGTACCATGGAATCCGAAGAAAAAAATAAAACAATATTATCGTCTTTTTTGAGACTTGTGTAATCTATCAGTTCGATATTCGCTCACAATGAACGGTTTCTTCTAATAACTGGCTGGTATTGGCATCATATATTTTGGTGGTTTTTTTCGTTTCGCCATTTCTAGTTTCTATTTTTGTTTCTACTCGTTTTCCATTTTGAACAGATATATTCGTTTGTGAAACAAAGTTATGGACATTTTTATTTTGGTGATCAAATACATGAAAGGTTGTGAAAGGTTGTGCTGTAGCTGAAAAATGAGGTTGAAAGAATTGACGAAACAAATCATCTGCATTCATAAATCCACGAAAATTACCGGGAAAAGGATTTCGATGTGAATGAAACGACTGACCAGGAAATGGATCTTGTGGAACATGTTCATCTGGATTGGTTAGTATTTGATACGCTTCTGATATTTGCTTGAAATTTTCAATCGCTCCGGGGTCTTTATTTTTATCAGGATGATATCGAATCGCTAATTTTTTATATGCTTTTTTAATATCCGCTTCAGATGCACCTGGAGACAGTCCTAAAATATTATAATATTGATTCATAATATTTTATGTAAGAAAAAAGTATTTAAGTTGTTGTTATAATACATACAAAACAATATAGATGAAAAAGTAGTAAAAATTATATTTAAACAAGCATGCGGATACTTCACTCGCAATCATTACCCATTTCATTAGAAAAAACAAGACAATGCGAAGACAAAATAATATTGATAACACAATTTTTTATTCATAAAGATTCGCAACGTAATTACGAAATAAAGTATTGTTTGCAAAAAAACTGCGACAATCATCTCATTGATACTATTTACTTATTAAACGAAAGAATATATACTCCAGAAGAATTAGGTGTATCCAATACAACGAAAATAATACAAATCAATATACAGAATCGTATTCGTTTCAAAACATTATTTGACGAAATTGAGACACAAAATATGAACGGGATTATAATAGCGGTCAATAGTGATATTATGTTAGACGATAGTATTGAAAAAATAAAATACAGTACTGTTTTTCTACCGAGTCATAAAAAAACGATGATAACCTTACTGCGATACGAATATACAGATGATTATGTTCCTTTTGATACAAATTGTAGCCAAAGTAAACTATTCGGGCCTAGAGGCGATAGTCAAGATACTTGGATTATTCATAGTCGAAATAATATACCGAAACAATATAGAAATTTGTTTGATTTTCAATTCGGAATTCCGGGATGTGATAATAAATGTGTATTTTTATTCCATTTTTTGGGGTATGATGTGTACAATGATCCACTCGTTGTAAAAACCTATCATTTTCACAAATCGAAACAACGAGATTATACTATCAAAGACCAATTACCATTTATATACGAGACTATCATTCCATACTCTATAAAAGATACAGTATATACACATGTATCGGAAATTACCAATAATTATACACAATGGAATTTTTCAGATAATACTCTTTTTTATAATACACTAAAGAGATTATTTTCCTTCAAAACCCCGTTTATCATTCCAGCTGTGAATAATCTTACATGGAATAATAAATATTATGATGAAGTATTTTCCTATTGCGAATATTATTTTTCCAGAGATGGGTATCACGAGGAAATGGATAAATACGGGAATAGTGAATCCCTTGTCTCAAAAATGTTTCCTACAAAACAAAAAGTATGGGAAAGTGTACGGAATATAATTTATTTTATATTTCATACTCCATGGACACTAGCATTAGAATGTAAACGCATTTTAATTATTTCTCCTTATTCCAAAGAAATCGCTTCCAATACAAATAAACCAATTTTACCAACGGAATTATTACGAAATAACTTATTTTCGTTTTTACATTGGAATGCTTCAATAGATCCAACCATTTCTATTATGAATACTAGACAAGCCTTACTAGAAATAAAAGATAATTTCGATATTGCATTGGTGGATGCTGGAGATTTCACCAACCCCGTTTTATCTGATTTATATAAAATAGGCAAATCGGCAATCAGTATGGAAGATAATCTTTGTCTGTTATTTGGTTTGTATAAAGATATTCATCTAACCCAACATGCAGATTTTTTTAAAGTGTTTCTGAACCAGTATTGGTTGAAAGTGGTTTAATACTTATACCAAATGTTCTGTTTGACATTGTATACAAAAAGAAGGGCATATAAATATACGTGCATTATGTTTTTCTCTTATTTGTTTATGAAATTCCACATGTTCGCAACTGACATTTCCGTTCAAATGGGCTGAATAAGTACAATCTTTTATATGAGACATTTTATAAATTCCGAATCCTCCAAAAGCAGAATCAACTGGAATCAAAGGAGTATCTTGTGGTATCCATACTTGATTATCTGCCAAATAGGATTTTTTGTCCATAGTTTTCAATATTCGTTCCCAACAATCATAATCAATACAACGCGGCCATACTTTACCGTGTAATTCATTATTCCATGTAGTTTCTTCGATTCGTAATGCCCAAATATCATAGTAACGATTATTGCAATTCGCGGTTAAAACATCCCATGTATTTACATCATGTTCGAATATATGTTTGAACTGATCTATTTCAAAATTATCCACGACACCATCCAAATCCATCATCATCATAAAATCATAATCAGGGAAATTGGTTTGAATATGATGGAGTATTTTATTACGACCATGAGCTATTCTTTCAGGACGATGACGGTATTTTTTATCTATACCAGTTTCACTGATATAATGTACAAAAGGATATATTTGTTGATATGTATCTAATATTTGAACAGTCATGTCGTACGAATCGTTTTCATATAAGACAACTTCAAACGATGAAAATAAATCTTTTATTTGAACCAATTTATACAAATGACTTGTTAAATAAGATGCACTATTTTTGGTACACCCACATAGTACGACTTTATAAGGATACATATGATTATTCATATTATATGTTATATATACTGATATAACGTTTAATTGATTTTACGTAATAATTATTTACTTTTTCTTAGACTGTATGAAATCTACCCAATAATTTAAATACAGTTTTTCTTTTTTGAATTGTTTGCCTTGAAATTCTTCCACTGTTCTATGCAATAACTCCATAGTTATATCTGACCATTCCTTTACGATTAACACTGGTAGACCTTCCAATAATGAATCTAGCGGTGAAGTTTTCACAATAGGAATACATCCTAATACAAATGCTTCCCATGTACGATGACAATCTAATCCATTTCCATGGGGTGAAATCACAAAAGAATAGTGTGATTGGTTTGTCCAACTATATAATCGTTTTGTTTTGTACGGTTCGTAATATACACAATTCTGGGGGATTTGTGTGATGGCATGTTTACGGTCGAATCCATATTTCGAATCCACGAAAAAATGAAAATTAGCATATGCTTTACATTCACGTTCCCAGAATGGTTTAGACTTTCTAATTACACTTTGCAATTCTTTTTCTTGTTCCGACGGGCTTTTCTGAAATCCCCATTCATGATTTTTTTCAGAAAGGGTATGATAATCTAATCCAATGGGTATTTGCGATAATTTCGAATTCGTTGTATATATACAATTTTGGGAGAACCAATGAATCAATTTCGGGGAATTTAAAAAGGTTAAAAATTCTTGTTCGGAATTGAATACATCGTTCGGAATGGTTTCATCACAATCACCAGATACTAAAATGTATTTACAAGGCATGGAATCTGACAAATACATGATAAAATAAGGAATAGCAGAACCACAGATATAAATGACAGAACCGTCTGTTACATTCGAAAAATCGTAATTGATTAATTGTCGAATAGATGATATAGGTCGATGGCTATAAATATCACACGATTTTAAAATACCTCGGGAGCATACATAATGGCAACTATTTTCTTGATCCATAATGAATTTCTATATTCCGCAATAATATTATATTCAGATTTATATTTATATAGGTTCTGTCCGATTAAAAGTAATATAGTATCCATTATATTAGTTCCCTATATATTTTTTGCGTTCCCTATAATAAATTAATTATGTAGATATAAATATATAAATAACTATTCTTTACTACAAATGTCATTTTTTTTAGATGATTTTCAGTCTTTAGTGATAGATAATGGTTCTGGTATGTGTAAAGCTGGGTTTTCCGGAGAAGATGCGCCACGCTCTGTGTTTCCATCCATCATAGGTAGAGCAAAACACAGTGAAGTAATGGTTGGTGTCAATAATCAAGATTATTATGTAGGTGACGAAGCACAAGCTAGACGTGGTATATTGGCTTTAAAATATCCTATAGAACACGGTATCGTAACCAATTGGGATGATATGGAAAAGATTTGGTATTATACATTTCACAATGAATTGCGTGTAGATCCTGAAGAACATGCCGTTTTACTTACAGAAGCCCCATTGAATCCAAAGTTGAATCGTGAACGTATGACTCAAATTATGTTCGAAGGCTTTGGTGTACCAGCTATGTACGTTAGTATTCAAGCCATTTTATCGTTATATTCAGCAGGACGTACGACGGGTTGTATTTTCGATTCTGGTGATGGGGTCAGTCATATTGTTCCAGTCTATGATGGTTATTCCATTCCTCATGCAGTATCTCGTATTGATATTGCGGGTAGAGATATGACAGATTGGATGGGTAAACTGCTTACCGAACGTGGGTATTCATTTATCACTTCTGCTGAGAGAGAAATTGTAAGAGACATTAAAGAAACACACGCGTATGTAGCGTTAGATTATGATACAGAAATACAAAAATCGACATCTTCTTCAGAAGTGGAACAATATTATACATTACCAGACAACCAAATCATTACAATTGGCAACGAACGATTTCGTTGTCCCGAAGCGCTATTCACACCATCGTTAATTGGAAAAGAGTGCGAAGGTATTCATTTACAGACATACAATACCATTATGAAATGTGATATTGATTTGCGCAAAGATCTTTTCAAAAATATTGTTTTATCAGGCGGAACAACTATGTTTCCAGGTTTATCGGAACGTATGACGAAAGAATTAAGCGCTATTACACCAGCTGGAACAACGATTAGAGTAGTTGCACCACCAGAACGTAAATATAGTGTTTGGATAGGAGGGTCTATTTTATCTTCTTTGAATACGTTTCAACAATCGTGGATAACAAAAGCGGAATATGATGAATGTGGTCCTTCTATTGTACATAGAAAGTGTATGTAATTAAGGTATCTTTTTTTCGATCTCTTCGATACGAGCTTTTAATTGTTCTATTGTTTTTTCTAATTGATCTACACGCTCTTGTAGAGAATCTTTGGATTCTGGTAAAGGTGGTAAAATATCTAATTTTCGATTTTTCTCAAATTGTTCAATTAATTCATCCATATTTTGTACTCGTTCTTCGTCGGCTTCTTTAAATAACTCCGATACATTTGGAACATCTGGTTTAGAGTTCATTCGCTCATATTCGATTTTTTTCTGTTCGAATTGAGACACCATTGGATTCGGATTTGGATCCTGATTCGGACTCAGAGTAGTAGTAGTAGTAGTAGTAGCAGTAGCAGTAGTTGCGAGTGGATCTTTTTGATTTGATTTTCGGATAGTTTTCACTAATTCCGATAAAACAGCACAATTGTACTGATGAAGCTCAGTATCATTGATGTACGCAGATCTTATAGAATCATAAATAGTTTGAATAGTATATTTAAATAACTCTTCTTTACGCAATGGATACATGGATTGAAATTCTGGGATTTTATGGCAAATTTTCCAAAGCATGGTTTGATTATTGGCTTCAATAAACCTTGACATATATTACTTCAAAAGTAATATGTGTTTATTATAGTTCTGTTTCTAATTATTTTCCTTTTAGTAGGGATATTCTAGTTTGGCCGAAGTTTTATGTTTTTTCTCAATAACAGGAGTATCTATCAATTTATCACGTGTTCTATCACCTTGTTTGCGATTCATCTCGAGCAGATTTTCCACATCTAGTATCTGACTCATAAATTCATCCATATACCCATAGGGATATACAACATGAATGGATGGTATAACACGCCCGAATACTTTCGAATCAGATGGTTCTATTTCCGATCGATAACCTTTAATAGTATATCGAATTTGCTTTTCGATTTTATCACGTTTATTGCCTTCATAGGTAAAATCAGTATTTGTATTGGGGAAAAACCGAAAAATAATATCGTCCAAGTCAATGAAATTGGTTGAATTATATTTTCGAAGTATTTCTATTGTTATTTTTCGCGATTCTTCCAAATAAGCTTTTTTTACTGCTTGGTTTGGTTTGCCTACTTGGAAAACTTGCTGTTGTATGTATTTATCCATGGATTTACTTTCCAAATATTTGATAATTTCAGAAATGTGTTTCTTTTTCTCTAATTTTTGCTTTTTATCACATATTTCCCCCTTTTCACATACCGTATCTAAATAAAAATCAGCCACTTTTTCATATAATTCTTTTTCTGTACATTTGATACCATTTTTATTACAAGTAATAATGTTTCTTACATTATCAAATATTTTCTCATTGGTATTGCTCATATATGAATTATGATATATATATAGTTTCTAAAATAAAAACTTCTGGTTATTCACCGGAATGTTTAAAACAAACTTTTTCTTCTTCTTTGTTGTATTCTTTTTTGGGGCGGGATGTTTTTTCGGCTTTTTATAGGTAGTGGGTAGTACATTCTTCTTTTTAGGGATTACCGACATAGTTGCGCTTTGCTTGGTAGGATGATACTTGAAAAATAACCTTTTATATTCATAACTATCTTTGTTCTGTTTGAGTTGCTGGTACTTGGCCGCTTTTTCGGATCGTATACTTTCTAAAGTAGGCTGCTTTCCATAACAAGTCATGCTAAATCGTTTCAACAAACCTTTTTGCTCTAATCTGTGTTTTTGTTCAATGTCAAATAAAAAACGAGACATACATAACAATCGATTCTTATATCCTGCAGAGGCTTCTTCGTTTCCATATAAAAAGGATAAATAAAAGTTTAACATAGTATCAATCGTGGCTATGCGGATATTCTTTCCATCTATATTCAGTTCATTGTAACTATGACACGCAATGGGTTCGTAGATATATGCAACTGATGTTTTTCCTACTTTGATTTCATTGTATTTGGGTATGACTTCTCCAATAGCGTCATGCTTTTCAATCGTGATATTCTTTATTTTCTCCGATTCTAGACTCTCTTGAATAATAGACGATATTAAGTCAACATTTTCAGCCAATACTTCAAATTCTGGTACTAATGCAACAGTTTGCTTTTCTTTCAAGGTCGTGTAATTATTATAAAGCGAAGTAGCATATCCTCCGAAAAACACACACCCTTGATCCACAAACGACTCAAATAATGTTTTATGGATCGTATTAGACAAATGTTTTGTCAATGATTTCGTGATAGTGATATCGCGTTGAAATGTGGCTGATTTACAACGGGATGATTTCAAGGGATAATGTTTATTCAATAAATTAAGGCGTTTCATCACTTTCTCCCAACGAGATACGTCACCTTCTGGGCGCGAAAGTTCAATAAACATATTCATACGTAAAAAATTCACAGGACAATACAAAATACCGTTTATTTTCACCGAATCTTGTAAAATATTATGAAACAATGTAGAATGAAGTTCCGTTATATCCGCCATCGGAATAAAATTCACAAACACCTTAAAGGTTCCAGGATGAGCTCCTGATTTTGCATCTACATCTGCATATCCTGCTTTAAAAAATATATCGGCTAATTCTTTGGCATGTTCCAAAGGAGTTGCACTGTAAAAATCATAATCGGGGGTTTCTATATCGCGATTATAGAACTGAGATTCTTTCGGGAGAATATTGTTGATAGCAGTTCCTCCGTAACAAATACATTTACTTTTCTTCAGGAACTCTTCGACAATGGTAATCATTTGTTGTACTTCTTTGCTATTGGCGATTTTCTTCTTTTTTTGAATATCATTTTCATCTACTGCTTGACGCAAAATGGCTAATTCGCAATCTTGAAAAGTCATGGTATCGTTACATTTTTCAGAATTGAATTTATTTTTATAGGTTTGTTTGGTGTACTTACCACCGAATTGATCTAAATCACTATACCGTGATTCGCGATTGGATAGAGTGAACATAAAACGCTTTCTTTATATTAACCAAGTATTTTTATTTTTTGTTTTATGTTGATTCTAATAATCTAAAGGATTCTCATTCTATAAAACAATATAAAAATAAATATAAAACAAATATAATTAAGAATGATTGCACGTCACTTGTCATACTCTTCCAAACACTCCGTATCTGCGTTATCCATTTTCAAAAATTCATGTTATCATAAAATTGACTTTAAAATCAATGAAGATAATACAGCCAATAACGCAGTAAAACGGTTTGCTGCTTTTAACATAGGTTGTCTTGCTGTTACTGACAAAAACAACAACATCATCGGTGTTTTATCAGAACGAGATTATATCAGTAAAGTATCAGCGTTAGGTAAAGACGACTTGACTATTAAAGTAAAAGATATTTGTACATCCGCTCCAAATATAATTATTGCAAAAAAAAATGACACAATTGAACAATGTATGAATAAAATGTTGGTGAAAGATATTCGTCATCTTTTGGTTATGGACGAAACCACTAATGATGTAATTGGTATGATTTCCATCAAAGATTTAATCAAAGAAGTAATGCGAGATAAGAATGATATCATTACACGTTTGACCGATTTTAATATTGGGAAAGGCGCTTTTTTTGGCAGTGAATAAAAAATAAAGTTATACAGTTGAATATAAGTTTATTTTCTTGTGATGGATTGTGTTAATCATTAAAATACTAAAATACTACAATTATATATTTATACATACATAGCAAGCATACTTTGACTCATAGGATCTTCCTTTTTCACCAACGCATCTACATGAGCCTTGGTAACCGAAATGGGGAATTGTACATCAATATTCATATCTTTTGCAAATAATTTGTAATCCGATTTGACTAGACGGAATAAGTTCAGTTTTGTATGAATGATTTCTAAACATCTCTTTAAATTTCGGACCCCTTGTTCGTCTTTGCAGAAGTCATTACCAATGATATATTGCAACACATCATCGTGGATAATGACATCTTCTTCTTTGAAATTCACCTGTTCTCGGATCTTCGGTAATAAATGTTTTCGCGCAATGATCATTTTTTCTTTATTATCGTACCCCTTTGTCTGGATTCTATACATTCTATCTCGTAAAATTGGATTCACTTTGGTTTCGTCGTTGTATGAAAATATAAACAGACATTTACTTAAATCGAAATCCACTTCAGAAAAGTATCGGTCATGAAATTGACTATTTTGTGTAGTATCTGTCATATGGGTAAGGATACCTGCGATTTCCTCCCCTTTTGGCGTATCGGATAATTTATCCAATTCATCGAAATAGATAACTGGATTCATACATTTACTTTCCATTAAGATCGAAATCACTTTACCCCAAGTACTACCTTCATAAGTATATGAATGACCTTCTAGAAAACTGGAGTCACCAGTACCTCCGAGCGCTATAAATGCAAATTCTCTACCTAATATCTTACTAATACCTTCTTTCACCAATGTGGTTTTTCCAGTACCCATTGGACCTTTTATAGCAATAGAAGTACCCATCGCGGACGGATTCGATATCCATTGACCAATCATCTGAAGGATTTGCAATTTGGCATCATCTAATCCGTATACACAATTATCGAGTGTATTTTTAGCATTCATGATAAAATCATGACAAACATCACATCCATCGTGGATAGTAACACTCAAATTTTTATAAATACCATAAGGTACACGCATAAATCCGTCTACCCAGTTTTTCAATTTATAATATTCCGAGTCACTGTGATCCATCATTTTCAAGACGTTTAGTTTTTGTAATACTATTGCTTTGAACTTAGGAGGAATATTCGATTCCAGTAGTTGTAATCGATACGGTTTATCTGTATTCGATATGGAATTGATCTCTTTCAAGTCTTCCATGACTTTTAATTGCTCTTTATGCGATAACTTCTTCTTGAAATAAGACATTTCATTCATATTCCGTTTCTCATCTGCATCTTTATGTACTAACTTGTAATAAGATTCAGCATTTTTCTTTCTTTCTTTCTTCACCAATTCCGCTATAGATTGACGACATTCTTGAATGGCATGTTGTAATATCTTATTTTTCGGATTTTTCGAAAGCTGGTCCACCAAATCTTTTTTCAATTGACTGAGTTCTTTGTATTGTTCCTCGACGGTTAATATAGTATCATCGACTTTATCAACCACCTCTTTTACTTTGTCTTTTTTATCCGTTGATGTTTTTTTCGTTTTCGGCTGTTTTACATGAACCGTTTCCACTGGATAATTTTTGTCCACCTGAATATAATTCTCCCTCATGAATGTTTTTTCATCATCACTATCACACGTTTCGTGCTTGTCCTCCTTTATCATTTCCTTATAATCATGTTCGTCGTTATGCAATGAACCACCGCCGAATGCATCAATGGATAGGATTATTCCTTGTTGTACGTCATCATCATCATCTTCGTCGTAATCACTATCGTCTTCATCCTCTTCGTCATCCTCTTCATCATCCTCGTCTTCACTCTCTACTTCTTTATTCGCAGTATCTTTCGATTTTTTTGATTTTGGTTTCGTTTTATCTTTATTTTTTTTGGAAGATTTACTATTCGTTTTAGTTTTAGAAGAAAATATTTTTTTGGATATTTGCACATCGTCGGTTGATTTAGACTTTGAGGTATTTGTATCATCTGTATCTTCATCTTCTTCATTGGATGTATCATTCGATTCAGAAACAGTTTCGTAATTATCCTCATCGTCTTCATCATAATCATCATCTTCAAAATCATCATCATCGGATGATTCTGTCACCTTTTTCGAATATTTCTTATCCTCTTTCTTTTTATCGTTTTTCTTCTTGTCCTCTTTCTTTTTATCTTCCTTACTGTCGGATTTGAACTTTTGAGAAGCGTGCGTCATGGTCATATCTAGATATTAATAGAGCTGAAGGTTTATATGATTTAACAATAACTATTATTTCAGAAGGATACGTTGTTGAAAAAAAGATCAATTTTTTAGAATTTTTTCACAGACGAAATACGAATGTTTCATTGATTGAAAAATTGATTATAAAGTTATATAAATAAAATATTATATATATTATAGACCGTTTTAAGTACCATGAATCGAATCCATACCAATGAATACCAGAATCCTTCTAAGATTATCGGGATTCAGTTTAGTATGCTGTCTCCCGAAGAAATTAGAAAGAATTCGGTTGTAGAAATCACGTCAAGAGAAACAACTGGGAAGTTATCTATAGGTGGATTGTTTGATGCAAAAATGGGTGTCTTAGAAAGAGGGCTCTTTTGTCCTACCGACGGGTTGACCTATATTGATACACCAGGATACTTTGGACATATGGAATTGGCTATGCCTGTATTCTTTATTCAACATTTAAAAGAAATTGTAAAAATATGTAGACTCATTTGTTATCGCTGTAGCAAACTACTTATCAATAAAAAGAAACACCAATATTTGCATAATATGACACCTGAAGAAAGATGGAATTTCGTAAATTCTCGTTATTACGGACGTTGCGGCGAAGATACTGACGATGGGTGCGGTTGTAAACAACCTACTAAAATAAAATCAGATGGATTCGCCGCATTATATGCCGTTTGGGAAAATATGAAAATCGAAGGAAACGATGCACCACAAACCATTACTCAGAAACTTACTCCTGAAAAAATATACAAAATGTTTCGTCGTATTTCAGATGAAGATGTACAATTTATTGGTATGAGTCCTATATGGTCGCGTCCGGAATGGATGATATGTAAAGTACTACCTGTTCCTCCACCAGCTGTACGCCCGTCCGTTAAGCACGACGCTCAACAGCGTAGTGAGGATGATCTTACCCATATTTACATGAATATTCTGAAAACCAATAATATGTTGAAAGATAAAATCGCTTCTAACGCGAATCCAATTATTATTGATAAGTATCATCAAATATTGCAGTATTATGTGGCGATGATTGCCAACAATAAAGCAACCGGTGCAAGTCCGATCGGTCAACCGTCTGGTAGACCGCTTCAGTGTATTAGTGGCCGTTTGAATACTAAAACAGGTCGTGTTCGTGGTAATCTTATGGGAAAAAGAGTCGATTTCAGTGCGAGATCGGTTATTACGGGCGATCCAAATCTATCTATTAGACAATTGGGTGTGCCTATGAAGATTGCCAAGAATATCACAAAACCCGTTACAGTAAACGACCGAAATCGTAATTTCTTAACAAAACTAATACAAAATGGACCGGATGTTTATCCTGGTGCAAAAATGTTGGAGCGTAAAAACGGACATACCATTCACTTACGTTATGTTGATCGAATGAGTTTGAGGTTAGATAACGGTGATAAAGTTCATAGACACATGATGGATGGAGATTATGTGTTGTTTAATCGTCAGCCTAGTTTGCATAAAATGAGTATGATGTGTCATGAAGTAAAAATCATGGAGAAAGGTGATACATTTCGTTTTAATGTGGCGGTTACGGCTCCATACAATGCTGATTTTGATGGGGATGAAATGAATATGCATATGCCTCAAAGTATTCCTGCAGAAGTAGAATTGATGTATCTACCTGCGGTTACACAACAACTGATCAGTCCTTCGAAGAATTCTCCTATTATTGGAATTTTCCAAGATTCTCTGTTAGGTTGTAATCGATTTACACGTAAAAATATTGAAATGTCACATAAACAAGCAATGAATTTACTCATGATGTGTAGAGACGTAGATGTCCAAGCTATTATGAACAAAAAACGAAAAATAAGTAATTTTGATATCCTTTCTCAGATATTCCCGAAGATCACATTGAAAAATAAAAATAAAATGTATGACGGTAGTAAAGAAACTGCAGAATCTTCGAATAATGTGGTGGAAATTAAAAACGGCTCTTACATTAGAGGTCAAATTGACAAGTCCGTACTAAGTGCAGGCTCTAAAGGTATATTACATCGGATTTGCAATGATTATACCAATATGACCTGCGTCAAGTTCATCGACGATTTGCAAAATATTATTACCGAATACATGAAAACAAGTTCATTCAGTGTTGGAATTAGTGATTTAATTGCAGATCAAAGTACAAAGCAACGTATTCTACATATGGTATCCAAACGAAAAGAAGAAGTACAAGAACTCATCAACAAAATGCATATTGGTGTGTATGAAAACAATAGTGCTTATAGTAATGCGATTGATTTTGAAATGAAAATAAACAATATCTTAAACCAAGCAGCGGGTGAATCTGGCAGTGAAGGCAGAAAAAGTCTGAGTGATCATAACCGTTTCTTGATGATAGTCAATTCCGGTTCGAAAGGATCTATTTTGAATATTTCGCAGATGATGTCTTGTCTTGGACAACAAAGTGTAGAAGGTAAACGAGTTCCTTATGGCTTTGATTCTAGAACATTGCCACATTTCAGTAAATATGATGATTCACCAACGGCTCGTGGCTTTATTGAAAATTCCTATATAAATGGCCTGACTGCTCACGAAATGTTCTTTCACGCAATGGCCGGTCGTATTGGGTTAATTGATACTGCAGTCAAAACATCTGAAACGGGTTATGCTCAAAGAAGAATTATTAAATCATTAGAAGATATCACAGTTTGTTATGATATGACGGTACGTAATCATATGGGTAAAATTATCCAATTCTTGTACGGCGATGACGGTTTCGAATCCACCAAAGTAGAAGGACAGTTATTACCGCTAGTTCATATGAGTACAGAAGAGATCTATATGCATTATGATATCGTTGGAATTCAACAGGCAAGTGTTTCTCGTACCGAATTGATGAATATATTTACAAAAGCAACCGTTACCCGAATCTCAAAACAACGAGTCGAAACTCGCGAGAAATTACGCGCATATATTGAAACGGCTATTAACAATAGACAACATATAATTGCCAATGTATTCAACTACAAAGATGATATAAATGTTGTTATTCCAGTATCGTTTCAATATATCATAAGTAATATTCAAGGTCAATTAGAGTTGGATAGTCATTCCATGGTTGATATTACTCCTCTAGAAGCGTTTGAATTGATTGAAGATAATTACAATAAATTGATGGAGTACTCAAAATACGTACAACCTAATCCTCTCTTTAAAGTACTTTATGACTACTATCTTTCCCCGAAAGAACTTTTATTCGTGAAACGATTTCATAGAAAAGCCTTGATACTTTTACTTGAAAATATTTACTTGAAATATAAACAAGCGATAGTTCATCCTGGTGAAATGGTAGGCATTGTAGCCGCTCAATCGGTTGGTGAACCTACTACTCAATTAACGCTGAATACATTCCATAACGTTGGTGTAGCATCCAAAGCCAATGTTACACGCGGTGTTCCTCGTATTGAAGAAATTTTACGATTGACCAAAAATCCAAAAGTATCCTCTTTGTCGATTGCTTTAAAGTCATTGGATATGGAAAACAGAGATCGCGCCATGAAATATGCGAATATGATTGAACATACTCGTTTAATAGATCTAGTCAAATCCGTTCAGTTGTTTTATGATCCAGATGATGCGAATAGTGTGATAAACGAAGATCAACATCTTATCGATCAATACTATGAATTTGAAAAACTGGTCAACACGTGTACTCAACAACTGCCATCGGATGACAACGTCAAATCAAAATGGATTATTCGCATGGAAATGAACGCGGATACTCTTTTGCAGAAAAATATAAGCATGGATGATATTTACTTTGCTATTTCCACTGTGTATAATGACAAAATATCGTGCATCTATTCTGATTACAATGATTCCAAACTTATATTTAGAATTCGTACCATCAAAACAGATAAAAAAGAAAAATCAAATTCACTCGATGCATCGGATGAAATATATTTGTTGAAAAACTTTCAAGAAGCTATGTTGAAGAAGATAGTATTACGTGGTGTCAACGGTATTTCCAAAGTAATTCCCTTCAAGCAACCACGTATGATTTTAGAAGATGGTAAATATGTAAAGAAAGATACATGGTTACTCGACACAACGGGTTCTAATTTATTGGAAGTACTTGGATTATCTTTCATAGATGCATACAATACTTATAGTAATGATATTTACGAGATTTATTTAGTATTAGGAATAGAAGCAGCACGACAAGCCATTATGATTGAATTGGTAGAGGTTATGGCACCAAATGATGTATATATTAATTATCACCATCTCAGTGTATTATGTGACCGTATGACGTATGCGAAAAATATGGTAGCCGTATACAGATCTGGCATATTGAAAGATGATCTGGGTCCTGTTGCAAAAGCCACCTTTGAAATGCATACTGAAATGTTGTTACAAGCAGCCAGACATGCGAACTTGGACAATATGCGTGGTGTATCTGCTAATGTAATGTGTGGTCAATTTGGTTATTTCGGTACTGGAGCGTGTCATTTATTATTAGATTTACAGGCGATGGAAAAAGCAAATACAAATGCATCTACTGCTACGGTAAAAGATATTCACGAAGAAGCGGAAGATATTTTATTAAATAAAAATAACGACATAGACGATAAATGTAGTAGTGAAAAAATAACCGTTAGTAATTTCTTAACAGCGTCCAATGCTGCTTCTATGTCAACCGGAAAAACGGTTTGTATGAATGATAATTATGATATGGGGTTTTAATATGTTATAGTGTAGTTCTTGTATATATATTTTTTACTATTGAATCCATGATTAGTAAAAAGTATCTTATTTACGTGCCGTTTTTCCTTTTCTTCGAAAATTAATACGTGATATTTCTTTTCTTGTTAATCCAAGACGATTATTGACTTTACTAATACGTGTTTTCTTCTTAGCAGTAGGCGGTGAATTACTTGGACTATCACTATCGTTGGTAAGATCTATAACGGGTGATGTAGTGTTTGTTAAATCAACCAATGGTATTTTTTTCATGACGATAGCACTACGTTGTTCTCCAGAAATAGACAAATGAATTTTAAACGCTTTTGCAGATAGAGGATTATTACTCATAATTTCTTCCATTTTTTCATTAAACTCACCTTTATGATAAGCGGGTTTCATAAAGGCTATTACTTTTACATGCGGATTTTGAACAAACAACTCTAACAAACGATACACTAAAGGATTTGCTCCAATAAACATAGTAATGATATCAACATCAATATTCATTGGAGTATTTTCGAAATTTTCTACATTGAACTCTACCGTTTGTCCACGGTCACGGTATATTTGATAAGCATCTGATGGTATTGTGGTTAAAATATCTTGCTCAATTTCTGTTCCAATTACATGCCTCGCTCCAGCATTCAATAAATGCGATACTAAGTATCCTTGGCCACATCCTACTTCTAAAACACGCGCATTCTGTATTTGACTATGTCCTATATGTTTCAATAATTCTTTTATGGACGTTGGCCGCATATTATGCGTAAATCCCATGGGATCTACATGTATGTAACTCTTATATCGACGTTGTTCTTCTCCAGGAGATCGTACCATTTATATATAATCATGATATATTTTTTTCATCCATCATTTTAATACTTATAATAACACCCTTTTTAATTTTTATTCGATTTTTTTGTATTTTTTACATATTTTACAGACACATGATGTTTGAAAAATTGATCTTTTGCTAAGTTCTTCTTTTCATCATATAAATATAAATATAAATATAAAATGGAACATAATACAATCTCAACCAGTACCATGGATTCGAATACCAATACCAAGAAAAAGGTCTTTAAAAAGATCCAGAAACCAGTCGTGGCAACCAATAAAATGTTTCGTTTGATGTATTTCAATACGATTGATACTAAACCCGATACGAATATCCAGGATGACTCTACTCACAATAAACCAGTCAGAGTAGAAAAATCTAACTTTCGTATTCAAATGTTTGGAATTAATCAGAATGGAGAAACATGCGCAATATTTGTTGACGATATGAAACCATTCTTTTATATCGGTGTTGATAACGACTGGAACGAAAATACAGCTGCGTTGTTTTCGAAAGATATACGCAAAAGACTAGGTAAAGCTTCCGAAAAGTATTTGATTAGTGTGAAACTAATCAACCGTAAGAAATTATATGATTTCACTGGAAAAGATTCGTTTCAATTCCTTGAACTGATGTTTGACAACATGACCGTATTTCATAAAGCCAAGAATCTTTGGTATACGGAAAATAAAGACGAGCATGAAACAGACAGTAAACATTTCAAAGGAACTCAAAAATATAAAGGATATTCATTTGAAAATACGAATCTCACTTTATACGAAACCAAAATTCCACCATTATTACGTTATTTTCATATCAACAACATTAGTCCTTCTGGATGGATTGAACTAGACGATACATCAGCTACGAAACCTGAAACAATGACTACTACTTGTGATTACGAATACATTTGCAGTATGAATCATATTACACCTTTAACCTCGAAGGAAGATCCTGTACCTTATAAAATAGCTTGTTTTGATATTGAAGCTAGCAGTAGTCACGGTGATTTTCCAGTTCCTATCAAAAACTATAAACGTCTAGCTTCTCAAATAGTGGACGCTTATACATATAGAGTACAGTCGGGTGATCTAAAATCCAGCGATATTCAAAAAATAAACATGTTTTTGAAAAAAGTGATACTCTCTGCATTTGGAATCAATGGATCTTCGCAAAATATAGATATTGTTTATCCGAAACAAAAAGCAAGCAAGGAACATATCAAATCTACCATCGAAAAGTTATTAGTGGAACCCATTCTAGACTTGCAACAAGATACTCAGTATACAGAAGGAAAAGAACAACTGAAAATTACAAAAATATTTGACAAAATAGTAGATGATGCAAAAAGTCTTTTGAAAAAAGATCAAAATGCAGATGAAGAAGAAGAGGAAGATGCTGTAGTGGAAGAACGAGGACATATCGGAGGTTTTGGAAGTGGAGTTGGCGAGTCGTCTAAGTTTACTACTTCGTCGTATTCAAATCATACTATAAAAATTGAGAACAATGAAACTGTGATCGATGTGCTTTGTAGAGATACATTCACAAGAGAACAAAAAATTACGAAAATCAACGAAGTTATGACTATTCTGTTTCCTCCATTACAAGGCGATGAAATCACATTTATAGGTACTACTTTCATGAATTATGGAGAAAAAGAACCCTATAAAAACCACTGCATTGTAGTCGGTTCTTGTGATTCCTTGAAAAATGTAATTATCGACAGCGTAGATAACGAACGAGATTGTTTGGTTCATTGGGCGCAATTAATACAGAGCGAAAATCCAGACATTATCATCGGATATAACATATTTGGCTTTGATTATGAGTTTATGTTTCAACGGTCCCTGGAGCTGGATTGTACGGACCAATTTACAGATTTATCTCGTATTATTGGTGAAAAGTGCTACAAAAAGAAAGGGTTACGTGAAAAGGTACTCGAACAAACCAAAAATAGATTGGCCAGTGGTGAATATGACTTACGATATCCAAGTATAAACGGCCGTCTTCAAATCGATTTGCTATTCTACTTCCGACGTGATTATAATTTATCTTCTTACAAACTAGATGATGTGGCTGGTACGTTTATACGAGATGATATAAAAGGAATCGAGATCGCGGAAGTAGATTCGAAACCGATTACCAAGTTGTTCAGCAAGAATATAGCTGGTTTGCATGAAGATGATTTTATTCACATCGAAATCAGTAGTTTTACAACGGATTATTATTTAAAAGGTAAAAAGTTCAAGGTATTGAATATAGAACGTGATGTGGAAGTAAATGATAATCCAAATATTGCAAACGGAAAGTACAATATCATCAGTATTGAAGGCCATTACTTTGACTTGATATCCAATATAAAATCGTTGAAATGGGGTATGGCCAAAGATGATATCACACCACAAGACATTTTCCGTTTATCGAAAGAGTCAGCTGCTTCTAGAGCGATCGTGGCAAAGTACTGTATACAGGATTGCAACCTCGTTCATCATTTAATGAATAAAATAGACGTGCTTACTGGATATATTGAAATGGCTCGTATTTGTAGTGTACCAATATCGTTTCTGGTATTCCGGGGTCAAGGAATCAAACTGACCAGTTATGTCGCAAAAGTATGCAGAGAAAAAAATACATTAATGCCTGATTTAGAATACAAGGAGAATGATGATGGATACGAAGGTGCCATTGTTTTACCTCCTAAATGCGCCATGTACGGAGAAAACCCGGTTGCATGTGTTGACTATTCTTCTTTATACCCATCTATTGCAAAAGGTTGGAATTTATCACCGGATAGTAAAGTGTGGACGAAAACATATGGTATCAACGGAAAATTATTGAAAATTAATGACCGACCTGTTTCATCTCGAAATTCAGAAAAAACGTGTGAGAAATATGATAACTTACCGGGATATCATTATATTAACACTGAGTTTGATAACTTCGAAATCGTTCAGAAAACCACTTCAACCGGAAAACCCGGAAGGAAAGAAAAAGTGAAATGCGGGAAAAAAGTATGTCGATGGGCATTATTCCAGAAAGGACAAGAAGGTATTATTCCAGCCATTATTGGTGATCTTTTACAAGCTAGAAAGGATACTCGAATCATGGCTGAAAATGAGAAAGATCCGTTTATCGCCAATGTGTTAGACAAAAGACAGCTTGGATACAAAGTAACTGCTAATTCTTTATACGGTCAAATGGGTTCTAGTGTATCTACCTTTTTCGAAAAAGATGTTGCTGCTTCTATCACAGCCATTGGACGAATGATGATTACCTATGCAAAACGTATGGTAGAAGATGTTTACGGAAATTCATTATTCACTGGTAAAAATGGCAAAATAGTTTGCACCAAATCAACGTATGTATACGGTGATAGTGTTGCAAATTATACTCCAGTATATGTAAAAGTAAATAATCATTTTGATATTGTGACTATTGAAAATTTAGCTGAGAAATACGGCAATCATAAATGGATAAGCTGTCTAGAAGAAGGAAAACAAGATAAAGAATTTTGTGAACTAGATCATGTAGAAACATGGACAGATAAAGGGTGGACTAAATTATATCGTATTATTCGCCATAAGTTAGCACCTCATAAGAAAATGATACGCATATTAACACATACTGGATTAGTAGATGTAACAGATGATCATTCTCTTATCTTGAATTCTGGCGAAGAAATTTCTCCCAAAGATTGTACTATTGGAACAGAATTACTTCATAATATATTACCCGTACATGAAATCGAAAATCAATGTATTACAGAAGATGAAGCTAGAATAATGGGTTATTCAAGTGGAACTTTATCATTACCAATTCGTTTTGAAATTATGAACAGTAATATAAATATAAGAAAGGCATTCTTTGAAGGGTTCTGTAATACAATTGGACATACATGCGATGATGAATATATAATCATCAACCAAAAAAATCAAATTAGTGCTTCTTATATTAGTTGGTTAGCTTCCAGTATAGGCTATTCTACGTCATTGAATACTAGAACAGATAAACCTAATATTTATAGAATTACTATGACAAAATCGAAACAAAGAAAAAATCCTATCGCAATTAAAAAATTGCATGAAATAGATTACGAAGGTTACGTGTATGATCTCACTACCGAAAATCATCATTTTGCAGCTGGTATAGGTAATCTAATAGTTCATAATACAGACAGTGTATTCTTTACCTTTAACTTAGAAGATCCTGAAACTGGTAAACCTATCAGGGGTAAAACTGCATTAGAATTCACCATTGAAATCGCACAAGAAGCCGCTCATTTATGCTCTCTGTATCTACCTCCTCCTATGAAACTGGCCTACGAAAAAACACTCATGTCTTTTATATTACTATCCAAGAAACGATATGTTGGTATGTTATATGAAACGGATCCTGATAAAGGTAAGTTGAAATTTATGGGTTTGCCGTTGAAACGACGGGATTCGTGTGACTACTTGAAGGATGTATATGGTGGTATATTAACTATTCTTATGAAAGAACCAGATAATATTCAAAAGGCAATAGAATTCTTGAACTTGTCGTTACAGAACTTGATCGATGGAAAAGTATCCATGGAGAAATTATCCATCACAAAAGCTCTGCGTAGCGATTATAAAAATCCCGCTCAAATTGCACACAAAGTACTCGCTGAACGTATTGGAGAACGCGACCCTGGAAATAAACCGAAACCGGGTGATCGTATTAAGTTTGTATTCATAAACACCAATAATAAAAAAGCACTATTGGGCGAACGTATTGAAACGCCCGAATTTATCTTGAAAAATAAACTGCAAGTAGATTATACCTATTATATCACTAACCAACTTATGAATCCTCTACAACAAATGTTTGGATTAGCACTTGAAAAAATATATACTTACAAGCAGAAAAAACAAAAAGATTTTATAGAATATCGTCAAACAATAGAAAGGTTATTTCATGAATCGAATAACGACTACGAATTGTTTATGAAGAAACGAGAAAAGTATTGTTCTTCTATCGTAAAACAATTATTATTCGATCCATTCTTAACAGAAATTTACAACAAACAAAATGGTGTCAGAACATTATTTCAATATTATACTCGTAAATGATAAAAAAGGTTTGTAGTGTGTTATTTTATTTTTTATTTTTTCTTCTTTCTATTTCTGCATCAAAATCTTGTTTTGTTAACTTGTAACCCCAATGTTGTAGTACTTGTCTAATTTTTGGACTTATTGTTTCATCTTCATATTCTGCTTTTTTGTTGATGATTTGAGTTACTAAATAGCGCCTAAATCGACCATTAGGACCGGCTATACTCGACCATCGTTTTATTTGTCGTTCATCATCTGCACAACGTCTACCTTGGCAAAAGTCGCAATACCAATGAACCCATCCGTATGGATTATAATGAGTGATCCAATGTTTCCCTTCCCAAAACTCCAAAGACGTACCTACTTTACATTTGTAACGATTTATACTTTTATCATATTCAGATGAACTTAAATGTGATTCTGGTATTCCTTTCCACCACGCACTGTATTTACGGTGAATATTCTCATAATGTTGTTTTGTTACACTAGAATAAATTGGTCTCCAGTACGTACCACCAAAACTTCCTAATAAGAACATTTCTCGAGGTGAAATATTAGGTTGAAATTCCGAATGATCTGAAAAATATAGATTTCCTTTTCTCTTTCGAATGGTTTTATTATGTTTTGTTTTTGTAAGTACCATCTTATATAATAAAAATGATATAAAAGATATTTATAAACTATTATATTATTTTGGAATTGAACGATGAATGATTCGGTAGAACATCAAGAATTTGAAAAATCTGTTCGTAATTACATTTCTCTCAATCCGCCTAAGATATTTATATTAACACCTTGTTACGGTGGCCTTTGTCATGCAAACTATACATCGTCTTTAATTAATACTATCAATTGTTTTAATAGTTTAAGTATTAAGTATCAAATAGAATTTTGTTGCAATGATAGTTTAATTTCAAGAGCTAGAAATAACATTGTAGCAAAAGCTATGTCAGATAAAGAAATGACACATATGATGTTTATTGATTCTGATATTACATGGACACCCGAAGATATACTAAAATTACTAATGAAAGACAAGAATCTCATTGGAGGTGTTTATCCTTTAAAACGATATGATTGGGCTAAATTAGCATCTGATCCAGGAAAAATAAAAGAGTGGATATCGAATAAAAACAAACAGGATATATTGAAACAATTTTCAGAATCAGATTTTATTCAGCATAAAATGCTTGAATATAATGTAAACTTTTTGAATAGTAGTATTACTATTGAAAATAACTTGATCCAAGTGAAACACATAGCATCTGGCTTTATGATGATTAAACGACAAACTATAGAACTAATGTGTAAAGCATTTCCATCTACAAAATATACAGATGATGTATCGTATTTAAAAGGGGATCAAAATAATTATGCCTATGCACTATTTGATACAGGAGTACATGAAGATCATTATTTATCAGAAGATTGGATGTTTTGTACAAGATGGATAGAAATGGGAGGAAAATGTTTTATCGATGTCACTATTAATTTGGTACATAGTGGTACTGAATATTATAAGGGGTCATTTATTACTTCTTTGTTATCGTAATATAATGGTTGGTGCTTATATTGTTTTAGTTGTGCTTCTAATTGATGGATTTGTTCATTCAACATTGATTTCTCTATTTCTTGCCATAGATTTTTATCAGGTGTTATGGTACGAAGCACTAAATCACTCGCCTTTATGGAGTATTGTAATACAAAATTGTTTAAGATTGTATCGCGCAAAGGAAATAACGATACTTTTTGATGAGGTACTGTATCGGATTTTTCTTTCTTATAGGTCATTTTCCCATGATGAAAGTACTCGTGTAATGCAGTATCGATTAGTTTGATAGCTTCTCCAGATCTAGATGTTTCTGCTTGCTTGATCATTCGTAATACAGACACATCACTAAATACAACCATATCAAATGTTAATATTTCAGATTGCTTCCATATTAACATAAATAAATACGGTTTTTCTTGTATGGAACTATCAGTCAACAGAGCATCCAACGATTGATACGGTTTGTTGTTCACAAGGATTTGTTGCAAACAATTAAATGCGTAACAATCTTGTCGCAATATTAATTCTGTTTTATTTCCTTTGTACATTACGACTTTGCTTTCATATGTTCTGGTATCGTTTGGTATTTCTACATGTACATCATGAGGAGGAGCATTGATAAAGCTACTATTGGAAGTGGCGACTTCCGTATTAAAGTATGCATCCGTAAAAGATTCTTTGTATTTTTGAATATACCCATAAGAGTAATACGGAATATAAATGGATGCTTGTTCTGCAAACAAAGCATAGGACATTGGCAAAAGCGTATTGGCAATCTTTTGAGATACTCCATTTTTATTACAGCAATTTTCAGTAGAAAATCCAAATAGTGTGAACGACATACACTTTTTTTTACACGGAATAGTACGTTTGGGTACATGATACTTATCAATTTTTCAGTTTTATTATTTTTTACACGTTTGCCGTATACCAAAAAAATGATTTTTTTATGAATTTTAGCTATACCTATTATAACGAACGTTCATACATCTATATCGACAATCATTGAAAAAACAAATGAATCACAAGAAATAAAAAAGAACCATCATATAACGAAACACTACCAAAAATAATTTATACATCGGTTGTTTGCTCACTAATACTAAAGCGAACCAACGGATCGCAAAGAAAAGACTTCATGGATTCGATCACTTTTTTACTCATTTTCCGTTGAGATGGACCTACTTTTAACGCTTCTAATTCTTCAGGATTCATCTCTAATAATTGGATTAAGCGCGGTAAAGATTTTTGTACATGCGACATTATCACACCTGCTACAGTAGAACTAATACCTGGAATAGTACATAACATAATTTCACCAATATTATCTTTCGTGATGTTATCTTTTTTCACTTTTTTGACAACAGAAGTATAGGAAGCTGGTTCCGTCGTTGTATGATGACCATGTCTTACTTTTCCTTTATCAAAGTCTCGTTGAATCTTGGAAGCCATAAACAAAATCGTTTCCGCTGTATCTTGAACGGTATGGGTACGCAGAACTCCAAAGCCTTTAAAAAAACATAACGATGTAATAGTAGATAATAACAATTTCTTTTCCGATTTATCATGTAATTGACTGTACATACCCTCGATTAAATAGATGATATCTTTTTTATTCGCAAAACGATCATCATTCAATAAACGATAAGATTGCTCTTCATATCTTCCGTCTTTAATACTGGAAAATAAATCGGAGAAAGTTTTTCGTTCATACAACAATACAGGACTATCGTCGTCCAGGGTAAGTAAAAAATCTCCAATCGGCAACATTTGTTTCTCGATGTGAATACTCGGTATTCTTTCTAAAGTAATTAAATGATTGTATACTGAAGTTTCTCTCTCGTCTACAATAATCTTCATTTCAATAGGTAAAACAAATCTCTTTATGTATTTTATACAAAGTCAAAATACATACCATTCTAAAAATACAATTATGGTGCAAACATTCTCATCGTAGGATAAGAAGGACGACGGTATCCTGTGGCAAAATCAATTGGAATAGATAATTGATTTCCTTTGCAACATTTCATGACTAGATTGGTAGGATCAACAGTTGAGCGGAATCTCATGGTATTCCATTCCTTTCCGACAACATTATCTCCTCCGAACTTCTTATTACCACCTCCTGTAGCTACATTGGTGATCGCTCTTGAACTATGTTGGTTTTTATGGGTTGATTTAAATCCTACTTTTACCATGATAATTTATATACTGTCTAAATATATTTTTTTTGAAAAATTGATAAACTAAATAATTGATCGTTTTTTAGAAACAATATAAACCATTTTATTGTAATTTTATATCTAAAGATGTTCGAAGCGAAAATGAAGAAAGATGATGATATTGTGATAGATTCCAATGGAGGAACGGATACTTATGTATTTGATCCATTTAATCCTATCAACAAAGAAATTAACGTAGTGGAAGTAGAACGTATTCTAAAACAATACAATGTACAATTACCCACGCATAATTTCAATTTATACAAACGCGCTTTTGTACATCAATCTTATATTCGTCGACCATCTTTACTCAATAAAATGAATAACGTATTCATCAAAAGTAAACCAGATAATTGTTATCCGTTATATACGAAATCCAATGAACGATTAGAGTTTCTAGGGGATGGCGTATTAGAATGCATCGCCAAATTTTATTTATACAAACGTTTTCCTAAAGCAGATGAAGGATTCATGACCGATACAAAAATCGAATTGGTGAAGAACGAAACCATTGGAAGAATCGCGATTGAAATGGGCTTACATGAATGGTTTATGATATCGAAACATACCGAGCAAAAAGGCTTACGACAAAATCATAAAAAATTGGGATGTTTATTTGAAGCATTTGTAGGAGCTCTATTTCTAGACTTTAATCGTGTAGTCATTCAAGATGAAGATCATTTATTCGATATATTATTTCAATGTGGACCAGGATTTCAAGTTGCGCAATTGTTTGTAGAAAATGTATTCGACAAACATATCGATTGGACACGAATCACGAAACAATCGGATAATTTCAAACGCCCTTTACAGGAATTACTTCAAAGTGAATTTAAAACGACACCACATTTAATGGAAATAGACGTACATAATACGGAACATGGATATCATATGGGAGTCTATTTATGTTTAGGACAACCCACCCATGGTGTTTCGCATGATCAAACGATGAAATTTTCGACTTTTTCGAAGTTTAGCGATATACATTATCATATGGCGAAATATCAAAAAATATACTTATTTCTGGGCGAAGGAGTTCATAAAATTAAGCAGCAAGCAGAACAAGCTGCTTGTAAATCGGCTATTCAAAATTTAAAACTATACACTGATTTTCAAGATTGTATCAGTAAAGTTCAACAAAAACATTATGCTTTTGATTAAATATTTATTGTATTCTAGAACAATATTATTATAAGACAATATTATAAATAAAATGACAGATATTGTATTTAGACCTTTAGATGTACTGAAAATATCTGCTACACCTAAAAAACAAGCTAGTTTTGGAGACTATACTAAAAATAGTGAATCCGATTCTACCACACCTTTTTTGCATTCGATTGTATCCGATATAACAGATACTTATAAAACATATGATCGTACTATTGTTCTTGAACGATTAAAACAAAATCAAAAATTGGTTACTTATTGTAATGCTTATTCTTCGCCTCCTACACTAAACAATCCATCCTCTTCTGTATCATCTGAACCATCTAGTCTAGTTGTTGATGTAAATACTGATAAAGTAGATGATTTTATGGAAGAACGAGAAGCGAGATTGGAGAAAGAAAAATCCAATGCTCATAAAGCCAAGAAACTGAATAAACGAATTACATTTGATGATAATACGATTGATTATAAAGGCGAGAAAACAGACGAAGAAGTAATCCAAAAACAAGAAGAAGAAATCGCAGAAAAAAAACCTGTAACACCAGTAGAATTACCAGAAGAAGATGAGTTCCATGAAGATAAAGTAACTATGTTAAAATCAGACAATGAACAAAAACCGACTATTTTTATTGTGTGTCCTTATTCCGATAAGCATGATAAGCCGGGAAAAGCGTCCGGAGAACAACTGGCTCCTGATAAAAAACCCGATGATTTTCATGAATTGCATAACATTTCGGATTGGCGTTATCAATTATGTAACAATTATAGCAAACCATTTCAACTAGAAGGAAATACCTGGAATACTGTCGATCATTACATGACCTATGCGCAATATAAAAATCATGTGAATTCTGCGACTCTGAAACAATTTGAAAATGTAGAAGCTTTTGTGGCAAATAAGAAAAATAAACCAGATGCGGATTTTGAATCTCGAAAAAGAACTGAAATGTATCACGCATTATATGCCAAATATTCTCAAAATCAAGATTTACTGAAAACCTTGTATCTCACCAAAGATGCCAAACTAATGAGACGTATTAATAAACTGAAAAAAGAAGATTTCGTCGAATTGATGTGGTTGCGTGAAACCATGAAAGAGTTCAGTCATTATTTAATCCATTCCTCTGTCGCCAAAGAAATAATATCTGACATCAATCCTGACGATAATCATACTAAAAAGCGACAAAAAAAATCATATGTTTCGCCAGATTTATCTACTGTTCAACTCGGGTCTCTTGAAGTGAAATTGCCTAAGTCGGAACAAAAAATAGTACGCGCATCTAGTTATTATATGAACAACCGAGCCAAATTTATAAAAGAAATGAATGAGGTTTTCTCCAATTACCGGAAAGAAATCATTCAGGATGTAGATATTGAAGATCCTGACTCGTTTACACTATTAACCCATCAAAAAATAGTAAGAGATTATATTAATTTATATACACCATATCGCGGGTTGTTACTATATCATGGGTTAGGGTCTGGGAAATGTCACAAAAAAGGTACACCTATCATTATGGCGAACGGAGAAATAAAATTAATAGAAAATATTCAAGTAGGTGATTTACTGATGGGCGATGATTCAACTCCTAGAACTGTCATGTCATTAGCAAGAGGTCGTGATAAGATGTATGATATTATTCCAGTAAAAGGGGATAAATATACAGTCAATCAAGAACACATATTATGTTTACGTGCATCAGGATTTCCAAAATTGTCATCCAATCATCATAAATCAAATACAAATTATAATGTTCAATGGTTAGAAAATAACGAATTTTGTTCCAAATCATTTACCTTTAATCCAAATGATATGAAAAGTAAAGAAGAAAAGATGATCCAGGCTACTTTATTTTTTAAAAACATACAAAATAATCCGAAAACAAGTGATAATGTTTATGAAATTTCTGTAAAAGACTATTTAACATTGTCCGCGAAAAAGAGAGGATTCTTAAAAGGCTATAAAATGCCGATTGAGTTTCCTGAAAAAGAGTTAGATATTGACCCATATATGATTGGTTACTGGTTAGGGGATGGTACTAGTAGTGGATCCTCATTAACATTCCAAGACTCCAATGTTATACATTATTTTGAAAAGCAATTGGCTCTAGAATACTCATCAGGATATACATACAATATTAGTAGTAGAAATGATAACAATAAGTTTTTACATACATTAACAAATTTAAATGTAATAAAAAAGAAACATATTCCTATGATTTACAAATGTAACTCTAGGCAAAATCGGTTAGCATTATTAGCTGGTTTACTAGATAGTGATGGTTGCTTATGTAAAAATAGCGGGTTTGAGTTTACACAAAACAATATAATATTAATCGATGATGTTATATACTTAGCAAGAAGTCTAGGTTTTGGATGTTATAAAACAACAGTCAAATCAGGAACAGCTTGGAGAATCCATATTCATGGTAAAGGCATCGAGGATATACCAACCCTTATTCCACGAAAACAAGCTTCGCCAAGACAACAAATAAAAGATGTTCTCGTAAATGGAATTACAGTAGACTATGTAGGGGAAGATGACTACTATGGGTTTACATTAAACGGTAATTGTCGATATTTCATGGGTGATTTTACTGTAACTCATAATACTTGTACCTCTATTGCAATCGCGGAAGGAATGAAGCAAGTTTCCAAACAAATATATGTAATGACCCCTGCATCGCTAAAAACGAATTATTTTGAAGAGTTACAGAAATGCGGGGATGATTTGTATAAGAAAAAACAATATTGGGAGTTCGTTTCCATAGACGGTAAACCGGATTTAATGAATCGGTTAGCAAAAGCGCTAACATTATCTACCAAATACATACAGCAGAAAAAGGGCGCATGGATGGTAGATGTCGCAAAACCATCGAATTACGATTCTTTATCTCCCGATCAACGAGTTAGTTTACAAGATCAAATTCAAGAAATGATATCTCGAAAATACAAAAGTATTCATTACAATGCTCCTAATTTAAAGACCATTATTCAGAATATGGAAGCAATCGCCAAAAATCCATTTGATAACTCGGTGGTCATTATTGACGAAGCGCATAATTTAGTGAGCCGTATTGTCGGTAAATTAAAGCATAAAAAACTAAACAGTTCTGTATATTACAAATTATATCATTTGTTGATGGGTGCTGAAAATTGTCGTATTATTATGCTTTCTGGTACGCCTATTATTAACAGTCCTAATGAAATGGCTATTATATTTAATATTATTCGTGGGTACATTCAAACATGGTCTCTGCCGTTGGAGAAACAAACTAATGAAAAAGTGAATCAAGAATATCTAATAAACTTATTAGAATCCAACGGTATTAAAACATTCGACTATATCAATATTACTCGAGACAATTTATTGACGATAACCCGCAATCCATTTGGATTTATCAACACCAAGACGGCCGTAAAACTACCTGCGAAACGAAAATATACTCGAAAAGATAAACCTGCCGCCAATAACATTACCAAAAAAGCAATAAAAGGAGTACAGAAAATAGAGGGAGGAGTGGGCGGAGAAATCATGGAATACGGTGGTGTTAAATTGGATGAATCCGGTAATATAGACAATCAAACTTTTTTGAAACGAGTCATTGGCGTTCTGACGAAAAATGGTCTTCCATTGAAACCCGGTGCAAAACCTACTTTACATAATCAAAAGTGCTTAGAAGATAACGTGGAAGAATTCCGAAAAATCTTTTTGAAAGATGTAACCAATATTAAAGGTAAAATTTCAGAAGAAACCGATTTGTTACATATAAATACGCTTCGAAATAGAATCATGGGATTAACTTCCTACTTTCGAAGTGCCAAAGAAGAACTACTTCCACAATTTGTCATGAATGAACATAAAAGTCCTTACCATGAAGTCATAGTGGAAATGAGTGATTATCAGTTCGCAGAATATGCTAAGATCAGAAAAGACGAACGAGATCAAGAAGACAAAAATAGGAAAAATCAGAGAGCAAGACAAAATCAAATCAACAATGATGAATTATTCGAAGCTAGTTCTACGTTTAGAATATTTTCAAGAGCGTGTTGTAATTTCGCATTTCCCAATCCACCATCTAGACCTAAACCCAGTAAAAAGAAAATAGAAGAGACTACTATTGACGAAGATACGTTCGAAGGATCACCACCACCTGGGAATGAAAATGAAGAGGAATCGAACCATGAAATGGATAATGATTACCAATTACGTATCAAAAGTGCTTTGGAATATTTACAAAAAAATGCGTCTACTATTTTATCGCGCGATGGATTGAAAATTTACAGTCCAAAATTTTTGGAAATCTTGAATCGTCTCGAAAATCCAAATAATACTGGATGTCATTTGTTATACAGTAATTTCAGAACCATCGAAGGTATTGGTATATTAAAACTTATATTAGAAGCCAATGGAATGAGAGAATTTAAAATCAACAAAGTAGATAGTAAATGGGTTTTGAATGAAGTACCTGATGAGGATATTGGTAAACCAGCATTTGTTCTTTATACTGGAACAGAAGAAGAAGAAGAAAAAGAAATCATCAGACATATTTTTAATGGAACATGGGATTATATTGACAATGGATCTTGGAAAGCTGATCCGCGATCTTTGATCCAACAAGTACGATCTATGCACAAAAATAATCTGTATGGAAATGTCATTAAACTATTTATGATTACATCCGCTGGTGCAGAAGGTATCAATTTACGGAATACGCGTTTTGTGCACATTGTAGAACCGTATTGGCAAAATGTACGTCTCGAACAAGTAGTTGGTCGCGCTAGACGTATCAAAAGTCATGTCGATTTACCTCCAGAAATGCGCACAGTTCAAGTGTTTGTATACTTATCAACGCTATCGAATAATCAACGTAAAGATGATCGATACAAAGAATTGTTACTGAACGATGTTGGATATGTGAACCAAGAAAAAACGGTCACTACAGATGAGTATTTATACGAATTGGCCCAAATAAAACAAAAAGTCAATAGTCAGTTTTTAAAAATAATGAAAGAAACTGCGATGGATTGTCATTTGTATGTCTCAAAACACAGCAAACAAGAACCTCTGGTATGTTATAATAGTCCAAATATCAACACGAATCATTTTTCCAGCTATCCCACTTTACAACAAGATCTTGACGAAGAACCTCAAAAATAAATCTCAAATCTCCCCTGGTTCCAAATATTTATACTTATAAATATTTGGTATTGATATTGATATTGGTATTACTAGATATGTACATTCAGTCGTCTACTTTTTTGATAATGGCGATTTCGTTTCGATTTGGATGTGGACTTTGATTTTTTCGATTTTCGGGATTTTGAAGAAATGGTAGAACTAGAATTCGATGGACTTTTTCCAACTGTCTCAGTACGATCCGATCTTACAGTAGAACGCGTTAGTATAGACGATGGAGACACATGAATATATCTGGGTCGTATAGACCATCTGGTTTCGTCTGTATCATAACCTGAAGAAGCAGTGGAATCAGTATGATTGTTATCTGGATTTGTTATTATTTTTTTCGTTTCTTCTATTTGTATGATTTCATGGTTGTTGGAAGGAATATGTCTTATATTTTGTAATAATATCACCGATTGAACAGAAGCATTGTCATTCTCTACTTGTTTTACATCCATTTTTTTGCGACCGCGTATGATGCTCTTACTTAACAATTTTTCTAGTTTATTATTACGAATCCGGCTATTTTCTTCCAATCTTTGCAGAAAGCGCTCCTCTGATGAATCATTATTATGATCTAATATTGTACTGTTTATGACAGAATTACGTTTCTCATTCTTTTCTGCCAATATTTGAAAAAAACGATCAATGGACGAATTTGAGTTATTGGATTGTGTATATTTTCGCTTTTTCGTCAAAGGTCTAAATGCATCTGCTAACGTTTTTTGTTTAGGAGTTCCTTTGTTCATATATTCTCTATATTATCAAAAGAAAAGAACTCCTAATGATCCATTTAAATATTCTTCATAAATTACATAAACAAACTATTCTATAACTAGTACATGGAAGTTTTCAAATCTTTCGACAATGCGTTTTTTCAAAAGTACAACGTGAAGCTATATGGTAGTGACTATACTACATACGACATTATAAACGACTATTTAGAAGATAATCAATCTGAGCATGCGTTTTTCATTGTCGATTTAGGCGAGGTTACCAATTCCTACAACAAATGGATTACCATGCTGCCTGATGTAAAACCGTATTATGCTGTGAAGTGTAATCCTAATAAAGTATTGCTAGAAGCATTGTCTTTACTTGGGTGTAATTTTGATTGCGCCAGTGAAAATGAAATCAAAAGTATAATAGAAATTACCAATGATCCTAGTCGTATTATATTTGCAAATCCTTGTAAAATGTCTTCTCAAATTCGTTATGCCCGAGCCAATGATGTTGACTGTATGACCTTTGATTGCGAAGAAGAACTCTACAAAATTAAATTGTATCATCCGTACGCTAAACTAATCATGCGATTAGCAGTGGACGATAGTAACAGTATATGTAAATTCAACAAAAAGTTTGGTTGTAAAATTAATCAGGTCGAAGATATTTTGAAAATAGCCAAAACGTTAAAATTAGATATTATCGGGTTCAGTTTTCATGTTGGTAGTGGTTGTTCATCTGCTGATAGTTTCTATGAAGCCATTCATATTTGTAAACAAGCAACCGATATTGCAAAAAATATTGGTATTTCGATTGATACTATTGACATAGGTGGCGGGTTTCCTGGCAAATCGAGTACCATTCAGTTTGAAGATATAGCGCAAAAAATTAACGATGCTATTCGTGATTTTTTTAGTGAAGAGTTAAATAAAAAACAAATTCAATTCATAGCAGAACCTGGACGATATTTTGCACAAACATCTCATATTCTAGTTCTCAATGTGATTGGTAAAAAAATTATTTATGATGCGCAAAAACCCAAGTATTTTGATGATGATGATAAAGATAAGAATGAAGTGGATGACAAAGAACAACAAGATTCGCCTGCTGAAAAACGTATTTTATATTATTTGAATGACGGTGTATATGGATCGTTTAACTGCATTTATTTTGATCACGAAACGCCAACTATATTACCGTTTAACGAACGAGAAGAAAAACTTTACAAGAGTACTATTTTTGGTCCTACGTGCGATAGTATTGATATGATATCAGAAAATATTTTACTACCTGAACTCGCGATTGGAGAATGGGTATATGTTGAAAACTTTGGCGCGTATACCACTGCATCCAGTTCGTTTTTCAATGGTTTCAGAACAAGTTTGTGTAAGTATATTTTCAAGTCATAATAATATTAATGCGTTAAAAAATATATATAAATAAATTGTTTATGTTTGTATATAACTTGGAAATGGAAACGGTAAATAATGTTTTAACCATGCAAACTATTCAAATTTCTCCTATTCGGAATTTGTTCAGTGCTTTGAAAGATCTGGTTCCTGATGTTACCATGATTATTGATAAATCTGGCATGAAAATCATTAATTTTGATAAAAATCATACTACTCTAGTCGCTGTTAAAATAACCTTCGAAAAGCATGAATGTTCCCCTGATAAAATAGTGGTTTGTGCCAATTCGCTGCATCTTTTCAAACTTATTTCCAATACATCAAACGACGATTTGTTTTCTATGTATATTGATAAGAACGATTATCACGATGGCAGCGTATCTCATTTAGGATTGCAGTATGATAACGGTAAAATACAGCAATGCAATAATTACAAGCTTAGGTTATTTGAACCGGAAGAAGAAGAACTCGAAGTACCCGAAGTCAATTATTCCGCAATTATACATATGCCTAGTGCCGGATTTCAAAAAATAGTCCGAGATTTAACCGGTCTATCTGATCGCATCAAGATCGAATCGGTTGGTGATGACTTGATTTTTTCATGCGTTGGTCCTTTTGCTAGCTCCCGTATTTTTAGAACCGAACAGAAACCGAATGTTACCGATTTAGAAGATAAAGGAGAATCGATTAAGTTTCGCAAGAAGCCTCCTGTATCCAGTGTAATGTGCGGTGAATTCTCTTTGAAAAGTCTGAATAATTTTATTAAGTGTACACCATTGTCTCAACATTTGGAAATTTACTTACAAAATGATCTTCCACTGATTGTGAAATATGATATTGGTTCTAATATGGGAGACATTCGTTTATGTTTGTCCCCTTTACCACCGGTTTCTTATTAACAAAAATAATAAAATAGTCGTTTATTTTATTATTATGCCTCGCCATGTGTTTTAAACATAACACCATTTTTGGTCAAATATTCAATGGTTTGGATCATATTTGGATCTTGATGATTGGTATCTTTCAACCATATTTTAATAATACAGAAATTTTTCTTGGGTGAAATCGTAATACCATTTATATTGGCACTATAAGATTCATTCAAACCAAGTGATTCACCACACGCTAAATAGAACATTTGTTTCCACACTTGTTCGACATATTTATTGATTACCTTGTACGAAAAACAACCTCCTAATTTATTATTAGGATCCTCCCATAAAGGGGTTATTCCAGAACGCATTAAAAAAAGCATAGAAAACTTGATCATTTTATCAGGTATGATTTCGTTGATGGCAATAGCTTTTTCTACTGTGTCTATATTGTCCATGATAATGGTATATCCTGATAATGACCAATTCTTATTAGATGGTAAATGGTGAAATAAAACCCATTTGTCATTCAACATATGTTGTTGACCACATGTGATGTTACAAACAGGCTCAGATTGATATTGTTCCATTTGAAACAATACAGCCCTATAACTATATGGTTAGATAATCTTTTTATATTGTTTATTATTTCTTATTCTTATTTTTTCTTTTTTTACCACCTTTTTTATCTCCTTCTGTAGGTACTTGATTTGGTGGAACATCACTGTTGGCAGTTTCTTCGGTTGGTTGTTCTGTTTCAGTTGGTTGTTCGGTTTCAGTTTCAGTTTCAGTTGGTTGCTCGGTTTCAGTTGCAGTTTCAGTGGCTGGTTTTGATGAGAAAATATTCGGAATAGAATCGGTAATAGAACCTAAAATTCCTTTATCAGATGATTCCGTTGATTTAGTTTCTGCAATATCTGTATTATCTACTACAGGTGTTTCAGGCATTACTGGTGTAGTGTTTACTTTTTTAACTTTTTTACGTGTGACTTTTTGTTTTTTCTTTTTTGTTTTTCTAGCGCAATTGGAACGACAATAAGATTTCTTACCGTTTTTACGTGTAATATATTTACAAGGATGATAACAATCTTTTTCTTCACGGCCTTTGCAGGAAGATCCTTTTCGTGTAGGGTTTGCCATCAATATATACTATCGATACATTATTATTTTATATCATCCACTATTTGAAAAGTTTCATCAGTATCATCCTCCTCTTTCTCAATGGATAAATCGGAGGATATATCCGAACATTCATTCGATTCTGACGTTGAATGAAAATCATAACCATAAGTAAATTTAAAAAACAAATTGCTAAAGTCTTTCAGAAAAACGGTATGAGGTTCTGAATATATTTTTTCAATAGCATGTTCTTCGCTTGTATGTATTAAATCAATAACTCTTTCTTTATTGTGACTAGTTTCAATCGTATAATGATCTTGGTACAACGTAATATAATGATGCATATTCAAAACACAACTGTTCATAGTATTGTCTAACAAGGTCAATTTATATTTTTCGTCAAATACATAATGTACAGTTTGTTTCTCTAACATACGCAAGACAAAACTACATGAGAATAGTTCGTTTTTAGGAAAATACATTGTATCAGGTAAATCTAATTCAATTACGTAATGCATATCTGGATGACTGTATTCTACATATACAAATCGCACTGAACTTTTATCCGTGATTGAATGGATTTCCTTATCAGTTGTACGCATTCGAACTAAATATCCTTCTGTTTGTTTTGCTATAAATAAACTTTCCATGATATAGTTTGATTCTGGTTTTGTATGATGAAAATTATCCCAAACTCGATTCAATTGAGAAATATCATGCAGAATCGTATAAATATCCGTGTTGCGGAATGTTAAACTGTCATCATACTCAAGGGTTAAATAGTCTACCCATAATGGTTCACTAGGTTCCTGATATTGTTGTTTCTCAAACATACTTTCTATATTTTGATAGATTGTAAGATTCCACACATAAATACTACATAAGAATTTAAATACATGAAAAATAACATTTTTGAAAAAATCAGAATTGAATGAAATATCGTACATTTTCGTATATAATACTATTGAAAGTTATATATTTATATATCTAAAGATATTGTATTTTTATCAGAACGATTTTGTCTTTTTCTTATTTGCTTCGGCATTTCAGTACTATCCAAGTCTTTCAAAGATGATAAACTTATAACAGATTCATTTCCACTATTACCGCCGATACCACCAAAATCAAATGGTGAATTGGGTTCTGGTTTACGCGTTGGTTCTGGCGCTTTCATCTTCAAACCAGATAACAACTGATCAATATCAGTGGTTTGAGGACCTCTCATTTCAGGTCGTTTGGGAGGAATCAATGATTCGTTGGAGTTGATGTCATATTGACCGTTAATATCGACTCCTTTTTCACGAAACATAGGTGTTGTATTCGCCGCTGCTAAATCAGGACGGCTTGGCGGATTTTGGGTGAATTGCATTTGACCCGGACGTTTGACAGACGGTTGGTTTTTCGTTTCTACTGGTGCTGGTGGTGGGCCGAATTTCGTATTTACTTGTTCTACTGGGTTCATCATGGTTTTTGCAAAGTCAAAGGCAGAATTTTGTTGACTCATGGTATTTACCGCCGCACTAGTAAACATTTTCATTAATTCGGGACTTTGTTTGATGACATCATTAAATCCGGGTGTAGCCGAACTTAACATTTTATTACTCATGTTGACCACTGCGGCTGAAAATCCTAGACGCAACAATAAAGATACTTCAGGTGCCATTTTACCGCCTTTATATTTCTCGTGTAATTCGGCAAATATTTCATCATAAGAATCTAAGTCTTCGCTTACCTGTTCCCCCCATCCATCTAAATTCAAATCAAATGGATTCAATAAGGCATTACCATATTCTAATGTATTGACTACGGTGGTAAACCACCATCCTTGTAACTTAATACTATCTTTTTTACGTTTTTCTTCTAAAGCGCCTTCATACTCGTCTTCTACCTCTTCGTAGTTTGAATCCATGTCATATTGGCTCGAAGAAGTATAGGTTTTCTTCGACTGCCATTCTTCCAATTTCTTAATCATCATTCGTTTCTTTCTTCGTTTTTCTCGTTCATTCATGGTAGAAGATGGTGGTGGTTTGGGCACTTCAGCACCTACTTTTGTAAATCCGTCCCATGTACTACTGGTACTGTTATGTTTGGTTGCATTTCCTAAATTAGAATCGCTTTCGTACAAAGATGGTTTGGGTACTTCTTTCTTCGTCTCTGTTTCAGTGGATCCGAAGTTAAATAAATTCGAAAAACCACTTAAGCCACTCAATTGCTTGGTTTCGCCTGTATGGGAACTATTGGAACTGGAACTGGAATTTCCTAAATTAACATAATTGCTTTTGGATAAATCATTCAACTCGGATTCTAAATGGTCCAATTCTTCTAAATCTATTTTGGTAGACATAGAAGAGGATTTTTTCTTCTCATTCATCAATAATTCAATTCCTGAACCGAAATTGACAGACGATTGAGGCTCGCTACTTAACGGAATACTGTCCAAATCAATGTCAATCACTTCCATCTTAATTATGGTTTAGTTACATTATTTATTTTTAAGTTGTACGCATTTGTTATTATTTTTTGATTGAGGTACCATATTCCTTGTAAAAAACAATCTGCTAAATCGTCTTTTTTTTGGGGATATGATTCTAAGTATGCTAACCACGTAACATCAAAGTACTTATGTAATAATTGTTTGCAATATTGAATGCCATCTGTTTTATGTTGTTTGTAATTTGCGGTTTCGGATTTTATAGTGTCCTTCAAAAAATATTTTAATTTATTAGAACTAGAGACAAACTCTATATGGGGAATATTATGAAAAATAAAGTACTGTGCCAACATTCCTTGTATGGTTTTCATACGATTCGCGATTGGGCTTATTTGGTTTTCAATGATTACATGAGTAAGTAAAGATATGTTACTTAGTTGAGACAATTCTTTGTGTAGGTTTCTTCCAATCGATATTAAATCTAGTTTACTGGCATTGATTGTTTTTTTGGATTCTGTTATTTTATCCCAATAATGTTGCTTGAAACTACATTGAATGGTATTGACTAATTCTTGCTTTTTCATCTTCTCTATTGTTTCAGACAAACGATTATCTTCTTCCAGGGCTACTTGTTTTAATGCGTCCATTTTCATAGTTTGTAATTGTCTTTCCGTGAATAGTTTTACTGGTATCTTCAATGTAGTAGATGCTTTTCCATGCTTTTCGCATACATAGAAATGATCTTTATGGAATTTTGATTTTTTCCCACATACTTTCTGTGTACATGTTCCGTCGCGATTCTTTTTTGAAGTAGTTATATGCTGACATAAAGGTATATTTACTATTGCACTTGTATCCGTTGCTGCCATGTTTAAAATATTCCAGTCGATTATTGTGATTTGTGGTTTTTTATCTGCTATTGACTCTGTTACTTCAAAAATACAGTACGCCATATTTTTTATACCAACATCGAAACTAATGACTCTGGTTTTCGGGGACATATACTAGAGTAGATAGTAATTTTGTTTATATTGATTTTGATTTGCACATGTAAAAAATGCTCCCCCGCTCATTTTGAAAAACTGATACCAAATGTTTATCGGATAAACATTTGGTATATTACTGATACCTATAGAAAATCGAAATATTATTTCAAAAAGAACACGTTTACAGTCATCTGAATTATACATTATACCAAATGTTTAGTTATATATTACCAAATGTTTACAAATAAATATATAGACATAAGATATACATATTTATTATATCATGTTACTTTGTGAAACATGCAATGTACCATTAAAAAATAAAATGTGTTATACGAAACATTTAAAATCGAAACGACATTTACATAGAACAAATATATGTTGTGCGACCTTTGACTGTGTTTGTGGAAAGAATTATTCATATCATCAGAGTTTATATGTTCATCGTAAGAAATGTTTATTGTTTTTAAATAGTAAAGAAAATACCAAAAATATCGAGAATGTCAATTTAAAAGTTCAGCATCTACAGTGTGAAAAAGAAGAAATGAGACAAAAACTTGATATATATGAAAAAGAGCATAACGAAATGAAAGCGCAAATTGCTATGTTGTTAGATAAACACGCCGGTGTAACTACTAATAACAATAATAACATCGACAATCAAACGAATAACAATATCACTATTAATATTAATGCATTTGGTAACGAAAATATTGATTATATTGATGATAAAACTATATTGGATTGTATTGGTCGGGTGTACAAATCGATTCCAACTCTGCTTGAAAAAATTCACTTCGATCCAAGTCATCCTGAAAATCACAACATAAAAATAACGAATAAAAAATTACCTTATGCTTCTGTTATGGGTAATAACAAAAAATGGAAAACAGTGGACCGTAAAGACGCGATTGAAACCATGGTTGTGAATGGTTACAATATATTAGATGATAGATATTTCGATCAAAAAGATGGAATATCTGGTAAGAAGCAAGAACGATTCAAGGAGTTTCAAGCGCGGTTTCAAAATGATGATAAAGAACTACATAAACAGCTGAAAACGGATGTAGAACTTATGGTTATAAACCAATCTATATGAGACGAATATTATAATTTTATTATGAACAACATATCAGCATATGCTAAAATATCTTTTCAGCAATTAAAAATCCATTTCTTGTATTTTCCCTTTTAATTATTTTCCAAGATGAGTCCGATTCTATTTCTTTTACAATTAATTTACATTTATCAACATTAATATCATCTAACATTAATATCTTACATTTATTTTTAAGAATTTGAAATTCATGGTATGTTGTAAATTCGCCTCCATCTAATAGTACGACATCAAATATATCAGGTAAATTAGGTCTATTTAAAAATAAATCACATAGTTTCATATTTAGAATATCCACTTCATTCCAATGCTTATACATGTTATTTGTTAAACATTGTGGAAATATTTCATAAAAATCACTTGGTTCTTCATTCCATATAACTTCATTTAATATATGTATTTTATCATTATTCATATATAACTTAGCAGCATCATTACATTTGTCTGTATTACATTCAAGACTATAAAAAATATAATCATCGTCTCTATTTACAAAGCCGTTTGAGAATGATTTCGTAGAACCTAACCCATTCCAGGTTCCAATTTCTAAAAATGTTTTATACTTTATATTTGACGCATATTCTGTAATGTATTTTGAAAAATTATCATTGCATATTTGACCTACGTTGTTTTGTTGATGGTTAAAATAATTTTGTTTGTCATTGCTTTCCCACATTAATTATATTTCATATAAACACTATGTAGTTTTATATTCATTATATATTTTAATATTTATTGTACTGTTTTTATTAATTCTGACAAAAGTATCCTTGTATTTTCTCTTTTTACATTAAATTATTTTCTAATTTTCATTTTTAAAAAACTTTCTCTAAAAAAAATATCCCCTCCCCCTCTTACACCTTTTCTCATTTAAAACGCCGATTCATTATTATATTATT